>ERZ1292629.486-Hain-H43-01um-R1-486-length-43216-cov-42_pt2 | contig 28052 bp, 40 predicted proteins | sample MGYA00564399_ERZ1292629 | MGnify/ENA primary metagenome ERZ1292629 (study PRJEB36523, sample SAMEA6512636) | groundwater metagenome | collected 2019-01-08 | study: AquaDiva: Metagenomics assemblies of 32 groundwater samples
TGTAGCGCTTAGATTTGACGGTGGGATTATAATGACCGCGCAGAAGAACGCGCGTAGTGGCCATGGTTGGTTTTTTCCCGCATTGAGAACACCTTGTCATAACGATTGTTATATTATACTAAAATTGTTATCCTGACAATACATATGACTATTCTCACAATATTTGGGCTGATTGTTTTTATTTATTCCGTGGTTATTCATGAAGTCAGCCATGGTTTTGCGGCCCAGGCGTTAGGGGATGATACCGCCCGATTAATGGAGCGGTTGAGTTTGAACCCGCTTAAGCATATCGATATTTTTGGTTCGGTTATCCTGCCGTTGCTTTTATTGTTCGCCGGAAGCCCGTTTTTATTTGGCTATGCCAAGCCCGTGCCGTACAATCCCCAAAATCTGCGCGATCAAAAATACGGCCCCATTAAAGTGGCTCTGGCCGGCCCGGCTTCAAATATATTTCTGGCTCTTGTGTTTGGTTTAATGTTGAGATTCTTTCCGGACTTTTTGCCAGCGACGTTGATTCCCCAACTGTTTGCTATGATTGTGGCGATTAATTTGGTTCTCGTCATATTCAATCTGTTCCCGATTCCGCCGTTGGATGGCCACTGGGTTCTGATGACTCTTTTGCCCGCTCGTTATCATGCTTTTAAAGCTTGGCTCTATCGGTATAGTATCTTCCTTTTTATAATATTTCTTATTCTGATTTATCCCATTCTGTTCCCCGTCATTCCATGGCTGTTCCGCTTGATTACAGGATTGAAATTTTAGGTTCTTGACTCTTTATTTTTAAAAGTGTAGTTTGTGGGTCAAGGAGGTTTTATGAAACCACTGACACAAGATCAGATCACGCAAGGATCAGAGTTGTATTACGGGTTTGAGCAAAAGAAGCAGATAATCCATCTCTGGTTGGGTGAGAGACGAGATCCTCTTCGGGATGAAAAAGAGGTCAAGGAGCGACTCGACTATCTCAAGGGTCCTGATGCACTGACGACTAACGGCTCCGAAATCAGAGCACTTGAACAACATCTTTTCGACTTGGGTGAGGTCATAAACCTCTTGGGCCTACGTGAGTAGGCCCATTCGTTTATATAGGGCTTGCGTGAGGATATAATTTTTGCTATTATAACTACACTCATTACTACAATTTGAGTTGGGCGTATCTTTTTTAATTCATGCCGACATTTAACCAACTTCTTAAAAAACCTCGCAAAATCACTCGAGCGAAAACTAAATCGCCGGCTTTGACGTTCGGCATGAACACGAAAAAGAATCGTCCGGTTTATTATCCGTCATCGTTCAAACGCGGAGTTTGTATTCAGGTTCGCACCATGACTCCGAAGAAACCAAACTCGGCTTTGCGTAAGATTGCCCGCATCCGCTTGACCAACGGTAACGAAGTAACCGCCTATATTCCCGGCATTGGTCATAATTTACAAGAACACTCGGTCGTGGTTATTCGGGGTGGTCGAGTCAAAGACTTGCCAGGCGTTCGTTATCACATTGTTCGCGGCGTTTTAGATGCCGGCGCCGTCGAAGGAAGAAAACAGCAAAGAAGTAAATATGGAGCCAAAAAGGGCAAGTAACCCCAAAGGTTATAGGAGCTAGGAAATAGGTGATAGAAAAATCTAATTCCTAAAACCTAATTCCTAATTTCTAAGCAATGCGCAGACCAATTAAACACAAAACTCACGTTGAACCGGATCTCCAGTATCAGAGTTTGGTTGTGGCTAAAATCATCAATCGGATTATGTATTCCGGTCATAAATCCCATGCCACCCGGATTGTTTACAAGGCTCTTGAGATTGCGGGAGAAAAAGCGAAAAAACCGCCACTGGAACTTTTAGAAACAGCGATTACGAATGCCTCGCCAAATATGGAATTGAAATCCCGCCGCATTGGTGGTGCCAATTATCAAGTGCCTATTGAAGTCCGACCCGAACGCAAGAATGCACTGGCGGTCCGTTGGTTGGTGGAGGCGGCTCGTAATGCCAAAGGTAAACCCATGGAAGAAAAATTTGCCGAAGAGTTGCTCAATGCTTTCAATAATACGGGCAACGCCGTCAAGAAAAAACTCGATATGCATCGCATGGCCGATGCTAATAAAGCTTTCGCTCATTTCGCGTGGGGCAATAAATAAGTTCCTCGTTTTACTCGTCAATCTAAAATCTTAAAAATAAAAAATAAAAATTGATTTTTAATCTTATAAAAATTATTTAAGTGTTCCGAAATATTTTAGTTTTTAGATTTAATTTTTAATTTTCATGCGCGAATATCCAATCGAAAAAGTTAGAAATATAGGCGTTATCGCTCACATTGACGCTGGAAAAACTACTGTTTCCGAGCGCATCTTGTTTTATACAGGCGTCAGTCACAAGATTGGTGAAGTCCATGAGGGGGACACGATTATGGATTGGATGGAACAGGAACGCGAACGTGGCATTACCATTACGGCCGCCGCGACGACGACATTCTGGACTCCCACCAAGGCCAACGGCGACACTAAAGAGAAGATTAAAATCAATCTGATTGACACGCCCGGACATATTGATTTTACGATTGAGGTAAAGCGCTCGATGCGCGTGCTTGACGGTGCGGTAGTTGTTTTTGACGGTGTCGCCGGTGTGGAACCCCAATCCGAAACCAACTGGCGTTACGCCGACGACTACAATGTGCCTCGTATTTGTTTTATTAATAAACTTGATCGGTTGGGTGCGTCGTTTGAACGTTCTTATCAATCAATCCTTGAACGACTCACTCCCAACGCGGTGAAAATGCAAATTCCAGACGGCCACGAAGATAAGTTTACGGGCGTGGTTGATTTGCTCGAGATGGAATTTGTTCAGTTTGAGGGAGCCAAGGGCGAAAGGATTGTCCGAAGTGAAATTCCGGCCGAGTTAAAGGCTGAAGCCGACAAAGAACGCGCTATTTTAATAGAAAAAATTGTCGAGAACGACGATGAGGCCATGAGTCAATATTTGGAAGGCAAAGAAATTCCTGTCGAAAAACTTAAATCAATTCTTCGTTTGGCAGTTATTGCTGGCAAAATATATCCCGTCTTCTGCGGTTCGGCGTTGAAAAATAAAGGCGTTCAGCTTATTCTTGATGCCGTCGCCTATTACTTACCGTCACCGGTAGATGTCCCGCCGACCATTGGTAAAGATGAAAAAGGAGAAGATGTTATTGCCGAGCCATCAGACAGTGCTCCGTTTCGAGCCTTGGCTTTCAAAGTGGCCACCGATCCTTATGTTGGTCAGCTGACGTTCTTTCGTGTTTATTCTGGTGTTTTACAAGCCGGTTCCTATGTTTTGAATACCCGCACCGGCCAGCAGGAACGCATCGGCCGAATTGTTCGTCTCCACGCTAATGAGCGCGAAGAAATCAAAGAAATAGACGCCGGTGGAATCGCGGCGGCGGTTGGTTTAAAAGCAACTAAAACTGGCGACACTCTTTGTGATCCCGCACATCCAGTCACGCTTTTGGGTATTATCGCGCCCGAACCCGTTATTTCCCTGCGTATTGAACCAAAGACTAAAGCCGATCAAGAAAAAATGGGTATGGCCTTGCGTAAGCTTTCTGATGAAGACCCAACTTTTCGTATTCGGACCGATATCGAAACCGGCGAGACTATCATCTCTGGCATGGGCGAGTTACATTTAGACGTGCTTGTTGATCGGATGCGCCGAGAGTTTGCCGTCGAAGCCAATGTCGGTCGTCCGCAAGTGGCTTACAAAGAAACCATTACTCAAGAAGCTCAAGCCGAAGGTAAATACATTAAACAATCCGGCGGTCGGGGTCAGTATGGCCACGTCTGGTTGCGCGTGGAACCACTCGAACGTGGGGCTGGCTATGAATTTGTTGATGCTATCAAAGGTGGCGCTATTCCCGAAGAATTTATTAAACCGGCAGAGAAGGGTGTTCAAGAAGCCATGGAGCGCGGTGTTGTGGCCGGATTTCCGTTGGTGGATATGAAAGTTACGCTTTATGACGGTTCTTACCACGAAGTTGACTCATCCGAAATTGCGTTCAAGATGGCCGGTTCAACGGCTTTGCAGGAAGCTTCCAAACGGGCCAAGCCGGTCTTGCTTGAACCAATTATGAAGGTGGAAGTTATTATTCCTGAAAAATCGATGGGGGAGACGACGGGTGACTTGGCTTCCCGTCGTGGTCAGATTATAAATATCGTTGATCGTTCAACCTTGAGTCTAAAGGTTATCGACGCTCGCGTCCCGCTTTCTTCAATGTTCGGTTACTCCACTTCTCTTCGTTCGTTAACCGAAGGTCGAGGCAACTACACCATGGAATTCGATCACTACGAACCCGTGCCGGCAAACGTGGCGACACAGATTATCGAAGGTAAGAAATAATCGCTCGGTTGTTGTGTTTCTCTCGCTGTTCTCTCCGCTCGTCTCGTATCCTCCATTTCGTCAGAATGCGGACATAAATCTGGCGCCCGTTCCTCCCTTCGGGATTTTCCGGCCAGATTTACTGTCACCCGCATTCTTTCCTCAATGTTCGGTACGAGAGTAGAGCGTCGTTCAACGTTCGGAAACACAACAATCTCGCTCTAGTTTGTAAAAGACTCGATTTTTTTATGTGGATGTGGTATAAGTGAGGCTCGTTCGTTAACAAGCTCCGGACGGAAGACTCTCATTCCGAGAGGTGGCCGTTCGCAGCCCTTGTCACCGGTAGGACATAAGGGCCTATCGCTGAGAGGTGTGTGATGGATTTGACTATGTTGTTTCTCTCGGTGCTTGTGGTTGGTCTAGTGTTCCTAGTTGTCGTTGCCTGGACTAAGTCTGAGGAGCGGATTTCCCGCTGGCTCAAGGGCTCACGGATAAACTACCACTGGAAGAATGGGGCTGTTGAGACGAGTACTCACGAACCAGACAATAGGTCATGGCCGTATGTGTGGTCGTGGTGTTACCCGACCATAGAGTTTGTTCGCAAGCCATTTCGCAGGTTGTCAGTCTCACTTCATGGCAGTCGATGGTATCCACCGGAATGGAGAATCGGTAGACCAGCTGGCCGCAAGCATGTTAGTGATACAGTCTCACTAACCAGTAACGTTCTGGCCAAAACGGCTATCCAGATTTTCGGTAGCTATCCGTCACTTCAGGCGATGCTTGATCGGATTACCGAGCTGGAACGAGAACTCGAAAGTGCTAACAAGCGGCGACAAGAATGGGGAGCGGGAATCAAGGCCATACTCCAAATCGTTCAACTCGATCGTCCGCGGTATCGTTCGAAGGCGGCGTGGCACATCCGTCAGTGTCTGGAATCGATTGAGGGGTCGGCAGTTTTTCTTAAAGAACCGGAACCAACCGAGGAGATGATTTCTCGGTGGAGGAGTATCTTTGGATCCTAACGCTCTGATTCGGTAATTCCGGTGCTAAGGACTGTCGTGAGACAGGCCGAGGCACCGGCCTTTTAATTCTTGCCAGGTAGTGAAAGTTCCGATGGCGCCTTCGGCGCATATCTGAAAGAATTCGGAACTTCTACTACCTGGTTTGCAATTTATTATGGATGCGCTATTATCTAGCCATGCAAATCGGAGAACTCAAAAAAATGCTTAAGAAGTCAACGGCGGTGTTGATTTTGGAGAACGGGGAACCGTCGATTGTGGTCGTGGATTATAAGACTTACAAGGAATTGCTGGGTGAGGAAGGGGAGGTCGCGCCATCAACAGAGACTCGCCAGAGTGGCGAGATGGAGCTGTTGGAACGCATCAATAAAGACATTTTAGCCCTCAAAGAACAGATAGAAGAAGAAGAGAAATCTCTCGACCAGTAGAATTGCATAGGGTCAGATACATATTGCACTCTTTAGTGAATCAAAAGAGTGAGAATCTTTAACAAATTTAGGAATACCAAAGGCTTTTTAAGTACGGGCCATAATGCTCTAAAATGGGCATATATGATAACAGAAAAAGCCAAGTATCGGTACAAGGTGTTAGCGCATTGGCAGAAGCATGGCCTGGCTTCAGTTATAGATGCTTTTGAAATAAAGAGAAGAACCCTCTTTAACTGGAAGAGGGTCTTAAAGAAAGGGGGTGGTAGGGTTGAAGCTCTGAATCCGATCAAGCGAGAACCCAAAACGAGACGCAAACGCATTTGGTCGTTAGAGATACTCAATGAAATTAAACGTCTCCGGTATCAGTATCCTAATCTTGGCCCAGAAAAAGTCTATCCCTTGCTTTTAGAGTTCTGTGCCTCAAAAAACCTTGTCTGTCCCAAGGCCATGACTATTAAGCGTCTGATTAAAGACTTGGGTGGGTTGCGGATGACTCCCCAAAAAGTCTCTCACTTCGGCAAGATCGAGGCCTTGAAGCGCAAGAAAGTCTTGAGAAAGCCCACAGACTTAAAGGCTGAGTATCCCGGCCATGTTGTGGCTTTAGATACCGTGGAAATCTTTGTTCAAGGCATGAGAAGATACGTCGTTACCTTTAAAGACATCTACACAAGATTTAGCTTTGCTTGGGGCACTAAAAGCCACGCTTCCTTAGTGGCTAAAGAGTTCTTTGATCTTTGTCTCCTCGTCTTCCCGTATCCCATCACCTTTGTCCTTACCGATAATGGTTCCGAATTCAAGAAACATTTTAATGAGGAGCTGTTCCGGCTACATCTTACTCACTATCATACCTACCCTCGAACTCCTAAAATGAATGCCCATCTTGAAAGATTTAATCGGACAATCCAAGAAGATTACATTAATTATCATATCCACGAATTAGTTAACCCAGAAGTATTTAACAAAGGTCTCATGAATTGGTTGATATTTTACAATACTTTGAGAGTTCACCATGCCTTCAAGAACAAATATTCTCCCGTCCAATTCATGCTATCATTACAGAAACAACCTAACTTCTCTCAAAAGTGCAATTGGAGGTGGCCCTATACAGAAATTTGACTTGTTTGTGGGATTCGGCTACAATTAACACTGCACACTATTTCATTAACTAACAACCGACAACTAACAACCGACAACACGAAAAAGTCGTAGGTTGTGGGTGGTAGGTTGTAAGTCATTTTGCATGGCCGGAAAATTTGAACGAACTAAACCCCATGTTAACGTCGGCACGATTGGCCACGTTGACCATGGAAAAACAACCGCTACGGCGGCAATTTTGCATGTTTTAGACATGTACAAAGACGAGGGCTATAGCGCCCGCGTGGAGACGATTGATAGGATTGATGCCGCTCCTGAAGAAAGAGCGCGAGGTATTACTATTTCAACTCATCATTCTGAATACGAAACACCCAAGCGTCACTACGCTCACGTCGATTGTCCGGGTCACGCCGACTACATCAAAAACATGATTACCGGAGCGGCCCAGATGGATGGCGCGATTTTGGTTGTTTCCGCTCCCGATGGTCCGATGCCTCAAACTCGGGAGCACATCTTGCTCGCCCGTCAGGTCGGCGTACCCTATATTATTGTTTTCATGAACAAGATGGACATGGTTGACGATCCGGAATTGGCTGATCTCGTGGAAGCGGAAATTCGTGAATTGTTAACCAAAAATGGATTCCCCGGCGAAACGGCCCCGATTATTCGCGGTTCGGCCACTAAAGCTCTGGCCGCGACTTCTAAAGATGATTCGACCAAGCCGTTCATTGAATTGGTGAATGCCCTTGATAGTTTCATTCCCGACCCGGTTCGCGATACCGACAAGCCATTCTTAATGCCAATTGAAGACATTTTCGCGATTGAAGGCCGAGGCACGGTTGTGACCGGCCGGATTGAACGTGGGACCGTTAAGCTTAACGACGAAATTGAAATTGTTGGCCTAAAACCGACCCAGAAGACGGTTGTCACGGGTATCGAAATGTTCAACAAGCAGTTAGATTCCGGTCAGGCGGGTGATAATGCCGGTATCTTGCTTCGCGGAACCAAGAAAGAAGAAGTCGAACGAGGTCAAGTTTTGGCCAAGCCGGGTTCAATTACTCCGCATACCGAGTTTTCGGCCGAGATTTATGTCTTAACCAAAGAAGAAGGTGGCCGTCATACGCCATTTTTGAAAGGTTATAAACCGCAATTCTATTTCCGAACGACCGACGTAACAGGTGAAATTATTCTTCCAGCCGGTACGGAAATGGTTATGCCGGGAGATACGATAACGTTAGAAGTTAAATTAATTGCCCCGGTGGCCATGGACGAGAAGTTGCGCTTCGCCATTCGCGAAGGAGGCAAAACGGTCGGCGCCGGCGCTGTAGTCAAAGTGATAAAGTGAGCTTGCAAACCCGCCTAAGTTTTCGAAAGAAAATTTTGGCGGGTAGTTCTTTATAAAAGATACCATGGCAACGAAAGTACCAAAAAAATCAGAAAAAAAAGAAGAATCGACCGCCCAGCGCATCCGCATCAAGCTTAAAGCGTACGATAGTAAGATTATCGACAAATCCGCCAAACAGATTGTGGAAACGATTGAGCGTTACGGCGGCCGGCCAATCGGTCCCGTGCCGTTGCCGACGGAAATTCAGAAGTACACGGTCAACCGTTCACCCTTCATTGATAAGAATTCCCGCGAACAGTTTGAAATGCGCACTCATAAACGCTTGATTGATATCACCGCCCCATCCCCGAAGATTATAGACGCTTTGATGAATCTTAATCTTCCCGCGGGCGTGGATATAGAAGTTAAAATGTGAGATTTCGTTCCGAAATCTCATCCGCCTCTGGCGGATAAAGAAATAAACATATGCCAGAACCAACAGAACCAAAAGTTGATGAGAGGGATATCGGTGGGCAGATGGGGAAGTTGCAAGAAACGATAGAAGAAGCAGTCTTCCAGTTGACCGCGGTCGGCTTCCGACTAGATAAACTAGAAGATCTTGGGGAGATGCAAGTTGTAGAGGAATTAAGGCCTTTATTAAAAAGTGCAAACGATTCCCTGGATAAATTAAAAATTGCGTTAGAAAAGTATCCTAAGTAAATCTTATTTCCTTACTTCTCGCCCGAAGAAATTCGGACGAGAGAATAAGGTAGTAAATGACAACGAGAATTAATCCGGAAATGGCGCAAGCTAACCGGTTTTCAAAAATTCCATGTCAGTGACACCTTAATTAACGCTGAATGGTTTTAACTGAACCAATCTAGCTAGTATAAAAAGAAAAAGGTTTTAGCTGTGCCCAGCTATGCCTGGGATTTTTTATGCGAGAAAGAAGCGACACTAATTACGTCTATAGAGGCTAAACCTCTATAGATTCTATAGAACTAAAAAATGAAGTATATTATTGGCACAAAAATAGGGATGACGCAGATGTTTAAGGAAGATGGAACCGTCGTCCCGGTTACGTTAGTCAAAATTGAACCCAATATTGTCGTGCAGGTTAAGACAAAAGAGAAAGATGGATATGAAGCGGTGCAAATAGGTACTGGCAAAAAAAAGAAGCTCACTAAACCCGAGAAAGGGCACCGCCGGGGACTCGGAGAATTTGCCATTCTCCGCGAAGCAGGAATCATGAATCATGAATCAGGAGAAGACATCAAACAGGGAGACAAGCTTGATATTTCAATTTTCAAAGAAGGCGATGTCGTCAAAGTTTCGGGCATTTCCAAAGGTAAGGGTTTCCAAGGTGTCGTCAAACGGCACGGTTTTCATGGTATGCCGGCTAGCCACGGCGCTCATTCTGTTTTGCGTCACGCCGGTTCGATTGGTCAAAGATTTCCTCAACATACCCTTAAGGGTATGCGCATGGCCGGCCGAATGGGCGGGGTCAGCAAATCCATCCGGGGCTTAAAAATTATTAAAGTTGATACGGAAAACGGAATGCTGGCCATAACAGGAGCAGTACCGGGAAATAACGGGAGCGTTGTAGAAATTCAAAATATGTAAATCAAAATTAATTGAGAGTCGACCTTTAAGCCCCAGTAGTGGAAGGGGACCCGCGAAGCGGGGGAACCGACGGGACTGGTTCCATAGGTCTGGGGCGAAAAGGTTGGGTCTCAATTAAGGTCAAAAGTTAAACAGATACAGATATGGAACTTCCATTATACAACCAAAACGCGGAGAATATCGGAACGGTGGAATTAACCGACAATGTTTTTGGTTTGCCGATGAACCAGGACCTGCTTTATCAAGTCATTACTTCTCAAATGTCGAATAAACGCCAGGTTTTGGCTCACGCCAAGGGCCGTGGCGAGGTTCGGGGAGGCGGAAAGAAACCATGGAAACAAAAAGGCACCGGCCGGGCTCGTCACGCTTCGATTCGTTCGCCGATTTGGCGGGGTGGGGGTGTTACTGGTGGCCCCACTAAAGAAAGAAATTTCAAAAAAGATATTAACAAAAAGATGATGCAGAAAGCCTTGAAAGTGGCGTTATCATCTAAAGTGCGTGATGGCCAGTTGTTTGTTTTAGACGCGCTGACGATTGGTATAAACTCCGACGCTTCGGTCGGAGCGGTGCCAAAGACCAAAGAAATGGATGTGGTGATGAAGAAGTTTACAACGATTCTCGGCCGACTCAATAATGTTTTATTAGTCATTCCCACTGACTCGGCAGTCCTTTATAAATCAGCCCGCAATTTACCCTATTTAGACACGATTGAAGCTCGCAATTTAAATCCCCTTGTTTTGCTCGAAGCTAATCGCGTGATTCTTTCCAAAGAATCATTGGCGGTTATCGAAAAACAATGGGGAGCGAAGAAAGTTTAAAATGTAAATCTCAAAATGCAAAATGACAATGCAAAAATTAAAATGCTCCGTAGTTCTAAAATTTTCCATTTTGATTTTTAAATTTTAAATTTTTATGGCATTTAAATTATTCAACAAATCGAAACCAACAGAAAAACGCAAAGCGTCTTCTTTGCCAATGCCTGAAGTCGTTCCAGAAATGACAAAAGTTTCAAATTCTTTCATTACTCCGGTTTCAAGTGTTTTGCATCCTTATGTGAGTGAGAAAGCGACTAAACTTGAAAGTATGAATCAATATATGTTCAAAGTAACTCGTACAGCGAACAAGCCAGAAATTAAAAAAGCCATTCAGAATCGGTACAAAGTTTCTGTGGTGGCGGTGAATATGATTAACATGCCGTCAAAGAAACGCACGGTTGGACGACATGTTGGCATCAAGGCCGGATTTCGAAAAGCGATCGTGACTTTGGCCGAAGGGGATTCGATTAACACCTCAAAGGCATAGCTAATCACCCAGAAAATGAAAAACTATAAACCAACATCTCCATCGCGTCGTTCCATGCAGGGTTATGATTTTTCAGGATTGACCGATATTGCGCCTTTGAAATCAAAAAAACATGGTTTTAAAAAATCTTATGGCCGCGATAACACAGGCCGTATTTCTGCCGGTCGTCAAGGCCGAGGGGGCGGCCACAAACGTGTTTTTCGCGACATTGATTTCAAGCAGAATAAAATTGATGTTCCCGGTGCGATTGCGGCGATTGAATATGATCCAAACCGAACCAGCCGGATCGCCCGGATTCATTTTGCCGATGGCGAAAAACGGTATATTCTTGCTCCGCAAGATTTGAAAGTCGGCGATGTCATTATCACAGCCGAGCGGGCTTCGTTGAAGCCGGGGAATCGCATGAAGCTCAAGAATATTCCTCAAGGTTCTTTGGTTCACAATATTGAAATGCATCCAAACAAGGGTGGAACACTTGCTCGTTCGGCCGGTTCCGCGGCCAGCGTTCTAGCGTCTGAAAATAAATATGTCCAGCTTGTTATGCCGTCTTCGGAAACTCGATTGATTTCCGAGGAATGCTTTGCTTCAATCGGCCAGCTTTCCAACGCCGAACACAATTCGATTAGTTTAGGTAAAGCCGGCCGGACTCGCTGGTTAGGTCGCCGGCCGAAAGTCCGAGGCACAGCCATGAATCCGGTGGATCATCCATATGGCGGGGGCGAAGGTCGTCAGGGCCGAGGCACCCGTCGACCAAAGACAGCCCAAGGTAAGATTACGGGAGGCCGAAAAACCCGAAACATAAAAAAGAAATCAAATAAATTCGTTGTTAGACGACGACAAAAATAACCCACAACCAACAACCAACAACCAACAACCAACAACAATTCAGAAGTCGTAAGTCGTAGGTTGTCGGTTGTAAGTTAAAAATCATGTCACGATCACTCAAAAAAGGACCATATCGAGATGAACGGCTATTCAAAAAGATGGCTAATTTGAAAGCGGGCGACAAGACCATTATTAAGACTTGGTCTCGCGCTTGTTCGATTGCTCCGGAAATGATTGGTTATACGTTTGGGGTTCACAATGGCCGAGTCCATGTGCCGGTATTTGTGACCGAAGATATGGTCGGTCATAAATTGGGCGAGTTTTCTCCCACCAGAAAATTTAGCCGACATGGTGGAAAAATGCAGAAGGAAATGGAAGCCACTGCTAAACAAAAAGAAATTGAAGCTGCCCAAGCCGCTAAAGCACCAGCCACTGATGCAGTCAAAATACCACCGAAATAAAAGCTTATTAGCTTATTAGCTTCTTAGCTTATCAGCTGATTAGGGATTGCAAAAACCTAATAAGCTAGTCAGCTAGGAAGCTAATACCTAAAAATAAAATGGCTACCGTAACCGCCCAACTAAATAATCTTCGCCAATCGCCTCGCAAGGTGAGAATGATTGTTGATGTGGTCAGGGGCAAGGGTGTTTTAAAAGCGCTTCAGCAACTAGAGTTTGTTATTCGTCGTCCGGTTCAACCAATTTCGAAATTACTTCGTTCCGCCATTGCCAACGCCGAGAATAATTTCAATATGGTGGCGAGTAATCTTTATATTAAAGAATTTCGTGTTGATGAGGGCGTGAAATTGAAGCGTTTTCGTCCGAAAGCCATGGGCGCCGTTGGTGAAATTCAAAAAAAGACCAGTCACATCAGTTTAATCTTGGCTGAGAAAGTGCCGGGGTTGAAACGTTCCAGCGCCGAACGCTCCCGTGCCGAAATTGACGGGGCATTAAGCCGAAGGGACAATGGGACGGACTCAACGACAGGCAACATCGGCACTGGGGCGATCAAGCCCGAAATCAAAACCGAAATAGGCAAAAAAATTGCGGAACCGAAAAAAGGTCTTCGCAAAATGTTTCAGCGTAAATCTATATAGACATGATGTTAAAACTAAAAAATAAAAAATAAAATCTTTCTGAAATATTTTAGATTTTAGATTTAATATTTCAGATTCATCACATGGGTCAAAAAATATCCCCAATTTCATTACGCGTCGGTATCTTGAAGGACTGGTCGTCCACCTGGTTTGGCGGTCGCAAATATATTCCTTATTTGAAGGATGATTTGGCCGTGCGCGCTTTTTTGGATAATAGACTCAAAAATATGGGTGTAGCCGATATTCGACTCGAACGAGGCAGTGATATTTTAAATGTTATTATCACTACTTCTCGTCCGGGTTTATTGATCGGTCGTGGTGGAACTGGCATTGAAGAGCTCAAGAAAGCCATCAATACTTGTCTAAAGAAAAAAGTAGCCATTCGTTTGGAAGTTTTGGAGTTTAGAAATCCGGAAGAATCGGCTCGCGTCATGGCCGAATCGATTGTTGAACAACTCGAGAAACGTATTCCGTTTCGACGATTGATGAAGCAGTCGCTGATTAAAATTATGTCTTCTCGAGCGGTTAAGGGTGCCAAAATTTATATGGGTGGCCGATTGGATGGAGCTGAAATTGCTCGAGCGGAACATTTAGAAGAAGGCAGTCTCCCGCTTCAGACTCTTCGAGCCGATATTGATTATGCTAAAGCGACAGCCCATACAACTTTCGGCACGATTGGCGTGAAAGTCTGGATTTACAAAGGAGAAAAATTTGAAGAAAAATAGACAAAAATCGAGATTTCTGTTAAAATAACACAACGATGCAACCTTCACGCGTTAAACACACAAAAACTCATAAGAACGGAAATAAAGGCTATGCCACGCGCGGGACTCGTTTGAGTTTTGGTTCGTTTGGTTTGAAATCTGAAGAGGCCAAATGGCTTAAGGCCAACCAACTTGAAGCGGCTCGCAAGGTCATGGCACGGTCTATTCAGCGCGGGGGCAAGATTTGGATGCGCGTCTTTCCGGATAAGCCTCGCACCAGTAACGGTGGTACTAAAGGTATGGGTGGTGGTCGGGGAGCCTTGTCTCATTTTGTGGCGCCGGTTGAAATTGGCCGAGTTATTTTCGAGATTGACGGTTTACCCGAAGCGGTCGCTCGTGAAGCCTTACGTTTAGGGGCCCACAAATTACCAATCAAAACAAAAATTATAAGCAGATAATAATGAAACATTTTGATACTAACAATAAATCACGGGAAGAATTAACCGGCTCATTGACCGAATTTCGGACTAAGCTAACCCAACTCGAATTTGATCGGGCTGATAAGAAGTTAAAAGATGTTAGTCAATTTAAAAAAACCAAAAAAGATATTGCTCGGATCCTAACAACCTTACACACCTTATAACATGATTACCACCTTGCAACACCGAATCCTTAAAGGATATGTCGTCTCTGATAAAATGCAGAAGACGGTTGTGGTTGAAGTAACTCGAATGAGAATTCATCCGAAATACAAGAAATCGTACAAGGTTTCGACACGTTTCAAAGCCCATAGTCCCGAAAATGCTTTTCATACTGGCGACAAGGTTATTATTCAAGAAGGCCGACCGTTGTCCAAAGAAAAACATTGGACGGTCGTAGGGAAAATTTAAAAATAAAAACTAAAAAATAAAATCTGTCTGAAAATATTTTAGATTTTAGATGTAAAATTTTAGATAAATAATATGTTACAGCTTCGATCTATCGTTACCGTGGCGGATAATTCAGGCGCGAAAGTCGTCGGTATTTTTAAGGTGCTTGGCGGTTCCGGCCGACGCTACGCCGAACTTGGCGATATTGTCGTCGCTTCGGTCAAAGTGGCTGAACCGCGTAAAGGCGTCAAGAAAAAGGAAATTGTAAAGTGCGTTGTCGTTCGTCAGCGCAAACCATTTCGACGCAGAGACGGCACTTATATTCGATTCGATGACAATGCCGTTGTAGTATTGGCGACTGGTACCGAACCCAAGGGCGGCCGTATTTTTGGCCCGATTCCTCGTGAAATTAAAGAACGAGGTTTTAACACGATCGCGTCATTGGCCGAAGAAGTCGTGTAGCGTTGAGAACCAATCCTTCTGCCCCAGACCCATGGAACCAGTCCCGACGGTTCCCCCAAGGGGTCCCCCTCCGCTACTGGGTCATAAGGATTGGTTCTCAACAGCTGGTAAAAATTTATAAACAAACAAATGAAATTATTAAAAGGGGACAATGCAGTCATGTTGAGCGGTAAAGATCGAGGTAAGAAAGCCAAGATTTTGGCCGTGATGTCTGAATCTGGAAAAGTAGTTTTGGAGGGTTTAAATATGGTTAAACGTCACACTAAACCTCGGAAACAAGGTCAGTCCGGTCAAATTATCAATAAAGAACGAGCAGTGAGCGCGGCCAGTGTTGCCATTATTTGTAAGTCGTGCGACAAAGTTACTCGTGTAGGCTACTCGATCGATGGCAATACAAAAATTCGTATTTGTAAAAAATGCAAAAGTGCGGTACAATAACCGACCATCATGACTCAATTAATTGAACAATATCGCAAACACGCTATTCCTGCTCTGCGGAAGGAATTTAAGATCGCGAATATTATGGCCGTTCCGAAGCTCACTAAAGCGGTCATTAATGTTGGGGTGGGTCGATTATCCAAAGAAGACAAAATTTTAGAACGGATCGCCAAAGATGTGGCCAATCTTTCAGGCCAAAAGCCGACTTTTCGAATGGCCAAGAAATCGATTGCCAGTTTTAAAATCCGTCAAGGCGCGCCGGTCGGTATTGCCGTGACTCTTCGAGGGAGTCGGATGTATGATTTTGCCGATCGTTTCATTAATATCGCTTTGCCTCGTTCCAAAGATTTTCGCGGTATTCCAGCCTCAAACGTTGACGCGAGCGGTAATTTAAATATTGGTCTCAAAGAGTCGAGTATTTTTCCAGAATTGAATTACGAGAACGTAAAAGATATTTTCAGTTTACAAGTTACCTTTACGACCACGGCCCACACCCACACCGAAGGCGTGGCCTTATTTAAGAGTTTGGGATTTCCAATCGCAAAAATAAAAAATAAAATCTAAAAAATAAAATCTGTCTGAAAAATATTTTAGATTTTAGATGTAATATTTTAGATTCGTATCAATGGCAAAGAAATCAACCATCGCGCGGTCAAATAAGAAACCCAAGTTCTCCTCGAGAATTGTGTTGCGTTGTTTCTTGTGTGGCCGAAAGGGTGGTTATATGCGAAAGTTTGGATTGTGCCGTATTCATTTTCGTGAACTGGCCAGTGCCGGGCTATTACCGGGAATAAAAAAATCATCATGGTAACCGATCCTGTTTCAGATTTGCTTATACGCATCAAGAACGCTCAAGCGGTTTCTCGCGGCCAGGTTTTGATTCCGTTTTCAAAAATGAAACTTGCGATGGCCAATGTTTTAAAAGATGCCGGTTACTTGGCCGAAGTTGAACGCAAAAAAAAGTTTGCTCCTAGCGGTAAAAAGACTGAACATGAGTATCTTTTATTGACTCTGAAATATCTGGATGGCGAAAAAGCAATTCAGGATATGAAAATTATTAGCAAGCCATCCCGACGGATTTATATTAAGGCCGAAGAAATTAGACCCGTTCATTCTGGTTACGGTTTGGCTGTTATTTCAACGTCTCAAGGCGTGATGAACTCCAAAGATGCGAAGAAACGAAAGCTTGGCGGTGAATTGATCTGTGAGATATGGTAAAACGTTCCGCTCCCGAAGTTATGCCTGCCTTTGGCAAGCAGAGACAGATGGGACGGGTTAAAAACCGGCAAGTGACAATGTCGGCACTGGGACGATGTCCAAAATCGGAAAAAAACTAATCGCTATTCCTCAAGGTGTTGATGTCAAAATCGACGGCGATTTGATTTCCGTGAAGGGACCCAAAGGCACTCTTCAGAAAACAATCTCAAAAGATGTTATTATCGTTGTCGAGGGCAACGAAATAAAAATTCGCCTGGCTCCAGGCGCATCCAAAAATGGTAAAGTTTTTTGGGGCTTGAGCCGAGCTTTAATTCAGAATATGGTTACTGGTGTTACAACAGGTTTCGAAACAGTTTTAGAATTTCAAGGTGTTGGCTACAAAGCGACTGTCAAGGGCAATAACCTTGAACTTGGTCTTGGTTTTTCTCATCCGGTGACGGTTGAGGGAGCGGAGGGTATTACTTTCGCAACCGATAAGAATTCCATCAAGATTCAAGGTATTGATAAAGAATTGATTGGCAAAATCGCCGCCAATATCCGAATACATCGATTGCCCGAGCCATATAAAGGGAGCGGTATTCGATATCAGGGCGAAGTTATTAAACGCAAAGCGGGCAAGAAGGCCGCGACAGCCGCCTAATCCCGTTAGAAATGAACCCTACGGGTATAATTATGAAAATCAATAATATAAAACTGGTTGTAGCCTGCCACCACCTCAAGACGGTGGATGGTTTGTTGCATTTCTAACGGGATGAAAACCACAAAATCAGAAAAAAGAATCAGCCGGCACGCTCGGGTTCGAGCCAAGATCAAGGGCACTGCCGAACGCCCCCGCGTGGCTATTTTCAAGAGCAATAAATTTATCTATGCTCAAGTTATTGATGATGTCACTGGCGTTACGATTATCGCCGTCTCTGATTACGCCAGTAAAAAAGCTAAGCCGGCGAAAGGGACAAAAACCGAGAAGGCATCCTTGAACGGCAAAGCGTTGGCTGAAGCTCTAAAGAAAAAAGGGATAGACACGGTTTTATTTGATCGAGGAGGGTTTAAATATCATGGCCGAGTAAAGGCTCTGGCTGAAAGTTTGCGCGAAGCCGGAATTAAATTATGAAAATAAAAACTAAAAAATAAAATCTAAAATCTATCTGAAATATTTTAAATTTTAGATGTAACATTTTAGATTTATATTATGGAAACTGAAGTCGAAAAACAATCAGAAGCAATAACTTCAACAATCCCGGAACCAATTCCGGCTGAAGTTTCTGTTGAGGTGCCGGCCCCGATTTCACGTGGCCCGGAAACCGGAATGCGCCTGCCTGCTAGCAAGCAGGGATTTGGTGGTAGACGTGGCGGTCGAGGCGGAGGTCAATTCGGCGGCCGAGGTGGCCGGAGTGGAATGCGTCGAGGTGGCGACCGACCCAAGTCTGAATTTGATCAAAAAGTTCTTGAAATCGCCCGTGTCTCGCGCGTGACTAAAGGCGGCAAGCGTTTCAGTTTCCGCGCCACGATTGTCATTGGTGACGGCAAAGGCCGGGTTGGGGTGGGTATGGCCAAAGGGAAAGACGTTGCTCAATCCGTCCAGAAAGCCGTCAATCAAGCCAAGAAATATTTATTTATTGTGCCCCTGAAGCATGGTACAATCCCGTATCAAGTTGAAGCCAAATATAATTCGGCGGTGGTAATTTTGAAACCGGGTCGGGGCGGGGTTAAGGCCGGCGGTCCGGTTCGGGTCGTGGCCAAGCTCGCTGGTATTACTGGTTTGACAGGTAAATTGATTGAACGCACTAATAATAAACTTAATATCGCCCAAGCCACAATTAAGGCCTTAAGGATGATTAAGCCCAAAAACATAGCTGATTAGTTGATTAGCTGATTAGGGAAACCTAAAAAGCTAGTAAGCTAAAAAGCTAGTAAGCTAAATGCAAATTCATCAATTAAAACCAAAAACAGCCCGAAGCTTTGCCAAACGGGTTGGCCGTGGTGGTAAACGAGGCACGACTTCGGGTAAAGGGACCAAGGGCCAGAAGTCTCGCGCCGGGTCTTATGTCCGGCCGGGTTTTCGCGGCGGCGACAATCGTCTCTGGCAGTTGTTTCCAAAACAGCGGGGCGCTTCCAAGAAGCCGGGTAATAATAGTCCCCACCAAAAGCATCGTTTTTTTCAGTTGAAACACGACAAATCCGTGGCGGTTAATCTTGGCGTTTTTGACAAATTCTTAGAGGGTCAAGAAGTTACCGCCGGAATGCTGATGGCCAAAGGGATTATCCGAAACACCAAAGATACGGTCAAAGTTCTTGGGGGTGGTATACTCAAGAAAAAACTTATTCTCAAGGGGTTTGTTTTCTCGGATTCGGCCAAGGCCAAAATTATTAAAGCCGGTGGAACTATTGCAACCTAGCTTCTTAGCTGATTAGCTTATTAGGACAAACCTAAAAAGCTAGTAAGCTGATAAGCTAGTAAGCTCAATTGAATAAATTTCTCCAAATTTTTAAAAAGCCAGACATCAGGAATAAAATTTTGTTTATTCTTGGGATACTTATTGTCTATCGCTTTGTCGCCAATATCCCTATTCCGTATGTAGATACGGCCCAATTGCAATCGTTCTTTGCCAATAACCGATTTTACGGTTTACTTTCGGCGTTGACGGGTGGTTCGTTGGCCCAACTTTCAATAGCGATGCTCGCCTTGGGGCCATATATTTCGGCTTCGATTATTATGCAGTTGATGACCATGATTTTTCCGGCGTTAGAAGCAATGTATAAAAAAGAAGGCGAAGCTGGACGGGCGAAATTCAATCAATACTCTCGGGTTTTGACGGTGCCCCTCGCGGCTTTATCGGCTTATGGATTTCTAGTTTCACTTCAACACCAGAATGTCATTGGCTATTTGAATTTATTTCAGTGGTCAACCGTGATTGCGGTTGTGGTGGCGGGAAGTGTTTTTTTAATGTGGCTTGGTGAACTGATTACCGAAAAGAATGTCGGTAACGGTGTCTCGATTTTAATTTTGGCCGGTATTGTCGCAGGGTCTCCCGTCGCGCTTCAGCAGGCTTTGTTTAAATATACTCCGGCCTTATTCTTTAATTATCTTACTTTCGCGATTTTAGCGCTGGTCGTTATTGCCGGCGTTATCTATATTTCCGAAGCCCAGCGCAATATTCCCGTGAATTACGCCCGACGCGTGCGGGGTTCAAAAGTTTATGGCGGGGTTTCGACCTATCTGCCGATGCGGATTAATAACGCCGGCGTGATGCCTATTATTTTCGCGCTCTCATTGTTACTTTTTCCGAGTCTTATTGCCGGGTTCTTTACTAACACCAGTATCGCCATTGTTTCAAAGATTGCATCAATGGTGAACACCTTTCTTGCCCCGAACGGCTTGTGGTATTCGGTTTTTTACTTCCTGCTCGTAGTTGTTTTCACCTATTTTTACACGGCGATTACTTTTGATCCGAAAGCTATTTCCGAGGATATCCAAAAACAAGGCGGTTATATTCCTGGGATTCGCCCCGGTCCTTCCACGGCCCAATTTTTGTATCATCTCCTGAACAGGGTCACTCTTGTCGGGGCCGTTTTTCTGGGTGTTATTGCAGTCTTGCCAAATGTTGTACAATCCTCAACCGCTGTCACTGATTTTGCCGTCGGCGGAACCTCTATCCTCATCGTTGTCAGTGTCGCTTTGGAAATCATGAAACAGTTGGACGCCCAACTTAGTATGTACGAGTATTAGGGTATTACACTTGGGGGTGATTCATGGCAGTGAGCAGACTCATTCAGCCGTCGGATTTGAAGCGGTCTGATGTAGTGGTGTTCCATCCCGAGACTCATGTCTTTGAGATTTGGAGGATTCGAGCTGGAACAAGAGAACGATTGGTTGCTCGTCCTTGTTCAGGAATCCGCGACAAGCAATATCTTCTGGACCTAGTACGGCTGATGGGCGGTGAAACAAATCCGCCCCTGACCAATACCGTAGAGGACAATTTGTTCTCGCAACAAGGTGCATGGGCATACAAGTACATATAAGGCGGCCCCGCCTAGGCGGAGCCGCTGTTTCTTTTTTAATGAGATGGTATTATTGGTCCATGAATACTTCAGATAAAAAATTAGCGATTATCTTGATTGGGCCGCCGGGGTCGGGGAAGGATACGCAAGCAGAATTATTGGCTCGAGAATTAAAATTCGTGGAAATAAAAACTTCAAAGATTATTGAAGACAAGTTAAAGTCGGCTGAACCGAATGACGCGGTGATGAATCACGAAAAAGAATTAAAACAAGCTGGACAATTAAATACCAGCAGTTTGGTTGAGGCGTGGGCGATAGAAAAAATTGATGAAGTTGGTAAAAGCGGTGCTGGGCTGGTAACCAATGGTTGGCCCAGAAAAGTGACCGAAGCGGAAACAGAAATGTTGACGGTCGAGAAGTACTACTCCAAAGATTCCATTAAAGTCGTTTACATTACGTTGAGCGAAGAAGAATCGGTTAAAAGAAACAGTAAACGCCGGGTCTGTGAGAAGAACGGTCATCCAATTCCAAATTTCCTCGAATACAAAGATACCGTTGTTTGTCCACAAGACGGCAGTCCGATAATTGTGAGACAAGATGATAACCTTGATACCGTCCGCCACCGCTACAAAGTTTATCAAGAACTGACGGAGCCTGTCCTTGACTTTTTAAACAAAAAAGGGTATAGTTTGATTACCATCAATGGTGAACAGCCAATCGAGTCAGTCCATCGTGATATTCTCGATAAACTATGGTAAACAGTGAAATTAAAAGCTCCTCAAGAAATCGAAATTATGCGCGAAGGCGGCCACATTTTGGCCGAAGTTCTTGATGTTTTAGTCGCCTCGGTTCGGGTTGGAATGCCGACCGAAGAACTCGATATCATGGCTCGGAAGCTCATTGAAGCTCGCGGAGCCAAGCCATCTTTTCTTAATTACAACGGCTTTCCGGCCGCGCTTTGCGTCTCCATAAATGAAGAGGTTGTGCACGGTTTACCATCGGAAAGGAAGCTCAAAAACGGCGATTTGGTGAAGCTTGATCTTGGGGTTTTGTATAAAGGATTTCACACCGACAGCGCTCGTTCTGTCATTGTTGGCAAGGGAGACATTAAACTCCAAAAACTTGTTGCCGTAACCGCTGAAGCTTTAGCGATTGGGATTCAGGCGGCCCAAGTCGGTAAAACACTTGGCGATGTTGGTTACGCTATTCACAAGTATATAAGGTCTCAAAAAATGGATGTGGTTCGAGATTTAATCGGTCACGGTATTGGGACAGAACTTCATGAAAAGCCGGAAGTGCCGAATTATGGCCAGCCTAGCCAAGGTCCGGTTTTGAAAGTCGGTATGGTTATTGCTATCGAACCGATGGTTGTGGTTGGCGGTCATAAAATTGCCAACGGTCCTGATGGTTACAGCTACATTACCGCCGACAAGAAACCGTCGGCCCACATTGAACATACCGTCGCGATTACCGCGACTGGTCCGGAGATTTTAACCCAGTAATCCCGTTAGAGACAATATGGTCGTGATATAAAAGGATGCGGTGGATGTCACGAGTCTATTGTCCCTAACGGACAATCAATATAAATACGGTCGCGACCCGGTCGCGACCTGTCTCTAACCGGATGGATATTCCAGTATTACCGTCATTAAAAGTACCAGCTCCACCGAAGCCAACTTCAGTTAAATCTCTAGTTGCTATTTTTGCGGCTGCATTCGTGATTATTCTCGTTATTTTAAATGCACCTGCGCTCATTAAAGCTGTTGCCTATCCGTTTACTCATTCCACAGAATCGGATAATAAACAACTGACTCAACAGTATCGAGATATTTACGGTTATGAAAAACGGCCCGAATTGATTACGACTGTTCAAAATAACATCGCGCTCAGCGCGATTCCAAGCCCGTTCCCAGTTAATCCGGTTGGCGATACTTCAATCGGATTTCAAGCCGTGATTTCAATTCCAAAAATTAATGTTTCCGCGCCGGTTGTTCAAGTGGGCGATTCCACTGATGCAACGATTCTTAGCGCTCTTAAAAAGGGAGTGGTGCTTTATCCGGGTTCCGCTAATCCCGGTCAACCCGGCACCGCCGTTATCATCGGCCATTCATCCTCTGATTTGCCGTGGACGGAATACTCTTCGGTTTTTTCATTGCTTGGAAAACTCCAAGCCGACGACTTGATTTATATAACTGTTGGTGGTACCCAATATGCATATCGGATCCAGACCGTCCAAAAGGGCAGTGCCCAGCAGTTAATTAGTTCAGGATTGGCAGGCGATCTGATTGTTTCAACTTGCTGGCCGATTGGCACCGATACCAACCGTATTGCTGTCAGCGCGAATCTGGTCCGTTAAAGACTTGACCCCCACACTCATGTATGAGTGTGGGGGTTGACAACAGTAGGGGCATCATGTATTATGATAAACAAGCGCCTATTTTAGCCAGTTTTAAACCAAATTTAATCAAAGTATGGCAATAACCGCCCATATGAATAAAATAACAAAACTCGCGCTGGTCGCAGTCTTGGCCGTTTCGGCCTCGATTGTTGCCACTCAAATAACCAAAGGCGATATTTCTAATTGTTCTAACCCGCAGTCGGTTTTGGACGCTCGTATTTTAAGCACTGGCGAATTTGGCGGCGGCGCTTTGGCGATTGTGACCAATAATTCCGATTGTTCCTTTAACGTCGGTCTCGATGCTTATCAAACTTCTAATAATCATCTTTTTGATTCATTAGGTTCCGGTCTCGCCCCTCGTCAGACCGTTGAATTGCATATCAATGTTCCGGATTGCCAATATCGTTTAGAACTTTCAACGGGAGATACTATTTTAGAATCGCAAACAATTCGAAGCAATCTCTGCGGCGCTTCGCCGCCAACTCCAAATCTAGCGCCTAGTTCGTTCTATATCAGCGGTGGAAGCTGTTTCGGATGGCCCAATCCAGCCGTTGAAGTAAATGCCGTCCAATCATCCAACGCTAACACCTATACTGTTCAACGTCGTCAAGGCTCCGCTTCTTTTGTTAACTTACGAAGCGGTATGACTTACACAGAATTTGATCATTTTACAGATACAAGTGTTCAGGTCAATCAAAGTTATGAATATCGTGTCATCGCGGTTAATAATTATGGTAGCACTATCTCAAGTGGTACTTATTCCGTAACAGTTAATGGTCAAAATTGTGGTGCTATTTCAACTCCAACTCCAGTTCCTACTTATACGCCAACACCGATTCCAACTCCGACAGTAAACCACTTACCGTCGGGTGTGCTTGATGCGGCTAACTGCGACATTATCGGCGGTTGGGCTTATGATTCAGATGCTCCGACCGCCCAGATTGCCGTCCACTTGTATGCTGATGGTCCAGCCGGTTCCGGTACAATGCTTGGTGGTTACGAAACCACGGGTTTGCGTTCTGACGTGAATGCTTCACAAAACATCACTGGTAATCATGGCTTTACTATCACTACCCCTGCTTCTTTGAAAGATGGTAAAAATCACACCATTTACGCTTATGGTATCGATACAGTCAATGGCCCATCCGCTCAATTAACAAATTCTCCGAAGACATTATTGGCTTGCAATATTGCAACCCCGACTCCGGTGCCTCCAACCCCAACTCCGGTCGTAACTCCTGTGCCGACACCTTGGCCAACTCCGACACCGTTTGTAATTCCAATTCCGAATCCTGTCTCAATCAACTTCAATTCTCCATGCGCGGTGAACGCGTTCAATTCCTGCAATGTCACCAACACAAGCACTATTACTCAAACTGGAACGGGCAACAATGCTCAAGTTAACCAATCAGGTTCGATTATCGGTTATACTGGCACTCAACAGAACTTGTATCTGCCGGTGTTGGCTGCCGCGGTCATTGTTCCAACCCCGACTCCGGTCCAGAATACTTCTTTGAGTATCTCAAAAATGGTTCGAAATATCTCTTCGAATACGAGCGAAGTTAAATCAGTCAACGCCAACGTGAATGATGCGGTAGAATTCGTCATTCGTGTTTCGGCGCCAAACAATCAAACCGTGACCAATGTCCGAGTAACTGATTCGTTGCCGTACGGCTTAACCTATATCCCCGGCAGTACGACCATCGGCAATTCATATTTAAACGATGGCATCACGTCCGGTGGTATCAACCTCGGTTCATTCTATGTTGGTCGTTTGGCGACAATTCGTTTCCGAGCCACGGTTAGTCAGTCCGGTTCGTATTATGGTGGGTATGGCACAACCTTAACTAACAGCGTTTCGGCTTATGCGGACAATGCGTCCACGGTTACCGATAGCGCTTCGGTTATTATCACAAATAATGTTGTTGTGAATCAGAACGGCTTGGCCATTCAGAAAACTGCCCGCAATATCTCTCGTGGTGATACGGTTCAACAAACTTCACTTTCGGCTCGCGCGGGAAACGGTATTGAATTTACCATTACAGTCACTGCCCCATACAACACTAACCTCACCAATGTTGTCGTCAGTGATTTATTGCCCGCCGGCATGAATTATACGGTTCGCAGTACGACCTTAAATAATATCGTCACAACCAATGGGATTGTTTCCGGCGGCTTAAATATCGGCAGTTTGTCTGCTGGCCAGAAGGCGGAGATAAAATTCTATGTGACAATCAATCAAGGTGTTTCCGTAAACCAGCAATTAGTTAATACTGCCACGGCTCGGGCTGACAATGTTTCATCCTTAACGTCCAATCCCGTCTATATCACTATCGGTAATAGTGCCGTTCTCGCTGGGGCTCTCAAAGTGAAAACCGGTCCGACTGAAATCGCCTTTGCTGTTGCCGGTTTTGGCGGTTTGATCTCTTCCGCTCTCTATGCCGGTCGCCGAAAATTACTTGGCCTCATTAGGCTTGCATAAGATGTAAGGTTGACAACTAAATGATCCGCCTCTGGCGGGTCATTTAGTTTGGCGTTATAATTAAGGAAATGTGTCCCGTACGAAGTCTCGCTCGCGCCCTAGGCGCGAGTCCGGAGGACCTCGGCGAGGCTACTTCGTATGGGATGGATAATACTTCGTTCGCGCCCGGCAACAATTCAATCAATAATTCCGTTCCGCCTCCGACTCAGCAATACTCTGCACCAGAACATAAACATTTTCTGAATAAAAAGTTCATCATCACCTTTGTGGTTTTAATTTTGCTCGGTGTCGGCGCTTATGCCGGCATCTGGTATTGGGAGAATCAACAAACAGCTCAAGAAGTCGCGCCAACGTTCACACCGAGAGCGGATGTGGTCTCGGATTGGAAAATGTATACGAATGTTAGTTTAGGATTTTCCATTCAATATCCAACCAATCTTACACCCACTCTGGAGATCAATGACCAATATAATCGTTTGACTTCATTTGGTCCTTCAAAAACCAATACAACATTCGAAGTCCGTTTACAAAAAGATACAGATCCAAGTATGGGAATTAAATACGGATTTTTAGGTTCAGAAGTTACATCCACGAATATTAAACTCAGTGGCATAAATGGATATGAAGCAATTTCCAAAACTGGTTATGGAGATGCAGGATCTCAAGGACAGCCGTACGCTGAATTTGCTGCGCGACACAATGGAGATGTTTATCACCTAATATTTTATGGTGATTCTGTTGTCTCCGCGGAAGAAAATCAAATCCTCTCCACGTTTAAATTCATCCCGTAAGAGAAAAGCCGCCCCAAGGTGGCTGAAGCCCTGCCTGTTGGCAGGCAGGCATTCGCTTGGCGAGGGCGTTCTCTAACGGGATTCACCAAGTAGTAGAAGTTCTAGATATCTGTAGATTAAACATAATCGCGATATTGTCCTATCTGCTGTTTTTAGATATACTAATACCATGAGTAATATTGATAGTATTAAACAAATTACAACTCCGATTTTAAAGAAATATGGCGTAGAACGGGCGTCTCTTTTCGGTAGTATCGTGCGAGGAGAGGATACTGATAAAAGCGACGTGGATATTCTCGTTTCCATTAAAAGACCAATGGGAATTTTTGAATTCATGGGCCTGCAATTCGCGCTTGAAGAAGCTCTTAAAAAAAAAGTTGACCTAGTCTCCGAGAGAGCGGTTAACAAATACATAAAACCTTATATAGAAAAAAACCTGGTTGTTATTTATGAAGGAAACTAGCGTTTATTTAAAAAATATAATTGATAAAGCTCGCGAGGCGGTAGATTTTTGCGTCGGGATGTCGGAAGAGGAATTTTTAAAAGATGGCAAGACCCAAAGTGCAGTCATACTAAAACTCATTATTATTGGAGAAGAAGCAAAGAAAGTTCCAGAAGAAATTATTTCAAAAATAGATTTGCCTTGGCGGATGATTAAAGGATTTCGCAATATGGCTATTCACGAATATTTTAACATTGATCTAGTTATTATTTGGCACAGTGTTAAAAATGATCTTCCAAGTTTAGTCACAAAAGTTTCTGCTTATTTAGAAAATAAAACTCCTTAAAATAATGGACCCAATTATTCCACAACCAGAGACAGCAATAACTCCTGAACCACATAAACATTTCCTGAACAAAAAGTTTGCCATCACTTTTATTGTTCTTTTGTTACTTGGAGGCGGTGTCTATGCCGGCATCTGGTGGTGGCAGAGTCAGCAAATCGCCAATGTGATTGTGCCGACGTTTACACCAAGAGTAAGTTCAGAAATATACACAAATAACCAATTTGGGTTTTCAATTGCATTGCCGGACAGTTGGAAAGGGTATACCGTTTTGAATAGTCAATGGGAAGGGCGAGATGGAACGACAAGGAATGTCGCGGCGACGGGGCCGATTATTACGATTCGTCATCCACTTTGGACGACCTCGGCACCGCGCGAAGATATGCCGGTCATGATTTTTACTCCGGCGCAATGGGCCTTAATCCAGAGCGAAAAAATGTCAGCTGGTGCCGCGCCAATTCCGCCAAGCATACTTGGGCAAAATTCAAAATATGTCATCGCTTTGCCCGCCCGCTATAACTATGATTACGCAACCGGTTGGGAAGAAGTGGACCGATTGGTGCATACATTGAAGGCGTTTGAGCCGAGCGCCAGCTCTAAATAGCTAATCCACAGGACATCAACATGGCGTTTGACAGGGTTATAAGCCATCTGCTATACTGACGACACTAGAAACTATATGACTAACTCACTACAATTTCGGCAAAAACGCGGCTAAAAACCTAGCATTTTAATGTGTCGGGCTAAGCCGCGGGAACGCGGATTTTTTAACTCCAAAATTTTATACTGAGCGAAGTCGAACGTATGGCTCTCAACGATTGTCTATCTAAGTGGATAATCGCTGGTAGCTAAGCCGA
>ERZ1292629.1095-Hain-H43-01um-R1-1095-length-28011-cov-40_pt1 | contig 28011 bp, 45 predicted proteins | sample MGYA00564399_ERZ1292629 | MGnify/ENA primary metagenome ERZ1292629 (study PRJEB36523, sample SAMEA6512636) | groundwater metagenome | collected 2019-01-08 | study: AquaDiva: Metagenomics assemblies of 32 groundwater samples
ACCTGGGCATGGTCAACATGCGGCCGGGTGTCGAGGAAGACACCAAGCACGCGTACAAAGAGAACGCCGAGTTCTTGGGTTGGGCGCGGCAACAGGCCGAATCGCTTCAGGCCGTCACCGACCCACAGATGCAAGAGATGCTGGCGATGCAAGCCGCCGCGCAGATGCCCGTACACGTTGTCCCGATCGTTGATGATCACGCGGTTCACTTTTTGACGCACCGCCGGCTGGCCTTGACGGAAGAGTTCAAGCTTTTGCCGTCGCAGATTCAGCAGGCATGGTACATGCACATGCTGCAGCACCAAGCGGACATGATGGCCTCGAAGATCATCAAGGGCATGATGCCGCCTGGCGGGCCGACTGCCGAAGGCGCGGGGAAACCTGGTGCGCCTCCAGGCGGTGGAAGCCCTGAGCAGGCCTCAACACGCGACGTGAACGGCGGCGAGTCCAACCCCGACAAGAACAAGTAGGAGTCACGATGGCTGACAACAAGAAATCGTGCGACCAGAATCGGTCGGTCACTGGCGCGAAAGTTACCGCTAAGATCCCGATGAGCGGAAAGGGTGTGCCGATCTCGACCTTCAATGTGCCCGGTGTGTCTCGTCCGCACGGGACGCCAAGTTGGGTGTCGGGGCCTGCGAAAGCTGCCGCGCGGAAGGCGAAATAATGGAAACCTTGGAGAAGAAATTCGTCGAAGAGTGGGGCGGCATGGACGAGGAAGAGTACTGGTGTTTTGTTGAGCGCTGCCTCGAAGAGAAGTTTGACGAACTGGCAGACGACTAACGTGCTGACATGGGTCTTCGTGCTGACGATCTACTTGGCGGAAATGGGTGGCGGCGGCACCGCGCAAGTGTTGGTCCAAACGACCACCAAAGATCTCTGTAAGTCTTTACGGCGCGCGATCATGACGCAGATGGCTGACGCGAATGGGCACGCCGGGCCGTGTATGGAACTCTCACCTGCACTCCCCGTGCAGCCTGAAAAGGACTAAGGAATATGTCGCAGAGGGGTGGCGGCATGCGCGTTGGATATTGGTCAAGCGAAAATCCGCCGCGTTGGAAGTCGGCTGGGATGCGTAATAAAGAAGGAGAGCGTATTACCACGCAGTATCCACTTCGCGGTGAGGCGTTCAATAAAGCGGATGACCCCAACGGCGCCCTTCCCGGGTTCCAAGATTCCGTTCGGCGTCTGACGCAAAAGTGGCCTAGTCGTGATGAGGAAAATGAGTTTCGGCGCGAAGGGGTTCGAGGGCGGTCAATGACTGAGCGTGATATGAAAACCTTGGAAGGAACGAATCCTGGATGGACTCCCGGTCCGTCTGGTGACGCACAAACCATAATGGAGTTTTTACGCGGAATTCTCCGTGAACCCGGTATGGGCGTAGGGAGACCGTAATGGCTGGGATGATGGGCCTGTCAATGGATGCCATGGCGCCCGCTGCCAAGGCGGTCGTGCGGCCTCGCGCAGGGCAGAAGAAGCCCGGCTTTCCATCCGCGAAGAAAGGGAAGAAACCCCTGATGGGTGCGAAGAAACCCATGATGGGTGCAGGCGGAATGGGCGTGGGCATGAAGCCTATGATGTAAGGTGCCGCAGAAGGCGGGAAGTCCAAGTCTCGAACTGGCGGCACGTCCGTCAAACAGGAGGCCATAATGGCCGCAGCGAAGAGTGCGTCGAAGGCGCAGGGCCGGCAGGAAGTCCGTGCCGGCAGTGATTGCGGTGGACACGAAGCGTATAACAAGGCGGCCGGTCCGGCGTCGAGCAAGCAGGGCGTGAACGACAAGACGCCTTACAAGCACCGGTAAGAGGAGATCCCATGCCTGATACGGTGGTGAATCAGGTTACACCCCAGCAGCAAGCAATCGCCGGTGCGGGCGCGGAGGTCAACCCCTGGCAAGCCTATGGCTTGAATCCAGACGGTACTCCTATAACGGAAAGCAAAGTAACCCCAGCCTCGGAGACGGTGACGCTGGAGCAGAAGATTGCAGAGCTTGAGGCCAAACTCGCCAAGCTTCCTGAAGGCTTTGAGGCCCTCTCGAAGAAGGTCCAGATGGTCGACAAGCTTGTCGCTGCGATCAAGGGAGACGAGCCCGCGTCGTCGCCGGACGGGCAGCGATTCTCGGAAATCTGGTCAGACCTGAAGAAGGTCGCCGGCCATTCGGCCCCGGCCTTTGAGAAGCTGATCACACTCCTCGAGAGTGACCCGCAGTTCATCGACCGTATGCAGTCGGCTCAGGGCGCGCTGATGGCGCAGCATGTCATTGGCGTAAACGAGAAGGCGCATGAACGGGTTGTGGAACTGGCCCGGAAGGCGGGCTTCAAGGCGGGGTCGGATCAGGAGATGACCGAGATGGTCTTCCCATTCGAACAGGCCATGACCGTAACGATCAACGCGAACCCGGAGCTGCGGCGCGCGTATCTGAGCGGGAATGTTGGCGTGGTCGATGAGGTATTCAACCGGATGATCAAGCCTCATGTGGCACAGCGGCTTCGCGAGAAACAGGCGAAGTCCCAGTCGGCGTATGGCAACCCCAAGTCGACACCACGAGGCGCATCCTCTGCTCCGGCACTGACGGAAGAGGGCAAGCCGAAACGCGACTTGTCCACTCCGAAGGGCCGCAACGAGTTTCATAACCAAGCCGTCGCCCGCTGGATCAACAAACAGACCGGTGGAAGTGACGAGTAATTAGGAGTAATCTTACTATGGCGATGGACCTCTCGGCCATCAACCCGCTTTTGAAGGACGAGTACGAAGACTACGTCGTCGAAGCCGTCCACACTGAGTCGGTGGCGATCGACCTCTTTACCGAGGGCGATACCTCGACCGCCGACGGCCGGCGCGTCATCCTCCCTGCCCACCTGCGTCGTGACAACAGCGGCATCGGGTTCGTGGGTGAGGGCCGCCAGCTGCCGACCCCTTCGGCCGAGCAGTCGGGCTTCTATACCATCCCGTTCCGCAAGTCGGCCGCGCGCTTCCAGGTGACCAAGGAAGCGATCGATCAGGCCCAGACGAATAAGAGTTCCTTTGTGCGGACCCTCAGCTATATCATGGATCATCTGGTCGAGAACCTGACCGATATCCGCAACAAGGCCATGTGCCATTACGGGGCGGACGTCCTCGCGCACGTGCTGGCGCATACCAGTTCGGCTGCCACCCTGACGGTTGACACTCCCGGCGGCGTGACGCTGCCCACAGGTGTGACCGCCGGCTCGCGCTTCCTCCAAGTTGGCCAGATCCTCGCCGCGATCCGGGCGGGTGCGATCGTCGCCAACACGCCGGTGACCGTGACCTCCATCTCGTCTGATGGTACCACGATCGGCGTCGCCGCGAATACCGCTGACATGAACGACAACGACCTGCTCGTGCGGGCGCACTCCACGTCTGTGACGGACGTGGCGGATACCTCGTGGTATCAGGCCCCCATGGGTCTGCTCGGCATGATCGACGATGGCACGTACGTGTCGGACTACTTCGGTCTGAACCGGACGACCTGGGACGTGATCAAGAGCTACGTATTCTCGTCTGTGGGCGCGCTCTCGTCCGACATCCTGCAGCAGGGGATCGACGTGGCCTACGCGCGCGGGCGCGGCAAGATCAGCAAGTTCCTCTGCGAGCAGGCCGTGCGGCGCCAGATCCTCGCCCTCCGCGAGGGTGACGTGCGCTTCTCGGCCCCCACGCACGGCAACGACAACCTGGACGCCGGCTCGAGCATCGGGCATCGCGGCGGCCAGCTGACGTGGTCCGACATCCCCGTCCTCGTCGACTACAACTTCCCCTACGGCATGCTGATGGGGATCGACACGGACACACTCGTGCGCTACAATGTGGTGCCTGGCAAGTTCGAGGATTGGGGCGGCAGCGTCCTGGTGCCGGCGGCGCAGACCCACACGGCGACCGGGCTCTTTTACATGGTGGACAATTTTTTTCTTGATGCCCCTAATAAGTGTGTTCGATTTGACGGAATCGATGTTACCGTCACGTCGGGCATCCATATTGAGTGACATAACCACCATACAAGATGGCTACTGTCGCGGAGAAGCGCGAGACAGCGCTGCTGTCCAGTCGTCTCTGGTACGCGAAAAATAAAGCACGGCAACGTGATTGGGTTCTTCAACACCGTTACGGCATAACGTCAGTCGAATACGATCACTTGTTTACATTACAAGACGGTCGTTGCGCATTATGTCGTAACGGTGTAAAAGGACGCCTTCACGTCGATCACGACCACAAGACCGGAGATGTACGTGGCTTGCTGTGTCGCGCGTGCAATACAGCCATTGGGCTGTTCAAAGAAAACGCAGCAGTAATGACTATGGCTGCGGCTTACGTAACACCTGTATGGGGAGAGCCATGCACTTTGGATTTGGGCATACCGTCCGCGTCATAAATCGTGTTGTGGACAAGGCCGGCAACCGCGTTCCGTATGAAGGCATGTTTAGCGGCGAGGCTATCGTGGTTCGAGACACCATTGATTTGCCCATCGGCGTAGCGCGGATTCTTATTCAAGGCTCGATGTTCAAAATCGACCCGGTGAATGGGCAGGCCCAATTCAAACTGGGATGTACCAAGTTGGATACGCCAACGACCGATCTGACAGAAGCAGAGGTGAATCGGCTCGAATTGCTCGAGCGAGAGCTGCTGCCGGAATCGGTCAGGAAAAAGACTAAAACGGAACGCATCCATAACCCCATCAACCCCGAACTATCTCGGGGCCCGCGTTCGATCCGCATGGATACGGACGGGGTCCAGCCAGGTGAGTTTGGCTTTCGGGACTAGGAGAACAACCAATGGCTATCGGAAACCTTGGCGCGACGATGCAGCTGCTGGAGGGCTTTCTCGCCTCCGAGTTTGCGCCCGCGACTTATAATCGCAACCAGGGCTCGGCCCTCATTGTCGACATGGTCCGTCAAATCGCGTCGCGCGCAGACCTGACCTATACCAACCTTCGCGTGTCGGCGCCGATCCTGAACGCCGCGACCGAGCAGACGCTTGAGACTGGCGCGGTCGGCGTGATTGCCCTGATCGCAGCGTCGAATGCGACGCAGGTAGAAGACGCGGCCGTCCTGCTGTATGAGGCGGCGGTGACGGAAGGGACCACGCGGTATACCGTTGCGCTGAACGTGGACGCGGCCAATACGACCGCGACCGGCACGATGTACTATGCCATCTTCCCGCAGCCCATCCCGATGGCCGCCCTGTACGTGTCGGCGGTTGATAACGGCGCGGACGGGGACATCGAAGGGACCACGCTGGCGGACGTCGGCGGGATTAAGTGGATGGTTGTGTACGCTGAGTAATTGAACGGGCGAGGATGGGGGCAACCTCATCCTCGCCTTGTAGTATTACCCCAAATACCGCCAAGATTGTATAGGAGCGGCTAGGAGAATACAACCGTGATCAGAGATTTCAATTGCGAATGGCTCGAGGCGCGTAAGCTGATCCTCGCGCAGGAATTCCAGACGTTCGTGACCGGCGCCGGCATCGGCGCGGGTGCCCCCGTGTTCGCGGAAATTGGTGCGACCGGGATCACCGGCTTCCAGATCAACGCCGCTGGTGACACCGCCGCGACCCTGCTGCCGCTGTACGAAGTGGATATCACCAAGCAGATCCGCTTCCGTGTCATCTGGACGCAGTCGGCTACAACCGACACGGACACGATCGATTGGATCGTACTGTACACCCCGATCATCCTCGAGACGACGGTGTTGATCGACCCCGCGACCGCCCTTAGTACGGCGATCACGCTGGCCGACGCCTCGTCCGGCGTCGCCGCTGTCCTCCAGGGCACCGCCTTTGGTGTCATCAACCGCAACACGCTGGCGGACACCACGGAGTACCTGGCCGTGTCGGTCGAAGCCGACGCCATCGGGACGTTTACGGCAGACGAGCCATTCTTTGTCGGTCTCGAAATGCGGTATACTCCGCGCCGCATGGCTGGTCCGCGCCGCAACATCTTGGGCGGACGGCGTCTCTCCGTGACCCGGCCGCTGGGTGTGCAGCTCGCGTCCGCCCAGGAAGGCCTCTAGACCATGGCGAACGTACCGGGACTGAATACGCATCTCGTCCCGGATGACCATCGTAAGGTCAATCTGGGCAACAGTACGCATGAATTCAATGCGATCCGTGCTGCAACTGTGACAGCTGATACTGTCACCGCCGCGCTTGTTGGCGGCGTCACGGGGGACATAACCGGGAACGTTACGGGAAACGTGACTGGGAACGTTACTGGAAACGTTACTGGAAACGTCACAGGGAACCTAACCGGGAATGTCACAGGGAACGTCACCGCGACGACCCTCTCCGGTACCCTAACCGGCAACGTCACCGGCAACGTTACTGGCGACCTGACTGGCAACGTCACAGGCAACGTGACTGGGGATGTCACCGGTACCGTTACTGGCGCGTCCACGCTCCTTCCAGTGACTGCCGGTCCAACGTCGGGTGCGCTCTCTGTGGCTATGTCAGGCCGGCTGTGCATTGGCGTGGTCGACGCGGTCTATACTCTCCCGGCCCCTACGGCGGGAGTCTGGTATACGATCGTGACGGGCGTGGTCTCAGCCGGGACTGGACTCGTCGTTACAGCCACCTCAACACTCATTCAGGGTAAGACGACGTCTGCGGGTACGACAGCGATCACCGACGCCACGTCCATAACCAACGCTGGCGCGTCTGACGTGGTGGGCGACTACGTGACCATCCGCAGCGACGGCACGAAATGGTGGGTGGTCGGCCAGTCGGGCACCTACGCCGGGTCATAGGAGAGATCAATGGCCAATCCGTCTTGGGATGCAATCGTCACTTACTTGACGTGGGTGACGACCTCTACGAATAGCTTCAATGTGCCGAGTGGAACGGGTGCGATCACCTTCATTTTGCCAGATTTCACGACCGATACCACGACGGCGCTCGAAGCGCTCAGTCCCATCGATCAAACGACCTGGTATGCGGTCAAGCCGCTGGACGTGACTGCCGGTTCTGGTGCAGTCGACGCGATTGTCTTGCCGGAGTCCACGTATGTGGTGGTGCCGGCCTCTGCCATGGGCGCCGGGACATTCCGGCTCACGAACGCGAATTCACAGGCGGCGCTCAAAGCCACCGTCATCATGGACCGGGTCAACTAGGAGAGCGTATGGACTTGTCTGTCATCACCGAGGCGCAAAACGCAGTCAAGAAACTGCTTCGTGACTATCAGCCGGTCGAACGTCTGGACAGCGCACTCGAGACGGTCAAGGCTCTGCTCAGTGATCTGGGCGAGCTGGAATCGGCCAAGGCCAAAGCGCAGACAGAACTCCGCGCTGTGGTGGCGGAACGTGACGCCGCACGGGGCGCGCTCTCGGCGCTCAAGGGGCAGATCGCGGATGCAACCGGCGTGCTGGACGCGATCAAGGGCAAGCTCTCTGGGATCAAACTGTGAGGTCACCTATGCGAACGCATAAGGATGACAGCGAAGACCTCAGCATCCTTGGTACGCTCCTCCTCGCTCTCGTCGTGACGGTGGGTCTGCTGGTCGGGCCCGTCGCGGCCGGGCAGAACGTGCTCACGTGGACGGACAACGCCTCGAACGAGCAGAACTTCAACATCGAGCGGAAGGCCGAAGCCTGTGCGGGTGGTGCGGCGTTCGTACCGCTGGCGACGGTGGGCTTGAACATCGCGACATTCGCGGATACAGCGGTGACAGAAGGCGTGACGTACTGCTATCGCGTCAACGCCTCGAACGTGTCTGGGGCCTCGGCGTTTTCCAATACAGCGGAGCGCCTTGTCCCTTTTACGCTGCCCCTTGCACCATCATCCCTCGTGGTGAACTAGGGGGCGTATGGATCATAGAGATTCGGTGCCCGAGCGGTGGTTAGGCTCACGCGGCGCGCGTTTCTGGGTGGGTTGGGCGCGAGCCTGCTCACACGGCGAGCGTGCGCGCAACCGGCGGCGCCGTCGAATCTGGGCGTTCGCGGCGAGGGGCCGGTAATGGCCATTCTTCCAGTAAGTAATATCAAGCTGGTTGGGAACGGTACAAGTACTGGGATCAATACCACCGGAGCAGCGCTCTTGGTGGCGGGTTTCTCTGAAGAAGTAACTGCCACCGGCGCGTTGTCCGATTCCAACACCAATGCGTGGGTCGAGATTGCAGGAGCCGAGGGGTCGATGCCCGCCGGACTACCCCGGACGTGGGTGTACTACGTCAAGAATCCCGTTGTTGGGAGTAATCACACCTTCACGATGGCGGGTGGCAATAAAACCGTCCTGTGTGTGGCTGCGTTTAGTGGTACGAATACGGCGGCAAACGTCGATCAGAGCACTGCAACCGTCCAGGGCGCCGCGGCGACCACGGTACAACCCGGCAGCGTGACCCCGACTGAGGATAATGAATTACTCGTCACGTATGTCGGGGTGGGCGACGCGACGAACTATGGTGTTGGCACGACATTTACCATTGACGGTGGTTATACGATTACCGACCAGCAGCCCACCGTTGGCGGCACGAACTGGGCCGGGGCGCTCGCTTATCTGATCCAGACAACGGCCGCGGCGAGCAATCCGACGTGGACGGAGAGCAACTCTAATCGCAGTATCGCCGGTATTGCCACCTTCAAAGCAGCGGCGGCCGGGGCGGGGAAACCCTATGCTATCTATGCACAACAGTAAGGAGTAGACGATGCCTGACCTCTGGGTCGATGTAGACACAGCCGTTATCGTGCCGGTCAACGTGTTGCCGTTGATCGACGATACCGATTTCAAGAGCATCGAGACGGCGGTCGTCTACAACTCAGCGGGCATGGCGCTGACGTGGAACTTCGTCACCTGCGCGGGCGTCGTGACAGGCGTCGCGGTGACGCCTACGACGGCAGGCGTGTACGACTGGTCTGAGCCGGTGGCGGACAAGGGCATGTACGCCATCGAGATTCCCGCGAGCGGCGGCGCGTCCGCGAACAACGATACCGAAGGCGTCGGCTGGTTCACGGGCGTCGCAACGGGCGTGCTCCCGTGGCGCGGGCCGACCATTGGCTTCCGGCGCGCGGCGCTCAATGATCTGTTCATCGACGGCTCGACGGCCTCGACCAATCTTGAGGACTTCTTCGACGGGACGGGGTACGTGGGTGGAACGGCAAAGCTGACCGTGGATACCACAAAGGTCGGCGGCACAGCGCAAACAGCGGGCGATCTCGCCGCGATGATTACCGCAGTGGATGACTTGGTGGATACAGAAGTCGCGGCGATCAAGTCAGACACGGCCGCTATCCTTGTAGACACCGGCACCACATTGGACGGGCGTATCCCGGCAGCGCTCACAGGCGCTGGGAACATGAAGGCCGACACGCTGGCAATCAACGGCAGCACGGCGGCAGCGGCATTGTCCGCGATCCTCAACGGTTCGACCGTGGTGTATCAGGGGACGGTCACCGGCGCAGCCACGACCACCACGCTCATCGACACCGGCCTGACACAGGCCGATACCGATTGGTGGCGGGGACGCGTCATCATCTTTACGAGTGTGATTACGCTGCAGGCGACCGACATCACGGCGTTTGATCCGGCGACTGACAAGCTGACCTTTACTGCGGTCACGTCTGCCCCAACGGGCGCGACTTACGTGATTATCTGATGGCGAAGACGCCAAGGAGGCACACGGGTATGAGTCTTACCGCGCGCATGCGCCGGCTCGCTGCACACGTCCCCCTCTGGATGCTCGTTGCGGTGCTGCTTGGGGGATATATCGGTCCGCCGCCTAGCACGGCCGCAGACGCGCGCATCAGTGAACTCACGGACGGCACGCCCGCCGTCGCTGGGGATTACGTCCCTGTCTCTCGGACGGCCGGCGTTGCGACGCGCAAGGTCACCGCCCAATCCATCGCCAACCTCGGCTCTGTCGTCTTCAACGTTAAGCTTCCTCCCTACAATGCCGTGGGCAACGGCACGGCGGATGACACAGTAGCGGTGCAGGCGGCGTTGACAGCAGGGGCAGCGGCGACGGTGTACTTCCCGCCCGGCACTTATAAGATTTCAGCCTATCTTGACGTACCGGCCGGAACCACTGTGATTGGCGCGGGGCGTGGGTCAAAGATTCTCGCTGCGGCGACGGCGTTTGCGGTGAACTCCTTGCCCGCCCCTGATGGTGCCGGAGCGAGCGCGATCTTCTACGCGGGTGCCGCGAATACCGTCTTTCGCGATCTCTACGTGGCAGGTGCGTATGCCGGCACTGGGGCGTCTGGGACGGTGTTCGGGATTTACCTGGGCACCAACAGCACGAATTGTACGGTCGAAGGTGTCTGGCTTGAAGATCACTCCTGGTCGGGCCTGTTGGTCCACGGGTCTGGGCATCTGATTCGAGGCAACTACACCAAGCATAACGCCATTGATGGCATAGAGATCTATGACGCCAGCGCCACGCGCGTCATCGGCAATTATCTCACCGGCGACGGTGCGGCATCAGCGAATGGTGTTGCGGGGATCGAAGTGACGGCCGTGACGGCGAGCACCGGCATTCTGATTCACGGGAATATCATCAAGGACAGCGCGGCGTCGGGGATCGTCACCTCACCAGCGGCAGGCATTACCCTCAAGGATCTGACGATTACCAGTAACCAGGTCCTCTCTCCCGCACTCAAAGGCATCACCGTTGCTGTGTCGGGGGCGACGCAGACCGACGTGTTGATTGCGGACAACATCGTGGATACCCCGCTGGGTAGTGGCGGATCGGGGCATGGCATCTTCGTCTACGATGTGACGCGCTTCACGATACGCGGGAACTCGGTGCGAGGAGCCACGGTGGGAAGCGGACCCTCGGGCATCAAAATTGCTGGAGCATCGACTCGAGGGGTTGTGAGTAGCAACATCCTAACTGGAAACTGGGTTGGGCTCGAGATTGCGGATACGGCGAACAACATCGCGGTCCTCACCAATCACATCTACACGAACAGCGGCGCCGACACGAGTATTACGACCTCCGGGGCGGGCATTGGGGATGTCCCCACGTTCGGACGTTTCTATCTCCAGTACACCAACACCGCCACCGTCGGCGCAGTCACCATCAACAAGCCCAAAATGCGCGTCAATATCGCGACGGCAGGAACGTCCGTCGTGGTCACGAACTCGCTCGTGACGGCCGCGAGTACCGTGCTGTGCCAGGCCTCCACGAACGACACGACGGCGCAGGTCAAGAACGTCGTGCCTGCGGCAGGGAGTTTCACGCTAACGACCGTGGCCGTGACCGCGCAAACGAGCTTTGACTGTGTGCTCTTCAACGCGGACTAAGAGAGACTAACCTCATGCCTAACGTCCTCGTCCGGGAAGAGGACGGCACCAGCGACTTACTCCGTGAGGAAGGCTCCGGCTCGTTGCTGCTGGAGGGGCAGCGGATTACCCAACTCCGCCCCCAGATGGTTACAGGCCGCGCCTATGGGTCGTTCGCAGGCAAGCCCGCAGCCGGCGCATCCACCCATCCTGTTGGCTGGATCACGCAGCTCCATCCGCAGATGGTGACGGGACGCCGGTATGGGAGCTTTGCGGGCAAGGCGGCCGTAGCGGATACAGGTGGGTATTATTGGCGGTACACACGGAAAAGGAGACGGTAATGTCCCTGTCAAAAGACGAGCGCACGTTGCGGCACTATGACAAGGCCCTTCGCGTCCGGCGGGCGGCCCACGGTGATCTGATCCTCCTCGAGCGGAAGACGTATCGCGGGCGGATCGGGAGCCTCGGCCCGGAAGGGATCGAGTGGCTCCAGGATGCCGGCCGGCGCCACGAAGAAGGGCACGTGCTGGTGACCCAAGTCGGCCCGGAGAAATGGTCTGTCAACGCCATCCTCCGCTGGCTCAAGGCCGCCGACACGTGGAAGCAGCCGGGCTGGATCACCAAGATCGAGGACGACGAACGCCGCGCGGCCGCGCATCGAAAATTCTCCCGTTCCTCCGACATGCGCTATAAGGCGGCGGAGACCTTCGACCGCTATAGCTGGCGCGCGAAGTCACGCGTGGCCGGGGGCATCTGATGTTCTACGTCAAGGCCTACACCGCGAACAACATCCCGGCCCTCGAGGCGTCTCTCCTTCTCCTGAATGCGCTGCTGGCTGATTACCCGCGCACGCAGGTCGTCCACGCGGTGACCACACTGACACAGCTCGTCGTATTCTTCGCGTTTGCCGAAAGCGATCTCCAGGAGGCGCAACGGCGGGGGCGCATCTAGCCTCTCGGGCAGGGGGAGGTGTGGAACCCCCCGAGGGGGTTACCCGGGTATCGCCGGTGTTTGGTTTTTCCCGCCGCCGCGCCCCCACAAGGCGGCGCGTAGGCGTAATTAGGAGAACAAGCCATCAACGTAATCCAGATCATGAGACGTGCGCGCCAAGGCGTCGACGCGATTCTGCCCGGCGGGTATGCCTCCAGTCAGTGGCTCGATGAAGAGGTCTGCGATCTCGTCAACGAGGCGTATGAGGGCATGCAGCGCGAGTTTCGGCTCGTCCAGCGCAAGTGGGGCATGCTCACACTGAATACCTCGAGCGCGGCCTTTGCGCGTGAGGGGGAGACCTACACGCCGTCGACCGCGTTGGCGCTGTCGTCGTCCGTTCCGACGCTCACGCTCCCGCCCGACTTTGCTGAGCTCGTGCGTATCACATGCACGAACAATCGGTATATCCGCTTGCTTCCGAGCGATAACCGCGAAGATCACTGGATCAATCTCGAGCAGTCGTCGTATACGTCTGGAACGAGCACGCCGGCGCAGTCTGATCCGGTCGGGCTGACGTTCTACTATGACATCGTCAATAACCGGACGATCGTCTTTATGCCGCCCGTGACGGGCACGTTCAACCTTGAGATCGACTACATCCCAATGAAGCGGCCGCTCTATTACTCGACGTCTGGGACTGTAGCGGTCACAAACGGGGCGACGACTGTTGTAGGCACGCAAACCCGCTTTCGGCTCGACGGGCTGTACGCGGACGGCGACAGTCAGCGGTGTGAGCTTATTGTAGGTGTCAGTGATCCGCAGTCTAACCGGATTCGCGTCGACCGTGACTATCCGGAAGTGTCTTCGATTGCCTCCGATACATCCGCGACGCTCCGGGCGAGCTACGGCGAAGTCACTGCGGCGACCGCTCCCTACATCATGGCCATGGTCCCAACGTTTCCACGAGAATACCATCGGTGGCTGTCACGGCTCACGTCGTCACTCATGCTGAGCAAAGTCAATCCTGATGTGGCGGAGAAGTATTTCGCGAAGTTTCTGGACCAGTTCAAGACGCAGATCAATCCTGTGATTCGTCGCCGGACGTCACAGATGTCGCCCATCGTCGAGGACTCTGAGGAGTTCGGCGTCGGAGATATGTAATGCCCCTCTTTCAAAGCGGGCAGCCGCAGCCGTTCACGGGCTTCGCGAAGGGCATCGATCGGGATTCTCCGCAGAACATGATCGCGGAGAACCACTACGAAGACGCGGTCAACATGCTCCTGTATTCGGATGGGTCGGGGCAGCACCTGGCCTCGATGAAAAAGGACGTGCTGCTCGACGAGACGATTACCTGGCCGGACGGCAACCTGTACTGGTTCCAGCCCTTCACGTACTCGTCCTATAGCACCACCACGGGTGTGTTATCGTTTGAGACGCACCTGCTCCTGCTTCGCTCCACCGGCCAATTTCATCGGTATGACGCGGGTCCGCCCTCGACGACGACCAACGTGCGCCGGACAAACGAGGCGGCGTCACAGCTGACCACGCACTTCGTCTACGACCAGTGGTTGGTCGTCTTGAATGGCCGTGACGCGCCGATGAAGTATGGCCAGCATTTTCGATTTGATGCCCAAGGACACGAAGCCCCGTATCTGTTCCCGCTCGGCTCCAAGCCCGTAAGCCCGATTATCCCATCTGTGACCGGCGAGACGATTACCTTTACCGGGACGTCGGCGTTCGTCGCGGACGCGTCGGTGCCGGGCGGTGGAGCGCGCGTTAGCACGCACGCGTTGCTGGTCGGCCCTGATGATCAGGCGTTGATCACGTTCACCGCCGCACGAAATTTCTTGGCTGGTCCGCGTCCGTACGGCGGCACGAATTTCGCGAATACCGATTTCGTTCAGTATCAATACTTCAAGACGGCGAACGACGCGTCACCGGATGTCGAGCTCCGGTTCTACAAGACCTACCCGACAGTCTATCGTTCGTATCCGTTGGCGACGCCGACCACGAGTGCGACGGACTGGACGCTGTTTAGTGTGGTGCGGACGGGCACGGATACCGGCGGCTTCGTTGACGCGGATATGGCGACGATCGCAGCAGTCGAGTTTCGGAACAATGACACCGTCAATAACCTGTACGTGGATGACCTGTACTTCCTGTACGCGAATGCCCCGCCGGCCGCACAGGTCGGCACGGCGCACAAAGATCGTATCGTGCTGGGCGGCGTCCCGGTAGCGGGGACGAACGACGACCCCGCGTTGTCCACACTGTTCTATTCATTGGCGGCGAAACCCGATGAATTTCCGTCTACGAATACCCAAGTCATTTCTGGCGGCGCGCAGTCTCTGTCACGCACCAACCGCATCACCGCCCTCCGTGAGTATGGAGACGCGGTCATCGTCGGCGGGCAAAACGCGATCTTCTTCTGGACGATCGGTACGGATGGCGTCCCGTCGCGCTCAGTTGTCACGACAGAAACGGGCATTGATTCGCCGCGTGCGATTATTGAGACGCCGTCCGGCTCCCTGATCTTCCCGTGGCAGCGTGGGTACTATCTCCTGCGCCAGACCGGGCGGAACTACGTCTCGCAGAAAATCGCCCCTCTCCTTCGGGATATTTGGCTTGAAGAGCCGTGGTGGACGATGGGTATTCGGGACGAGAATACCAAGACCATCCGCTTCTGGTTTCGCGAAAGCTTCGATACCGACGTGGCGGACCCGGCCCTGACGACGAATGGGATTGTCTTCGATTACGTGCGCTCCCAGGATACGGGCGGCGCGGTCTGGCCGGCGAAGATGACACAGCTCGCGGACTTTGCCTCCGAGGCGTATGTGGACGGCGCGCGAGAGACGCTCTATTGCCGCTTCAACAGCCCGCAGATCTGGCGGATGCACGTGGATGCGGGCGGGACGCTCGAGGGCTCGTTGACGCTCCCGTGGCTAGGTGTGCAGACGCGCGACAAGACGATCCGCTGGATTGGCATGCACGTGCCGTATGCGGCGACGACGCCCGTTCGCGTCTTTGTGCGGTACGCGAATCACCCAAATGGATTTAGCACCGCGCCCTTCGAAGAGATCGCCCAGCTGGATGAAGACCCCGAGGACGGGACGCCGGCCCATATCTACTTTGGGCGGAGCAGTAAGTATGTCCAAGTCAAGTTTCAATCTCAGGACTATGGCTTCGAGATCTTTCCGCCGCTGACGCTCATCGAGTCTCCACGGCCGATCAAGGACTAGCATGGCGACTGCCGTCGTCAACTCACAGCAGTCACAGATCGTCGCGTCGGCTGAGATCACCACAGGAAGCACAGTGACGATTGCGGGTTTGGCGCTTATTCCACGTCTTGGACAATCGCAGGCGATCAAAGTCTCGCTTGTGATCAATGGCACCCTCACGCTCTTGCTTGACTTGAACTTCTTTGATGCCGCCTTTGAAGAGTTTGGCCTGTTTGGCGAACAGCAGAAGCGCGGCACGCAGGCGGCGCTATGATACGTAGGTGCGGCGGCATACACTGTGGTTGCGGAAGGTAGCAGATTATGAGACCTCAGTTCGAATTGCCGGATGAAGTGGGTGCGACGCCCGGGGGGCAGTCTGGCCGGCCGTATCGGGAATTGATCAACTCGGTGTATGGCCAGAAGGCGGCCGAGACCGAGGGTGTCACGGAAGCCACGCCGCCATGGGAGATGCTCCCGAGCGGACTGGGGCGAAAGATGCTGACGGGTGGGAGTAGCGCGCTGATGGCGATGGTGGCCAATCCCAATAACCCGCTTGCCAAGTTTATTCGAACAGCGTACCCGAAGATGTACGAGCATCTGGTGAAGTCCCCGGAGGCGTGGAAGTTCTTTATTGGGAGTCGGCGCTCGAGCATGGAAGGATTGCCAGATTTGTGGCGTGCAAGTGCAGGTGGAGCCACAACGCTTCCAGGGACGCCCGTACCCGGGGCGGATCGCGCGTTGGGCGTTCGTCAAGACGCATGGAAAAAGATCCAGACTGGCGGTGACCCGCTAGCTGACACGGTTCCGGGTCACGAGATGCAGCATGCGGTACAGTCCACTGGACGTATCTCGCCCAGAGGATCTATTGTACGCTCGCCACGTACGCAGTCTGGGTTGCCGGCCGCCGAAACGACTGGCGTACGCCTTAGCGAACTGCTGAAGCGATCTGGACAGCGCGAGTTCGCGAGCGCGTATGAACTCGCGGATCAACCAGCTCGGGAAGGTCTAACACAAGCTGCTGGTCTTGAAGCCACCCGGCGTTCGAAAGCAGCTGGCTTGTATGAACAGGCGCGAAAGGAGATAAAGTAATGCCTTTTTGGGAGGACTTTCTTGGCTCGTTTACTGGTCGGCCGGCCCGGACGTTTGATCCTTACGAGAAGGACCGCGAAGCGCGCATGGGCGTTCTCAAGCAGCGCATGGGCGAGTATGACCAGATGATGGCGCAGCCTGGCGGAGCGTTCCCATCCGCGTGGCGGCAGCGCTTGCAGCAACAGGGCGAAGAGGCCATTCGGTCGGCCAATCCGGGTGCGGGACAGTCCGGCTTTGTCGAAGACCGCGTGGCGCGGAATAAGAACCAGATCAACATGGATCTTGTCAGTCGTGAGTTGGCGCAGCTGGATAAGCAGCGCGGGTATATCAACCAGCTGGCGGGTATGGGGCAGCAGACGCAAAATATACCCGGGCAGGGCGGCATGCTGCAGCAAGGAGCTGGAACGCTCTTTGGGCGCGGTGTTGATAAGGTCGGCGATATGATCTTTGGCAACCCGCCGAAGAAAGACGACGACGATCCAAAGAAGACAGGGATGAAAGTGACGCCGCAGCCGGATGACGGCTATGGGATGCCTACATAATGGCGACTGGATGGGAGTGGGGCCCGGAGGCAGAAGCGTCTGGGCGGTCGTATGAGATCGAGCGCCTCTTTGGCCAGAAGCGCGAGATGGCTGATATGGAGGCGCAACGGCGTAAGGAGCTGCAGACGCAAGCTGAGGGGGCGGCACTCAAACAGGCACTGGCTCCTGGAATGCAGAAGCGCGGCTTCCAGGTTGAAGACCAGGAGGCCGAAGCCCAAGCGCTGCGGCAGCTCATCAAAGGCAATCCGAAGATCGGCGCCGGGTTGGGCTATGGTCAGGAGCCTGTGCCGCCGACAGAGTTCTCTGGGATGGGGCCCGGCGACCTCATGAAGCCGCCGGTTCCGGTACCCATGCAGCAACGCCAGCCGACCGATACCGAGCTCCGGGGTCTCACGCGTGCGGCTCCGGGTATCGTCGGGAACGTCCTGAAGCAGCAGATGGAGCCGAATGCCGGCTTCACCCTCAAGAAGGGCGAGACCCGCTTCAACGCCATGGGTATGCCCATTGCCTCAGGCGGTCCTGAGGACGAAGGCATGACCCTGCAGCAGGCGGAAGGCGTCAAGGCTTATCTTGAACAGACGCCCGAGAATAAGGGGCGGGTCACGTTGCAGTCGCACACGAAGGGCGGGTATACGGTTGCGACCTCGACGACGGAACCGCTATCCGCGCAGGACCCTGATAAGGTAAAGTTCTGGGACGACGTCAAAGCCGGCAAGCCGTATAATCAAGCGCTGTCGGAATACCACACGCGCGTCGCAGCGCTGGCCGGTCAGAAGGCCCTCCAGATCAACGTGAATACGCCGCCGACTGCCGCGCAGCAGACCGTCGACCAGGAGCAGCTCAAGACGCTCGACGCGTTCAATAATTTGCAGCTGATGTCCAAGAACGCGCCTGCGCTCGTGAAAGAGTTCTTGACATGGAAGGGCTCGTCCGCCGAGCTCTATAACAAGCTCAATCGTCTTCCTGGGGCGCAATTTATCATTGGGCCAAAGGCACTGAACCAGGAAGAGTTTGTCGCTCGCTATAACGACTGGGACACCAACCTTGGCCGCATTCGTCAAGGGTCATTCGATCTTGGCGGTAAGCAGTTGACGCCGTTTGAGGATTCGGTTGTTCGCTTGACTATTCCGACGAAGGACGACTCGCCACAGGCGTATGCGGCGAAGATGGCATGGCTGGGAAGCTATCTTGAAGCACAGCAGACCTATAAGTACTTCCTGCGGACCAATCCGAGGGTTGCGGCGGATCGTGTGGCGTCAGAGGCGGCGTGGACACAGGCAAAGACAGAGGCGGGTATCAATACGGCGAACAAGCAGGACTGGTATCGCAAGCTGAGCCCGGATGAGCAGGTCAGGGCTCGTCTCCCAAAGAGGCCATAATGGAGCCGTATAAGACGCCGTCTGATGCGTTGGCCGATCCCGCGTTTCGGCAGTCGAGTCCTGAGATGCAGCGGTTTGCGTTGCGGGAATTGGACACAAAGGGGTGGGGTCCGAAGCCGGATGAAGAGATCGACGCGTTTATCAAGAAGCTGAAGCCGGCGTGGGATCAGGAAAACCAGACCAACGCGACCATTGCCCAGCAGGTCCAGACGCTGCCGCCACCGAGTGTGCCGCAGAAGAGTCGGTTCAAGCGCGCGATTGCTCCTGTGACGGAAGCGGTTGGGCGGGGTATGGAAGTGGGGACGACACCCTTTGTAGGGTTGTCACGCATGCTCCAAGGCGAGCCGGCGGGGCAGGCCTTTGGAAAGGAAACGTTTGCCTCCGTGGGGCATGGCGGTGCGGCGCAGAAGTCCCGCACCGAGTTTGGCGAAGCGCTTGTGCCCCAGGAGGCCTGGCAGGCTGGGGCCATGGCTCTTCCGGTGGGCGGCAAGTTGCTTGGTGCCGGCCCCGCTGTGGCGAAACTAGGCTCCTTGGGGCGTATTGGCCTTGGCGGTGCGCTTGCGGGAGGCGCGCACGCTGCGATAGAGGGTGGAACCTTTGGCGAGCAGGCGCTGTCCGCTGCGAAGGGCGCCGGTGCGAACGTAGCCGGCGAGATGCTTGGGCGGGCGCTTGGTCCTATCAGGCGGCATGCTCCGGGCGCCAAACGGCGGATCAGCGACGAGGGGGCGGGGGCCTTCATGAACGTGGCCGGTGAGTCGTCTCGAGCAGCTATCCCGGCCGGCTTGGGTGGGAAGGGGGCGGCTCAGCGCCTTGTTGGCGAGCAGGCAACCGATGTGGCCCAGAGCCGTATCGAGCAGGAGCTCCATCGGAACCTCCAGGCGGTCCAGGCCAAACTGCAGCCTGGCCAGGGTTTCTTTAGTCCCATCTTGGACCGCTACTATCGACAATTGGGGGGCACAACTGACGAGGCGTCGACGAAGGTCTTTAACGCGCTGCGTCCAGACCGGTATGGGCAATGGAATGCGGACCAAGTCACGCAGCTGATCGCCTTTGCCAAAGACGACATCATGAAGACGAAGATGGATCCGACCGGGAAGGTTGCGAGCGCTTGGTCGAAGGTGGCGGCGGATCTGGTCCGTGACGTCGTTGACGAACTCAAATTCCATCTTCAGTACACGGCAGCGGGCCGCGCAAACCCCGCTGCTGGGACTGGGTTGGAGGCGGCGCGCAAATCGTATGGCACGGGCCAGGCCGTCCGTGACATGCTCCAGACGCCCGCATTGGTGACACCCACACCAAGCGGCCCACGCTATCAGCAGCGTGCGGCGGAAGAGATGCTGCGGAAAGAGGGCCCACGGCTCATTCGTGAGCTCGGGCGGCCAGCCTACGATAAACTCGTGGATACGGTCACACGCGGCGCTGGATTGGGTGCGGTTGATACCCCGGCGAGTAGCTGGGCCACGCCGAGCATGTCGGCGAAATGGACGATGCTGCGGAACATCTTTCGCGGGCCGGCCCAGTATGCAGGGGCACCTGGACGGCGTCCGATGACCACGCCGCAGGGCAAGAAGTCCGACCTGAACGCACTGAGTCAGCTCATGGGGAAAACCTGGAAAGAGGCCTCAACAGAGGAGTAACCGGTGAGAATTATGGTGGTCAGTCCTCGAGCAGAAGGCGCGGATCTTGCGACGCGGCTCCGTGAGACGGGACATGCAGTCGTCACGTATGGAGAGGCGGTTGGGCTTCCCCTTGTGGCGCAAAAGGATCTCTATCAGTTTGCCCGCGCATCGGATCTTGTGGTCGTGGATGAGAGCTTTCCGCTCGTGCGTACGCGGCGCAGCTACCGTCCACACCAGGATGCGCTCTTTTTTGACGAGCTTCGCCGGGCGTACGACATCAAAGCCCTCGGCCCCACGCCGACGATCGACCTCCTTATTGGCGACGCCCGGTATCTCAAGAAGTGGTGTGGGAAGCTGGGCATCGCGTATGACACGAAGGCCGACGGCGAGTCGTGGTCGTCAGGCGCATGGTTCCGTAAGGATGACGTGATTCCACCCGGCCCCCTGCTCGAGTCCTGGAAGCCGCTCTTCAAGGCGGTGGGGTTCCGGGGCTGGTTTGAGTTGCGCGGTGTGATCGGCGCGGATGGTCCGATCGTGCAGGCGGCCGTGTCCACATGGCCTGTCGAGCAAATCCCGGCTGGGCAAGAAGCCGACTTTCTGCGGAGAATTAGCTCATGAGTGAACAGGTCATCCTCTCGAGTCACTGGACGGTCGAGTGCGTCCGTGCTGGTGCGCTCGTCTGGCTTGCGGAGTACGACAACCTCGTGGTGACGGCCGGGCGGAACAAGATCCTGGATGCCGTCTTCAAGAGTGGGCTCGCCACGCCAACGTGGTATGTGGGGCTCGTCGATGGGGCCTCCACACCGACCTTTGCTGCCGCCGACACCATGTCGTCCCATGCGGGCTGGACGTCTAATACAGCCTTTTCACAAACGGTCCGTCCAACGTTTGTTCCCGGGACGGTTTCGGCCGGCGCGCTCGACAATTCCGCGTCCAAGGCCAGCTTTACGATGAATGCCGGCGCGACGATCGCCGGGTGTTTCTTGGTCGATTCGGATACCAAGACCGGGACGACGGGAACCCTCTACGCCGTGGGAACGTTTACGGGCGGGAGTCAGGCGGTCGTGTCATTGGACGTCCTGAACGTTACCGTCAGCTTGACCGTGGCAGCTGCTGCGGCGTCGACTGGATTCATGCCGATCAAGGAAGAAGTCTTCGGCGTCTACCATCCCTGATGGCTACCTATACGCCGGCAATTACGTTTGACGTATCTCCGGCCGCTGAATTCAGTGCGACCGAGACAACCCTGACCGTTCTTGTGATCCATCTGACGATGCTCTGTGACCCGTATGCGGTCGACCTTGTTGACATCATGGGGAGTCTGTAATGGCGCGCGCACGCCTGATATCCAAGTTCAAGCGCGGCACGGCGATCTACTTCAAGATTGAAGTGCGGAATGCAGTCAGTGACACCAAACCGCTCTTTAGCCCTTCGTCGGCGCCCGGCATCCTGTTGCGTGATCCACTGGGCAACGTCCAAGTCAACTACTCGGCCATGTCTGAAGTAGAAACCGGCGTCTACACGTACTTGTATCAGACGCTGTCGACGGGCGTATTGGGTGTCTGGCAAGTGAGCTTCCAAGTCGATAACACACTGGCGGTGGTGCTCACGCCCGAAACCGACGCGTTCGAATTGGTATCATAGGAGGATTTAGCCATCGCATCGCCAACGATCTTCAATAAATCTGATTTGTCTGGGTCTACAGACGGACGCGGCGTCAAGGTGGCAGCCACGGCAACGGCGGGCACACTCATCCATACTGCCGTCGCCGGCACGACCGCGAATACGTTTGACGAGATCTGGCTGTGGGCCGTCAACAGTGATACGACCGCGCGCAAGCTGACGATCGAATTCGGCGGGACGACTGCGCCTGACGATCTCATCGAAGTGACGATCCCGCCCGAGAGCGGTCTTTTCCAGATTGTTCCGGGGCTCGTGCTGCAGAACGGCGCGGTCGTGCGCGCGTTTGCCGCTACAGCCAACGTCGTGATGATCCATGGGTTTGCGAACGAAATTCGGCCGTAGTGATGGCGCTACTCCTTGACGGTGTGACGGAGGTCATCAACCACGGCGACGTGGCGAGCATCGACCTTGCCACAACCAATACGATCATGTTCTGGTTGAAGCCGACGAGCTTGACGTCCAATGACAGCCTCGTGTCAAAGGGCAACTATGCCGGGAGCGCCAGTCCTGTCGTCATTTTCACAGGCGGCGCAACGGACTCATTGCGCGTGACGTGGGCAGGCGGCGGGAGTTTCGGGAACGTCGCGAGCTGGTTCACGGACGGCGTGTGGACGCATACGGCGATGGTCTATGACGGCGCAGGCGCCACGAATGCGGATCGTCTGCAGGTCTACAAAGACGGCGTCGCACAAACGATTACGTTTACTGGGACTGTGCCAGCGGCGTATACCGATGGCGGGACAGATCCATTCCGCGTGGGGTATAACGGGTTCTCAGGGTTCCATAACGGAGCCTTCGCGCATGTCCGTGTCTGGAGTGTCGCGCTGACACCGGCGGAGGTCCTGCTCGAGTGGCAGGCGCCGCGCCCCGTCCGGGGGAATCAACTCCTGCTCGCCGCGTCATACGAGCCGGGTGGTGTGGACGGCCTCGACTACTCCGGGAATGACTACCACGGCACGCTGACCGGCACCATACAAGTGGCCGGCCCGCCCATTCTCGATGATCAGTACTTGGGACGCCAGCGCTTTGGGGCGGTCTTCAACACGAACCGGCGGCACCGCAACCAATTTCGCCGTACCGGCCCGTTGCTCCCACGGTATGTCGCATGACACGCGCGAAAAAAGACACCATCGAGCTGGTGGCCGTCCTCACCTTACTGCAGGAACACGTTACGCGCGAAGAAAAGATCTTTGAGCGTATGTCTGAGCAGATCGGCGCGCTCGCTGAAGACGTGAAGTCGCTCTTGTCGTCGCGAGCGTTTCTACACGGCGCGTGGTTTGCACTCGGGATCATTGGGGCGGCTATGTTGGCTGCTGTCGGGATTGTGGTGCAATACGTCAGGGGGCACTAATGGCATCCGAAAGAATCAAGGCCCGCACGGCGCGTTTTGAAGGCCGCCGGAACGTCATGTACACGGATACAAACGGGATTCCAACCATCGGCGTCGGACACAATCTGACGGTCCCAATATCGGATGAAGCGGTCGATCTGATCTTCGCACAAGATCTCATGGATGTCGAGGTGCGGCTTGTTCAGGCACTTCCATGGGCGGTGCTGCTCCCGGAGCCATGGTATGCGGTGCTTGTTGATATGGCGTTCAACCTGGGTGTGGGCGGACTGTTGCGGTTCGAGAAAATGCTCGCTGCACTTAAGGCAGGTGATGGGGCGCGGGCGCGCACCGAGGTCTTGGCGTCTGCATACGCATCGCAGGTTGGGCCGCGCGCCATTGAGAATGCGAATCTTTTGGAGTCGGGCGCGTGGCCATGAAATTCTCCTTTGACATGCGCGTGCAGAAATTACCCACTGGACGGTGGATTTTGCTCGAGCCCCTCACGTATGCCGGCGTGATGGACGAAGACGGCTTCGAGGACATCACCATCCCAGCCGGCTTCGATACCGACTTTGCGTCCGTTCCCCGGCTCCCCCTCATGTTCTGGATCCTGGGCGATCGCGCCGATTACGCGGCCCTGCTCCATGACTATCTCTACCGAACCGCCAGGGTCACGCGGGCACAGGCAGATCGGGCGTTCCGTATCGTGGCGGGGATCGAGGGCGTCGACTGGTTCTCACGGTGGGCGCTGTGGGCGGGGGTTCGCGCGGGGGGATGGTGGTCGTATGATCAACGGCATCAGGACAATCAACCGGAGGAACCATGAAAATCGGACGGTGGGTGACAGGATTTCTTGGAGCCGTTTTGCTGGTGTCCCCACTGACGGCGTGGGAAGCCCCAAAGAAAGAAGTGGTTCCCGAAGTCGATAAGAGCGTCAAAGACGTGCGGTGGGAAGGCGTGGCGGATATCGACATGCTGAAACAGGTCCGTGCAGATATTGACGCGGCGCGGCGTGACAAAGACGTCAAGACCCTGCGCGTGGCCTTGCTGAGCCCCGGCGGACCGGCCGTGACTGCGCTCGAGATCGCACGCCTTACGCGGCAAGCCAGCACAAAAGGGCTGGTCATGGAACTCCACGCCGAAGCGCTCTGTGCGTCCGCATGTACGCTGATCTTGGCCGCCGGGACGCCGGGGAAACGGTTTGTGGCCGACAGCACGCTCATGCTTGTACACCCGCTGCAGCAGGGGTCGGGCTGGGGGGCTGCGACGTGCGTAAAGTACGTCCATGACCCAAAGACCGAGTCCGACAAGGTTGGGAACGCCGTCATGGACCTCTTTCGCGACGCCTACGTTCGGTACACGGCGCGGCCGGCTGCTGAGGTCGAGCAGTGGCTGACGTGTGATAACGAGCAGGCTGGCGGCGGTGAGCTGGCGGTCAAACTCGGGATGGCGGACAAAGTCGAATAGTCACGCCAGGAGCGCCATGGACAATATTGGCGACAGCGCGACGCCAAAGGTCAGCAAGAAGAAGCGTTGGAATCTGGACTTTCCTATTCCACACAGCATCGCGCTTCCTGGGGTGCGGATCAAGGTTGTCACGCGCGATCCGTCTGTGCATGCCGTGGCGGCAAATAACCACGGCACGTGGAACTATGATCTGGACGTGGATAAGGCCATCATTGTCCTTGACGGCACCGCGGCAATCCAACAGCAACGCTATAGCCTGCTCCACGAGTTGCTCCATGCAGTCCATGAGCTGCTTGACGTCGGGATTAGTGAGTACCCTGAACACGTACAGCCGACGAAAGCACAAAAGCCCTCTACCCAATCAGCTGGGTAGAGGGCCAGTTGTTTTTCTACTCGAACGCCGCTAACAACCCGAGGAGTACGATCAGGAGAAGGATCTCCATCCTAGATCTCCTTATACATGCGGTAGCCTCGGATGCTTGCAAAGCCTGCCTCGAAGCCCATTGCCCGCCAGAACGCCAAGCCCTCCTCGTTATCCGGCTTGACCCACAAGACCACGCTGGTGTTACGGGGAATGCACGCCTCGAGAAGGCGGTAAAACGCTTCTCCGTGCCCAGCGCGCTGAAAGGGTGGGTAGATCTCGAAGCCCCAAATCTCGAAGACGCGACTGCCGCCATGGATTTGCGCTTCGCCGATTGGGGTGTGATTCGCAGTATACGCGTAGTGTCGCACGGTCGTCTCGCGCGTCTTGACGATCATCGTGTAGACCCCTGCGCTTCCATACAGAAATCTGGGTGCATGCAGTGTTCGTGTGGCAGATACGTCTGGCAGGGTTCAGGATTTTTTGTCTCCTGCTCAATCTCTGTCTGAAGGAGCGCCAGGGCCCGCCACGCCATCTTCGCACTGTGCCGCCAGCCGTCGCTATCCCGCGTCCCCCGGTCGAGGAGATGGCGCACGAGACAGTCGGCGTGGTCAGCGGACTTCTCACGCGCCCAGTGGAGGGGCTGGCCGGGGTTATGCTGGTCATTCCCTGCTTTCGAGACCTCGGCGACGGCAAGCAGGGCGGCTGGAAAGTAATCCAGTACGCCGGTGGTAATGGGCAAGTTCTTTCGCTCCTTTGCGGCGGTTGGCGTGTGTCTAGGCATCCTTGTCGGCCCCCAGTGCGTCATACATGGCTTCCCAGTCACCAAAGGCCGGGAGAAGCGCGTGGAAAATGTTCCGTGCAGGCCCCACGCGGAATGCTTTCAGGCCAAGCCCGCGTGCAAAGCCCAGTTCAACCTCCCGCCCGCCGCGTGGATCGTCGTCAAACGTGTCTAGCAATAGGAGATCAGCTCTTCGAATCTCGCTATAGTCTCGACGGGCGTACGTCTGCGCGAGGTCTGAAGGCGGCCTCCCCTCTCCTGTCTCGTCGTCTAGCCACGTGCTTAGGACCGTATGCTGCGGTGTTCGCGCATGGATGGCATCACGGATCGTTTTGAGCCGCGTGCGCCCGTCAAAGCTGCCAGCGATATAGATGCTGAATCCCCTCACTTGAGCACCCCCAGGAGTTTGCCTGTACCCCAGGCGTAGGCCATGATCGAGACTTGCCAGAGAACATAGATCATGAGATATCGCATGCTACCGTTCCAACGCTTTGAAGAGCTCATCATCCGTCTCACACACTGCATCGGCAAAGCGATACATCACGTCGTAACGTTCAGGCTCCTTGTCCAGAAGAATGTATCCTGGCTTCCCTTGTCCTATCATGTATCCAAGTTCGAGATGCCCGCTCTTACCGGCTGGAAGCACGAGGACTCCGCGTGACGCCCGATCAAGGTGTGCTTTGTCATAGGCCCACACGTGATTCGCTGCGTAGCCGGCGAGCGCCGTGATGTAGTCATGCCCGCGAGCTTCTTCGTATCGCTGCCAGTGATCATCGGCTTCCGGTCCAGCCGCGTGCCAATCGTCAAAGACCTCCCATCCCCGGCTGCGTAAGTCCTCTGCGAGCACAGGTATTCGAGGATTGCGGAGCGACCCGATAAGGTAGATGCACCCTGGCATTACGGCTGGCTCGGCTTCGCGTGGGCGGTGCCAATGCAGCCGCATACACCATGCTGACTGCCAAGGTCACGCTGCACGCATTCCAGCGCCGCTCGCAGCGCGTCGCGCTCCTCCTGGTCTACGCAGCAATCCGCGTGGCGCGCGGCTTCTTCGAGTGCCCCGGCCCGCCGGGCGGCGTCGAGGGCGTGGGCGAGACACATAAAACAATGGTTCTGTTCCCGGCGTAGATGTTTGGCCACGTCTTGATGCGGGCACGCATCAACGCCGAGTTGATGCGCCGCCTCCACGCTCGCCGGGGTCGGGGTCGGGGGTGTCATGGCTTCGGCTCAAAACTGCTGCACGCTACCGCTGGGCATTTCTCGCAGGGAAAGGCACTACCATCCCAGACATGGGACACCGGGGAGTGGCCGCACTTGCACACCGCCGACTTCCGCTTCTTCATGTCGCCTCCTCCGGCTCGCCCTGGGGCGGGGTCATCGGCCTTGATCCCAACGCATAAACCAATACATGAGAGCGCCTCCGATAGAGAAACCACCTGAGAATGCCCACCAAAAATCACTCATCTCCCCGTCTCCTTCGGCTGGGGCGGCTCCGCGAGGGCGTCGCGGGTACGGATCATATGTGCAATCCATGCGCATGCTTCATTGTAAAGTTCGTCGTCCTTTCCTAGAGGAATAGATCCTTGGCGTTTTTCTGCGTTTGCGATCCTTATGCACGCCTCTCGTTCCTCTTGCGCACCCAGCCTCTTTGCGGTAATCAGTTGCTCCTCTCGATCCACGCAGCAATCGGCGTGTGCAGCAGCCTGGGCCAGTTCCCCGGCTTTGTAGCCCAGAGCATAGCCTTCGTTCCATGCTTTGACATCCCCCATGGCCGCGTCTCCTCTAGAGGTACTGTCCAGGTGTCGGCTTGTTATCCGGCTCTTTTGGCGTGTGCGCATGCCCTCCAGCTTCGCCCAAGAGTGCGGAAAGGGGAATCCCAACCGACTTGGGGCTCATCACCTCGGCCTCCGCCGCCGCATACGCCACAGGATCAAGTTCTTTGTAGAAGGCATTTCGTACAGCGACGTCTTCCTTTGAGAAGAGCATCAGGTCGCGCTCTGTGACGGTCTTGACGGCGGTGCGAGAAACAAGCGACCATTGCCCATCCGCGCGTGCAACGAAGATGCACCGCTTACCACGGTCCGAAAACTCCACCACCGAGCCGACGAGCCGCCACGTATCGACCGCGTAGTAGTTCGGCCGGCGCTCAGCATTCGTGCCGACAATCAAGATATACTTACTCTCCGGCTGTTCCCGGAGATCCTTTACGATGACCGCGCTGCTTTCGAGATGGGGAGTCAGGAGCGGTGGCGTCTTTTGGGGTGCGGGCTTTCTTGGCACGGCGTGCCTCCTTGATTGCAATATCGATGTGCGGCCAGAGATCATCAGTCCAGCGGCAGGCGGACTCGTGGAGGATGAGGTCAACAGCCTCTTCAAGAACAATCACGGTAT
>ERZ1292629.474-Hain-H43-01um-R1-474-length-43604-cov-25_pt5 | contig 27965 bp, 29 predicted proteins | sample MGYA00564399_ERZ1292629 | MGnify/ENA primary metagenome ERZ1292629 (study PRJEB36523, sample SAMEA6512636) | groundwater metagenome | collected 2019-01-08 | study: AquaDiva: Metagenomics assemblies of 32 groundwater samples
CGCCGTTCCCGCTCCGCTCGGCCTTCTCGCACCACCCTGAGACGGACCGTAAATCCACCGCGCCGCCACTCCGGGACGACCACGCGCACTTGAGTGGGGGTGAAATACACCGGCGTAAATGGTTGCCACTGGCCGTCTCGGTTAATGTACTCAATACGGTATCTCATGGTGTTCCCCTCCTGAGTCGCGTTTCCTCCGCGTGGAACCAGTCCTCAATCGCTGCGTGTGACATAAATTCCGACAACCGGCCCCGCGCCGCGTCAATCTGTGCCCGCCGCTCCGCCCGCGCCCGCTCCCAGGGGCAGACCGCGAGGGTCGCCCGGAGCCGGTCCAGTGCCCGGATAAAATCACACACCCGACAACGGCCAGGCGTGTGGCGCAGGTGCTGGATGTAGTTGCGCGGCGCGGTCATGGCGTCACCGGCTGTTCCTGGTCGAAATTCCCCATCCGCAGGCATTGTGCCCGGAGACCGGCATTGCGCTGTTCCTCTGGTGTTGCCAACGTCATCACGCCGCCGTATGCCTGGACAATAAGCGCGTGATCGCGTGCCAGGGTGGCAATACGGTCCCATGCCTGTGCACTGGCTCCATCACTGGGTGTTGGTATGGTCTGCACGTTTATTCCCTCCGTTCTGCGCCACTGGTCCCGGAGTGGCGCGTTTCCCGCCGGGCCGGGGTCGTCGGTCCTTATGCCGCCACGACCTGTGTCGTGTCAGCGGTCAGTTGCTGTTGCTGGAGATAGGCCCGGATGGCCTCATCTACCAGCTGGGTCATTGGCTTGCCTTGCGCCAGTCCCAACCGATACAGAGTTGGGATCAAGTTTTCTGCGATTTTCGGCGAGTACATTGTTCAGCCCTCCTGCGCCCACGTCGGCGCGGTTGTCTGTTCCTGCGCCACGGGCTATTCCTCCACCGTTTCCACGCCGTACTTCTCGCGGATGTAATCCATCGGCATGCTCTTACCCCCGCAGCACGGTTGCCCCTTCAGGTACCATTTCCCCTTGTCGGGCGACCACCGGAACCCCAGGGACTTCAGGATCTCCCGGCCGGCCTTGTCGTCTTTCGCGGTCCCCGATACCTATACCCAGGTGCCGCAGATTTCCACTTTCCAGCTTGCGCCGCTCCCGTTTGCCTTTTCCTTCAGCGCGCGCGCCGTCGATTCGGCCCGCTCCCGGTAATCCGTGATGCCGTCCATTGTCCCTCCCTCCTGGTTCCCGCCGGGTCATTCCGGCCGGGTGAACTTACGCCTCCAGCCGCACGATTCTGTCGGGATTGAGGCGCGCGATTTCCGCGAGAACCATTTCCGCCGTCGCGCGCGGCGTGAATCCCGTCGGTAAGGTGTCGGTCCCAAACAGGTCCGCCACCCGCGGGTCATCCGTTTTCACGACCCATTCGCCGCCCGTCGAGCGGCTGATCGCCATTGTGTACATTTTCCCCCCCTGATTCTTCGGCTTTGCCGCCAACGCCGCCGTCGCTTTCGCGCGCCGCTTGCCATTCGCCGCCGCCGTTTCGCACTTGTCGCACAGATTATCGACGCCATCCCGCCCGCCGATTTCATCCCCGCACTTCTCGCAGACCTTCATCGCTCCTGCCCTCCGCTTGCCGGCCACTGCCGACGCCTTGACTCCTATAATATAGGCAGTGTCAACGTGATTGTCAAGTCTTTTCTTTCCTTTTTTCGGGAGCACGAAATACTCAACTTAGGGGCTGGATACACGCGGTGGCAAACGTGGGCATACGCCGGTGGCTCTACAAGGTTGGGGTCAGCCTCGCGCGTGTGCCTGCGCCTGCGGTCGCTCCGTGGTCGCCGGGCTCTGCTCTGCGGTCCCGGGTCGGCTCCTACTCAACCTGCGAAGGGGGATGTCACACGTACTACTCGGTGAGGTCTGCCATTCGGCCCGTTCGGCGGTGGGGATCGTCAGCCTGCTTGTATCAGAGTGGGGATCATCAGTCTGGTAGATCGGTAGGTGGTGCGCGCGCGAGTCTCAATATACTGTCGTCCGGTGCAATGAGTCAAGAGTCTCGTTGTACTACAGAGTCTCAAACCCACGTGGCTCTAAGGTAAGAATATTTTCAGGGTGGCAGGAAACGTGGGTTAAAACGTGTGACGGGGCTGACCGTGAACGCACAATCGGGCCTCCAGCTACTACTGGTGTAGTAGGCGTATCGAGGGGGTGCGCCTGCGGTCCGCCAGCATGCCGCGGTCGGCCTGGGTCAGGTCTGGTCTCCCGGGTCCGCTGCCTCCCGGTTCACATCGGCTGCGCGCCGCGCCGGCCCCGCCCCACGGTGAGGGGTTCGACCGCTTCGGTCCCTTGTCAACAGGGGTTCCGCTTGTGCGCCAGCGCGGGCATCTTCGGAATGGTTGCCGACGCCCGGCAGCGCGCGCCCACCACTGAACGAGCGACGGGAGAGCAGGGGTTACTCGTCACTGTGTACGCCTTCTATCTGTGCTGTTGGTGTAGTTGGTGTAGTTGGTGGCCATGCAATACGCTGTTGATCCGCATTATGCGGGGGTAGCCATGCAGGCACTTCGGGACCGGGGGTATCTCCAGAGGGAGCCCCTCTCAGATTTTAGAGCGGGGGAACTTTTTCGCACTGTGAGCATATACTCACGTAGGCACAAGACATAGGACTTATAACCTGCCAAAGATGGGGAGGCGAGGTTTGGCTGGTGAAGAAGAGGGGTCCTCGCCGGAGGCGTTTCACGTGAAACAGGAGTGGGGTAGAGCCATGCAACAGCATGTGATACCGGTAGGGGACGTCAATCCGCATGTGCCGGAGGAGTGGTGTCCGTGCGGGCCGGAGCGGAAGGTATGCGGCGCGGTGGTGGTGCATAATGCGTGGGACAACCGGGAGATGGTGGAGGGGGCATACGAGATTTTGGGATATGGGGCGCCGGCGGGGGACGGGTGGGAGCGGCGGACGGTGGAGGCATGAGGCGATTATTACAGGGGTTCACCCGGGTGGTGGCGGTAGCGTGGAGCGTCGGGATCGTGACGGTGCTGGGATATGGGCACTGGATGGAGAGTCAGACGCGGGCGGATCGGGACGCGGAGACGATGGCGCCGGCGGTCGTACTGGACGGCAAGGTGGTCCTACCGGACAGTGCGCGGGGACGGGTATGGGTGCAGACCATGCTGCGGCAACATCGGATACCGAGGGAGAGGCCGGCATGGCTCACTACAGGGGTGCGGCAGGCCGTGGCCGATGGGTTATGGATGCGGGACAGCGTGGGGCGAGAGGCGGCGATCCTGATGCGGGTGGGCATGATGCTCCAGGAGACGCAGAGGCGGGTGGAGCAGCCCTATCGGTTTGAGCGGGAAGACCGGGACACGTGGCGGGGCATCCGGGAGGGGGCCCATACGGGGGAAGGTTGGCCGGACACGCTCATGGCGCATCGGCGGGAGCATGAGGACGGGTTTCCACTTCCCGGGCGAACTTCAACAGTAAGCTCTCCGTGATCATTCTGGCGTGCTGGCGATTGTCCGCGAAAAAGAGGGGCAATCGGTACCGCACGCTAAACGTCAAGAGACTCTGCACGACGGCGTTAGGGTGCATCCGGGACGTGTAGCGTCCTGCCGCGATGTCCTTCCAGGGCGCCTCGACGACCACGGCGAAATACTCCAAGGCGCGACTGCGCTCCAACTCCCGCTCAAAGCGGTCCCGGTTCTGCGGTTCTCCGGGCTTGCCGTTTTTCAGACACGCCACGAGGTCGTTCCGCTCTTTTCGCTCAATCGCTACGCGGTCCTCGAACCCGACCAGGGAGTAATCCCCGGTGGGTACGGTGCCAACGATGCTGGGCGTCTGGAAGAAAAAGGGGATTTTCTCCCGCGTATCAATCAGGATTGTCATTGGTGGTGTGGACCTGCTCAACGGAAATGTTCACCCAAGAGGAACTTCCTCAGCCCCTGGGCGCCCTTGCCTTGTACCACCACCGTCCCGGAATCGTAGATGATCACCGTCTGCCCTGACCCCAGTTTCAGCCGCGTGCCGTGGGCAATGCGGCCCTCGACCGTGATCAAGGCGTGAATCAGCCGCAGCCGCGCTTTCACTGTCGCTACTGGGGTAGACATCCTTACCCCCGCAGATGATACCGCACGTTGCACCGCCCGCACAGGTCATAGGGTTCGATCCGGCTGAACCCGACGCCCCGGTCGAGGTGCTTGACCAACGCCTCCCGCCCCATACAGCCCAGGACGATGCCGGCCAGAAGGATGTCTCCACGAGGCATGTCGGCAGGAAATGTGGCGGCCCAGTCGGCGGCTAAGGTGTCGGCTCCAGGGAACAATGCCAGAAACCGCGCCCGGTCCTCGGCGTTGAACAGGGGGTGCGCCTCGGAGGTGAACTGCGTGACCACTTCGAAGAGATCAAACTGAACCTGATGGCGTGCCACGCGCACTCCTTTCGCGGCCCTGGAGCCGCATCCATTCCTCGACTTCCCCGAGTTTGAACCAGAGCAGCCCCCCCGCCCGCAGATGGGGACACCCCGCCGTGAGCCACGTCTGCACCGTCCGCACACAGACGCCAAACTCAGCAGCCAACTGCACCTTCGACAACCGCCGTTCCGCTGATGGGCCGTTCATGACTCTGAATATATGTCATTTTGTCGGTAAAGTCAAGCATAAAACGGCAGTCTGACAAAAATGCGGGCGCAGGCAGGTGTATATTGACGGACAGATGGAGCAAATTCCGCCGCTGGTGGACCGGCATCGGGCGCTCGGACATGCGGAGCGTTGGCGTCAAGAGCCGCACACGGTGTACACCGTCGAGGAAGCCACGGCGGCGGGGATTGTGCCCAAGCGCATTAGCGATCCGACCCTCCATGCGAGGGATTGGCTCCTGACGGACGATGGCTATGTGATCCAAATCCACAGCGGTTGGCGCCGCGTGACGGTCGAGACGGCCGTAGGGTTGATCTCGGCCACACGGGATATGAACCGACCGGGTGCGCGGATCACGCCCATCAAGATTCGTCGGAAACTGGAGCGCACGCAGCATGAAGTCGTCAATGGGGAACGCCTCCCGCCGTTTCGCAAGTCGCAGTGGTGGCTGGTGCGGCGGGAAATCGTGCAGGCGTACCTGGCCGACGACCATCTCTCGTGGGAACGGGCCTTTGTGGCGGTCACCGGGCAGCAAATCCGCCCCAAGGTGCTGAAGTACTTCCGGGACTCGCACCACATCGGGACCATGATCCAGGAAGAAATCACGACCACTCTCCAGACCCATCAGAAGGGCGTGGAGTACTTCTTCGAACTCATGGATACGGCCGTCTCGCTGTCGAAGGAAAACAAAGACCCCAAGACGCTGCTGCACATTGCCGTGGAGTACGGGAAGATGCACGGCCTGATCCGCCCGGTGCCGGCCATGGCGTTACAACAGAACACCGTGCTGTCCATGCCGAACGCTCGGCGCGAACTGGCCGCCATCAACCGGCCTATGCCGACCGCGATTGTCCAGGACGTTACACCCGTCAACGGAGAGGCCCCGTAATGGCCCCCATCGATCCGCTGGCGTTCGCCACGACGTATGTGTTTCCCTGTGGGGATACGCTGGACCAGTTTGGACGCCGCAGCCGGGACGAACGGGTGGGCCTCGCGGAGCACGATAAACTGATCTTCGCGTTCTACTACCTGCCGACGCATTTCAATCCCGCCTATGGTGTGCCGCCCTGTCTGGCCGGTCTCTTTCAGTTTCTCGAACATCGGTACATCCGAGCAGTCGTGCTGGCATGGCGTGGATTCGGGAAAAGTACCATCGTGTCGCTGGCCGAAGTGCTGCATGAGACGTACTACCGCCGCAGCGCCTATACCCTCCTCTTGTCGCAGAGTTTCGAAGTCATTCAGGACAACCACGACACCCTGAAACGCGAACTGGCGGACAACCCCAAGCTGTTTGACGATTTCGGGCCGATGAAACCCGTGATTGACCGGCGGATCGGGGGGGATGATAACCGCTGGGCGATTGGGGACATCATCACGGCGACCGGGTGCCGGATTCGCAGCCGGGGCATGAAACAGCGGATACGCGGCACGAAGTACGACCAGTTCAGGCCCCATCTCGTCGTGCCCGATGACCCCGAGGATGAGACCAACACCCGGAGCGGTGACGAACTGCGCACGAATCTGCGGTGGTTGAACAAAAGCGTCATCGGTGCTCTGGACCCGCAGTACGGGCGCATACTCGCGGCAGGCAACCTTATCTGTCCCGGCTGCATGGTCCACACGCTGGCGGGCAACCGCTTCTGGAAACACTACAGCCTCGATATTCTGCAACCGGACAACGCGACGCCGACGTGGCCTGAGAAGTTTCCCGCCGCATGGGTGCAGGACAAACGCGACTACCTCGAATCGATGGGGGATTACGACGCCTTCGACTTGGAGTACCGCAACAGGGCGGACACGGCGGCCCGGGCGGGGTTCCTGCATGATGATACCACCTTCTGGGAAGGGCAGTTGGTCGTGCGGGAGCAGTACAGCTATGTGCATGTCCAGCGGGTGGGGCACTACGCCGGGCCAACCGACCTGACGGTGGCGTGGGAGGACGCGGAAGAACTGGTCCCGGTGACGGTCAGTCACGGCAAGGACGTGGCCTTCACGGCGGCCAAGTATTCAGATTTCAACGTCGATGTCATTGTGGCGACCGCTGCGGATGGACGCCGTTTCGTGGTGGCGGTGGACGAATACCGAGAAGCCTGTCCCACCCGCGTCATCGACCATACCTTCGCGCAGTGGCAGGAGTATCGGCCTCACTACAGCGGCCTGGAAACCCATGGCGGGCAGGTGTATCTGGCGACGGCGATTCAGATGGATCCGCGCTGGGAGGAACTGGAACGTCAACCGGGGCTGACCCCGCTGGACCATCAGGGCGTCGAAAATGACAAGGAAGCCCGGATTCTGGGCACGCTCCAGCCGCTCGATCACGCCGGACGACTCCTGTTCAAGAAAGACATGAAAAACGCCTTGGACCAGCGGCGGCAGATGCCGCACCGGGGCCGGGGACACGATGACGTGCTGGATGCGATTGAAATGGCTGTGGCGGTGAGTCTGCCCCCACCGGAAGCGACGATTCATGAATGGGCATGGCGACACCAGCATCGGGACGAACCACGCGCGTCGATGGCGAGTGTGCCGCGTCCGTGGATGGTGGTATGAATACTCCCGCAGGGGAAAAACGGATAAATGACCGCGTCGCCCGCCGGGCCATCCGCCATGACCAGGTGGAAGGTGTCACCGGTCTCAGCCGTGAGGAATTTGGCCGGGAGAACCTCGACCTCTGGCGGGCGTATGCCCTGGACCATCGCCGCCAGAGTTGGGAGGAAGGCGCCGACGAAGACGAAGGATTCTACCACGGCAACCAGTTCACCACGGACGAAATTGAACTCCTGAACGCCCGCGGGCAAGTCACCGCCGCCATGAACCGGGTGCGCCCGCTCTTGCGGCAGTTTGTCGCTGAACTCACGGCCAACCTGCCCGCCTTTACCGTCCTGGGTGCCACATCGGAAGATCACCGGAAGTCGTGGATTTTTCAAGAGTATCTGGCGTGGGCTATGTACCAGTGCTTCTTTCAGCGGCACGCCGAACGGGTAATCAAGGACATGGCGCGGGTGGGTGTGGGGTCCATGATTGTCGATTTCGATCCCCGGGCCGATGACCTGCGCGGGGATATTGTGTTCCGCCGGGGCCATCGGAAGGAAGTCTTCTACGATCCCGATTCCCAGGAATGGGATTTTTCCGACAGCGAGAACATCGTCGTCAGTCGCGTCGTGTCGCTGCGGACGGCCATCGGGCGGTGGCCCAAACATCGGGAAGGCCTGATCCGGACGTCGGAATCGTGGCTGCAAAATGCGGTGGATGAACGCAACAAGAATCAGTACAGCCAGATTGAGGAACAGGAACTCATCACCGTTGGACAGGAATGGACCCTCGGGCGCAACATCTATGAACAGGTGTCCCATATCCGGCTGATTGAACGGTACACGAAAGTCCAGGTCGAAGTCTCCACGGTGGTGCATCAGGACGGGCGGCAGGTGGAATTTCTGGACCCGCAGAAGCTGGAACGCTACCTTGCCTCGCAGAACCGGCGGAAACTGGAAGTCGTGAAAATCACGCTCCCCCGCATCGCCCGCATCACCAGCGCGGTGGACTACTACCTGGATGGCGAAATCCTCCCCATCTCGGACTATCCCATCGTGCCGTTCACCGGGGACGACGCCGATAACCCGTTCCCCATCGGTGAAGTGCGGCACCTGAAGGATGTGCAGCGGCTGGTGAACAAATGGCTGGCCGTGCTACTCTACTCGGCGCAGGTCACGAGCAATTTGAAGATACTGGCCGAAGAGGGCGCGATTGACAAAGACGAAGTGGACAAGTTCCAGACGAATTATGCCGTGCCGGGCAGTATTAGTATCGTCAAACAGGGGGCGATCACCGGGGGAAGACTCAAGGAACTGGCCGGGCAACCGATCAACACCGCCGCCTACACCATTCTCTCGATGCTGCTCCAGCACATGGAGTACGAGATCGGGATGTTCAGCATGTCGGCCGGGAATCCCGAGGCAGCGCCGCGCACCGCGCAGGCGACCCGCGACCTGAAAGAGTTCGGGGGCGAAAAGGTGGCCCTGATTCTGCGGGGGGTGGACCAGAGCTATACGCGGGTGGGGCGTGTGGCCCTGGAATGGATGCAGGCCGCCTTGAAGAGTGAAAAGGTGCTGCGGGTGGTCGGGGATACCGATGTGGCGGTCGACCGGCAACGGATGCTGCAAGAGGAGGGCGTCGCCGATGCCACCGGGATGTTTGCCATTAATCAGCAGCCGCAGCAGGGCGACCTGCAGCTCGATGAAAACCGGTTCCTGGAAATCACCGAGGATAGCAAAGCGGTCATTCGCTACATCAACGACGTGTCAGTGGGGAAGTACGATTTGCGTGTGGTGCCAGCCTCGTACCGGGCGGTGAACCGACAGGCCAAACTCCAGGAAATGATGGAGTTGCAACAGCGGGGGATTGTCGATGGGCGTGCGGTGCTTGATCAAGTGGAAATCAAGGATAAAGAACGAATCCTGAAACGTATGGATGTGCAGCAGCAGTTGGCCGCACAATTGGAGGGCGCCGTTGAGACGGTGAACAATCTGGAAACCCAACTCCAGCGGCTGCAAAGCAAGGTCACGAGTGAGAAAATCAAAACGGAGGTCGCCAAGACGACGGCGGAACTCCGGGTGATGTTACGCGAGTTTCGGTCCGGGTTGGAGCAAGAGACCCGCACCGTCCAAGGCCGCTCCGGCGGCACGCGGGGACCCTCGACGAGGACCACCCCCACAGCGGTAGCAAGCGCCACATAGGGAGACCCTCATGGCGAACAATGGACAGATGGACCCCGGCGCTCAGGCGACCGGTGAAGACACTCTCGCCCCGGCACTGTCGGATGACGCCACGGGCGCGGCGGGAGAGACGGACGCGGGAGCCGCAACGGACGAGGTGGATGCCCTCCTGGCCCAGTATGACGGAGACCCGCGGGCGGTGGCCCAGGCCCTGCTCGAAGAAACGGCGCGCAATGACGCGCTCGATGGGCGGTTGACGGCTCTGGAACAGCGACCGGCAGCGCCGGGGCAGGAGGCTGCTTCCGGCCCGAAAGCGCCCACGGCGGAGGACCTGAAGGTCGCGGCACAAGAGGGGATGATCGCGCTCCATGAGTCGGACTACGGCAAGGACAACCCAGACGTGGTGAAACTGCTGATCAAGGCGTTTGGGCCGACCATCGAATGGATTGCGCAACAGAAGGTGGAGGGCCTGCAACAGGCGATAGAAACCCGCCTCAAGGAACGGTTCCTCGAAGACCAGGACCCCACCGAAGTACAGCGGTTTGAAGCATGGCGCAAGAAGCGGGATACGCGCGCCGAGTTCGAAATGTGGAAACGCGCGCAACTCGCCGGCAAAGCGGGGCCTGGCGGGCCTCGCCCACTAAAACCAGGCACCGTCAATATCGGGGCGGCACAGCGGGCCGCGCGGTCCGGTGGATCGATCACCGGGATCGCGGGACACGCCTCCTCTCCCAAGGGCAAGGAATCCGCACAGATGGCCTTGGCGCGGAAACATGGCCTGATTGACGAAGTGACGCCTGGCACCACAGGATAAAGGAGTACCATTCAATGGCTGAACGCACAGGTTCCCTGGGGACGCTTAACCAGGCCGGGGCGCCGCCGAACCAAGACCAGCGGCGCTTTGGACTGGATACCTCGACGCGCATTATCTTCCAGGAGTTTGCCAACTTCCAGTTCATCGCACGGTTGATGTTGGCGAACCGGAAGCGCACAGTCCCGTCGTATAAGTTCAAGAGCTTCGAACAGACCCGCCCGACGCATTCCGGGACGCTGACCGGCTCCAATGCCAGCGGAACCGGCGGAGCACTGGGTCCAACGACCACCTACGTCAACATCACCAACGCCGTGCAGTTCCTCGTCGCCGGGGACATGCTGTACATCCCGGCGGATCAGGCAAACAACACCGCGACCATTGCCAATCAGCTCCAGGGCGAATGGCTGCGCGTGGTGCAGGTGGAACCCAATAGCGTAGCGAATCTGGTACAGGTCTCGCGCAATGGCGGGACGGGTGGCACCGGGTTTGTGACCACGACTGGCACGAATACCCTGACGTGGTATTCCGCCGACGTGACCTTGGCCGAAGGGCAGAGCGCCCCCGGCGTGAAAGTCACCAGCACGTCCACCTTCTTCAACTACGTGGAACGGACCTCCCGGACGTGGTCGTGGACCGACCATGTGGACAAGGAAGTGATCTACGGGGAGCCGGACAACGTGCGCGAAGCCAAACAGGCCCGGCGCGCGTTCGTGCTGTCTCTGTCCCGGAAGCTGCTGTTCCAGCACCGGGGCACCGACACGCCCGACTACGTGGACGGCCTGCCGCTCTACAAGACGGGTGGCGTGCTCTGGGCACTGGCGTTTTCCGGAACAGACTGCCTGCCCGGAGCGGTGGGTTATTCCGCCGCGAATGACCTCGTGACCGGCACGGCGGCCATCGGCTCACGGTCTCGCATCTGGAAGGTCGGGAACTTGTCGGATTCCTCCCTGTGGAGCCGCAACGTGTTCCTCGGGGCCTGCCGACACTTCGGCATGTTCGGCAACCTCAAGAAGAAAGTCGTGGTCGCCGGTGGTGGGTTCATGGCGGAGTTTCAGACGCTGTTCGCCGATACCTACCGCATGTCGCCCGGCACCAACGAGTTCGGTATGAAAGTGACGACGTTCGATCATCCGTTCGGCCCGCCCCTGGAAATCCTCCGGGACGAGACGATGGAACAGACCGGACACTCGAACGACGCTTTCATTCTGGACCCGGAGTACCTGGAAATCGCGGTCATCAACGACGTGACCATCAAGGACGAAATCCAGGCCAACGATGCCCACGTCCACAAGTCGGAAATCTACGCCGACATGGGGCTGGGGATCAACTTCTTCAACGCTCACTCGATGATCAACATCGGGCAGACGGCTAACTAAGAGAGGCAGGTGAGGCCATGGCACAACGCGCCTACCGATCCCTCTCCAGTATTCTGCCGGGGGCGGAAACGAAGTTTGCGGGTCGGCAATTCGTCACCATCTGGGACGGCACCATTGCCAGCGGCGCGAATCAGCGCGTCGGTCCCGTGGTGGTTTGGGATTGCCATGTCCGGGGCGTGGCAACGGTCTGTTCCGGCAATCCGCAGAGTCTGACGGTGACGCTCTACGCGAGCAGCGCAGGCACGGTCGCCGGGGGAGGGGGCTTCACCAACGCCCTGACCCCGTCAACGACGTATGCCCGCGTGACCAGTGTGGGGACCGCCGCCGGGACGCTGTTGGCGACCGGGCAGTTTCTCAGCGAGGGCGATCAATTCGCCATCGACGTGTCGGGCAGCAGTTCTATCCTCGATTGCAAGATCATTCTTGAGATCGAGATTTCCGAATAAGGAGCAGCCATGGGATGGTTAGGATTTCTCCGGAAAGCGAGTGACGAACTCGGACCGGGCGATCTGGTGGTAGAGTTTATCCGCAAGGCCGCAAATACAACGGTCGTGATCTACGGCAAGGATCACGCCAGCGCCGGGGCGGATGACTGCCAGCGGATTCGGTATATCGTTGGCGTAGTGGATCAGCAAGAGGGCACCACGGCAGGCACTTCCGTGTCGAGTGTGGCGATTACCTCCGACGAAAGCGCCAATGACACGGTGACCATCACGCAGACCGGCGGCACCGCCACGGCGGATCATTTCGTCATGGTGGTTGGTCTGGCGACGATCATCTAACCGTTGTGGAGACGTCGGGGCGCGGTCGCCGGGGTAAACATTTTCACCCTCCACCCTGTGTGGTCGCGCCCGGTCTCCAAGGGAATGGATTATGCCGTCCACCGTCGCGGCGCTGCAAACGATGTTCAACCGCGTCGCCCTGACTGCCGGGGTCAAAACCTTGGCGGACGCGGCGTTTCTGGACCTCGTGAACCTGTGGCAAAAGGATTTGCAGGCCCAGATTTACGTCCTTCGGAACGACAACGCGGCCAGTCCAACGGCGACCATTGCGAACACGGAGGCGTACAACCTGCCGTCCGATTACCTGCACCCGAAGATGCCGATTGAAGTCCGGCTGGACGACGTGCTGGTGGCGATTGAGCCGGATTGGCATTACTTCGAGATCAAGGAGCGGCGGATTGCCGCAAGCAGCACAGCGACGACCGCCACGGTCCAGGTCTACGGCACGTACTACAAGAGTCAACTGCTCCTGAACCCGGCGCCGTCCGACGCCACGGGGGAAATCAAGGTCTGGTACTACGCCCTGCCGACCAGTCTCAGCGCGGTCAGTACGAACAGTGTGCAGATGCCGGACCAGTACGATGAAACCTTCGTGGAGTATGCACTAAGCTTCCTGTTGGACAAGTACGCCGGGCAGGGGTTTGACGGCAACGCCGCACTGCACCGGGCGCGGTACCAATCACTGGTCAACCGGGCCATGGGCGGGATGGTCGTCGGGGCCAAGGGCCTGCGGGCGTTTCCCTTACCGATGTGAGGAACCATGTTGAAACACAAACCGACACCTGAAAAAGCGCCCGTGGTGGTCGCGCCACCGCCTCCGCCTGCGCCCACACTGCCGCCGGTGACGGTGCGGACCGCCGTTGATCTGCGCGAGTTCCGGGGACGTCCAGTGGAGGCTACACTGCTGCGCGACATCCGTGATCTGCTGGTGGAAACGAATGCCTTGCTCCGGGAGATGATCCAGCGTGGCGCGGCGCGTCCATAGACAAAAAGACTGGTCGGGCGGGTACAACCTGTACGTCTCGCCTGCGGACCTGGCTGAGAACGAGTCCCAGCGGCTCGATGACGTCCTGGTGACGCAACCCATCGGGCGCATGGTGAAGCGGTATGGGTTTGCCAAGGAAGTGTCCACGGCGATGACGGACAGCGCGGTCTTCTTCCTGGAAGAATATCTCGTGGACAACCTTGCCACGGGTGAATTGCCAGCGACGGGACGGCAGCTGATCGTCATTGTTTACGGGTCAAGTGCCAGCTACTACACAGTGCGTCGGTGGAACGGAACCTCGTGGGTGGCGCTAACTACTGTGGCACAGCGCATCGGTGGACTCAATGGTTCACAGGCGTCATTCTCGAAGGTCAACGAAGAGTTGCGGGTTGAATTGGGGCCAGTGGGCACGACCAATTTTATCATGCCGAATCTGTGGTATGGGCGCATCGTGCGAACCTATTTCCCGGGCGTGCCAGTCAGCTTCGATGGTCGGTATCTATCCACGGCGTCGATGTTGCCGTACAGTTATGTGCCGGACAATGCAAACCTGACGGCCTCTGTTGGAAACCCTGTTTCGAACCCGACCGGGGCGCTGGACGTGAACTGTAAAATTATACAAGTGTTGATAGCAGGCAGCAATATTCCACTATCGCGGTATCGGTTCACGTATGAATACGATGACTACCAGTGTACGCCCTTTGTCCGCGTTAACTCCAATGCGACCGCAGGGCCACCGGATAGCGTCCGTGGGTATCTCTGTTATGATGACACAGCGACAACATTCAACAGCAATCGCATTGCGATCCGCATTCTCAAGGCAGCCTGGGATGCAACAGCGGTCCACGACGACATCGAGAAGTTCAATAAGCGCATCACGGCGATCTATCTCTGGCGGGCAGAACGGGTGGTTGGAGCTTCTGCGCCCACCGATGCGGAGTATCGACTTGTCACCCGCATTGGCCTGGACGAGGGGACGTGGACAGAGACATCGGTGAACGTGGACATCAACGGCACGGGGAGCGTGGCGCATACGTTCTACCAGACGCTATTTGATGACGACAAGACCGCCGCACAACTCATCGAAGCGGGATACGGGCAGTTCTACCAGGATTTTATCGGGCACGCAGGGGGCGATGATCGGCTCGATGCGGGGATCAGTTTTTTTCACAAAGGCATACGCTTTGCGGCGATTGGGAGAAAGCGATTGGTCTATGATACGACGCAGGCCGCGGGGGGGGCCGCCGCCGATCAACTGCGCAATGACCGGCTCTGGTATAACCCGCTCCAGAATACGACCGACCCGCCATCGTTCGCCTACGATAGTTTCCCGGCTGAACTGTTTCTCCCCATCAGCCAAGGCGACGGGGATGAGATCGTAGCCGGGGGTGATGACGGAGAGCGGGCATTGATCTGGAAGCAGAACCGGACCTTTGCCCTGCACGTAGCGGTGGACGACCTGGCGGCTTCGGAAATCGAGATCATTGCCGGAGAGGGGCAGGGCTGCATCGCGCACCGCACGGTCATCAAGACGCCGCACGGATGGATATACCTGACGCCGCAGACGGTGGGCCTCTACGTGAACGGGCGCACGCAGGATATCGGGAAGGCCATCCGTAGCGACGCCAAGCCGGGAACAGCGGCGTCACGGCTGAGTTTGGCCGGATTCACGACCAGCGAGAAGCAGTCCGCATTTGCAGCATGGGACCCAGTCAATGAGGATTATTACCTATTCATTCCCGATGACACAGCCATCAAGACCTATGCTTTTGTCAAGTCGTTTCGTGAATCATGGACGGGCTGGGTTCGGTACAGGTATAACAGCGGTAGCGGCAGTGCGGTTCAGTTTAGTGACGCTGTGCGGCCACATGCTCAAGATCAGAGACTTTTAGCCCTTCAGGCCCTATCGGGTGCCCACCGGGTCATGCTTCTTAATAGTGGGACAACAGATGATGGGGATGTCATCACCGTGGACTGGACCTCGCGGGAGTTCGAGGCCGACGACGACACGACCGAGACGGAACTCCAGATGATCGGCATCAAGCACCGCTGCGAGGCCTTCAGTGTGGGTTTGAACGCCGATGGCGCTGCGGTGGACCTGGACCCAGGGGCCGCCGGGAACCTCGTGTCGTTCGGCACGCAGAACGTCATGAAACAGATGCTCAAGGCCGTACCTCGTGGAGCGACGGGGAGCGCAATGGAACTCACGATCAACGCCACGGGGCGCGTGGAGATTGACAGCGTGAGCATCATTGTGGATGAACGGAAAAACCTGCCGGTGAGCGGATGACGCGGCGCGCCGAACATCGCATCGACCTGTTGCCGATGCTGGACATCTTCCCGGACCCGAACTCCGAGCCGAGCCGTATCTGGCGGCGGTACATCGGGCAACTGAACCGGACGCTTCAGATCGTGCAGGTGGCGCTGGGACAAAAGGCGGTCGCCGACCAGCAGTTTTTCATCCTGCCGCTGGCGGCCAGTGAATCCGGGGCCACGGATAAGGTCTACGGACCTGTGCCGTTCAAGCACCGCATCATCGGGGGCAGCATCGGGTGTTTCGGAACTATGCCGACCAGCGGCGTGACCATGGAAGTGACGTGGAGTGCCGACGGGCTGTACTCCACAACGAAGGCGGTGACGGTGGTGGCCCCGGTGACACCGGAGACGCGGCTGAAAGACTTAAAGATCGTGAGCACGGGGGCGCTGGTGGAAAAGAACAGCACGTACGCGGTGAACACGGCAGGCGGGACGGTCAACGAACCGCGCATCGTGCTCATTTATCGCATCGAGGAGTAAGGAGTCGCCATGCCACTGCCAGCAGTAGCGGTGCCGTTGATTGCAGAGGCCGCCGGCCAAGGGATGAATGCCCTCTTCTCATGGCTGGGTGGGCGCAAGAAGAAGGGCCGGCTCCCGCAGTACCCGGAGTATGCCTGGGACTTGCCGCCGGAAGCAATGGCCCTCCTGGAGCAGTTGGACGTGCGGTCGTTGGACGCCATTACCCGGCAGAGCCAGGTGGGCGCGGGGCAACGGGTGCGGTCGTTGGCGGCACGCGGGATTTACGATGCGCCCACCACTACGGCCGCCGGGGCCTCCGTGTTCGGATTGGCGGCACCGCTCAAGGCGGGCGTCCTCTCGGAGCGAGCCGGGCGACAGATGGGCATGATTGAAAACCTGAACGCTTTCAAGCAAGCGCGGTTTGGCGGCCAGATGCAGCGGGCGGGGGCGATGAACGAGATTCCCGGGCCGTATGACATCATGGGGAGTCTGTTTGGGCAGATGGGGAGCACGGTGGGGACTGCGATCATGGCCGGGGAGCAGGAAAAGACCCGTGCCGCAGAGCAGGAACGGCTCTACAGTCTGCTGGAGCGGCTGCTGGGGCGGTCTCGTGGCAGCACAATGGACTGGGAACAAGACTATGGGACACGGTAACCCATGAACGGCTACGATCCGGGGCCATCACCCGTCCGGGACTTGATCATCAACCACCTAATGGAGGGGAACCGCCGTCAGGGGGCGGTGACGCAGACGCTCATGGATGCGCTGATGGGGGAAGCCCTGACGCGGACGCGGCCCTCGGAGATAGCGCTGACTGGGTATCGTGAGGCGCAGGCAGAGAGTGAGCGGGGGATGCTCCCCGTGCAGCGAGAGCAGGCGTTGGCTCTGGCAGAGCAACGACGGGCCTCCGCTAAGCTGAGTGGAACCAGAGCTGGCGAAATTGAGACATTGATGCCTGGCCGGCTGAACTTGCTCGGCGAGCGGGCCGAAAATCTTGACGCAAAGACCGAAACCGAGAATACGCTCCGGTCGGCCCGACTTGAGGCCATTGTTTCCCGCATTGCCAATGACGCCGTGAACCGCGCCTACACCGTTGCTCGCACCAAGACCGTGGATGACCTGCGGGATCCAACAGTTCTGATGATGATGGAGCGGGCGGCCCTGCTCGATGCCCAGGAAGAACTGGCCACTGCCAAGATTTTCACTGAGAACGAACTGCGTGACCCTCGCGTTCAGGAGATGTTGCAGCGGGCGGCGACCAATGCGGCGCGACAAAAGCTGGCAGAGGCAACAACAGAGCTTACAACCACGCGGAGCGAGGACATCAAGGAGACTCGTCCATCGCGTATCGCTGCCAATGAGGCACGGGCCAGCAAAGCGAGTGGCGCTGGAGGCATGAGTCCCCAACAGTATCGAATGGCAGAGGATCGCGTGTTGCGCGGCATCGGCATGACGAACGAAAATGCGGACTACGCCTCGCTCAAGAGTTTGCTCGTTAAGATGGAAACGATGTTGCAGATGCCGGAGAACCAGCGCGCGAAGTGGATGGCAATGAATGTGGAGACACAAAGGGAACTTGATCTTTACAATGACCGTGCTGTGCGCACGACACTGGCAGACCTGTTGAGCAAGAAATCGACGGTGACGGCGGGGACTGCGGCATCTGGCAAGCGTGAAGTCAAGGGGTGGTAAGTGCCCGACAAGCTGGACACGTTGTATAGCACGCTCTCCGAGCAATTCGAGTTGGGGAGTCCAGAGGAATTTCGCCGGAAGATTGCCGATCCGTCGCGTCGCCGGGCGCTCTTTGACGCCGCATCCTCGGAATACGATCTGGCGGATTTCCCGACGTTCAGCGCGAAGGTGGACAGTGTGCTGGCGGCGGCTCCCACCAACGGGAATGGGCACAAGACGGTGGCACAGGAAATGCAGGGCGCGATTGCGGAACGCACCCCGACCATCAGTGAGGTCCAGGCCCCAGTGGTTCAGCCGCCGCAGACGCTCGGGGAAGTGTTCGATGCCGCAGGAGCCTTCTACCGTCGGGGGCTGGGGGAAATTCAGCGCCTCGCGCAGTCGCTCATCTTTGAACCGCCAACGGCGACGGAGCGGACCGCGCAGGCGCAAAATACGGTCGCCCTGGCAAAAGAACTGGGCATCCGTCCCGCTGAAGCGGAGGCGCGGTACGCACAGTTGCGTAAGCGCCCCGATATTGTGGCGGCTCTGGGGGAGTCTAATCTATTTGACGAAATTCCTGTGCTGCCGGTAGCTGCGTCTCTGATTGCAGGGCACCCCGGCGGGGTGGTTGGTGTGGTGAAAGGGATGGCTGCGCTGGCCGGGTTTGCAGCGGCGGAGCCACTGGTTCGAGCGGTGGTCGGTGCGCCTCCAGACCAGCGAACACGCCCAATGGTCGCGTTGATTGAGGGGATCGCCGGAGCAGGAGCAGCCTCCAAGGGTGTCGCGGCAGTCCCCAAACTCGCCACTATGTTTACGAAGCGCCTAATTCGGACGTATCGCTTGCCGCAGACCATCGAGTTCTCGCCGTCACAGATGCGGACGGCTCAGGGGATTCCCAACGAGGCTCCGCTCACACCTATGGAGCTCGTGATTCTCAAGGATGCCAAGTTGCCGAGTTCCCAGTGGCGCCGGGCGCTGAAAGATGGCGTGGCGATCCGTGTTCCAGCTTCCCAACTGACACAGTTAGTCGACCGGTCGTGGTGGGCAACATTCAAACAGGGGGTGATCGGACAGGCACCGGTGTCTCCTGTGGGAACACTTAAAACGCTGCGCGGCGAGCGACCGACCGTAGCACGCGGAGAACTGCCGCCGGCGGCGCCGCGAACCTTCACCCGTACACCGGGTGCCGTGGAAGCCTCTCCCGCCATCGCGGAAGCGGAGGCTCTGCGGGCACGGGCAGCGGATACGCGGGCCGCTCAGGCAGCCCCGAAACAGTTACCCCCAGCGGAGGCGCGTCCCCTGCCGACAGCGGTGGAGGCAGCCGAGACACGAGCGGCAGAGGTTGTGCCTGCGGAGGCCCCGCCCGCCGTGCAAGCGGAACCCGCAGCGCCAGTGACGGAAACAGGCCCGCCGCCCGCTGAAACATCCTACGCCCTGAACATGGAAACCGGCCTCATCCACGAGTTCGGTACCATTCAGGCGCGCAATGCCTTCCTCCAAGCGAATCCGGCGGACGCCCTCCCCATGCAGCAGGGCGATGCCGTCCGGGAGATGCGCCGTGGCGTAAAGGTTATCAAAGAGGGCACAACCGAGGCGGCAGCGGCGGATATTCCGTTGACGGCCGGCCAAATCGTTGAGGGGCGCTTCTACGCCCATGCGGTCAAGGAAAAGCGGGTCGTGGAGTTCGAGAGCGCCGAGGCCCGGGACGCCTTCGTGAAGCGGATGCCGGAGAACCGGAAGTCAGTGGTGCCGAAGTCAGCGGTGCGCGTGGTCAAGGGGGGTGTCCCGTTGACGCGGGCGACGGCGACAGACTTGGGGGCTCCCGTCTCACGCCCTGTTGCCCCAAAGATGGATACCCCACAGAGCCGGAAACAGGCCGTCGATGCGGCTATCAAGGCCGCTGACACGCCGCCCCCGCCCCGTCCGGTCATCAGCGAACTTCTGCCCTCGGGACGGGTGCTGCTGGGCAATGCGGATCGCGTGTTCCTGCCGGACGCCACGGAAGTACCGGTCACGTGGGCCGTGGTGGACGCGGCGGACGTGCGTACCAGTCACGACATCAACCTGCGGATGAATGAGGATTACCCTGCGCGAAAACAACCGCGCGATCGTGAACGGGTGGCCTCGGACGTGCAGGTGCATGAGATCGTCCAGAACCTCCAACCGGGGATGCTGGCCGAAAGTCCGTCTGCCGGCGAAGGGGCGCCGGTGGTCGATGTCGAACTCGATGTGCTCTCTGGCAACGCCCGGATGATCGCGCTGGCGCGGATCGAGAAGAACTTCCCGGAACAGCGACAGGCGTACCGGGCCATGGTAGAGGCGAAAGCCGCAGAATTGGGCATGGACCCGGCTAAAGTGCGTGCCATGGCGGCCCCCCGGCTCGTGCGCGTGCTCTCACCAGGTGCCGACGTAGCCCGGTTTGTGGACCAGGCCAACCGCCCGACCGTGGCTGCGATGTCGCCTGCTGAGCAAGCGATGGCCGATGCGAAGGTCTTGACGCCGGCCATGGTGCTGAGCGTAGAGATGAACCAGGCGGGGATCGTCCACGGTCCCGGCGTGGCGGACATGGCCGACGCCCTGTTTGCGGGGGCCGCACGCGGGGGCTTCATGGACCGCACCGGGCAACTGTCACAGCCGGGGCAGATACGATTGCGGAACGCCCTCGTTTCCAAAGCCTACACGGACATGGACCTGCTGGAACTCATGGCGGAGTCCACGGACCCCGATCAGGCCAATCTCGTGATGGCTCTCCGGGCTGCCGCTGGGCCGATGGCGCGGTTTCAAGCGGCCACCGATGCGGGGATGCGCGACCCGTACACCATTGGCCGCGACCTCATGGATGGGATGCAGCGCGTCAAGGCCCTGAAGGATACGGGGACGCCGATTGAAACATTCCTGGCCCAAGGGGAATTGTTGAAAGAGTTCGCGGACCCGCTGCACAAGGCCATCGTCGGGACATTCGCCAAGAATGCCCGGAGTGCGCAGAAAATAGCGGCGGTGTTGATCGAGTACGTGAAGGCGGCGGAAGCGACCGCCGATCCGGCTCAGGCGAGCTTGCTGTCAGATGCGGCCAAGCCGTCCAAGCTGGACCTGTGGGAGGCGGCGGTGCGGAAGGTGGAGGCGGCGGAAGGACAGCAGGGGAGTTTGCTCGAAGCACCAAAGCCGTCGAAGAGGGGGCTCTCCGAACCCGAACGGCGGTTGCTGAACGAACTGAGCCGCCCCGATTTCGGGGTGGACCCGACGCTCTTGGGGACAGCGATCAACGTAGCCGCCGGGCAGATTCTCCAGGGCGCGAAGAACTTCTCGCAGATGGTCGGGCGCATGCGGGCACGGATGGGGCCGGTGTGGAACAAGCTGCGACCGTGGTTTCAGCATATCTGGCAAGCGGCATGGCGCAAGGCGCAGTCCATCCTGCCGGGGATTCACGTCAAACGGAGCACGCTGGCACAGGATCGGGCGGCGGTCGAATCGGCGACGCGGGGGACGAACCTCCGGGCAGCGGACAAGAATCGCATGGTGGCGACGCTGAACGCCCGTCCCGTTCGAAAGCCGGTCTACCAGCGGGCGTGGCGGGGGTTTCTGGAGACGTGGAAAGCCACAGAGTATTTCCGGACGCCGGTGAGTTCGCGGCTGCTGTATCGGGCGCCTGAACTGTTCCGCGTCATGCGGAAACTGGACTTCGAGATAGAAAACAAAACCAAGCACCGCACCGTCGCGATCCTCCCCTTCCAAAAGGCCGTTGAGAAGGCCAGGATGGACCCGGCAGATCATGAACTCTTGGACAACGCGCTCCGGGATGGCGAGGGCGGAGTCATTGAAAACCTGGTCGAGAAATACGGACTGCAAAAGGAATATCAGGCGGCGCGTGGGGTGTTGAATGAAATTCACGCGGATGCCCGGGAAGTCGGGTATGCGCCGGGGTACCTGGCGAACCACTGGCCCCGCATGATTATTGACATGCCGGGCTTCGTAGAGGCAACGGAAGGCCGGTCGCGGCTGAAGACCGTGGTTGAAGGGCCGCCCCTGCCGGGATCGGTGGGTCCCGAGGAAGGTATCTTTACCGGGACGCCGGGGCCGTTTCTGCGTCGGCGGATTACGAAGGTGGGGCCGGACCTGCGGCCATACTACGCCTCCAGTTACAGCGCACTCATTCCCTATATCCGGCGCGTCACGCGGCAGATCGAGATTCGCCGGCTGTTCCGACCTCCCGAGGAACAGGGCGGGGCGCAGCAAGACCTGCCTTTCGGAGACCTGGAGGGCACCGAGCCGGTGTATCAGGGGCCGGCCTTGGGGCAGCGCATTTCAGACGAAGAGATCGGCACCCGACTGGACCGACTGCTGCCGCGCCGGCTGAGTCCTGACGAGCGGCGGGTGGCCGTGGCGGCTTTCCGAGCCTACGCGAACTATCAGCCCATGCGCGGACCACTGGCGGCCTTGCGCGATATTGGCTACATCACGACCTTGGGGAAGGGCATTGCCGCCACGATCCGGCAAATCGGCGACCAGTACATGGCGGCGTGGGTCGCCCCACGGGAGTGGCCCGGTGCCCTGGTGGATGCCATTCGCGGGAAGTCTGAAATCACCAAGGACATGATGATGTTTGACCGCGTGGCCGCCGAGTTTGAGGATTATGCCAAGCTGGCGAAGTGGGCCGACCTCAACTTGCGCTACAATGGGTTTGTCAAAATCGACGCCATCGGCAAGGAAACACTGGTGAACGCGGCCAATCGACGGATACAGAAGGAGATTGCCGCCGGGAAACTCTCGCCCAAGGTGCGGTCCATTCTGCAACGGGTCTACGGCCCGGAGCATGGCCCTCAGAAGCGGGCGCTGGTCGCCGAGGCTACATCGGGCACGGTGGGGCCGGAAACCCTTTATGTGGCGTGGAACCTGATCAACGATTTTCAGCCGGTGTCCTTGACCGAAATGCCCCAGTTTGCCCTGGACCATCCCAATGCGCGGATTCTGTACTCGTTGAAGTTCTTTCAGTTGCGGCGGCTGGATGTCATGCGCCGGGAGGCGTTCCACTCGCTGATGCAGGAGCGGGAAGGCGGCGGGCAGCGATCTACCACCGACCGCAAGACCGCGCTGCGGAACCTGGCGGGGCTGACGGCCATCATGATTCTGGCGGACGCGGGGCCGGACGTGATCAACGACCTGTTATCGGGGCGTCCCATCAATTTGACGGATACCGTCGCGGCCAACCTCTACCGCATGATCCTGATGAATCGGTACGTCGTCCAGCAATTCGGACGCGGGGCGCCGGTCGATCAGGTGATTGCCGATCTGACGCTGCCGCCGAGTTCATGGATGGATGACCTGTCGCTGCTCGCGCGCAAGTGGGACGACGTGGCCGTGAAACCATGGACGGCGGAGATTTTGCGGAATTTCCCCATCATCGGTCAGGGGTTTTACGACTGGTTCGGTGGAGGTGTCGTGAAGCGGGAGCGGCGGGGCCTCCAAGTCCTCTCGAAGAAAAGCCGCGAGGGGTTGTTGAGTCCGGAAGAAGTGCAGCAGTTGTTGCGGGAAGAGCGGAGTATTCGGACGCTGAAACCCTTGACGCCGAAGGGTGACAGAGCGCGGGACGCACAAATCAGGCGGCGGTATCAGCGGCAGCAAGCGGCGCCGGTTATCCCGGTTCCATAATCGTAGTGGGCATTAACCAGAGGAGAAGGACCATGTGGAATTTGCGGCGGTGCAGTCAGTGGATCATGGCGGGCCTGGTGCTGGCCCTGACGGGCACCGCCTGGGGGCAGACCAACTTGTCTGTGCGCCCCTTGTTTGAAACGGCCTACAACCTGGACAGCCTGAACAACGTGCGCAAGGACTCCACCATGCGGTGGTTCCTCTGGCATGTGCCCGGCGACACGAACATGCAGCGGACGAAGGTGGAGTTTGCCTGGGAGTACCGCAAGACGACGGGCGCCGGCGGGGACACGCTCATTCTGGCGGACTCGCTGGGGAACCCGTTGTTTGAGTGGACGACGGGAGGCGTGTTTACCCCGGGGACCTTGGGTCCTTTGGACTCCATGCAGCTGTCCGGGTGGACCATCAAGAACAAGCACAGCGCGAGCCAAGACACCCTGCTCTTCATCGACTCGACACGGGCCGTTTTCAAATTCGTGGGCACCAACAGAGGATCACCCTTGTCGGCGCGAACATCTACAAAACTGGAAATCTCCGGCGTAGGAGGGGCCGGTGCGGGTGGCACACACCCCGACGGCAGTGCATACCTGCGACTGCGATCTGACACGAGCCGCTATTCAGCCATCGAGTTCTTTGAGGCCGATTCACAAAAGTGGCGCATGTTCGTTGACCCGACCAACGACACTCTCGTGATTCAATCAGTAATCAACGGCGTGCCCTATTCACGTCCCGTAAAATTTACGCCGGATGGCAGAGTAATCGCGGACACCTTCCTGACACATTCCATTCAGGGCTTGTCTCCGATTGAATTCCTGGGGAACGTCAACGATACGCTGATCTTTGCCCAGCACCGCATCTCGTCACTCAACGGGTGGAACCGTAGCGGCATGACCGTGGGTCCTGTCAAATTCCACTATTTGGGACAGAAGATCGATTTATCCGACTCGTCACTGATCTGGACTTCCAGTGAGGACGACTCCGCTGGGGCGCAGTTTGCTATCACGGACGACGGGCAAGTCTGGATTGTGGGGCGTGGGCAGAATACGGGACTCGGCGGCGGAAAGCGGCAGGCGATGCTCACGCTGATGACACCCCGGCGTGGGACGACCAGCCCCAACAGCACTGAAGGATCGAGTATTGAGTTCCGGCATTACGATCTGGAAACAGGGGGGATTCTGGGCATCGCAACCGGGTCCGGCTACGACTGGCGGATCAAGAGCACGGCAGCGGCCAACGGGGACACGAGCCTTGATTTCACTGCGCGGACTGGTGGGTTCGTGACGATGCCGCAACTGGCCGTGATCAACGCCGCCGAGGGCGACACCGGGCGTCTCATCATCGCGGCGGACCAAGCCGATGATGCACTGGACTCGGTGCGGATCGCCGTGCCCAACAACGGGCCGATGCTGCTCCAGGCCAAGGGGTCGGCCAGCGGGTTCAAGACGCAGGCGACCATCTCCAACACCGCAGGGTTCGGCGTGGACTCGCTCTCGTGGACCTTGGCGGACAGCGGGCAGATCACGCCGGTGGATTTCACTACGTGGTCGGCGGATCCGGATTTCACCCCTGGGAACGATGACTCGTTGGAAGTCACCGTCACATGGGACACCGTGGGGAGCAGCAACATCTACCTGCAAACCATGACGGCGCAGCCGGCAGACACGGCGGCACGGCTTCAGACGATTGACGTATGGTCGCCGATCATGACGGTGCCACCGGGATTTGTGGGCATCGATACGGTGCACGTGTGGAGTACGAACAACATACTGATGACGGGTTCATGGTCAGACACAAGCGACCAGGGCATATCGCTCTATCGGCTCCGCACAAGTGGGGTGTTGGCACAAACAGATGTTGGGTATTCGCGTGTCTTGCTGGGAACAACTGACAACGACCAGAACAGTTGGGCAGCGGCGGACCATGGTTTGACGGTATTTGATGCAATTACATGTGCCTCCATCAGCCGCTATGCCCGGTTCCAGATCCGGTGGCAAGCGAAGGCGTGGTATCGCGGGCACTCGCCGGCCATTGGCGGCATGGTCATCAAGTGGAAGCGGCAGTAAACAGGCTGTCTCCGGGGTGGGTGTAAGCGCCCTGGAACCATCCCGTGGGGGCTGGGCGAGTGGACCTGGCCCCCACACAGGGGAATCCTATGCGACGAATACATTTCTGGCCGGTCCTCCTCGTGGCCGGTGTTTGCGTGGCGCTGGCCCTGGGGCAGCAACGCGGGTCTCAGGCGCGGCTTTTCGCGGCGCGGCTGTCCCTGGGCTACGACGCGGTGGAGCGCGACTCCTCCCGGGGCGTGCTCGACACGACGCGGTTCGTACTGAACTGGGCCGGGATTCTCTCCGACTCGGCGACCGTGACAGCGGAACCGGATACCGCAGAGGGCAGCCGGTCGCGGGGCTTCGTGCGGAAGGTGCGCGGGCGTCACGCAGAGGCCGTGCAAGCCACCGGGGGCAGGTTCACTGTCGCAGGGGAGACCTACGACACCCTGGGCACCTGGAAGACCTTCACCTTCGAACGATGGGCCGCGACACACACGATATCCGACACGGCGCGGGGGATGGACACGCTGAACTGGGACGTCCTCGCCCGCAACCGGACGGGGCTGACACTGGTGGAGTTTATGACGACACCCAACGACACCGGGAGCATTCGGGCCGTCGGCGACACGCTGCGGCGAGACATCTTGGAGGTCTCCATCTACGGGGACCGGCAACCGAGGGAGTATTAACCATGAAACGATTCTGCTGTTTGGCGTTCCTGTTGCTGCCGGGGCTGGTGTGGGCACAGGTGCGCAACACCTTCACGATGCAGAACGACACCACGAAACTCCGGGACAGTTACATCTCCGGCACGAACACCCAGGACAAGAGCCGCCTGGACAATGTTGGGGACTCCGGATGGATCGGGTCTCTGAGCGCCGTAGGAGAAGCGCGGTTCATTGTCTACTGGGCGTTTGACGACTCCCTGAATGCGCTCACCTACAAATACGTCAAAAGCGCGACCTTGAGTCTCTGGCAGAACTCGTCCAGTGGGACGGCACCCGACTCGGCGGGCATCCGCATGATCATCAAGGCGAACCAGTTGGCGCGCACTGGGGCGGATACCGCGTGGGTGGCGTGGGTGTACACGACGGTCAGCGACTCCAGCAAGTGGACCTCCTTTGGAGCGATGGGGGTGGGGGACGTCATGACGGCGCAACTGGATATTGCCACGGGCCTGCGGGCGAACTGGGGGAGTACCGGGCGCGTCAATTTCAACGTGACGGAGGCGGTGAAGTCGGTCGCGAATGGCACGGCCGCGAACAAGGGCTTCATCATCTACGTCCTGCCGACCACATGGCCGTTTACCGGCACCAACCGGGGCAGTTTCAAGAGCGAACCGACCGCCGTTGCGAATGGCCCCATGATCCGCATCGAGTTCTACGGCGAAGTGGCGACGCGGGCGCAGGGGCTGGTACTGGCCGACGCGCGGGGGTTCAATCGGGTGCCCGGACGCAACCGGGGCAAGGTCATCACATCGGCTCGGCGTATCTTCTAACGGGACCGGTCCATGAGCACTGACGAACGGTTGCACAACATCGAAGAGCTGCTGGCGGAACTCAAGAAGAGTGACGACCCCACGCGCAAGTTTCGCGTCGGATCCCTGCTCCACGTGAGCATGTCGCTCTTGAGCGCCGTGTTCCTGGCCGGCATCATCTACGCCACGATGCGGGGGAACATCGCGGCCACCACCACCGAACTGACGCGGGTGACGGTAGTACAGGATGCGAACGTGGGCCGTATTGCCACCTTGGAGCAATCACGGGCCGGCATTGAGGCCACGGTGCAGTATTTGAAGGATGGACAGGCGCGCATCGAACAGAAGCTCGATGATGTGCTCAGGGGCCGGGGGGCGCGATGACGCTCCGCTTGTGGTGGAAATGGTGCGTGCTGGCATGGCATCTTGTGGGCCTGATGTGGGAAGTCTCCCGCGTGTGCGGACGGACGCTAATAGGCTGCGGCGATGGCGCCAACCGCTTCCATACATGAGGACAGTCCTGTGCGTTCTGCTCCTGGCGACTGTGCCGGCGACGGCCGGGATTCGGGGGAGGCTCCACGGCGCATTCAACGCCACGGAGCGGTTCATCACCCATCCGCAGACCACGAAGGTCGGCTTCTATGTGTTCTGGATTGGGGCCCGGGGCTTCGCCGACGCCCTGGTGGATGCACACCGCTGGGACAGCCTGCAACCGGCAACGGTGCGGGGCCAGACGCGCATCATCAATGACCGTAACTGGCATGTGTACAAGAATCTCCGTGACCTCTGTACCATCATTGCCGGCGGGTTTGCCGGCTTGGCCGTGGGCAAGGGCTACGTCTCCATCTGGCACATGGGCCGCCGGTTCCTCTGGGCCTCGGCGCTGGCCTATCCGACGTGGCGCAACACCTACACCTACAGCCGCTGGGGCGACGCCTGGGACACGAGCGCGGCGCATAACCAGCATTACTTCGTCTATCCGAGCCTCCGGCTCCAGGATCGATTCGTGGGCTTGAGTGGCTGGCAGGTCAGCACGGCCCACAGCACGTTCTACGCCGTGGGCGCCATCGGGGCGCTGTG
>ERZ1292629.1097-Hain-H43-01um-R1-1097-length-27882-cov-73_pt1 | contig 27882 bp, 33 predicted proteins | sample MGYA00564399_ERZ1292629 | MGnify/ENA primary metagenome ERZ1292629 (study PRJEB36523, sample SAMEA6512636) | groundwater metagenome | collected 2019-01-08 | study: AquaDiva: Metagenomics assemblies of 32 groundwater samples
CTTCGCGCGTCCCACCTTTTGGCTTCTTCAAAACCTTTGAGTTCTGTTCTGGTGCCCGGGGTGGGACTCGAACCCACATGATCTTACGATCGGCAAATTTTAAGTCTGCTGCGGCTACCAATTACGCCACCCGGGCTTTAATAAATCAAAACTGAAAAATCAAAATGTAAAATGACAATGTAAAGATTCTTAGTCCGCCATTTTGATTTTTGATATTTATATTTTCAATTTACTGTGAGGCCACGGCGGGAATCGAACCCGCGCATAACAGTTTTGCAGACTGTCGACTTACCACTTGTCTACGTGGCCGGACTCTGACCCATATTAACATCTTTCCTTGAAGATTTTAAGGTTGCCTTCGTTCTCCGTTTTGTTTCGAATTTCGGCGAACCGAAGGGCTTTAAATATTTTCAGTTTTGATAACTTTCTGCGCGATTTCGTCAATTCGCTGGCGGTTTTTCTCGCCGGAATCAATTTTCACTTCAAAATAAGGAACTCGCATCATTCGGGAGTTTTCCGTTACATATCCGCGGAAATCGGACAACTGCCTATGCATGAAGTCCAAAGCCGCGTTTTCTTGAGCTTGCGGCAGTACCGTGAAGAGAATGACCGCTCTAGTTCCTCGGCTCTTTATTTCCACATCCGTAATGGTGATAAGCGATTTCCTATTTGATTCTTTCGAGAAGAAATCAGCGGCAAGCGTTTTTATAACATCTTTGAGTTTTGATTCTTTGATGATATTCATAATATTTGTTGTTATGTCATTCCCGCGAAAGCGGGAATCTAGCATCTTGGTTGTATTCTGGATTCCTGTCCCCAATCGGGTTGAGGACAGGCCTTTCGCGGGAATGACACTAATTAACTTTTTCCACCATCCTTACCGCCTCAATCTTATCTCCAACGGCAATCTCCGTTTTCGCTTCAATCATAATCCCGAATTCATGCCCTTCGGCGACTTCGCTCGTTCGCATTTTCTTTTCCTGCAATTCTCGAATCTTGCCTCGGCCGATCTCTGCCTCGCGGCGCAATATCTTGACTTCATTTCCGGAGAATAACGCGCCACTTTCCACCTTGCCGCCTATTACTTGTTTATCTTTTTCTTTTGAAAATATAGCGAGGATTTTGGCGCGGCCGGTTGATTCCTCCACAAACTCTTTCGGCACTTTACTCTGTAAGGTGTCGCGGACAAATTCCGCCAATTTATAGATAATCGAGAAATTTTTTATTTTTATCTCGATTGGCGCGCGTTCGAGCATGGCACTGGCTTTCTTGTCTGGATTGGCGTTAAATCCGATTAAGATGATTTCCGGATTGCTCATGGCGGTTTTAATATCATTTTCTCCTATTGGTCCTATGCCCTCGGAGACAATCTTGATTTTTACTTTATCGTGTTTGATTTTGGCGAGTTCATGTTTGACGCCCTCGAGACTGCCGATCGCGTCGGCTTTGATGATTAACGGTAAGGTAACGGGAACAGTCTCGCCTACTTCGCCGACCACATTTCCACGAGGCGAATCGCCCCGCGCTGCTAAGCCTCGTGGAAATGTGTCGGCTTCGTCTCGAGACTGTTCCCGAATAAATGCCGATATCAATCGCTCCGCCTCCTTTTTTGAATTGACTGTACTAAATACTATTCCGCAGGTCGGGATTTCATTCCAGCCGATAACGCAGACGGGCATAGAGGCAATAGCGGCGTCAATTTTCTTACCTTTGAAATTATCAATATAGCGAACTGGCGTAAAAGCGTTTCCCGCCACAATAAATGTTCCGATTTTCAAGGTACCATCTTTAATGAGTAGAGTTGCGGAAATACCCCTGCGGCTATCACGCTCCGATTCGACCACTATCCCTTCGGCTGGCTTAGCCGGGTCATAAGTCAAGTCTGCCAATTCCGAAACCAAAATCACCATGTCGAGAAGTTCGGGAACGCCGGTACCATTCAAGGAAGAGATTGCGACGCAGGGAATATCGCCACCCCAACCTTCGACATATATTTCATTTTCTCCGAGACTCTGTTTGGCGCGCTCGATATCCGCGTTCGGCTTGTCTATTTTATTTATGGCGACGACATACGGTATTTTCTCGGCTTGAATTGTCTTCCAGGCCTCTATTGTCTGCGGTTTGACTCCATCTTCGGCGGAAACGACGAGGATAGCGATATCGGCGGCTTTGGCGCCTATTTCGCGAATACTACAGAATGCTTCGTGTCCCGGCGTGTCCAGGAATGTTATGGCGTGCTTCACCCCATCGCTCGAAATATGTTCGGCTTGATACGCGCCGACATGCTGGGTGATGCCGCCAGCTTCGCCGGCGACAATATGAGTTTTCCTAATATAGTCGAGCAAAGTTGATTTGCCATGGTCAACATGGCCCATGACTATGACGATAGGAGCTCGCTTTACGCGATTTTTTACAATCTTGTTTGGCATATTGAATATTCACGATACCACAAAATTTAATTTTTCGCTAGCATTTGCTCAATGTGTTTTATTTTCTTATAATTACCCCAATGCAAACTACTCTTATCATTCTAGTTATCATCGCCGTAGCCACCAATGTTTTTTTTGTATTCGCTTTGGTTAAACGCAGGAATGATTCCGCGCGAGAAAATGAAGAAGAAAATGAGAAAAGCGAAGCATTGAAACCGCTCTTGGAACTGATGAATTCGAATATGAATGAACTGTCGCGAACCGTTGACCGCAAGGTTGGAGACTTGACCAAAACCGTTGATATGAAGATGCAAGACACGGCGCGCTCGATGCAGGATTCCATGCGCAGCCAGCTTTCCGAATCATCCAAACTTATTAAGGAAGTTACGCAAGGTCTGACCAAGCTCGATGAAACTAATAGGCAGGTCGTTTCATTCGCCGACCAGCTTCAAAATCTGCAGGATATATTGAAGAATCCGAAACATCGCGGAATACTAGGTGAATATTATTTGGAGACTTTACTCAAAAATGTTTTGGCGCCCGGTCAATATCAGATGCAATACGCATTCAAGAATGGGGAAATCGTTGACGCTGTCGTTTTCGTAAAAGATAAAGTCATTCCCATTGATTCGAAGTTTTCTCTGGAAAATTATAATAAGTTGGCTGAAGAGAAGAATCCCGCGGAACGCGATAAATTGGAAAAAGCTTTTGTGGGAGATTTGAAAATCCGCATTCAAGAGACGGCGAAATATGTGCGGCCTGAAGAAGGCACATTGGAATTCGCTTTTATGTTCATTCCACATGAAGCTATTTATTATGATTTGCTAGTTAATAAAATTGGGGCTATTACAGAAGAAACTGATAATCTGATTCAGCGCGCCGCGAGTAAATTCAAGGTTATTATCGTATCACCAACATCTTTCTTGGCATATTTGCAAACAGTTCTTCAAGGGCTCAAGGCTCTACAAATAGAGGAAACGGCGAAAGATATTATCAAGAGAGTTAGTGAGCTTGGTACGCATTTAAAGCGTTATGACGATTATCATTCCAAACTCGGTTCATCGCTCAAAACCGTGGTAAATCATTACAATAATTCCAGCAAGGAATTGAAAAAGGTTGATAAGGACATTTTGAGGATTACCGACGAGGCGCCGGGAATTAAGGTACCGCTGATTGAACAGTCTATTGATGCACAGGAATGATTTGGGAGTGTGGGTGTTTTAATTTGATCCTGCGGAACTCGCATTGTAGAATTGCAAGATTTTTCGGGTCGACGGAGCGACCCAAAAAACCTAGCAATTCTTACACTGCTCGAACAAAAGTCCTCGGCTCAAATTAAAACACCCACACTCCCAAATCATTCCTAAACATTACCTTAGAAAGTAATGTCCCTCTTTTTCCTTAATTATTCCACGGAGTTCGAGCTCTGAAATAATAGTATTAAATTTCGAAGATGGGAATGCGGTTTTCTCAATAAGTTCATTTGATGATAATGATTCGCGTTTGAGATTGTCCACAATGAGCCGCTGGTCTTCCGACAATGACATTTCAGCGAAATTGGGTAATGCTTCATTCATGCCATCTTTGCGGTTCACTTTGAATCCGAGCGCTTCCAGAACATCTTCGGCACATGTTACAGGTGTGGCGCCACGCCGTATAAGCATATGTGGTCCGTAAGATAATTCCGCGAAAATAGAACCCGGCACGGTCAAAATATCACGACCAAACTCGGCGGCGTAATCAGCTGTAATCAAAGTTCCCGAACCTCTTGCCGCTTCAATTATCAGAGTCGCGTGAGATATTCCTGCCATTAGGCGATTTCGCGCGGGGAAAGTCCATACCGTGGATTCTTGTTCATAATCGAAACTAGATAACAATGCTCCACCGGATGCGACAATGCGTTTCGCTAATGGGCGTTTTGACCAGGGATAGAGTACTGATGGCGCCAAACCGGAGCCGGGAAACGATATTGTTTTTAATCCAGCGTCTAGAGCGGCCTCATGAGAAATTGAATCAATACCAATCGCCAGTCCTGAAACTATTACTATTGGATAGCCGCTAAGCCCTAATATGATTTTTCTGCACGCGTCCACGCCATATGTGCTAAATTTGCGAGACCCGATGACGCATAGGAATTTGTTTTCGTCAGACGGTAAAGTGCCGATAATGTCCATAGTTTCGGGCAAATGCGATATTTGGCGCAAGAGAAAAGGGTATTCTGTTTTTTGGAGTTTATTAACTTGCATTTGTGAATATGTTAAACTATACCCATGCTCGATATCAAATTCATTCGCGAAAACAAGGAAATCATAGCACAAGCGGCCAAGAAAAAGCATCTCGATTTCAATGTTGATGAACTTATAGCGAAAGACGAAGAGAGGAAGATATTGCTCCAAAGCTCGGAAAAGAAGCGCGCGCTGCAAAATAGCGCGAATGACACCATCACGCAAGCGGCAACTCCCGAGGAAAGGTCAAAGATTATTAGTGAAATGAAGATAGTCAAAGCCGACCTGGAAAATGACGAAGAAAAGTTGAAGCAGGTGATGATTGATTGGCAGAGACTGATGTTGAATACGCCCAATATTCCCGATATGTCGGTGCCGGATGGCACGGGAGACGCGGAGAATATGGAGGTGAAGAATTGGGGGGAAAAGCCTAAGTTTCAATTCGAGCCAAAAGACCATGTTGAACTGATGACTGCATTACATATGGCTGATTTCGAGCGCGGTTCGAAGGTTCACGGCTTTCGCGGATATTTTCTCACAGGCGAAGCGGTGAAATTATATTTTGCGATTTGGAATTACGCGCTTGATTTTTACTCTAAGAAAGATTTCATACCGGTTATACCGCCTATTATTGTGCGCAAGCTCAATCTTTATGGCACCGGCTATTTGCCTCAAGGCGAGGAAGATATGTACAAGACGCAAGACGGCGATTATCTCGCCGGCACGGCAGAAGTGCCTCTCATGGGTTTGCATGCCGATGAAGTTTTGTCCTTGAATGAAATGCCGAAAAAATACCTTGGTTTCTCTCCATGCTATCGCCGCGAAGCCGGCGCGCATGGCAAGGATGTCAGGGGACTTATCCGCGTCAATGAATTCTATAAATTCGAGCAAGTCGTTATCTGTGAAGCTTTACATGAAGTGTCAGTCAAATATCATGAAGAAATAAATCGTAATATTGAAGAATTCATAGAGACGCTAGGTATTCCGTATCGCACGGTTATAAACTGCGGCGGTGACCTTGGTTTGGGTCAAGTGAAAAAATACGATATCGAACTTTGGGTGCCGAAAGAGGGCAAATATCGCGAGATTAGCTCGGCTTCATATTTCCATGATTTCCAGACTCGCCGCTTGAATATTCGCTACAGGGACGCGGAAGGCAAGCTCAAGTACGCACACTCTTTGAATTCAACGGCGATTCCCACGCCACGCATTTTGGTATCGCTCATCGAGAATTTCCAACAGGCAGATGGCGGTATTCGCGTACCGGATGTTTTGGCCAAATATTTCGGTAAAGATATTATCGAATGACAAAGTAGCGTATAATCAAGCAATGAACATTTCCACGCGAAGCCAATTCAAGTCAAAACATACCGGGGAACAGTCAAGAGAGTTTATCAACAATCGCCGCAAGAGAATCATCTGGGGTTGCGCTCTCGGCGTTGCGGTCGCCGTTTCGTGGTTGTTCGTGGCGTCAAATCTTACTCATTTGGCCGTTTTTGACATTCAAGCGATAAATATAAAAGGAGCGGATAGCAACATCAATAATGCTTTGGAAGCCGCCGTGTTCCAAGCTATTCAAGGTAATTATTTCGGACTATTCTCAAAGTCCAATTCCTTCATTTATCCGAAAAAAGCGATTCGACAATCGTTGGAAAATTCTGATACGCGAGTAAATAATGTCATAGTCAGCCGCAATGGTCTTCATTCTTTGGATATTACCGTCAATGAGAAAACTCCAGCGGCCGTCTTTTGCGTGAATCTTCCGAATTGGGACGGGACCCTTCTCTCATTTGATTCTCTCGATTCTTGTTACCTTGTTGACGGTACCGGTCTCGCTTTCATGAACGCGAGTACTTCTCACATTGGCATAAACCGTTATTATATGCCTAATATCGCCAATAACACCCTATCAGCAGGAATTATCGGCATAAGAGTTGCTTCGACTACGGCATTCCAAGCATTACAATCATTCTATAATAGCGCGCGCAACTATGGGATAGATGTGAGAGCTCTATTAGTGAAAGGCGCCGGCGAATATGAATTGTACGCGGGAACGGATTCCGGCGTTATCGTCGTATATTTCAATGAAATAAATGGTTTGGATAATGAATTGACCGCCCTTATTTCATTCTGGAATGATGTAAGCCAAAAGACCAATGGTAAAAACGGAAAGATGAAATTGGATTCCATTGATTTGCGCTACGGTTCGAATATCTTTTATCGTATTGTAAGATAATATAGACTCAATGAAGCAATTTTTTCAAATCGTTTTCGGAGGGCTTGCGGCAATCGGCGGGAGTATGGGTATAATTTTCGGTTCAGCATGGTTGTGGCGGAATATAACTCCGGTTATCGCCAATATTCATTTTTCATCATTCGTGGCGGCGACCGAGTTGGCAATAATAAAACTGGACCCTGGCACGGTTGTCTCCGGTTTCAAAAGAATTATTCGCTATACCGCTCTTGAAGAAGAGGACCTTATCAATGCCGCTACGCTGGCTCTGCCCCTTGGCGCCGATAATCGAGTAACGGCTGATGGCTATATAGTCAAGAATTTGACCGTCGGCGGTTCCGGCGTAATAGAACACAATTCCGATAAAAGCATGCCAATCGCTTCGCTTTCGAAACTCGTGACGGCAATCGTGGCGAGACAGCTCATCGACCCTAATAAGAAAATAACGCTTACGAAAGAGATTACCGCGACTTATGGCAATACGGCGCAATTTCGAACGGGCGAAACTTTTCTGGCGAAAGACCTCTATTATCCTCTACTTATGATTTCGTCCAATGACGCCGCCGAAGCCTTCGCGCGTAATTATGGCCGCAAGGCCTTCCTTCAGAGTATGAATGATTTTGTCCAAAGTATCGGCGCCTATCGCACATATTTCGCCGACCCCTCCGGTCTTTCTCCTGATAATGTTTCGACGGCCAATGACCTTGCTATTATCTTGAATTGGATTCGGCTTAATGACCCGGAAATCCTGAATATCACCAAACTTAAAGCCAAGAATATAAAGTTGCATACATGGGTGAATCCGACGCATTTCTTGAGCTGGTCGAACTATCTAGGCGGCAAGAATGGTTATACGCCGGAGGCGAATCGTACTGGCGTGGCTTTATTTACCATGGGTTCGAGGAAGAATGTTTATGTTATTGTTGTTCTAGGTAGCGCTATGAGAGACGCTGATATGGTCAAGCTTTTGGGAAAAATAAGAGAATAATATGGCTAAAAAGGATTTATGCTTTTGGAATAAATTGCCGAAACCATTTTTTGCGTTGGCGCCGATGGCAAATGTGACGGATTCGGTGTTTCGAAAAATTATCGCCAAGTACGGCAAACCGGATGTGATGTGGACGGAGTTTGTCTCCGCGGATGGGCTCATTTCCGCGGGTAAAAAGAAATTGCTTATAGATTTGAAATATTCCAATAAAGAACGACCTATTGTGGCGCAACTTTTTACGGGACATTCGGAGGTGATGCGTGAAGCCGCGAAAATGATCGCGGATTTAGGTTTTGACGGTTTGGATATAAATATGGGTTGTCCGGACAGGGCTGTGGAAAAACAAGGTGGCGGCGCGGCGATGATGAAAAATCAAGAGCTTGCGATTGATGTTTTGAATGCGGCGCGGGAAGGTGTAAGCGCGCCCATCGCCGACACATTCCCTCCAATCTCTGTGAAGACGCGGTTGGGTTATAACAATATTGACCTTAATTGGATTCGATTGCTTCTGGAACAAAAATTACCAGCCTTAACTATTCATTTGAGAACACGCAGGGAAATGTCGGACGCGCCGGCGCATTGGGAAATCATGCCGGATATTATTAAACTCCGAAATGAAATAAGTACAAGCACACTCATTATTGGCAATGGCGATGTTGAATCTGTGGAAGATGGTATTTCGAAGTGTAAGGAATATAGCTGTGACGGCGTGATGATTGGTAGGGGAATATTCGGCAAACCGTGGTTGTTTAGCGATTCAAATGAAAGAACTGCAAAAGATCGATTGAAAATAATGTTGGAGCACGCCGAATTGTTCGAAAAAACATTCAAAGGTATAAAGAATTTTGCAGTAATAAAAAAACATTTCAAAGCCTATGTTTCCGGCTGGGACGGCGCCAAGGAATTACGGGTAAAGCTGATGGGTACGAAGGATTTTAATGAAGTTAGAAAGGTTGTGAAAGAATATTTATCATTGAAATAATCATGGGTAGATTGCCTTCATTTTTTCAACTTGACAAAAACTAATATATGAGTAAAATTAGAACTGGAATAAATAGGAAGGTGTATAGTTACTGGTGGTCTATGCGTAACTATTTATAAATTGTATAAAAACCCACCGGGTCGCTCCAGAGGAAGCCCAAGGTATGGAGACTGAAGACTACGAAAGAGGCTAGGGGAAATGTCGGATGTCCGGACAAATACCCTTCGTCAAGTTGGTGATTGTGGAAGTTAATAAAAGAACTGGCCACTGCGGATGAAGTTACAGGACAGATTGAACCCGAGGCGCAATACGGCGCCTCGGGTATATTTTTTCATTTGGCGGATTTCGTTTTTCACTGTAAACTGATACATATGCCGGTTTTGTATAGAACATATCGCCCGAATAAATGGTCCGAAGTCATGGGACAAGACCATATCGTGGAAGCACTGAAAGACGCGATCGCGAATAAACGCGTGGCGCACGCTTTCCTTTTTTCCGGTTCAAGAGGGACGGGGAAGACTTCTGTTGCGAGGATTTTAGCGAAAGCGGTGGAGACAAAAGATGAGGATGTCTATGAAATAGACGCGGCTTCGAATAGAGGTATTGACGATATTCGACAACTCCGTGAACATGTTTCGGTTCTGCCATTCAGTTCGCCATTCAAGGTATATATTATCGATGAAGTGCATATGCTTTCAAAGGATGCGTGGAATGCGCTATTGAAGACGCTAGAGGAGCCGCCAAAACATGTCATTTTCATTCTAGCGACAACCGAGCTCGATAAAGTGCCGGAGACTATCATTTCGCGTTGTCAGACTTTCACTTTCCGCAAACCGTCGAGGGAAATTGTCCGCAAACAAATAGTCAGTATTGGTAAAAAAGAGGGCATTGAATTGGACGCAGGCGCGGCTGACCTCATCGCTCTTCTCGGCGACGGTTCATTTCGCGACGCTCTGGGTATGCTCGAGAAAGTCATGTCTTCTTCCAAGGACAAGAAGATAAGTCGTGAAGAAGTTGAATCGATCACGGGCGCGCCGAGAGCGGGACTAGTGAATCAATTCATCGAAAATCTTATTGGCAAGAATGAAGATACGGCTCTAAAAGTTCTAGGAGAAGCGGAGAAAGCCGGTATTTCCATGAATACTTTTATTACTTTAGTTCTCGAAAAAGCGCGATTTATTTTACTCGTCCAACATTCACCAACTTCTATTGTGGGAGTCAAAGAAAGGGTTTCGCCGGATGATTGGGATTTCATTCTCGCGCAGGCGAATAAAAAACTGCTTACTCCGGCTATACTTGTCACGCTTCTCGAGGCGGCGGAAGGAATAGGAAGGGCGAGAATAGAGGTATTGCCGCTGGAGTTGGCGGTAATAAGGGTTTGTGAGACGGAAACCAAATAGTGTTTGTTGAAATTGTGAAAAATTAATTTACTTGTGAACATAGCTTGTGTATACTTTATATGCATGAACTATGTTCATTTATGGCAAAAGAGAATCTGAAACAAAAAGCAATAGAACTTCGCAAAATCGGTAAAACATATAGCGAAATAATGCAGGAAGTTCCAGTAGTGAAATCGACTATATCTCTCTGGTTGAAAGAGATCGGTCTTAGTGTTCCCCAAAAACAAAGGATCACTGAAAAAAGAAGAGTGGCTCAAAGAAGAGGTGCTGATGCAAAGAGGAATATAAGAATAGCCAAACAAACAGATTTGATGACAAAAGCCTACCATGAAATCGGCCCGCTTTCCAAGAGAGAGTTGTGGCTTATGGGCATAGCTCTGTATTGGGCGGAAGGCGCAAAGGAGAAAGAGGAAAGGCCGGGGTCAAGAGCTTCGTTTTCCAATTCGGATCCGAGAATGATAGCCATATTCATCAAATGGTTGAAAGAGTGCGCGAAAGTTCCGGATGAAGACATCAGCGCTGATCTATATATTCATGAATCTCATAAGGAAAAAGTGAAAGAGATATTTGCGAAGTGGGGTAGTATCTTGAAACAGCCGCCATCGTTTTTCAGACATGTGTACCTCAAGAAGAATAAAATAAACACAAAAAGGAAGAATACCGGAGTCTTGTATATTGGGCTTTTACGGGTTAATATAAGGGCAAGTTCGGATTTGAATCGTAAAATAGCGGGTTGGATCAGTGGTATCACAGATTATTGGGGGATCGTCTAATGGTAGGACATCAGGTTTTGGTCCTGAGTATCGGGGTTCGAGTCCCTGTCCCCCAGCCAAAAAATAAGAATCTATGAAAAACCCAAATATAAAAAAGATAGTATACTTCGTGCGTCATGGCCAAAGTGAACAAAATATTGCTCCAGTTTTTCAGTCTCCCGATTCACGACTGAATGAACTTGGTCGTAAGCAGGCGAAGTTAATCGCAAAACGAGTAGCCAAATTAGTATTTGAAGCTCTTATCACCAGCCCGTTTGTGAGAGCAAAAGAAACTGCCGATATAATTTCCAAGACGACGAGTAAGAAATATGAATCTTCTGATTTATTCGTTGAGCGTGTGAAGCCAACAAATATAGACGGTAAGTCATATGAAGATAAGGAGGCAAATAAGATCTGGAGAGAATGGGAAAAGAGCCTTTATACAAAAGGTATGCGTGTTGCCGATGGTGAGAATTTCGATGATCTAATAGCACGGGCCGATAAGGCACTCAAATTTCTTCAAGATAGGCCGGAACAATCATTGGTCGTGGTAACGCATGGATTCTTTCTACGCACACTGATCGCGCGGATACTTATTGGAGACCTATTGTCCGGAGAAGCATTCTTCAGATTTCATAAGAGTGCATCTATGGAAAATACGGGAATAACAGTTATACGATATCAATCAAGTTTTGAACAGACGGATAATTGGCATCTATGGATATATAACGATCATGCCCACTTGGGGTAAAGTACCCATAATAGCTTAATTTGTTCGGATAATATCCCCCGCGGCCAGCCAATATTTTTGTTACAATTACCATATGGCAAACCTTGTTCCATTGGAAATATTTTACATCTATTTTTCTCCATACACCGCTCATGCGATTGAATTAGATGGCGTTGTGTACCCAACAGTCGAACATGCCTATCAGTGCCAAAGATACACGGATCAAAAGATTATTGATGAGATTAGAAACGCACGCAGTCCAGTCAAAGCTTGGGAGGTTTCAACCAAATGCAAGCATCTACAAACTGACCTTGCTAAAATGTGTTATATTGCTTGACATATGAATAATTGCGTATATTGCACATCACCAGAAATACAGGCTAGAAGAGTTAAAGCTATAATGTGAGAATCTTCCAAAGATATGGAATCAAAACTTAGAGAAATTGGTAATGATAAAAAATGCCCTATTGCCGTAATAACGCGTGATGGAAAAATCTTAACTGGTTATCGTCATTATACAAAAGCGAACACTAAACATAACTGGAAAGAGATTTCTGTCTGGACTATTCCGGGTGGCAGATGTGATCTTGGTGAAACAATTGGAGAAGCATTAAAGAGAGAGGTACAAGAGGAGGTTGGCATTACAGAGTTTGAAGTCATTAATTTCATTGGAGAAGTCCCGGGTGCAAAGGATGGTGATATCGTGCCAATATTTTTCTGTACTACGAATCAAGATGCCAAACTTATGGAGCCAGAGAAATTTTCAGAATGGCGCTGGTTGCCAAAGGATGAATATATAGCTGGTGGGCAATATAGTGGTTTTAACCCGATAGCTCGAAAGATGATTGTAGATTTCCTTAAAAATAATGATTGAAATAGAATTGGAAAGAACATATTTAGCAAAGAAGAATTCAAGTCTTTATCCCGAGTTGAAAGCAAGAAGGTGCGCAAGATAAGATATTCGCCGGAGGCATGCTATGTGGCAAAAGATATTCTGATATAGAAAAGCATTTACGGGAATTGGGATATATTCGGATTATGCATTGATATTTAAATATAGGTTATAATGATTTCATGACTTCCTTTAAGAACTACATAAAATATCTGAAAGATAATCCAGAAGGTTACTGGTTCAAAAGAAAATTGTATGGTTGGGGTTGGGTGCCGGTAACATGGCAGGGATGGTTAATAGTTTTTGGATATGTTGGACTTGTAATATTGTTTGCGTTAACTATCGATATTATATCGCTAGATAGCGATATAATATTCACTTTCATTCTACCTGTCGCGCTATTAACAGCTGTACTCATTTCTATCGCTTATAAGAAAGGCGAAAAACCTAGTTGGCGTTGGGGTCAAAGATGAAATATAGTACTATATAACCATGTTGTATAAGAGATTATTGAAACCGATATTATTTCATTTTGACCCGGAAGCGGTTCATGACTTTTTTACATCTACCGGCGAATTCCTAGGCAAGAATATTATTACGCGTTCTTTTGTCGGCGCTATTTACAATTACCGCGGACCTAATATTTCAAAAGTCGTAGATGGAATAAAATACCGTACGCCGATCCTTTTATCCGCTGGTTTTGACTATAATGGACACTTATCAAGAATTCTCGGTAGTATTGGTTTGGGAGGCGAAGAAGTAGGTTCTGTTACCGCTAGACCGTGTGATGGTAATTCCAAGCCGCGGCTTACGCGATTACCACGGTCGCGAAGCATTCTAGTGAACAAAGGTTTGCGAAACGATGGCGTTGACGCGATTGTTAAAAGACTTAAGAAAACGCCGTGCGAAAAAGACTTTGTTATCGGAATCTCGATTGCACGCACCAATGACGCGCAATCGGCGCCGATCCAAGCGGGCATAGATGACTATGTTTATTCATTCAAAAGATTAAATGAAGAGAATATCGGCAATTATTACACTATTAATATTTCTTGCCCCAACGCTTTCGGCGGCGAGTCTTTCGCCAGTCCGGAATTGTTAGAACGATTGCTTTCAGCTTTGAAGAAAATCCCGTGTTCAAAACCGATTTATGTGAAGATGCCTATTAATATTCCTTGGGAACAGTTTCATTCACTTTTGAAAGTTATTGACGCTTTTAGCTTGAATGGCGTGGTTATTGGGAACTTGAATAAAGATTATAATTCGCTGGATTTTCGCGATGAAGCGCCTGCCGTGTTCAAAGGGGGACTCTCCGGCAAACCATGTCGACAACTTTCCACTGAACTTATTAGAAAGACTCGTGAATCATACGGTAAACGATTTACAATTATCGGTGTTGGCGGAATTATGTCGCCTGAAACAGCCAAGGAAAGATTTGGCGCGGGAGCTGACCTTATTCAACTCATTACGGGAATGATTTTCGAGGGGCCGGGGTTAATAAAGAGGATTGCAAAGAGTTTGTGATATAATAATAGCGTTACCCATTAATTTTATTTATATGAAAAAAATAAGAGTTGCAATCAACGGTTTCGGTAGAATCGGTCGCGCATTTCTGAAAGTCGCTAGAGAGCGCCAGGAGATTGAGATCGTGGCGGTGAATGATATTGGCGATATCAAGAATTTCGCGTATCTTCTTAAATACGATACGGCATATGGGGTTAGTCCCTTCGATGTTTCCGTGAATGAGAAAACGAGTTCATTGGTTGTTGACGGCGTTGAGATTTTATTCTTGAGCGAAAAAGATCCGGCTAAACTTCCTTGGAAAAAACTTGATATTGATATTGTTGTCGAATCAACAGGACTCTTTACTTCCAGCGAAAAGGCACAAGCACATATTGACGCTGGCGCAAAGAGAGTAGTCATAACTGCTCCAATCAAAGACAAACCTGATTCGACGATTAAAGGTGTTACGGTCCTGATGGCCTTGAATGAAGACAAGCTTGAAGAATGCCAAATATCATCGAATGCTTCTTGCACGACCAATGCCGGCAGTCCCTTAATGGCAATTCTTGATGAGACTATTGGCATTGAAAAAGCGCTCCTGAATACAGTTCACGGTTACACTGCCAGCCAGTCATTGGTTGATGGTCCTGCCAAGAAAGACTTACGTGAAGGCCGCGCCGCCGCGCAAAACATCGTGCCTTCTTCGACCGGCGCTGCCATTGCCGTGACGAAAGCTTTGCCGCAATTGGAGGGAAAATTCGACGGTATTTCTATTCGTGTGCCGGTGGTTGTCGGTTCAATAGTTGATGTCACATTCATTTCAAAGAAAAATACCACTATTGAAGAAGTTAACTCTATTCTGAAAAAAGCGGCCAATGAAGCTCGCTGGCGCAATATTTTCACCGTAACCGAGGAGCCGCTCGTTTCTCACGATATTATTGGTAATCGGCACGCGTCAATAGCTGACCTAGCGTTCACGCGCGTTGTTGACGGCAATCTGGTGAAAGTACTGGCGTGGTATGATAATGAAATGGGGTATACATACACCCTCGTGGAGCATGTTATTAAGGCAGGGAGGTTGGTGTAATAATTATGGAAAGCTATAATAAATTAGTTCGAGACAAGATTCCTGAGATTCTTGATGAAAAGGGTGTTGTTTATGAACAACATGTTGCTTCGGGTGAGGAATATAAGAAAGAACTTATAAAAAAACTTGACGAGGAAATGCGTGAATTTATCACTCAACCAAGTCCGGAAGAATTGGCTGATATTATTGAAGTTGTTGAAGCGCTCAAAAAATTAAATGACTTTGAAGATACTGAGGTAATCAGACAAAGGAAATTGGCGGAACGAGGAGGTTTCGAAAAGAAGTTAATTTTGAAAGGAGAAAAATGATTGTGATTATGGTACAAAATGAGATAATCCATAAATTTAAAATGACCAAGCAAAACATTCTCAAATACGCGCTGGCGAACGCATTGTGGACAGTGCTTTATGTAGCACATTAAATATATGAATAAAGAAATACAGAAAGTAATTCTCGCCGCCGACCATGCCGGTTTTAAACTGAAAGAAGCCGTTAAATCATTTCTGCAAGAAAAAGGATACAAAGTTGAAGATGTGGGCGCGTTTGAATACAAAGAATGTGATGATTATCCGGAATATATGATAAAAGCGGCGCAAAGAATCGCAACTGATGCGAGTGGAGAATCGAAGGCGGTTCTTTTTGGCGGCTCCGGACAGGGGGAAGCGATAATTGCCAATCGATTTCCGGGTGTGAGGGCGGCGATTTGGTATGGCGACGCAATCCCAAAATCCGAATCTGAATTAGGAATTGACGTAATTGATACTGTCAAACTTTCACGAACTGACAATGACACCAATATACTTTCGATTGGGGCGCGGTTTGTGAGTGAAGAAGCTGCGAAAGAGGCAATAATTAAGTGGTTAGAGACACCGTTTAGCGGCGAAGAAAGGCATAAAAGGAGGATTGCACAAATTGATAGTATTGAATAGAACACGAAATATCTAATTATGCTAGTTGACTTTTGAGACGGATTTGCTATATTGGTAGTACCATCGCCATAAGGCGTCAACAGACCTCGCAAGGGGTCTGTAAATATATAGCAATGTACATTAAAGACTTTGATAAATGGAATGAGATGCAGAAACATCTTAATTCTGTAGATGAGCAAGTCAACATCCGGGCTGGAGAAGTCCGTTGGGTTGCTTTTGGCATAAATGTTGGAAGTGAAATTGATGGAAAGGGTGTATCATTCACTCGTCCTGCTTTAATTACTCATGTCGTTGGTTCTAACCTAGCATTAGTTGTACCCCTTTCGACAAAAGTAAAAGAAATTACAGGATATGTTCCATTTGAGTTTCAAGGTCGAATTGTTTCGTTGTGTATTCATCAATCTAGGACTATCTCTCAAAAGAGAATACTTGCCAGGAAAGGAAAGATTTCAGAAAAACGATTAGACGAAGTAAAAAAGGAAATAAAGAAGTTTTTTGCTCTGTAATTTATTAATATATATGACCTTACTTAATAAAACACAAATTACAATAAAGATTGACAAAAATATAAAGAAAACTGCTCAAAAGGTAGCAGAGGAAATTGACATCTCACTTGAGGATCTTGTTATCAGTTATCTGAAACAACTAGTGTTTACTAAACAGGTAACACTTTCTGCTTCTAACAGACCATCCGCATATCTGAGATCAATAATTAAAGAAGCTCAAAAGAATTCAAGTAAATTGTGTGATTCACCTAAATGATTTTGTAGAACCAATTATATGAATAAAAAAGTTGAAATAATCCCCGCCATACTCCCCAAAACTTTCAAGGAACTTGAAGAAAGCGTGGCTTCCATTCAAGGACTTGTGAAATCCGTGCAAATAGATATTTGTGATGGAAAGTTCGTGCCCAATGCCACATGGCCGTATAGGAAGCGTGATGATTCATTCGAGATGATAATTCGTGAACAGCAAGGATTGCCATTTTGGGAAAAGTTAGATTATGAATTTGATTTGATGGTTAGTAATCCTTGTGAAGTGGTGGATGATTGGGTGAAAGCGGGCGCCACAAGAATAATTATTCACGCGGAAAGTGAAGGCGTTGCTGAAGCGATAAAAAAATTGGATAACCGCGTTGAAGTTGGTCTGGCTTTGAATATCGAAACGCCTATTTCCGCTACTGAACCTTTTAAGGAAATGATTCAGTTCGTGCAGTGTATGGGTATTAGGCATGTGGGGTTCCAAGGACAGGCTTTTGATGGTGAAGTTATCGAAAAAATAAAAGCGATAAGATTAGAATATCCAGATGTCATAATTTCCATTGACGGCGGAGTATCCTTGGAGAATGCGAAACAGTTAATAGAAGCAGGTGTCAATAGATTGGTTGTTGGTTCAGTGATTTTTGATTCTGAAAATATTATTAATACTATCAGGCAGTTTCGTGATTTGGTATAATTATGTACATAGATTGGACTTATGTAGTACATGACAACACTAACAGAAGAAAAAATAAAATTCCTAGAGCAAAAGGCGGCAGAAATACGCCGAGCGGTTGTTGAAATGCTGATTAAAGCGAAATCCGGACATTTAGCTGGTTCACTTGATATGGCTGATATTTTCACTTATTTATATTTCTATGCCCTGAAACATAATCCAAAGAAACCGAATTGGGAATATCGAGATAGATTGGTTCTTTCAAATGGTCATATTTGTCCTGCTTTGTACGCGACTATGGCGCATGCCGGTTATTTTCCACTTGAAACTTTGAAAACTTTGCGCAAATTCGGTTCGCCTCTGCAAGGTCATCCGCATCGCGATTTTCTGCCAGTGCTCGAAACATCCTCAGGACCTCTTGGCTCAGGACTTTCACAAACAGTTGGCATGGCTTTGGCTGATAGGATAGATAATGGTAAAAGTTCTGGCAAACAATTCTATTGCCTGATGAGCGATGGCGAACTGGATTGCGGCAATTCTTGGGAAGGCGCGATGCTTGCCGGCAAAGAGAAGCTACAAAATTTAACTGTAATTGTTGATAGGAATAATATTCAAATAAGCGGTTTTACGGAGGATATTATGCCTTTGAATCCATTGGTTGATAAATGGCGGGCGTGGAACTGGCATGTGCAGGAGATTGACGGGCATAATTTTACCGATATTGACCGCGCGGTCAGTGAGGCGCGTTCTGTTTCCGATAAACCATCGGTTATTATCGCTTATACCATTCCTTCAAAGGGTATTCCGGAGTTTGAAAGAAAGTGGCAGTGGCATGGAAAAGTGCCGATGGCGGAGAAAGAAATCGAAGCAGCGAGGAAAGCGGTAGGAATTATATAGGTCAGACATATGTATCGGAATATACATGATTAATTCAGAACAAAAACTTAACCCCAAACTATTCGACAAAGACATCGAGCGTGTTTCGATGCGCGCGGGGTTTGGCGAAGGACTTATCAAAGCCGCGGAAAGAGATAAGAGGGTGGTGGGACTTTGCGCCGATTTGGCGGAGTCTGTGCAGATGCAGGCATTCAAGGAAAAGTTTCCCGACAGATTCATCGAAGTGGGCGTGGCGGAGCAAAATCTGGTGACGGTCGCGAGCGGCATGGCGGCGATGGGAAAAATACCTTTTGTCGGTTCATATGCGGTTTTTAGTCCCGGCAGGAATTGGGAGCAAATAAGAACGACCATTTGTTATAACAATGTGCCGGTGAAAATCATTGGTTCGCATGCGGGCTTGAATGTGGGGGCTGACGGTGGTAGTCATCAAGCACTTGAAGACATTGCTTTGATGCGTGTACTGCCAAGAATGGTTGTTATTTCACCCTGCGATGCTATTCAAGCAAAGAAAGCGATAATGGCAATGGCGAAGACTGATTCACCAACTTATATCAGACTCGCCAGAGAGAAATCGGCGGTTATTACCACCGAAGAGACGCCGTTTGAGATAGGGAAGGCGCAGATAGTTTATAAGTCAAATGGAAAATTAGATGTTGGAATAATTGCCACAGGCGCAATGCTGTATCGAGCTTTATTTGTGGCCAAAAGATTGGAAGAGGAAGGAAAAAAAGTCGCGGTGATGAATCTTTCGACAATCAAACCGCTTGACGAAGACGCTGTCATAAAATTGGCGCATGAAGCCGGAGCATTGGTAACTATCGAAGAGCATCAAATTGCCGGCGGAATGGGCTCGGCGGTCGCGGAATGTCTCGCCAAGCATTTTCCAGTGCCAATAGAATTTATTGGCGTTAATGACCTTTTCGGCCAGAGCGGTACGCCGAAAGAATTATTCGAAAATTACAATATGGGAGAAAAAGATGTTTACGAAGCAGTCAAAAGGGTGATATTAAGAAAATAAAGAGCCACTACTCTCTTGAGTTCAGTGGCCCTATGATTTTTCCGTGGAATCAACTCAACGGTAAATCGAGTTGTCGATTGCTACAGGTTGAATTGAATTGTTGATGGCTCTCGAGTATCAATTGAGGATCAATCGCATCAAGAATCATACCACATGCTTTCAATGTACCTTCGGTTGTTGATTCCGGAGATGATTCACCGTCATGTTTGATACCAGTGTGATGTTCTGGTCCGCCGTGTTTGAAAGGAGATGGCGGTATCTCAATGATGGGGTTCCTCATAAGCTATACCTCTAGATGGATATTAGCATTTTTTTTCTTAACAAGATATAGTGTGATTTTATGATTAATAATTCATTCAAATTATCATCCACTCCAAAACTTCTATTGAAACAAAAAGAAGAACAGATGGAAGTTGCCGTGACGAAATTGGATTTTGAAACGGCCGCTTTGATAAGAGACGAACTTGTTGTTTTGCGAAGTATGCTATAATCATCGGCATGGATTCATCTTCATCGGCAACATTTCGATTCAAACAAAAAATATTGATAATAACCGGAGATGGTTCCTTCGGTGAGCGTCTCGCGGATGTGATAAGAAAGGGCGGTTACGAAGTGAATTTAGTGAAGAATGGCGTGGAAGGAGTGAAAACAATATATAACACTTTGCCACATCTCGTTTTACTCGATATTGTCGTGCCGGGAACCGAAGGTTATGAGATTTTAGCGCAAAAGAGCAAGGAACCGATGCTAGCGAAAATACCGGTTTTCTTCATGTCCACTCAAGGGATTCCGATAAATATGCGCCGCGTGCCGGAAAATAGCGTCGCTGAATTTATTCTGGCGCTACATAGCCAGTCTGATTATATTTTGGAAAGAATAGATAGATATTTCAACAATGAAAGGGGTAAACAGCAAAGTCAAAAGAGCGGTATGATTAGCGCGAAAGAAATACTTTGGGTTGAGGATGATAAGCTCATCGGTAATATTTTGTCGAAGAAATTCATATCTTCCGGATTTGATCTAGTACTCACGAAAAGCGGCAATGAAGCGCTCGAACGCCTGAAACACACGATTCCCGATATTATTATTATAGATATTGTCTTGCCGGGAATGAACGGGCTTGACCTTCTCCAGAAGATTAGATTGGATCTTCAACTTAAGAAAGTCCCAATTTTGATTTTGTCCAATTTGAGCAAACCGAGCGATATAGAGAGGGCGAGAATTTTAGGCGCCCAAAAATTCTTGGTCAAGGCGGCTGTTTCTCTTGACCAAATCGTCGCTGAAGTCATGGCGATGTGCGGAAAGTGAATTGTTTTCACTGAACTATTTCCAATGAGTGTTAATATATTCCTCCGCTTCACTCATGGAAAATGGTTGAGTAGAATTGCCGACGCGGACGAAAAATTCCTCTTTCTTATCACTGTTATGCAAATAAGCCGGCTTGTGGCTCCTTCTTACGGAAATTACGCAAATATCTTTGTTGTTTAATTTCTCGAATTTCGCGTCAATATATTTCGTGACCGGCAATCCAATCATCGTCTTTATGAGCATGCTTAAATGGTTTTCAAATCCATCTCTGTTCTTTTTCGGCAAAGCCTTGTAATCATTTTCAAGCCCGATAACTTCCGCGGAATCATTCACGCCAATTACAAGAGTGCCGCCATCGGCATTAAGAAAGGCGACAATAGTTTTCAAAACCATTCTCTCCATCTCTTTGCTAACTTCGCCTTTTCGCGCATCATATCTAAGCGTTTCTTTGAATTCCACGAAAAGTCCTTCGCCCTCCTCCAATAAAGCATTTACATCGCGCGAAAGCAATCTCCCGGATGAACTGTGTACCATCTGTTTTATTATATGCATATACTCATCCACATTGGAAACGTTCTTTATTTTCGTTATCCTATTATTTCCATGTTCCAGAATGATAGTCGCGTGATTCATCATTCGACTAAACGGGGACTGGTAAGTCTCAACGGAAACCACTTGAGACAGACTCACTGATTTGCGATGACGAAATAATAGTCCCGACTTCTTGGTTATTTCATTATCGGTAATTTCGTAATGCGAGAAATACCAATCTAGGAATAGGGAAGATATGTACACAATCTGAAATATGGAGAACGCCACCATGAGGAATATGCGATAATTCAGATAATTTTCCAAACCCCATGTTATGTATGTTTGTTCGTAATTTCCGGCAAGCGATATGACATACAAAAATATCGCCGCCACGAATTCCATGGCGACCACATTGCGCAGAAAAACAAGAGGTCCTTCCTTGATGACTATTTGGCGCATGACGCCATCATTATAGCATAAGTTGTATATCAATGATTAACTTTCGTATTATTGTGGTAAAATCACGGTATGAATCGCATGATTCGCATAGGCGTCCTTCGCGGAGGACCAAGTTCTGAATATAAAATCTCTCTTAATACCGGAGCGAATGTTTTGCGCGCGCTCCGAGAAAAACATAGCGAAAAATATCATTCGCATGACTTGCTCATAGATAACTTCGGACAATGGTATTTTGATGGCGTGAAAGAATCAATTCAAGATATCTTGCCCCGAGTTGATATGATATTCAACGCTTTGCACGGCTCATATGGTGAAGACGGTAAGATTCAAAATATTCTTGAAATTCATGGCATTCCATTTACTGGTTCGGGTTCTATGGCTTCCGCTATAGGCATGAATAAATCGCTGACCAAGAAAGAATTCATAAAGCATGGAATAAAGACGCCGTATGGTAAAATCCTTTCTTCTAATTCCGTCAAAACAAATACGGATACCGTGGTGAGAGAATTATTCCAAACCTTCATATTGCCGGCTATTATAAAACCTGTTTCAGCCGGTTCCTCCGTTGGCGTCTCGCTCATCCGGTCTTACAAAGATTTGTCTCGAGCTTTGAATACCGCTTCCAAACATGGCGATGAAATTATAATAGAGGAATTTATCCCGGGCATTGAAGCGACATGTGGAGTTATAGAAGGTTTCCGTGACCAAGAATTGTACGCTTTGCCTCCCATTGAGATTCGACCCATGACTGCTTTCTTTGATTATGAAGCAAAATATCAAGGTAAGTCGCGAGAAATAGTGCCGGCATCTTTTTCTCATTCATTTAAAGAGAAGCTCATGGAACTGGCGAGAAAGATTCATCGCGCTCTAGGTCTGTGCCATTATTCTCGTTCAGATTTCATCATTCACCCCAAGAGAGGAATATACGCTCTTGAAGTGAATACTCTGCCTGGGCTTACCGATGAATCGCTTATACCGAAGGCGCTTCGAGCGGTCGGCAGTGATACGCATGAATTCGTTGACCATATTATTCAGTTGGCGCTTAATCGTGACTAAGTTTCTCAATTCGTTGAATAATTATGGTTTTTCCGCTATAGTTTCCGTGTGTTCAATGGGGCCTATGGTCTAGTGGCATGACGCGGCATTCGCATTGCCGAGACCCGAGTCCGATTCTCGGTAGGTCCACAATTCTGAATTTGAAGAAGAATTGTGGTCATTATACCAAAAAGTTCTGACTTACTTCCAGCAGAACCCCGAATGATGCACGCGCGGAGCGCGTGGTGGCTCTAAACTGCCTCGTACGCTCGTATCGTTCCGCCACTGCCTCGCAGAGCCTCGGCAACCCCGAAAGAAAAACACTTCTTGCTTTCTTGATTTGGCGGGTGGGGAATTTCTTTTGAAAAAGGAAAGGGTGTTTTTCTTTCGGGGTTCTGCCCTCCAAGTATTCGGGCAGTGTGGCGGGGCGAAATGCGGTGCTCGGACGGCGCGGGAGGAGAGATCCGCTATGAGAAAAAGTCAATGATTTTTGTGGATAACGGTATTCCGTCTTGTGTTTCAACATCATCCAAACAATGTTGACTATTTGTCTTCGTAGACAAACCAAAGCTTGTGATTTTGATTTTCCTTCAGATATTTTCTTTGCAAAATAGGTCTTGGCTTTGCTATTACCCATTCGTGATATTTGAGAAAGAGCCATCCGATGAAATGCGCAATTGAGTCGTCGATTTCCACTTCTGGTTTTTCTGTATCGTTTTGTTTTACCAGACGAGCATTCCCTCGGGGCACATCCTGAATATTTTGCCAATGAAGATGGTGAATGAAAACGATTGATGTCGCCAATCTCTCCGATGATATCCGCGGCAATTACCGCACCACAACCGCTCGCTGTTTGTATCGTGTAATTTCCGTCAGCAAGCAAAGTTGTTATATCCTTTTCAAGCTCATTGATTTCATAATGAAGATCAATTATTCGTCTTACTTTTCTCTTCATTATTCGTAGTAAATATTCATCACATGATGTTTTTGCTTTAATCCAATATTTCAATGCTTTGAGTGCGAATACATCCTTGAATTTCGTCTGATATTCGGTATTCCAGATTCGGTAAAAAAGTATGTGAAGTTGGTTCTTGAGTCTTGTTCTCTCATCTACCAGATATTCTCTGTCCACTGATATTTCCTTGATTTGCTTGGCTCTTTTAGCTTCTTCGGTTAAAGTATATGGGGGAAGCGTGTCAATGCTCTGCATCATGACTTTGGCGACCCCATACGCGTCCAGGGAATCTGATTTCTCTGGATGCGTTGCGTTTTGACGAATTCTGTCGACCATGATTGACGGCACATGAATGACCGGATACTTTTCAATGAGATATGTCGCCAATCGTTCCCCGTATCCATGACAATCCTCCAACCCGAAGTACGGCGACAATGACCCTTTCAATGATTTGACTTTTTCTGAAAGTGATTGAAAATCTTTTTGATAATTACCAATCTTTATTTCGAACAGTTTTTCCCCGAACGGAGACACTCCAACAGCTATATGTGTCTCTTTGTGGACATCAATACCAACAAAGAGGGTCTGCGAACGAATGCATGTACTCATGTTATTTTTGTTAATTAATAATGTGTGTGCTACCAGCTGAATCCCCAGTATGCGAGAGTCATGTCTCCTCGACGAATCTCGGAGTGACTAATCCGCTATCTGTTCATTGCTGTGCACAGGAGAGGTTTAGTGCAATCCCTCGTAGGTCGTTTCCCGATTGACATCGGGACGACAGGGTTTGGGAGTGAAATGCTAAACCTCGCCTCTGCATTCTACTAGTTTTTGACTCAATTCGTTAAACACAAAACCCAGTAGATTCTCTTATACTGGGTGTGGGAGGAGGAATCCCGCGCCGTCTTCGCTCTGATTTTTTTGCGCGACACATAGAAAAAATGCTAAAATGCAACTACTGATATGAAAACGACACTTTATATGGCAATGTCGGCGAACGGAATTATTGCTACGGAAACAGGCGACGAGGAGTTTTTGTCGCATGAAAATTGGGAAAAGTTTTGCGAGCTTGCAAGAGGTTTTGGGAATTTTGTCGTCGGTAGAAAGACCTACGAGGCGGTTAAGAAATGGGATGGTGGATATAATTTTGATGACTTGGTAGGAGTTGAGAAAATCATTATCTCACAAGATCAAAATTTTAAACTTGATAATGGATACACTCTTGCAAGCTCTCCGCAAGACGCACTCGCAAAACTTTCTCGATTTGAAAAGGTATTGATTACTGGTGGTGCAAACATCAATTCTGCGTTCGCAAAAGCAAATTTGCTGGACGAAATAATCTTAAATGTTGAACCTGTCTTTGTAGGCAAGGGAGTCCCGTTATTTGCGCCGCAGGATTTTGAGATGAAAACAAAATTGATTTCCGCCGATAAAGCAGAAGGCGGGATAATTACTTTACATTATTCTGTTCTGAAATAAATTTATGAACAATCCTTCTGGGCACAACTTTCATTTCGATATTGAGGACAGAGTTAAAGCAAAGGGATGGAAAATTCACTCTAAGGTAAGCTATCTAGATGATGTAGAACAGAAACCGAGAGAAATTGATTTTGTGGCGGTTCAAGAGCGAGAAAGCCACAATCCTCGTGGAAATCAAGTTGCGTTGGTAGTTGAGTGCAAATATCTGAACCACGAAGTTAAATTTTGGCTACGCGATAATCCTAAGAATCACAAAACGTACTTTTTTGATGGCTACAACATGGGCGAACTGTTTCTTGACGAAAGCAAGTGGCATTTCTTTACACCAACAAAAGTGGCGGTTTCGCTTGAGGAGAACGGCAAAAAAGACAAAATGTACGAGGCGATTATGCAGGCAAGTAAAGCATTGATGTTTTTGCGCCAAGGTCAGCAAATGCTTTACACAAAGGGGTTGTTTTATCCCGTTGTTGTATATAAAGGTTCTGGCAAATTAACCGATCAGGATGGAAACGAATTAAAGAATGTTTTGTATTATCACGAATATCCGTGGAGGGATCAAAAAACTCATGATGTAAATACACGCCCACTCTATGTGAACATAATCCACGAATCAGATTTGGAGGATTATTTGGATAATGTTTTCAAGAAAGAAATGGATGGGCTGATGGGCTATGTCTTTTTTCAAAATAGGATGAGGGAGAATGAAGCCCACGAAAGTTCAAGAAGGAATCGAATCAATCCGGCATTATAAAAAGTTATGAACACCGAAAAACTCACAAAATTTCTAAACGAAGCGAACAAAGCGACTTACGCCAACAAAAACGCTGCCAAAGCCACGCCCTCTCGCCTGAAATCAGAGGATTATCATTTTGAAAAAGACGGACTAATATATCACGATACTTATTTTGGCGGGCGCGACTTTATCGGCGAGGAAATCATATACGAAAATGAAAAACCAATTTGGGGTGCAAACTATTTCGGTTTTGTCCTTGATGAAAAAGTTAGTGAAAAAGATGTATATGATTTTTTACGAAAAGCACTCATGCAAGAATATGACAATGTTATTCCTGTACGCGGACCCGCTAACTTTTCCGCCGACGACAAAGAATATCGTTTTATTGCTGATGGAGACCTTGGAAATTTTTCTGGCAAAGAGGGAATTTCTTTTGGTGGAAAAGTTGTTTATCGCTGTTTGATACACGGCGGAATGATTAAATAATTTTTTATGGATACCAAAAAAGCAAATTGCATAATAATCCACGGCTGTCCTTCTGATGTAGAGAAGGCCATGAACTCTGAAACAAGGACTTATGATAAGCACTGGATTCCTTGGACAAAACGAAATCTTGTCGCCTTAGGAATAGAAACCGAAACGCCGCTTATGCCCGACCCATGGAAACCAAGTTATCAAAAATTTAAGACAGAATTTGAAAAATATGATGTTGGGGAAAACACAATTTTAGTCGGGCATAGTTGCGGTTCCGCTTTCTTGGTTCGTTGGCTTGGTGAAACAAAGAGAAAAATTTTCAAACTTATTCTTGTTGCTCCGTGGAAAATTCCTGATAAGGACGATGATTTTAGAAAGGAATTTTACACATATCCGATTGATGAAAATATAAAATCAAGGACAGATGAAATCGTGATGTTCACTGCTGATGATGAGGAGGATGAAGGAAAAGAAAGTTTGAAAATTTTTCACCAAGTACTCGGCGGAGCGGTTATCGAATTGAAAGGACATGGACATTACACGCTTGGTGATATGGGAACTGATGAATTCCCAGAATTGTTAGAAAAAATTATCCAATTCGATAACCGCAAAGCTTTGATTGTGCCTATCAACTCAAAACATCAAATTTTAATTCAAGATAGGCGCGGACATAAAAAACCTGATTGGGGTTATTTCGGCGGAGAAATCGAGGAGGGCGAAACGCCAACACAAGCCGTAATTCGCGAGACAAAAGAAGAATTGCAAATTGATGTCCGCGCCGAAGAATTAAAATATTTCGGCACTTCAATAACTACGTGGAATGAGCGGAAAAATATTAGATACATGTTTTTGTATCATACAGAGCAGGAAAAATTTGATGTTTTGGAAGGCAAGGGCGGACATTGGCTAACGTTTGAAGAAGTGCGCGAACAACTGGACGACAAGGACAGATTTGATGATATTGCTAATAGAATTAAGAGAGTAGAAATTAAATCATAATTGCCGCGCAAAAAAATCAGAGCGAGGACGGCGCGGGATTCCTCCCCCCAACCCCAGTATGAGAGAATCTACTGGGTTTTGTGTTTAACGAATTGAGTCAAAAACTAGTAGAATGCAGAGGCGAGGTTTAGCATTTCGCCCCGCCACACTGCCCGAATACTTGGAGGGCAGAACCCCGAAAGAAAAACACCCTTTCCTTTTTCAAAAGAAATTCCCCACCCGCCAAATCAAGAAAGCAAGAAGTGTTTTTCTTTCGGGGTTGCCGAGGCTCTGCGAGGCAGTGGCGGAACGATACGAGCGTACGAGGCAGTTTAGAGCCACCACGCGCTCCGCGCGTGCATCATTCGGGGTTCTGCCGCTATAGTTCATAAATAAGTGTTACTGTAATTGTACCCGCGGATTTTCTGTTT
>ERZ1292629.1099-Hain-H43-01um-R1-1099-length-27785-cov-5_pt1 | contig 27785 bp, 34 predicted proteins | sample MGYA00564399_ERZ1292629 | MGnify/ENA primary metagenome ERZ1292629 (study PRJEB36523, sample SAMEA6512636) | groundwater metagenome | collected 2019-01-08 | study: AquaDiva: Metagenomics assemblies of 32 groundwater samples
AAAAGTCCTCCTATAAATATAAAATTAAATAGGGGGGAGGGGGTATAGGGGGGGGATATAATTGAGTAAGTATAAGAAACCCGCCTCTTTTGACTTCTTTTTCCTTGTAAGTTGTTGATTCTTCGTTTGAGGTTCTGGCCTCCCTTGGGAATTTAACAAAAAAGCCTGTTAAGAAACCCCATGGAAGTTGTTAGGATACCACATGGAAGTTATTAAGATACTAGGGGGAAGTTAGCATGAAGCAAATAACATCTATCTCGGCCACCCCGGAGTTGCTGGTGGCGGTTAAACAGTTGGCTAAGGCCCAGGGGTTGACATTCTCGGCGTTTGTAACAACCTTGTTGACGAAGGCTCTTCGGGAGGAGGAGGAGTATCGGAGGTGTCAACCAAAGGAGGAGGAGGTTGGACCCCCAGGGAGACCCCCAGATAGCCCCCGGCTTAAACGAGTGAAGGAGATTGCTAGGGAGTTGGGGACGTTGGTGGGAGGGGTGAGGGAGATGTACCGGAATCAGTTTGGGGATGTGACGGGGGAGATTTTCTTGGAGGATAGGGGGGCTTGGGAGAAGGAGATTGCGGATGCGGTGGAGAAGCAGGATTTGGAGAGGTTGGAGGGGTTGAGATTGCAGAAACCTTGGAAGGAGAGGCCATGAAGACGAGGGAGGAGAGACTATGAAAGAGAAGAAAACAAAGGTCTTGGTGGAGGTTCTTGGAGGGGTGGCATACGTCTATGTGGAAGATGCAAGTAAGATAGACTTGCATTTTGTGGATTACGATAACACCCCGAATGTGAAACTTCCGAAACGATTTTTACTTATGGAGAGGATGGTGTAAATGGTTGATTTGAAAGGACTTAAGTTTGGAGATGGAGTAGTCATAGTTTGGCGGGATAGCTCGGGGTTGGATGGATGGCAGTATGGGGAGCCAAGGGTCCAGACCCAGAGGGTGATTACGAAGGGATATGTGGTGGCGAATGACGGGGAGGCTATAGTAGTAACGGGGACGGTTGTTAATAAGATGATTAGGTATGCCCCCCTGACGATCCCCTATGGAGCGATAGAGGAGATAGAGCTCGATCCCCCAGACCATCCGGAGCAAGGGAAAGAGGGGGGTTGAGAGTCTAATTAGCATGGAGACTCTGGAGCTTTATGGGGGGAAGGTCCGGCTGAGTTTTGAGCCTGGGAAACATAAATATCAGGTTCAGATTGGGGAGGAGGTTCTTAAGCCTCCGTCGGTTACAACTGTGACGGGGTTGTTGGATAAGTCTGGGCCCTTGACGCAATGGGCAGCCAATCAGACGGCCCAATATGTTCGGGAACATCTCTTGGTGGAGAACTCTACTTGGGAGTTGAGTCAGATTGAGAGGTTACTTGAAGAAGCTAGGTTTAGGTTTAGAGAAGTTAAGATGGAGGCCGCCAGTATCGGTAGCCAGGCTCACGCTTTCCTTGAAGATTATCAAAGGACTATCCTCACAGGACAACGAAGCCTCAGTGATTTTATTGAGGAGACAGCTCCCCTCGAAGAAAGAGTTAAGAGAAGCGTTGAGGCGGGTATTAAGTGGCTTGGGAAACACAATGTTAAGCCCCTGATGATTGAGAGGAGTATTTACTCGATTCGGTTTAACTACGCGGGGAGGTTAGATAAGACAGCGGAGGTAGATGGGAAATATTGTATTGTGGATTGGAAGACGGGGAAGGAGATCTATGAGGAGTTTATCCTTCAGATTGCCGCTTATGCCGAAGCGATTAATGAGGAAGACGGAAGGTTTCCCGAGGGGGCTTGGCTCGTTAGGTTAGGGAAGGAAACGGGGGAATTTGAGGCGCATTGGATTGGGCAAGAGGATCTACAAAAAGCGTTTGTTGGGTTTTGGGCGTTGTTGGATGTTTATAATTGGAGGAAGAGTTGGAGGGAGAAGTTGAGAGAGGAGAGGAAGAATGCTAAGGCTCAGGTCGGAGTTAAGGAGAGTGGATAGCGGGGAGATTGCCTTGATGGGAAGGAGGAGGAAATGAGAAGAGAGTTTGAGGTGGAAGTAGTTGTGCAAGAGACCCATACGTTTAGGATAGATGCTAATACGCCCGAAGAGGCTGAGGGAGTGGCAGAGCAATGGTTTGTAGAGGGGGAGCGGAGTCCGGCAGGATATGAGATTTTGGAGGTTGTAGCAAGCCCGGCGGAAGATAGGGAGTTTGACGGAGGGAAAGGACCGCCTCCTTGTAGGGAGCATTTGGAGGCGTTGGTAGGAAAGAGAGATTCTTAGAATGGCAGAGATAGAGAGGTTCTGGACTAGATGAGTTCTCATACTTGTGATGTGGTCCGGGTGAAGTTGGAGAAGCACCCTAATGCAGATCGGCTGTCTCTGGTCAGGGTCTTTGGTTGGACCTGCGCCGTGAGGACGGAGGATTGGAAGGATGGGGACCGGGCGGCTTTTGTCCCGCCGGATTCTCTTGTTGATACGCGGAGGTCGGAGTTTGCTTTTCTTGCGAATTGGCCGGGGAAGAGCCGGGCTGATGGGTGGGCCAGGATCACGGCACAAAAGTTGCGAGGGGTGGTGAGTTATGGGTTGTTGGTTCCGACCAAGCTGGAGCTTGGGATGGACGCGGCGGGGGACCTTGGGGTAATCCATTATGAGCCACCGGAGTATGGGAGTGGGGGGAAGAGTAGACCTTATCGGGCGGGGGACACGGAGAGGGGCCAGCCGGATCAGTTTGTGCCGGTTTATGATGTGGAGAATATCCAGAGGTTGGATGAGCCGATAACGGGGGAGGTTTTGGTTACGGAGAAGATTCATGGGGCCAACGCTCGATTCCTCTGGGATGGGAAAAGGTTTTGGGTTGGAAGTAGGAAACAGTGGAAGAGAAGGAATCGGAAGCTGAGCCTCTGGCAGAGGATTAAGAGTTGGTTTGGGGCGCCTTTGCCGCCTCCGGATTCGGATTGGTGGAGGGTTTTTGAGAAGTATCCGGGGATTGGGAGGTTACTAAAGCATTTCCCAGGGGACACCCTGTTTGGAGAGGTCTATGGGACGCAGCATCTTAGATATGGGCTGGCTCCGGGGCAGGTGGATTTTGTGGTGTTTGACCTTTTGTCGGGGAGAGATGGGTGGACCCCAGAGCATGGGAAGTGGGCTCCCCAGGAGTTGACCTTGGGACTTTGTGATGATTATAAAATCCCGTTTGTTCCTTTTGTTGCGAAGAAGCCTATAGAAGACTTGGACCTATTGGCTCTAGCCCAAGGGAAGAGCCTCCTAGGGGGAGACCACCTTCGGGAGGGGATTGTGGTTCAGGCTGTTGGGAGGAGAGCCATTGCTAAGGTGGTTAATCCGGAGTATCTGATTAAGGGAGAATAAGTTGTTGCGGAGTAGCCTAGAGGTTCAGGCGCTTGGCTCATAACCAAGAATACGCCGGTTCGATTCCGGCCTCCGCTACCAATTTCACTGGCGAGTAGCCAAGCTGGAAAGGCACCTGGCTGTTAACCAGGTCATGCGTAGGTTCGAATCCTGCCTCGCCAGCCAAGCTGGCATAGCTTAAGAGGAAAAGCCCTGGTTTGTAATCAGGAAGATGGGGGGTTCGAGACCCTCTGCCAGCCCCAAGGGGCGGTAGCTCATTGGTAGAGCATGGGATTGTGGCTCCCAGGAAGATGGTTCGAGTCCATCCCGTCCCTCCAAGGGCCCCTGTGGTGGAATGGAATACACGGTGGATTCTAGAGTCCACTGGCCTATGAGTTATGAGCCTTGAAGGTTCGAGTCCTTCCAGGGGCACCAAGACTATGACAGACTATCCAAAGGTGTTTAAGGTAGTGGTGACGAGAGGATTTTCCAAATGAGTTTGATATTCGTGGATGTAGAAGCTGGCCCTGCTCCGTCAGTTGGACGTATGACTGAGTTTGGGGCTGTGGAATATAAGTCAAGGGAAGCATTTCATGGGATAGATGATTCTAAAGAGACCTTCTTAAGGTTTGAGATATGGTTGGAGAAAGTTTCTGATAGGAAACCCACCTTTGTATCTGACAATGTGGCTTTTGATTGGCAATGGATAAATTACTATTTTTGGAAACATCTAGGTAGAAACCCTTTTGGACATAGTGGGAGGAGAATATCAGACTTCTACGCAGGACTCTGTGGGGATTTCTATAAGACTCAACAATGGAAAAGGTTTCGTATGACTAAGCACGACCACAATCCTGTGCATGATGCAATGGGGAACGTTGAGGCGTTTGAGAGGATAATTAATGGAGAACGTTAATTATCCAAAGGTGTTTAGGATGGTGGTAACGTTGAGGGCCCCTGCTTGGGCCACGGAGCAGGATGTGAGAGATATTGTTAGGTGGAGATTCGCGGGATTGACGTTGGTAGAGATCATAGCAGAAGGAGGGGAGATTGAGCCTAGTAATAGTTAAAGGGAAGGACTTGATTAGTCCGGAGAAGTTTAGGGCTAAGATTTTGTTGTTTGCCCTGCCGGGGTTTGGGAAGACGGAGTTTCTTGGGACAGCCTGCCCGGGGATTGGGATTGCGGCTTGTGAGACGGGCCAGGGGAATGGGCTTCTGACTATTGCGGATAGAGATCCGGATTGTGTGTTCCCGGAGAGCGTGGCGGAGTTGAAACTCCTACCGGAGGTGATCGCGGCGGGGAGGCTTTTTGCAGATAAAGGGGCCGTGGGGTTGGATTCGCTGAGTTATATGGCGCATTCTTTTATTAAGAAGGAGGCCCTGCGGATTAAGAGGACTAAAGGGGTGGATAGTGGGAAGAGGGCTGCGGGGGTCCCGGAGTTGGATGATTATGGGACGATGGGCAACTTGACAAGGGATATTCTTGATCCGATTTTGAGGTTGGATAAGCATGTTTTGGTTACGGCTACTCTTAAGATTAAGGAGCCGAAGGAGGATGAGCCGGGGGGAATCCTTTTGATTGGACCGGATCTTCCGGGGGCGATGTTTACTGGGTCGGCGGCGATGTTTGATGTGGTGATGTGCGGGAGGAGCCGGACTTACCTTAAGGACCCCAAGGATGCCAAGAGTCGGGTGACAGATAGATATTGGTTGACTTATGGGGATGCGAATTATCTTGTGAAGTGCAGATGTAATTCAAATGGGGTTCCTTTGCTTGAGAAGGAGGAACCTTATGATCCAATAAATGGGGTTGGGACTTTTCCGACGCTTTTGAAGAAGATTGTGGATAGATATGCGGAGGGGGTGGAAGGATGAGGAAGGACTTTTCAAGCCAGAATTACAAGTATTTCTTAATAGATAGGGTTAATGGATTCAGGCTAGAAACCTTAATAGAGTGGGATGAGCTTGATGGGAATAAACATACTGAGATTTATCAGTTGAGAGTGTTTGATCTGGAGCTCCCTTTAGATACCTGGTATAGACCTATTAAAGAGGAGTTAGCTACATGTGAAGTGGAAGCTCTTGACAAGAGACAAGCTTGGTTAGATTACTTTAAGAGAGCAAGGGAGGGTGGAGGAACGGATGAGCCAACGAAAAGAGAGTAAGTTTTATCAACATGCGATTACGGATCTCCTGGATAATGGGTTTCGAGTGGAGACTTCACTTGAGGAGTTGACTAGTAATAGTATAAGGGAGTATAAGACCTACACGGTGTTTGTGTATGATGATACTCTTAAGGGGGAGGCAGTTTACAACCCAATAGAGATTGAGTATGCGGATGATCCGGAGAAGTTGTTTCAAGTTAGGGCCGAGTTACTAGACCGTTATAAGGAGAAGGTTCGGACATGAGTTTGGGGGAGGAGACAGATGCAGGAGATTAGGAATGTGATAAATAGACCCTGGCCTTTGTTTGCTGCGAACCTCTTGAAGGTCGAGGAGGTCTTGGAGATGGTAGGGCCGGGATGGAGACCCTTGGTTAAGAGGCTAGTAGAGGACCTGTTTACCTTGGGATGGGATGGGAGCTTACATCAGATCAAGGAGAAGTTTGGGGGGCTGAGATTCTACGTTGGGGCAGAAACGGAGGAGATGTGGAGGAGGATTGGGGAGGCGGAGAAGGAGTCCGAGAGGACTTGTGAGAATTGTGGAGAGCCGGGGACTCTTGGGCCAGGGCGAGGATGGTGGAGGACCTTGTGTAAGAAGTGTGGGGAGGGAGCATGAAGCATCTTCATAGGTTGGGGGTGGGGATCTTAGTAGTCAGTATTCCTTTCATTGCTGCTATTGCTTTAGAGATGGTCCCAAAATGGGTTTTGGCGGGGATTCTAATTGGGTTGGGGGTGTTCCTGGTGTTCCTGATTTATCGTATTGGAGCGATGATTTTAGATGAAGGTTAGTAAACAAGGGATTCTCAGGGTTGGAGCGTCTAATTAGTGTGAGTGCGTGGAACAAGCGAACTTATCACATTAGAGTAAGTCGTGGGTTGTGCCCGGCTTGTGGGAAACGCCCTCCTAGCAAAGGGTTAGGATTAAAGTGGTGTAAGACCTGTCGAAAAGAAAGCAATAACTACAACAGTAGTCGTTACAAACGTTGGGTAGAATCTCAAGGGAGAACCCTACGGGTAGCTAGACCAAAGTTAACAAAGCGAGGATTACAACTTTGGAAACAGAATCTACAAAAGAAGTGGAGGAAAAAACTCAAAGAGCAAATTCTAGTTGCTTATGGGGGAGAGTGCGCCTGTTGTGGGGAGAAAATTAAAGAATTTCTCACTATAGATCACGTTCATGGAGGCGGTACAAGAGAACAACAGGCTCGAACGGGAACCCTTTATAAGGAGATACTTAGAGAGGGATGCCCGTCTAGATACCAAATCCTGTGTTACAACTGCAATTGTGGCAGGTACATTAACGGGGGGTTGTGCCCCCATAAACAATTGAGAGGAAAAGACTTATGAGTTTTGTGCTAGACTTATCAGGCGTTAATCCGAACTATGAGCCAGTAGCGGCGAGTGAGGGGTATGGGTTTAGGATTTTGGGTGCGAAGGTGGAGAACGAGCGATTGACGGTGAACGTACAGATTGCGAGTGAGGGAGATTACAAGGGGCGGAAGCTTCGGTTTAATTATCCCGACCCGGATTCTGACGCTGGGAGGAAGTTGAGTGTTCCTAAGTTGCTGAAGAGGTTGGAGCAGGCAATTGGGGTGGACCAACTCCCTGGGGAACCGATGGATGTGTTCTTTAATCGGGCGGCGGGCCAAGGGGCCACGTTTATGACGGCTGTGACGATTAGAGAGTACGAGAAAGACGGGGTGCAGGTGCCGACGGAGAACGTGAACATCTTTGCGCCGAAGCCTTGGGTGCCAGCGAACTAGAGAGCGTGCAAAACTAGCGTGGGGTTCCAGGTCGCGCCTGGAAGTGACACCTACTTGAGTGGTGTGACGGCCCGAGAGCGGGTCCAGGAACGCCGCCTCCTGGCTAAATAAACGGCGCCAAAGTTTGAGAATACCCAGGACCACTTATAGGGCAGCCCCGAAGGGGGTCAAGTAGGGCATTAGTTCCCGAGGGTTCCAACCGGAGTGTGGCCAACCTCCGAGGAACTGCCTGGGTAGATTTTTTGTTAGGTTATAAATTGTGAAGCCGACCAGTCCATCTCAAAAGCTCCGATGGTGGTATAATAAGGCTAACAAGGAAGCTTTTCAAGGAAAGCTCCCAAAGATCTTTGTAGGTTATAAACGGTTGGAAGACGGGGGTACTCACGCGGCAGAGACTCATTCTCAAACAAGGATAGATTATAGTAGGGGGAGGAAGGGAAGGAAAACGTTAGTGGCGACAGAGATTAGGGTTAATCCTAGATTTAGAGATTGCGAACAGATTTCTTTGTGCATATTGATGCACGAGATAGTTCATGTGGGAGAGCTCACAGCCCAACGAGAGACGAAATGTAGGACGAAAGCGTTTAGTAAAAAGGTGGCGGCCCTTATTTTGAAGCTCGCGCCAGAGGTTTTATGAAACAGGACCGGCAAGATTTAGCGGTTTCCCTTGGAATTTGGTTGGGGTTGTTTGCGATCGTTTTGTTAACAGTAATTGGGATGGATGCCATATATGCTCAAAAGCCTCCATCTCAAATCTACATGGTGGAGCCCATGCTTGGTGGGAGCCTCCAGGTGGGGATGATTAAGTTGAGTGTGGATAAGGCTCCCTTGACTAGAGGGGAGTTTATTCGTTGTAAGCCCTCTAGGACTTCTGTTAAGATTGAGGGGAATGTGAAGCTGGACAACGTGGATATTATCCAACTGGACTGTGGGAAGAGTGGGAAGTTTGAGGTTTTGGGGCTTAGGTGGATCTTGGACCTGGATGGGAAGATAACGTTGGGGTCGAGGGGGGTTTATGAGGAAAGTGCCCATACGACCCGTTAGGGTTGCGGATTGGATGTTTAAGGAGACCCCTCTCCCGAGGAAGATCTTTGGGGGAGTGAATCTGTTGGATGTATGGTTGAATCCAACCACTATTGCTAGAGTAACTTGGGTGGATGGGGAGCCCACGGAAAATCATAGCGTATTTAAGATTCAAGAGGATGGGGGGATTGACCCTGTTACAGAGGAAGAGCACACTAGGGGAACTCAGGAGTTGTTGTTTGTAGAAAGCTATACTAGGCCGGGGAGTGGCAGTTCTTATTTCCCAGGGAGCATTTGGCCTGGATGCGTCACTCAAAGAGCCTTCAAGTTGGCCCTTCGATGGGATGATGTCGTTAAAGGGAGTCCTTCAGAACCCGAGTGGCTTGGGGAAGCCACGGGGTTTACTAAAACCAGTCTTTCTCGGGATGGAAAGACGTTAACAGTGGAGGAGCGATATGATGACCCCGAGCACCCCCCTGTTTATCATAGGAAGTTCATCTATACGAAGGATGGACTCCAGACTGTGGGGAATGTTTGATGTCTACTGCTGCTATATTCGTTATTTGTTTACTTGCTGTCACTTTAGCCACATTTTTAATAGAGTGTTATAAGGAATCTAACCATTAATGCCCCTCAAGAAAGTTAACGAGACACCTGGATGCCGAGGTTGTCCGATGTGTGTCAGGAGGGAGGTGACTCCTGGGAAATGGGAATATGAAACGTTTGTTGGACCAAGGTTGGGAACTGGGCTTCGAATTGCGATTGCGGAGGCCCCTGGAGAACAGGAAGCCATCCAAGGAGAGCCGCTTGTGGGCGGGGCAGGCAATTGGCTTCGCGGTGTTAGACTTCCTACGGGCGAAAGGGTGGGAGGACTTTATCACAAGGCAGGGGTTAGAGATAAAGATATTACCTTTGCGAACATCATCCAATGTCGGCCTCCTAACAATGTATTTCCAACCGACGGGGCGGCTAGATGTTATATCTCCAAACAAGACGCAGCCAGGGCAGTTGCCCAGTGTTGGGAAAATCACCTTCAGCCGCTCTTGAGGAGTCGCCCTTGGGAGAGGGTGGATATATTTGGGGACAAGGCCCTGGAACATTTGACGGGAAAGACCGAGGGGATTACGACCTGGAGGGGGGCTCCCCTTGTGGTCCCAGAGTTAGGGGACAAACCAATAGCAATCCCAACCCTCCATCCGGCCTTTATTGCAAGGAATCAGAAACTACTCCCAGCCGTTGTTAGTGACCTGAAGAAGGGAACTTGGGTCCCCCCGGAAAACTATGACCTCGATCCTGATATTACCACCATTCGGGCCTTCCAGCCAAGGGAGTTTGCGTTTGATATTGAGACGGGTTGGCCAGTGGACCCGGCACCAACTATGGTGGGGTTTAGTACAGGGGTGGGTCGGGCCATCGTTGTACCATTCCGTGGACCCTATGTTGCAGAGATTAAGCGGATCTTTCGAGGGGCCCAGGTTGTAGTTGGGCATAATATTGTTCATTTTGACTTGCCACATTTGAAGAAGTATGGGGTGGAGCTTGGTCCTGAGACGGAGGAAAGGGACACGATGTTGATCCACCATTTAATTCAGCCGGATCTCCCACATGATTTGGAGTTTGTGGCGAGTATATTTTGTAATAAACCACCTTGGAAACATGAAAAGAAAGAATCAGAAGAGCTTTATAACGCTAGAGATGTTGATGTTTCTTGGCAGATTTATCGTGCTATGTGGCCTATTTTGGGGCGTGAGGGCCTTGCTACACTCTATGAGTTGGTGAGTGTCCCGGTGGCGAAGATTTGTCGCCTCATGCACGATACGGGATTTAAGATGGATACCTCCCGGTTGGGGGTTGTGAGGGAGGGACTCTTGAGAGGTATTAAAGAGGACGAAGCTAAACTCCCTCCCGAGCTCGCTCCAAGGATGGAGACTAGGAATAGGAACGTAAAGGCTCCACCTGGGACTCGAAATGCTAAGGGGAGACTTATAAAGGTTATTAAGGAGGCTTATCAGGAGGAAGTTAGACCTTGGAGAAGTAACAAGGTTTTGATGAAGTATTTCTATGAGGATAAAGGACTTCCAGTTCAGTTTCATCCAAAGACTAAGAAACCAACTATTGGGAAGATGGCTTTGGAAAAGCTTTATAGGAAGAGTTTGCTTCCGGAGTTGAAGGTTCTTAGGGGGACACCCCAAAATCCAGGGTTAAAACAGAAAGATAAGTTGTTAACTTCTTTTTGTCAAAAGGAGTTGGAAGAGGGCCCAGGTTGGGCACATCCGCATTTTAATACACATGGAACTGGGACCGGGCGGTTGTCATCGGCTGATCCTAATTTTCAGAACCTCCCTCCTACGGCTAGGGTTTTGTATATACCAAAGGTAGAAGGTTGGCGGGTGATGGATGTGGATTATAGTGGGATCGAGAACAGGTTGACAGCGTGGTTTGCGAAAGATAGAGATTTACTTAAGAAGATGGAGGACCCGAATTTTAATGAGCATAAGTGGATGACGGGTCTGGTCTATGGGATTCCTTATGTAGAGGTTATAAAAGATAGTGATCGAGAGGCTCCTTATGGAAGATGTAAGGTAGTGAATCATGGGACAAATTATCTTCTTGGATTCAAGACGTTGGCAAAAAACCTGGATGTTATGGAGAAGGAGGCAAAGGAGCTTTTAGCTAAGATCCGGGGGTTTAAGCCAAGGATTTGTGAGTGGCAGGATCGAGTGGTTAGGGAGGCAGAGCGGACGGGGTTTGTGTGTAATCCCTTTGGGAGAAAGAGGTGGGGTTACAAGATGAAGGGCCAGGGGCCTAAGATGGTGGCGACCCTACCTCAAGGGACGGCGGCGGATGTGATTTTAAGGGCCATGATTGGGTTGATGTATGAGAGGATTGGGTGGTCGGAGGAGAAGGCTCGGAGGGTTTGCCCTATTGTGAGGCCCCTTCCGAAGCCGGCCTTGTTGCATGTTCAATGCCATGATTCTTTGGTGTTTAGTTATCCTCCGGAGTTGGAGGATGAGTTGAAGGCCACGGTGAAACTTGTGATGGAGCAACCTTGGCCGGAGTTGGGAGGGTTTGCGTTGCCGGTTAGTGTTGGGGTGGGGTTGAGTTGGGGGGAGTGTCAATGAAGAATTCAAAAAGATATCTTAAACGTTTTGTGCCCTCAAAAGTCAAGATGGTTAGAGTCCTTTGGTTAGACGCAGCATTTGATTCTACTGGAACAATTAAGGGAGGGTGCCCCCTTAAGAAAGACTATCTTGGAGGTTGCGTAGATTCGGTGGTGGGGTATCTTATTGGAGAGACTCCCGACTTCCTTGTCTTGGGGCACAGTTATTATGGAGATTCTGTTATGAACAAGCAAGGAACCTTCCGCCATGTTTGGGATATCCCAAAGTCTTGGGTTTTGAAGGTGGAAGAGTTGGTGGTAAGGCAAGGGAAACGTTGATTAGAGAAGTCTAATGCATTGGAGGGACTACATTGGCTATAGAAGCGGGGAAGAAGGTTATTATTAGGAGTACCGGGGAGCCAGGGATGGCCCTGGCGATTCGGGAGGCGGGGCCGGTGGTGTTGGTTAGACGGCCTAAGTCTAGCAAGGATGGAGTGGAACATGTGTTGGAGACTTTTTATTTAGAGGAGCTCCAAGACTTTGAGGACGCCAAGAAGGAGTTTATCCAGGAGGCGATGGCTTCGCAGCCGGAGCCCTCGGGAGATGCGAAGAAGAAAAAGGTTAACTAGTGGCCGAAATCTGGGAAAGTCTTCCAAAAGACTCTTGGTTTAGAGAGTGGATGGAGATCTGGCCCACCTCTGAGCCTCCGAAGAGTTATATTTTGTTCTCTGGGCTGGCCATGTTTGGGGCCATGCTGGGGAGGAGGGCTTGGTTTGACCAGGATACGCTTCGGGTTTATCCGATGCTGAATCTACTCCTGGTTGGGAGCAGCGGGATAGGGAAGAGCGTGACGATTAATTATCATGCTCTTTGGTTGATTCGGGAGATGCCCAGGGAGTTGCAACCTCAGATTGTAGGGGCCGCGAGTGTGGAGAAGTTACATTGGGATCTTCGAGGGAATCCTCATGCGATCCTGGTGGCAGGGGAGTTGGCGAATTTTTTTGGGAGACAAAAGTATCTGGAAGGGTTGGTCCCCTATGTGACGGAGCTCTTGGATTACCTCCCATTTGTGGAACGAAGATTCAAGAGCACGGATGTTATTATTGTCCCCGAGCCTGCGGTTAGTGTGATAGGGGGGTCTACAATAGAGTGGCTCCAAGAGGCCATTCCTGACACGGCAGTGGGAGGGGGGTTTCTTCCGAGGTTCTTGATTGTTTATGAGCAGCATAAGGGTCAGAGGGTGGCCCTCCCAGGGCGAAGCATGGGGAGGACCCAACGAGAGGAACTCCTGGAGCGGAGGAGACAGTGTGTTAATAAGTTTTATCAGCTTGTGTCTACCGCTGGGGGGGCTTTAGACTTTAGAGGATACGAAGATTCCGATGCCTACACAGTTTGGTATGCCCACTACAAAGCCCCCTCGGGGCACCTTAGCCCCTTTGCTAACCGGGCTGGGGAGTACGTACTCCGAATGGCCCTTTTGGTTTAAATGTCTTGTGGGAGGCGGGAGATTCATGGACAAGACATTCGGGCTGCCATCTTGTTATATGAGTATTCGCTTAAGAGACTCCAAGCTGTTGTAGTGCCGTATACACCAACCGGAAAACAATTACAGCAGATCTTGAGTGCGATTGGGACGGAGACTTTGACCAAGAGACAACTATATCAAGGGATGAAGCAGATTTTGAAGGCCCAGGATGTGGAGGTTTTACTTAGTAGTCTCCTGGCAGACGGAAGCGTGGAGAGACTAGAAGATGGGAGGTATAGGAGAACATGACTCTCGTAGAACTTGCGGCTTTTTTGCTGGACCTTGCAGGAGAATATGATTTGGATCGGGTGAATCTCACGTTTGAAGGTGGCAAACGGATATTCTTGGATGGAGTGCTCCACCACAAAGGAGAACCTGTTGACACCAATTCATCGGCTGACTAAGGTAGAGATTGTTAAGATGGCCCGAGGGCGCTGCCAACATGGGCATACTTATCTTCAACATCCCCAGTGTTATTGGAGAGAGACTGGGATGGAGCCCAAAGTGGGATGTTTTGATATAGAGACAACTTGGGCTAACTTCAAGGCGGACACATCTCATTTGCTGTCTTATGCCATAAAGACGGTGGGGAAGGATGAGTTGGTTACGGGGCTCTTGAGGAAGGAAGATTTGGAAGATACGAGGGGGCGGGAGGATAAGAGACTGATAAAGGAGTTGTTGAAAGACCTCCGAGCCTATGATATGATTATTACTTTCTATGGTAAGAGGTTTGATGCTACTTTCATTCGGACCAGAGCCCTGATTAACGGGGTAAAGTTCCCTGGCTATGGGTCCTTGCAGCATGTGGATGTTTATGATATTGTGAAGCACAAGTTCTCTATCCGCCCTTGCTCGCAGGAGAATGCTTGTAAGCAGTTGGTTGGCACGGCTAAAAAGATCCATCCGGGGCATCTTTGTTGGAGGAATGCCTCTAGGGGGGATGCTAAGGCTCTCCAGGTGATCTTGAAGCGGAATATCTCGGATGTCCTAGACTTGGAACAACTTTGGTTGAAGGTCCGGGATTTTGCCCGGAAGAATGATACGAGTATATAATGACAGACAAACTGACTCTCTCGTTAATAGGCATCTATCTGCTGATGGTGGGGAGTTCCTTAGTTGAAAAGCAATGGAATAAGAGCATCTACTGGCTAGGGGCAGCAATCCTAACCTACGGTGTTTATAGGATGAAGTAGTGATTACTCTCAAGTGCCCCAAACATCCTCGTTATAACGCCGAGCGCCCCCCAAAGGCGGCGTGCGAGCCTTGTAAGATTATTGAGAGGGCCAAGGTGGAATTCGACCAAGCCGTGGCCCTTTTGAGGAGAGTGGAGGAGAAGTATGGGAGAACGAATTAAGGTTGGGATAGACGTGGATGGGGTCTTGGCGGATTTCATTACGGCCTTTATGGTAGAGGCTAATGCTCTATTCAATATCCCGGTTGTTTCAATGTTCACGGATTGGAACTATGGGGGGACGGGGATTACCGAAGCCCAGGCAGACGCAGTTTGGGAGAAGCTAAAGAATACCTCTAATTGGTGGCTTCGGGAAGTGGACATGCTCCCGGAGACAGACGGGCTTTCGGAATTGGATAAGAAGGCCCTGTGTTATTTTATAACTAGTCGAGGCCCTACGGTGGGAGATCCCGTGGAAAAGCAAACAGCCCAGTGGCTTAGGGCTAACTTTGGGTTGTTCACGCCGACTGTTATAGTGATGGATCTCCCTAGTCAGAAGGTTCCCTTGGCTAAGGCTTTGACGCTGGATTATTTCATTGATGACAAGCCTTCCACCTGTAAGCAGATGGCTAACGCGGGGTTGAAGTCTTATGTTAAGGATGCTCTTTATAACAAGGATGTGAATCTCCCGAGGGTTGCTACGTTCAATGACTTCGTAGAGGAGGTTCTTCGTGGAAGGGGGCAGTTGTGTCCTACTTTGACATAACTAATGATAAGAAAAGTTATGAGAGAATGAAGGAACACTTTCTTATCGGGGGCAAACTAAGGGAGGATGCACAGGTTTTATTCGTGTGCGAGAACGGAGTAGTTATGTGCAGGGAAGGAATAAAACTTAGTATACGAGAGAGCCCTAAATTTGTGTATATAGAGTTCCTAATGAAGGAGAGAGATGGAAGGGAAGAAGCGAGACAGTGGAAAGCTTAGATACGATTTGTTACCCCCTTTTGCATTGGAAGAAGTTGTTAAAGTATATACTATGGGGGCAAATAAATATGGAGATCAAAACTACAGGCTAGGCTTAAACTGGGGGCGTGTTTATGCCGCGATGCAGCGCCACCTAGAAGCATGGCGTAAAGGAGAAGAACGAGATCCAGAAGGACAGTTACACCTTGCTTCTGTAGCTTGGGGAGCTTTAACCTTGATGGAATATGGGAGGATGCGCCAGGAATATGATGACCGCCCTAAATGGTGGGACGAACAGTGGAAGAGGTTGGAAAAGATTCCTTCTAAATCCGTGTATGAGATTTCTAACTTAGGAAGAATTCGTAGAAAGGGGAAAATCTTAAAACCCCAAAGTAATGGGGTCGGTTATTATACGATAGCTTTTTATGAGGGAGGCAAACGAAAACGTTTATATATCCATAGGTTAGTAGCAGAAGCCTTTTTGGGGTCCAGTAACGGCCAGTGGGTGAATCATCGTGATGGTAATCGGGGGAATAATGCCCTGGCTAACTTGGAGTATTTAGATGCGGGGGCGAATATTCTTGATTCCTATAGGAGTGGAAGACGAAAGAGAGTCAGACCGGGTAGTAATAATGGAGAGTAAACGAGTTACCTTGAACCAGTGGCAGGCAAGATACGAGAATTATTTGCGGCTTACGGTGAGCAAGCATTATCTAGTGAAAGCGGCGGGTGCGTTAAGTAAGGTTTTTAAGAGGTTCCCGGAGAAGAGATACCCGGAGGACTTTAGCCGGTTGGATGCGGAGGACTATCGGATCTTCCGAGAGAGGGAGGTCAAGGCCACGACCGTGGCTAATGAGTTACGGTGTCTTCGGGCTTTTTGGAATTGGCTTTTGGAGAATGGAGGAGACCAGATCCCCCAATACAATCCTGTAAGTCATGTGGTAAGGCACAAGAACCTGGTAGAACACCGCCAACCTAGGTATCTATCAGAGGCAGAGCAGACGGCTCTGGGGTTTGATTTGGAGACAACCTGCCTCCCAGCCCAGGTGATGTTGACGACGGGGAGACAAGCTTCAGAGTTGCCAGAACTTACTTGGAGAGAGGTAGAGAGTTTGGTGGGGCCTTTGGGAAAGGCCCTAGACGAGAAGGTCTTCCCTGGGAGAAATGCTGTAAGTCTCCGAAGGGAGATTCATATATTCTTGAGGAAGAAGGGAGTTGAGCGCCCACCGGAGGCCCTGCGGTGGACCTGGGCGGTGAGGGCCCTTCGGGGGGGAGCCTCCATTGAGGAGGTTAAGGAGAGGATGGGAGTTAGGAGATTGGTGCTTTAAGGGCGCGTCGTCTAATAGGAGGACTCCTGGTTTGCACCCAGAGGATGGGAGTGCGAGTCTCCCCGTGTCCACCAAAAAGAAAACCCCAGGGGAGGGACACCCTGGGGCGAGAGGTCTGGCTGAGAGGCTGGGCCTTTTGTTTTTAGGGCATAGGGCCGAGTCTCCAGCGGTCAACTTCTAGGAATTTTTGGGTTAGAATTGCCCGCTCGTCTCGGGGGAAGTTTTTGAGGAGATGCTCTTTCTTGAGGATGGGATCTTTGATCTGAGTTCGTTCCTCTGGATTAGCCACGGCCCAGACCTTCAGGGCGGATTCTAAGCCGAGGTGGATGACTTGTCGGACCAGGGGGTTCGTGCTGTTGGGGTCGTTTATAGCCTCTTCAATTTTAGGTTCGTCTGCCTCGGCGATCTCCCCTCGATCAATAGCTCGGATAACATCCGACCAGTCCGCAGTTTTGTTGATTAGACGGGTTTCCAGGAGGCGGACGTTTTCTAGGTGCTCCATCCTCCGCATGGTTTTGGGTCCTTGAGGGAAATTGTGGCGAGCTTCTTTTTGGGCCATGGCCTCGGCGTTGGACATCCCGACATATTGAGGAGCGGGGATTCCTTTTCCAAGGAGTGTGGCAACAAGGGCGGCGGGGATGGAGCCTCCGTTGTTAAGGATTTTTCCGGCGTTACCAGTCCCTAGTTTGAAGGGCTTGTTTGGATCACCAATGAGTTGGTCGGCTCCAAGTTTGTTAAGGCCCATTGCTACGAAGGCTTCTGCTCCACTGATTGGGTTATATTGAGTGGCGGTCCACTTCAACATGTCCTTGGCGATAGTATATAGTTCGTCATCTGGACTCCAGACTTGATTTCCACGGGACTCCTGTGCAAAGACGATTCCTTGGGCTATGGCGATGATGGGGTTTATCTTTCCGCTGGCCATTTCCACGGCGTTAGACACAACGCTTCCAACCGTACTCTGACCTTGGGCGAGGGCAGCCATCTCTTTTAGATAGCTGGGGTCCATGATCCGCTCGGGGTATCCAGCAGGGGTAACTCTCCCAGATCTGGGGAAGGACTTCTCTAAAAGTCCCTCGGGGGGAGTTTCCCCTTTGTGCATCAACATATAGAGGTAGCTCCCATGAAGGGCCGTGATGAGGGGGAGCATTATGAGGTAGGCCGCTTGGGGAGAAAGGCCACCTCCTGTTAATGCTTTTGCTATATCAGTAAAGCCTCCCTTGAAGACTCGATAGCTTCCGATATTCCACCCTGGAGCTCGCATAAGGATGAGGAGGGCATCTCGCCATTTTCGGGACATGTCGAGGTTGTCGTAGTTTAATTGTCCCATACGATCTTCTATAACATCGGCAACCTTGGCGAGGGTCTTGGCCTTTAGTGCGTGGGAGGCGTTGGGAGGGAGTTTAGAAAGCTCCAACTCTGCGAGGTTGGCAAAGGCCCCGAGTTTCACACGGGGGACATAGAACTCCATCAGGGGCCTGCCGACGTATTCATAGAAGGCAGGGATGAGCTTGAGGGGGAGGCCAAGAGTGCCCTTGATGCCTTCTATGGTGCCTAATTCCTTCCAGGGACCTTTTTTCCATTCGGTTGTAAGGCGAGCGATCCCGTCGTTCTTATAAAGGGGATCAAGTCCAACGGACATGTTGGATTGGGCCACCATGTCTGCCAGGTCTGCGTATCTTTGGTAGACTTCTGGTTTGAGATAACTCTTTAGGATTGCATTTCCTCTGATCCAGCTCTGAACCCCAGAGGCATAGGGGACTATGGAGCGAAGGGCCGGGCCAAGGGCCTTGCGGAATTCCTGGAGACCGGCTAGGAGGTCTTTTTCTTGGCCTTCTCCTGCGATCTTTTTGAATCCTTCTGCCAGTCTTCCCAAGGCTATCGCGGCGTCTGTCACGGCTGCGTCGTTGGAGACAAAGGTGAAGTGGAAGCCGGAGAGTCCAAGCTGGGCCATGTTAAGGGTGTTGGCTTGGCGACGGATGGTTTGGAACCAACCTCCTTCTTCTCGGAAGCCGGGGCGGAGATAGCGGTTGAGGATTCCAGCGACTTGTTTGGGGGCGACCCATTGACCAACAGGGACCATGGTGGAGCCGCCTTTTTCTAGTTTAGCATATCGGTAGGCCCGGAAGATCCGGTCGTCTATTTGGTCGTAACCCTCGGGGACGGGTTGCCCCTTCTTGACCCACCTCATAAACCCTTGCTCATCAAGCTGTTGGAACATCTTGTGGGAGGTTATGAACTTGTCTAGTTGGTGGATTCGAAGAAGCGCCATCGTGACGGGGTTGTAGGTGAGGGGGGTGAGGCCGGGGCCGCCTTGGGACTTGGGAAGCATCCCGTCTTCGATGAATTGGAGTTCTCGCTTACGGAGCCATCCGGTGGAGCCCTCTAGGGGAGTTCGGGAACGGTCTTGTTTGAAGATCCAGTTTTTGGCTTCCTTGGGGCGTTGCCAGATGTGAGGGAAGTAGTTCTCAATGTATTCGTCGAGTTTGTCCTCACCGAGGGCTCGGATTTGATCTCGGCGGTCGTCTAGGAGTTGGCGGAGGGTTCGGGAGATGGCCGTGTCTTTGGGGTCTACGTCGTCGCCTTCGTAGGTTCCACGTTCCAGGCGGCGAGTGAAGTCCTTGAAGGTTTCGGGATTTCCGATTTTATCCCAACGTTTGATCTCAGGTTCCAGGAGGGCATCGAGTTGGGAGGCCCGGCGAGTCCGTTCTCCAAGCATCTCGCGGAGGTCTCCTTTGACCTTTTGGGGGTCGGAGACGTAGGATTTGTCGTAGGCTTCTCGGAATTGTTCTCGGGCGAGGTCTTGGACTTTCTTAAGGGGGCCCGAGAGGGCTCGGCCCAGGGATTCGATGGCGTCGGCTCCGGAGGGGAGTTTGAAGGGGACTCCGAAGTGGAGATCGGTGGGTTTGTTGGAAGGGCCGAGGGCTTCGATGACCAGGGATTCGGCTGAGGGAGCTCCTATGTATTTCTGTGGATTAAACCGCAGAGCTCCATCACTGTTGTATATGGGTAAAGCGCGCCCCGCCCTGTATTGAGCACGAAGAATGGGTTCGATAGGGCCGTCATAAACTAAGCCCATTATTTCGGAGGGTTTAGCAAGAGACTTGCCCCCTGTAAACTCCTCTAAAACTATCATTTCTTGTGCGTTTTTAGGATCGAAGAGCCCCCTTGATTTCGCTTCTTGTAACAATCTAGGCGCGATCTTTTCATACGCGGCGTATATGTCTTTTCGTTTAACTAAAGCATTGAGAGACACATTAAATAATTGTTCTACTTCTGGCGACGCCTGTGCTAAGTCTTGAATAAAATCTATATTCTCCCGTCGAATAGCAGGAATGGCGTCAGATAAAAGTAGCCCTATGCTGTCCCGCGTCTTTTCTCTAAACCGACCATGATCTATCTGTTCTGTTAACCGATTTCTAGGGCCAAAACCTCCTAGTGCGGTCATTGTATGCCCGTATCCACCAGATCTAGTTAAAGGAGAAACAAACCCAGCAATCCCTTCTTCACCCTCTCTAAGTGGGATGCCAGTTTTAAGATGTTCAGATAGGAGTTTCTCTTTGAAGGGCATCCCATGTACAAATTTAATCTTCTCTTCCGAAGAGATCTCCCCAGTGGGAGAATATTCGTATGAGGGGATTACTTCAGGGATGGGTCTAGTTAGGTCTTTAGCCGCTAAAGAGGTATCTTTATTCTGATCCTTAGTTTTGCTTACTTCTTGTAAAAATGCTTTATAAGTACGCTGTGGGCCTAAACGGAGGAAACCTCTTTCCTTACTCCCCTCTCTTATTCCTGACCCAAAAGTTGCGAATCGGCTCCGTTTAATAGTCTCTCGTTGGGCGGGGGAGAGGTCGAGGAGGTGCCAATTATCCTCCACAAGTCCCTTATTCCAAGAGCGGACGAGGGCTCGGGCTTCTGATACCGTTAGCTGTTGAGCGCGAGGGGGAACCGTACTAGGAGTGTCAACACCCCTCCATAATTCCCAGTGACCGTCGCGTTTGAGTAGGTTCTCACCATTTGGCCCCTTAATTACCGGACCAACCTCAGCACCATAGGGGCCAAAACTTTCTTGTACTAAATTGCCTCGTTCAAACTGTTCAAGAAGGTTTTGTTCCTTTTTATTTCTAAAACTAGGCCCTCCGTGTCTCCGCACCTCCACCCCAAAACTTTTCCCAACCTTCTCGAAGATCGAGGGAAATTGTTTATCGTAGAGATCTTGGGGCCAGTCCGGTTCTGACCACCGCTCGGAAACCTTGGCTCCGGGGGTTAGGAGGATTCCGTCGTAGTTTCCCTTGGCTGCCTCTCGAAGGACAACCTGGGCAAGACGGTCTTTCCAGGAGGAAAGGAGGGGGTGTTGGACGATTGCATAACTCTCCAAAAGATCCTCTTTGAACTCTGCGTGTTCCATTGGCCCCATATAAGGGTCAAGCTCTCGAGCTCGATTAAATCCCTCTATCTCCTCTCCGTATAAGACCCCCTCTATTGGATAAAATAAAGTCTTACGAATCTCCTCATCTGTTGGAGTTCTTCCCAGCTCCTTCTCTAACTTCTTTAACATACGATGCCGGTCGCTCTGGGCCTCGATCATAATGAGGTATTTCTTCCCCCCATGTTCTACGTCTGCGAGGGAGACATCTCCAAGGAGTCCCTGGCCTTTTTCACTGTAGTGGGGGGCTTGGTATATTGGGGCAGTAGGAGATACTTCTGATTCTCGTAGAAGAATCTCTCGATAATTCTTCACCGAGGGGAGGTCGGAGAAGAGATTCTGGTATCGAGCCCTTCCTCCATATCCCGCCTCTTCCCTGAAGAGGTCGTGGAGCTCCCGATACCTAATTTTTAGGACCCTCGATTTCTCTAAATAATTATCAAGGACCCGCCGTACTTCTGGGGGAGAAGTGTCGTTTACATTTAGGGTGGCCAGAACCTCAAACGGGGAAGAAATGTGGTATTTCTCTACCGTTCTATCCCGTTCTTGCCTGGCGATATTACGGTCGCGTTCTGCTTGTTGGAAGCTTTCTCGGGCAGCTTTGAGTTTGGGAGATTCTACTCTTGGCTTTCCTCCCAACTCCTCCACCTCCACCTTCCCCCTAAAAGCATAAGCCATCCTAGCCATGGAGGTCTTGTCGAGGGACTGAGGTTTGTGGGGTTGACCCCATTTGTTTAATCCAGGTTTTGGAATGGAGGCTTCCCGGAGGGCAGCCTCGATGGTGGAGACTTCTGCTTCGGGGACATTCTTCTTTAAGTAGGCCAACCACTCACTCGCGGGCATCTTGGGTTTGGGGGCCCGCCTGATCGTCATCTGTATCGTGGAGTAGAATCCAGAAGCCTTGGAGGGGATGGGGAACTTGAAATAACCTTGTTGCCCTTCAACCTTCGTAATCCACTTCATCGCATCTTGGATAGGAGTTTGGGACCCTTCCTTAATGGAGGCCATGTAGGTTTCTGTGACTTTGTCCCAGAGACGCGTTTTTACGGTCTTCTCAAGGTCTAGGGTCTTAACATAACGTCTAAGCCCCTGGAGTCCAGAGGTTAGATTGGGATGATAGTTCTCCCTTAAGTCTCGCTCCCGACTCTCGGCGGGGGTTTCTACGACAGGCTTGGTTTCCGTGGGGGAGATCTCCACGGGTTTTCCACTAAGCTTGGCCTGGAGAGCAGCCACTCGTCCCCTAACTTGAGGAGCCGTGGCTTCGTAGCTGGCGAGTTCTTCGGGGGATGCCTCGAAGGTGGGTTTGCTAACAGGAGGAGTCGGGGCGACGACTGTTGGTTTAACAGGGGCCTCGGGAGGTTTGACTTCTACTGCCGGGGCTAGGGGCCTACGCTCCGCCAGTCTCCTTCTTAACTCCCCCCCTTCATATTTCTTCCCCTGAGCCGCATAAAGACGACCGATCATGTAGTCTATTTGGCGGGCCCGTCGGACTTTCCCCTCAATGGCAGAGGCCAACTTCTCCCTGGTTAGCCGCCCCCCAAGGGGGATCTGAACCAGATTGGGAGACTCTGAAAGCTCCAGAAGGCGGTTGCCGTGTTTGAGGAGTTCTGCTTGTTTCTCTGGGGGTTGGAGACGAGCGTCGTCTGCTAGGAGGCGGGCTTGTTTGAGGGCAAGGGCCTGGGCCTCGCGGACTCGCGCTATCGGGGGGACCTCGGAGCCTCCAACCTGGACATATTCTCCGGTTGGGAGACGTTTGAGACCTACTGTTCCTAGGAGGATTTTCTCTGACTTGCCTCCCTCCTTGGGGGCAATCTCGAAGGAGGTCTCAGGTTTAACGTTGTTGCGTTTGAGGAATTGTCTCCACTCTAAGTCGGGGATCTCATCAAGGTTGGCGCGGCCCCCTGCCTCAAGGTCTTGGGCCAGCTTGGAAACAACCTCCGGGGGAAGCCCTTTGGCTTTTTCTGTCCATTCGTTAATTCGATTCTTTACTACAACGGTTCTCCCCCCAGCCATTGGGAGGGAGAGTTCTCCGCTTTTACCTAGGATTAACTCTCGGTAGATTGCCCGGAGGCGATCAACCGTGGGTTGATGCTCCGGGGGGATCTCGGTGGCGGGGGGGCCAAGAGAACTCCGCACCTCGTTTGCTCTGTTTCGGATGGCTTGGAGTTTGGTTTGGAGACCCCCAGGAGAGGGGGCGCTGGGAATAGGGGGCGCTCCCGCTGGAGTTTGTACGGGGAGCCTGGTCGGAGTTTCTACTCTAGTTGGAGTCTCAATCTGGGTGGGGGTCCTGACTGGAGGAACCTCAGGGGCCGCCATGGGAGAGGTGATCTCCATGGCCTCTTCGGTAGGAGCCGCCATCTCTTTTAGCGCCATTAAGAAAGGAGTCCCCCTTTCCTCCGCTTGTAGGGCCTCCCGACCTTTTATATGTCCCTCAACCTCAGCTATCTTGACTCGGGCAGAGCGGGCGTCTCCAGTAGCCTCAAAAGCTTTAGCGGCCTCTAGGCCCTCTCCAATCTTGGCCTCGACTGCTCGAAGGGCAGGGCGGAGTCCAAACTTGCTCCTATAAGTTAACCAACCTCCCACAGCCCCCGCACCAAAAGCGGAAGCGGCCCCCACAAACTGGGCGACATCTGGGGGTCCTCCAAGCTCTTCTACAACTTTCTCTCCTCCATATCCAAGTCCGGCGGCTATGGCTAAGGTCTTGGCGGTGTGCATGGGAGCGCCCACTAATCCCCCGGCAATAACCGGTTCCAGGGCCTTGAAGCCCCCCATGATACCCTTGGTAACTCCCCCGAGACGAGTTTCTCCTTGACCAGTCCAAGGGTCAATCACATCTGGACGAGGACTAAATATCTGACGGGCCCCCTCTCCAATATCCTTCCCAGCAGCAAAGGGAGAGCCAAGTAGGGGGACTTCTGCTAATCTATCTGTGGCTTCTCTCCAGGTCTTTGCAGGTGGGGGGAGATGCAAGGGGTCTGGGATGCCTCTATCTGTAGGGAGAGAGGTGACTCCAGGTTCCGTCCCCTTAAGGGGCAGAAGAAGATCCTGCTCATCAAACGCTTGATCTACCGGCCCCGCAAAGAATCTCTTCATCGCATGGGAGGCGAGACCAGGAATCTTTTGGAAGACCTCCTTGGCCTCGGGGTCGGCTAGGACGCCCCCTTTCCAAAAGTTGGCGCGGACTCGTTCCTTCCGCTCGGGAGGAAGCGCCTTAAACTCTTCCTCTTGGATCAGTTCGTTCCAATATTTTGTAAGCTTTAAGAGGGAATCTGCCATGATTAACGATCCCAGCGAGAAACTTTAGACTTGGGTTTTGCAGAAGGAGCAGGAGCCATCCCCGGCATAACTTTCCTCCGGGCCATCCGCCATTGTTCATGGCTAATTACTTGATCCAACTTCCCCCCTCGGAGGAGTTCTTGGGCGTAGGTTTGATATTCGGCTAGTTCTTTCCTTACATTGTCCGCCAGGAGCTTCCGTCGTTCTGAGGGGGTGGCATTGGGATTTCCAGGGATCTGAGGAGGAAGATCCATGCCTTCGGTTTTGGTTATTTCAGACTCCAGGGTCCGAACGGAGTTGTTATAGATCTCATAAGGAAGGGCGACTTGTTTGGTTGCTCCTGCCCTACCCCCGGCAGCGAGAGTAAGATTAGCTTGGTGAGCGGCTTCCAGACGACGCCCGGTGGTTTGGTCTGTTGGATCTGAGCTTTGCTTCAAGGCATCAATTCGCTCTTCTAATGTTCCAGAGGTTCCTCCAGGAGCACGAAAAGCAGGAAGGGGTCCCTCGGGACTAGTAAAAGGAGTCAAGGTTCCCTCGGTTGTGTTTGGTCTCCAAACTCCCCCAGAGGGGTCAATCATGGGAGAACCGTATTTATCTGGGCTCTCCTTAACTAGCCCCATCGCAGGCATGGGGGTCTCCCCCTCTTTTGCAGGCATCATAGCGAGGGAGGTTTTTCCTGAACGATGAGTTTGAAGAATCTTTCCATCAGCTAGAACTTGTTGTCTTTCTACAGGGTCTTGTTTCTCCAACCACATGGAATGTGTAGCTTGCTGTTTATAAAGATCTGCGTGAGTCTTATAGAGTTCGTCTTGTTCTCGTTGCCTTTTTAGTTGGGCAACTTGGAGTCCAAGCTGGAGAGGCCCTTGAATTCTGGCGTTCTCCATCTCCGTCCGGAGCATGGGTCCCCCCACAAGGGCCGCTCGCGTTGCGTCGGCGACTTGGTTGGCGGCGCTTCCCCCAGTGGATTGATAGGCCGCGAGGCCAAGCCCAGCCCCCTCAATGGCCCGAGTAACTCCAGGGTGTCGTCCAAAGAAGTTATCTGTCCCTGGCTCCGGGAAGAGCATGTTCTGACGAGGAGCAGGGATACGTACCCCAAGGCGAGCAAGCTCTTCTTGGAGCTCCTTGGAGTTCTCTAGCTCCGGAGGCATCCTAGACCCCCCTATCGAGGGGCGTCTACCAAACATAAAAGGCATTCTGGGCATAGGCATGATAGTAACCTTTGACTAAGGTTTCAACCCACGAAAAGTTCCAAAGATATTATTAGGGATGTTCATTCCCCCCAGGGCTCCTGCTGGGGCTGCAATCCTGGTGAGGGCGCTAGAACCTTTGCCCAGGAGTCCCGTGGCTCCCCCAGTAAAGGCACTTCCCGCCGCTCCTATTGCAGCAGCGAGCAGAGGACCCAACCATCCCCCAGACTCCTGGGCGACAGATTTCCCGGTGGAACTCTGCCCAAGTTCCAGGGGTTGGAACCCCATTGCCTGCCCCGTGGCCCACTGTTGGGCTCCGAGGGAGGCTTTAAGAGCATCCAGGAGGGCGTTGCTTTGGAGTCCGCTAGTTCCTCTCTCCGCTCGACCCATCTGGGCCTGGAGAAAGGCCGGGGTAGAACCTCCCCCAAACATCTGAGCTCGTTGAAGGATGTTTCCTTGGGATCGGGCTCCCAGGGCTTGGGCTTGTCCGGCGGTACGACCAAAGAGGGTTTGGAAGTAAGTGGACTTTAAGGGGTCCGTCATATATCCCGTCAGGACATTCCTTGCCTGGGGAAGCATGGTTTGATAAGCTTCCATGCTGGCCGGGTCAAAGTCTCGGGTGGTCTTTTGTTCACTAGTAGTAGTAGTCTTCTTGTTCATTAGAGTATCTTCTTGTATCGGAGCTCTGGCTCCGGAGAGATGCAGATTGCTCCGAATTTTTCAACCTGCTTGCGATATTGTTCAGCCTCGGGCCTGGCGGGGACGGAGAAATAGTAGAGGGGGATTCCGGCTGTTCGGAGGATTCCCTCTAGGGCCCAGATAAAAGCGGCGCGTTGGGCGGTGCTTCCGTCGAAGATTACAGGGTCCATCTCCGTGGTGAGACGGATAACGGCCCGTTGGTTGCCACAAGCGTAGACGGTGGTTCCAGATCCCGCGCTGGGCGGGGCTAACTCACTGGTGGGTCGAAGGGCCTCAATCTCTTCTGGACTGGCCAATCTAATCGGTTCCAACCTATTCCTCCCTCTTGTCTTGTAACTTAACAAATTGAATCGGGGGGCTCTTCTCGACCTTGACCCCAAGGTATTCTGCTATGAGTTCCAGAGTAGAATAGATATGGGGCAAGTGATTTTGGGCCATATCTCGGACGAAGTTTTGCTCAATCTCCGAGTTCCTGACCTTCCGATAGAGCCACCTAAGAGTGGCCCCTACCATGGCTATGACTGCCGCCCAATGGCCAAGCTCTGTGATCTTTTCAGGCGACATTAGATTGCCTCTTGACGGAGTTGGTTAGTTGTGAAACCAAGGTCTGTGTAGGTGATGGGGTTTCCACCATTCTCCCCGGAGGGCCCGGTATAGCGGGTCCAGAGCCGGAAGGCGTTGGCGGAGGCCCCCAGGATTTGGGTCCCCATGTTGATGGCTGCGCCTCCTGTGGCTCCCGCGAGACCTGCTTGGGTTGTGGCCAGCTTAACCCTGGTTGTTGGGTTGGAGTTTCCCCCAATGGAGTCTGTGATGCTGGTTGTGATCTGATCCACTCCAGGGTTGGAGTTAGCCCTGACCTTATCGGTAGCTATGTCCGACCCAAACCAGACCTTTGTGTCTACCGTCCCTCCTACGGCGTTGTCAATCTCCGCCAGGAGAGGGTCCCCGGTGTTAATGGGGCGGGCAAAGTTTGGGGCATCTGCCCCACTATCGTGATAATATCCAAAAGCAGCCATTAACGGCCTCCAATTACTTTTCGTTTTACGGCGTAATAAATCTCTTTAAGCTTTGCTATAGAAGTAACGAGTTTGAAGAAGAGGTTCTTCAACTTAGCCAGAAGACTCCCAAGGGCAATGTAAAAGATCTGTTTACTCGAAAGAACGGGGGTAACTAAGACATAGAAGATCTCTTTCAACTGTGCCGTGAGTACCCCATAAAAAGTTTCTTTAGTCTTTGCTACAGGTTGGAAGACCTCAACCACGATGACTCGCCCAGGGGCTCCAGCCCCCCCAGCGCCACCGCCTTCAGGACCCTTACCCCCGCCCCCACCCCCACCTCCAGGAGCGGTTCCGGGTTGTCCAGGATTGGCAGGGTCTCCAGCGGAGAAGTTTGCAGGCCCCCCAGCCCCTCCAATTCCACCAGTATCTCCCGCATCTCCCCCTTTTCCCCCTGCGGTAGTAGGGGCGGCTCCGTCTTGTCCTGCATATTCAATGTCTCCCTGAGATACCGCTAATGATCCTCCCGCACCTCCATCTACTCCATTTTGCCCACTTTGAGCGAGGCAAATGAGGGTAACTCCAACGATGAAGCTGTTAAGGGTTTGGTCCCCTCCGGGGCCAACAAATACACTATAATTATTCCCAGGAGTTACATCAATAATTCTCCAGGCATAAGCCCCTCCACCACCACCGCGTCCTCCAAGCGTGACTCCTCCCATTTCTCCATTTCCTCCACCTCCGAAACAAGTGACATCTAGTTCTTTGACCGTCCCATCGGCGGGGCAGTTGTAGACATCGTTGGAGTTGTATGTGAAAGTGGCCATTAGGTTCCTATCGCTAGATAAAAGA
>ERZ1292629.255-Hain-H43-01um-R1-255-length-57159-cov-9_pt3 | contig 27755 bp, 30 predicted proteins | sample MGYA00564399_ERZ1292629 | MGnify/ENA primary metagenome ERZ1292629 (study PRJEB36523, sample SAMEA6512636) | groundwater metagenome | collected 2019-01-08 | study: AquaDiva: Metagenomics assemblies of 32 groundwater samples
CAGGATTCTACACCGCTCACGACCTCAAGGATTTCTTGAAGGAGCTGCCGAAAGAGATAAGAATGTCGGCGCAATCCGAGACGAAGTTGAGGGAGGCAATGCGGGAAGGATTCGACAGCGCAATGCTTTTGCCTTCAACCGATCTCCAAAGAGGAAATATCAACAAACTTCTTACGGAGCTTGCTGACAAAAAATTGCCCGGGCTTCAAGACGACGCGCCTGAGCAACTTAGCCAGGCACATTATATGTACCAGCCTGACGTGACGAAAAACGCCACGGCGCGAAACCGGCCCGCGAGAAAAGCATATCTTCTGCTCTACCAGTCAGGGCCGATTCCCGATGAAACAAAAGGCAAATCTCCCGACCAGCTCGATCCGCTCTTTACCCAAAAGAAATGGAATGGCCTCACGCTCGAGGAATATCTGATGCTGCAGAGAAAAGAGGCGGAAGCAAGTAAGGACCACCGTTTCGATGCTTATAACGACGACGCCAAGAAGTCGCAGTGGACCTGGCTCCTCGATTCCCGCGTGCCCGGGGGCGTGGTCTACGCGTACTGGAGCCCGGGGTTTCGGCGGGTCAGGGTGAGTTGGTGTGGGTCCGGGGATTCGGATCCGTTTCTGGGCGCGCGTCCCGCGGTCGTTGTCGAGGTTGAAGTTTGATATTTGAAAATTTATTCTTTATTTTCATTTTTTCTTCTTCGCCTGCCGCGGGCAGGCGCTCCGCCCAAGTTTTTCACTATACGGTGAAAAGTTTCGGCGGGGCTCATGCAGCCACTGCCTCTTCTTAGTCATGAGAGGACAAGCAGATTGGTTCGCCTCGATCTCGGCGTGCGCACGCCGAGCGACGAAATGACAAAACGACAACGACGTTCCTTGTGGGAACAGCGGACAGGGGCGACCTGCGGGAAGCCCTGTGAGACGAGGACGGATCAAGGAACACGGGACGCGGGTGCCCGGGGGCGTGGTACACGCGAACTGGAACCCGAGGAATCGGCAGGTCAAGGTGAATTGGAATAGGTCCGGGAATTCGAATCCGTTTCTGGGCGCGCGTCCCGCGGTCGTTGTTTCAAGCGCTTTTATTCCGGTTGGTTATAGGGCCCGCTACGGACGTATTTCACCCATCCCCCGAGCATTTTCCCGATTTCCTGAAGATCGGCGGTCATCTGGAAATACTGGGTGCTTTCGATAAGCTTCAACTCGAAGCTCATTCGGTTAAGCATTTTCAGCAGCTCGCATTTTGCGTTGGCCTTGAGGAGCGGCGCTTCGCGAAGCGGTCGCGGGAGCGAATTCGCCTCGAAAATCAATTCAAGGAGAGAAAGGATGTTCTTGTCGATCGTTTGACCCAGCGAGTAGCGGTAGATCTTCGGGAACTGGTACACTAGGGGGCTGAACGCCATGTATGCCTTGTAGATGGCAACGGCGATCGGCGGTTCGTATATGATGTCTCGTTTCATAAGATTATAAATGTATACGTTAAAACCATTCGCAAATTTTTGTGATCCAGAATCTCTTTACGCCTCGTGGAGACGCTTTCGACGGGGTAAGCGCCGGCGTAAAGACATTCTAGTATTTGAATGTTACCTTGAGGATGAGCTTTTTTCTCTTTCGGAGGATCTCGCAAGCGGCAAATACGTTCACAGCGAGTACCACCGATTTTACATACGTGACCCCAAATATCGGATGATCCACAAAGCGGCGGTGAGAGACCGCGTGGTGCATCAAGCCCTGTATGATGCCCTCGAACCGCTATTTGAAAGTAAGTTTTTCTTCGATTCATATTCAGCAAGATTTAATAAGGGAACGGTGCGAGCAATAGCCCGCGTGCTTTCTTTTATTCGTAAAGTGACCAAGGACGGTCGACAAGAGGCATGGATATTTCATGGCGATGTGGATGATTTCTTCGGTTCAATCGACCACAAAATCCTTTTGGCCAAGCTCGGAAGGATCGTCCGCGATGAGCAATATCTCGATCTATCTAAAGAAATCATAGATAGCTTTTCTTGCCTACCCGGCAAGAGTTTGCCGCTCGGAAACCTCACCTCGCAGCTTTTCGCGAACGTTTATTTACACGAGCTGGACTATTTCGTCAAGCAAAAGCTTCGCGTCCAGTATTACGCGAGATACAACGACGACTTCTTCATCGTCGCGGATAACCGCGAGAAATTGCAAAATTTCTCCGTAGAAATTAAACAGCTTCTCAAGAGCGAGCTCGAGCTCAGCCTTCCTGCGGACAAAATCAAAATACGGCCGCTTAGCCAAAGCATCGATATATTGGGCGCGGTAGCCTTTCCTTGGGGAGTCGTTCCGCGCCGGCGTTTGCGGAAGGCGGCCGAGCAAACCGCGGTTTCCGCCCTGAGAAAAGGATATACTGAAAGGTGGAGAAGCGCCGCTTCTTACATAGGCCTTCTCGGCAACACAAAGAGCTTCTTTTTGCGCGAAAGATTGCGCACCGCTTATTTATCATGAACAACAGAGAAAAAATTCAAGCCGGGCCATCCCAGGAATCGCAGGGGATAGACGCGAAGGAGGTTCTGCGCGGCGCGGAGCAGGAACTCATCGGCAACTCGCTCGCTTCCCGCGAAGGTATCGAAGGGCTCGAGGCGTGGCGGGACATCAATCGCAGGGGGAAGTCGGCCAGCCATATGAGAAAATTTTTAGATACACTCACGGCGTATGATGCGGCGACACGAAAGAATCCCACCTCAAAGGAAGTATTAACGGAAGAAATAAGGAAATTATCGGCTGGCGGCGAAGAAGCGCCCACTCGCCAAGAAGAGCTTATCAGTCTTTTCCTTGCGAAAAAACTCGGGGAGGAACCGCCTCAAGTGCGCAGCGAGGTAAGGCGGATTTTCGAATCGCTGGCGCGGGTGCCGTCGAGCGAAGGCGAAGTGACGGATGTCGCAGACATTCTCACGTCCTCAAGAACGCCGCTCAAAACGAAAGCGTTGTGGCTTGAATCGCAACTCGCCTCCGGCCTTAAATTTCTTGAACGCCGTGATTTTATGGATGCCCGAAAAAAAGCTGAAGTGCCTCCTCCCGAGGAAGTCTTGAAGCAAAAAGAAGAAGCGCCGGAGCAGAACGTACCGCCGCCAGCGAGCGATTCTTTCCGGCCGTTCATGGAAGAAATGATGCGTTCGAAGGAAGGCGAACCGGGGGCGTTTTTCACCATCGCCCCGTTCTACGGCGGCTACTATAAAGAAGGAGATTATGAGATTTGGAATCAAAAAACATTATCGTGGGAGCGGCGCGGACGATATCTCCAGAGTCCCGAAAAGGCGGAGTTCGAAGAGAAAACAAGGCGCGTGATCGCGGGAACGATACGGCCCGGAGTGCAGACGGCGCTACCGATGCCCTACGGCTTCAGTCCCGACGCGAAAACGCTGAAGGTTCAGGAAAAAGGGAAAATAGAAGTTCTAGAAGACGGCCGCGGAGGATACGTGCTGCAAACAAAGGGAGACGCGTTAACGTTTTTCTCCGTCGAGCTCGCGAGAAGCGTCATCGTGAAAGAAGAAAAAGCCGGGCAGCTCCCCAAGTTCGAAACCGGCAAATTGTCGAAAGAAACGGAAGCGAAGCTCGAAGAGATCAGAAAGTTAAAAGCGCAGCCCCCGGAGAAGGCTCGTCTTCTCAAGGCGTATGTGAAACAAACCCTCAAATATTCTAACGAGTCAGCGATGAACGCCGTTTATCAGGGCGGCAATCCTAAAGACTACTTCCGCCGCATCGAAGAGCACAAGAAAGCCGATTGTGACGTGGCGAACACTTATTTTGCAGCACTTCTTTCACGCCTCGAAATACCGGTGCGCATGGTGACCGGCCATTACGTGCAAGTGAAAAACCGGAAGGGTAACGCAGCGATCTCTTCTGGTACCGGTCATGCATGGGTTGAGGTTTGGAACGGAAAATCATGGGAAAAGCTCGATGCCACGCCGCCGGGAGATCCGAACATGGATGACGAGGAGATGGACGAGAATCGGGAAGACTCCATGCTTGAAGGAGATTTCGCCGAACAGGAAGCCGAGGAAATTTCCAAGGAAGAACTCGAAAAAATGATTGCCGAAGCGAAAGCGGAACTTGATAAAAAGGAGAGTAAAAAAGGAGAAACTGCCGCCCTCCGTTTTGCAGAAAACGCGGGCTGCACGCCCGAGGAAGCGAAAGAGATTCTGAAACAGATTGACGCTGCAAGAGAGCTTCGGGACAAGCGTGGCAGGAGAATAAGAGACCGAATTATCGCGGAATTTCAGAAGATTGTCAAAAACAATATGGTGGAGAGGTTGCGTTATAAGTCGCCGGTGCGGTTGCCTGACGCTCACGAATTGGTTGATCCGGTCGAGGCCGCCCTCGATATCGAAGCCGGAGAAGCTGAACCGGGAGGGTTCGCAAAATACGAGCAAAAAACCGAACGCGAACAAATTTACGGGGGCTTCGACGCGATTTTCGTCGTTGATAAAAGCGGCTCGATGGGCGAAACCGATCCGAAGAGCGGTTCACCGAAGTGGAAAGAGCAGCAAAAATTTGTATTCGTACTTATGGATTCCCTCCACGCCACGGCACAGGAATTCAAGCGCGAGCGCATAAAACTCGTTTCCCCGATTGATATTCGTTCCGGGCTTATAAGTTTCCAAGCCGGCGGTGCAACCATCGAACTGCCGCTTGGTTCCGCGTGGGGGCCAAAGGAGCAATATCAAGTATGGAAGGCGCTCCAGAAGAATGTCGGTGGGGGCACTCCCGATAACCTTGGGTTGAACTTGGCACAGCAAGTCATTGAGCAGGACATCGCTCAGAATCCGCAGGAGAAAAAACGGTTGCGACTCGTTATCGTCGGTGCTGATGGCGGCAGCGACAATAAATCGGCCACAATGCAGGCGAAGGAAACGCTCAAGTCGATAGGCGCAGTGGTTAAAGCCGCCGGGATTGGAGCGGGAGCCAGAGAAGTGGAATCAACGTACTATCCCGACGGCAAAAATCTTGATAGTTTTGAAGATCTTCCTGATTTCGCGGCTGGAGAAATCATCGCCGAAGCGAAGAAGCTCTATCCGAGGAAGGTAAAGAAATAATTCTGGACTTTTATTACCATCAAGGAAAGAATCCGACTGCTTTGCGCGGCCATTACAATATCGTCAACCGCTACCGCAAGTATCCCAACCTGCAGTGGGCGCGCGTCCCGGACAAAACGGCGCTTACCGGCTGGCGGAGGATAAAAATCTGCACCAGCTGTATTAAAACACTCAATAAGACCAAATAAAAAAGACCTGGCGAACTGGGTTAAACAATTAGAAAGAATGTTCAACAACTTAAACGGGCTGTGGTATATGGGTATTACACGTGGCTGGGGGTCACGAAAACCGGATTCAAGCTCCGGCAGCCCGACAAAAAAATCCCCGAAAGCGCGGTGCTTTCGGGGCATAGGACTGGAGGAATTGGGAAATGGTCAGGTTGTTCGCTTGAGTTGTTCGCAGGAAATTTCCTGATCAATTTGTGCCGCCGCCCTTTTTAGCTCGTGACGGCAATCGGGATTATCAGTTTCAACCTCGACCAATAAATTTTTTAGTGCCGCCCTCGCTTGGCCAAACTGGATTTGGTGTTCAAAGAACTGCTTTTGGATAAGCGAAGCGGCCCGAACAAATTCCTCCAGCGCCGAACAGTCCTTGACGACCATCTTATTCACCTCCCAGACCGAATTGGCTTAAAGATAGCAAAACCAAGCGGAGAAATCAATTAGCCCTTCTCACGAGCGTACGCTGGAGTTTATCGCTCATTTGAGTGGTTGGTTATAATTTGATAATTTAGGCCGTCTAAAATTAATTCCACGCGGCCGCCAATATCCGTACGATAATACTTTACCCCGTGCTTGTCCAGCCGCGCCAGCACGGTCGGGTGCGGGTGGCCGTAGCTGTTTTTGGCGCCGACGGAAATAAAAGCCGTCTCCGGCGTGACCGCGTTGAGAAATTCTTCGGAAGTGGAAGTTTTGGAGCCGTGGTGGGCAAGTTTGAGAAAATCGGAGTCAATTTCCGGGCTTCGAGCGGCTAATTCTTTTTCCACCGGCGTTTCAATGTCGCCGGTGAGCAAAACCGAGCTTTCTCCGTAAACCAATTTAATGATGATGGAATTGTTATTGGCCTGTTTTTTGGGGAGCGAGCCGGTATAGGGATAAATCACCAAAATCACCGCTCCCCCGCCCAAGTCAACCACTTGTCCGGACTGGGCGTTGAAAATCTTGGCTTCGGTTTTGAGCTGATTCCACTCGGCATAAGCCGAACCGCTGTGACTGATCGGATTTTCCAAGACATTGGCAACGTTGTAACGTTTTAGCACATCAACCAGCCCGTTGATGTGGTCGGCGTCGGGGTGAGTTAGAACCACTAAATCAATGGAACGGTCATCAAAAGGCATTACGCTGGCCAGCTCGGCAACCACTTGGCTGTCCGGCCCGCCGTCAACCAGCACCTGATTGCCGGTCGGCGATTCAATAAATATTGCGTCGCCCTGGCCGACGTCCAGAAAATATATTTTGAGCCGGCCGTCGGTCAGGGCAACGGCCCGCAGGGCAACGAAACTCAAAACTGCCGCGGCGGCGACAGCGGTCAAGATTAGCCAATTTACTTTGCCGACTGGTCTAAGTTTTGGCTGATTTGCGTGTGGCAACATTAATCATAAAGGCGAGGACCAGATAAGAAGCTATGGCCAAGTACCAAGGAAATTGCACCGAGAGTGCCGCCCAGTCCGGCGCGGCAAAAATTTTAACAATTTCTAAAACAGCCGCGCCTAACAGCCAGACGAAATAGCCGACTATTTGCCCCGCCAGCGGCACTACCATCCCGGCTGCAGCCATCACAAAACCTAGCGCCATCAAATACGGGATCAGCGGCAGAATCAAAAGATTAGCCGGCAGAGCGACCAGAGAAAGGTTATTGAAGTATAAAAGCAGAAGCGGCAGAACGAAAATCTGGGCGGAAACAGTCATAAGCAAGGTCTCCCGAAAACCGAACCATCGGGGCAGTTTGGCAAAGCGCGCTTCCAGCAGCGGTCCCAGAAAAATCAAACCCAGGGTGGCGGCGAAAGATAGTTGGAAACCAAGGTCATAGCGCAGCACTTCCGGATTGATCAGAATCATCACCGCGCCGGCTAAGATAATGCCGTTTTGAGAATCGTAAAGCCGCCCCTGCCGCTGGGCCAAAAGCAAAACCGCGCCCATCACTGCCGCCCGGATGACTGACGCTTGCGCGCCGGTGAGAATGGTAAAAAGAGCAATGCCGGCCAGCGAAAACCAAAAAGCCGTCGGCCGTTTGAAAAACAGCAGGAAAAACCAAGAGACGACCCAAGCGATAATGGTGATGTTATAGCCGGAAATGGCCAAAATATGGCTGGTACTGGTGCGGGCGAACGCTTCTTTAAGATCGACTGGGATTTGGGAGCGCGCGCCCAGCAAAATTCCATTGATATAGGCCGCCTGCGGTTCGGCCAGCGAGCGGTTGATTGATTCAATGAAGGCCCCTTTCAGTTTGAAAATGTTCCGATACAGGGGAAGTTTCAGCCCCTCTCCAAAACCAAGTTTAAATTCAGTTTCGGTGATTTCCGGATAAGTCATCAGGGTAAAAATGCCGTCCTTGGATAAATAGGCCTGATAGTCAAAATCCGGACTGAAATTTTCCGGCAAACGCAATTTGCCGCTGATTCTCAATTTTTGGCCGTACTGGTAGCGCGGATAAAGCGGGGCGGTAACCAGTACCCGCTCGTCAGTGTCAATCACCCGTCCGGCCGAAAGTGCTTGCTTGCTTTTGAAAACGATTTGCTGTTTGTCGCTTCGGGGTTCAGGTTCGCCGTCAATATAACCGATCAGAGTGATTTTGAAACGGTTCTCGGCGCTGACGTTTTGCAGTTGCTCGGCGGCTTTGGCAAATTCCTCCAGCTTGTGGAAGCGGTTATGGGAAAGGTTGAAACGCAGAATGCCGAACAAAACCAGCAGGACCAAAAAGGCGCCCAGGGCTATTTTGGGATTAAGCAGTTTTGAACCGCGGCGAAAAAAAATAGCGATAGCGGAGGCGCAAACGATAATGGCGATGATGACAATTTTTTGAGAAACCGCCCAAAAAGAGCCAGCCGCGATACCGGCGATAAAAGCCAAAAGTAAAAACAGAAAAATTTGCGATCGGTGCATGTTGGTTGAGCTGAACTGGGGTGCCTCTGGGCAGTTCCAAAATTGTGAGATTGCATGGTTGGCAAGTAGTATAATGCGAAGCGCACTGCGAGCCAAATCCACAATTTTGAAACAACGAGCCGAAAGGCTGGTTGAGGCGAGTGGTGGCCAGAGGCATCCCAGTTCAGTTCAATTACGACAGCGCCCCCAATTCGCGCAGGACTTGTTCAAAGGCCTTTACCGCCAGCACTGCTTGGCGGTGAGTCAGCTTGTAGTTGGCGTCGTGCACCAGCAGGTTGCGGAGTTTGTGGGCATCCCAGAGGTTTTGCAAAGACAGCAGCTGGCCGGGCTGGATCTGCATCTGCCGTTCGCCCATTGATTCACCCGGATAGCCGCCGGTCTTCAGGGTGTTATCGGTAAATTTGTCGGCTTCAATCACTGCCAGTTTCCACTCGGCTTCATTGAAAGAGTTGACGTGTTTTTTGACTTCTTCCCAGCGCCGGTCATAAGCGCTAACCGCTTCGGCCGGCGGATTAAACTCATCTTTTAAGTCCGCGAGTTCTTCTTTTATCCGGTTAGCCGCCAGCCGGCGGATTTTGAAAATTATCACTGCCAGCAAAAAGGCGAAAATAACGCTGACATAAGTCAAAACTGCTTTTAAGTCGGACAGCCAGAGCGGATAGTCAAAGCCGGACAAAAAATCATAAGCGTCGCCGGCCTGGGCCAGCAGTTTATTCAGTTCGGGATTGTTCGTAAGCATAGGCAATTTTTAGAATTGTCTCTTCATCAAAATGTTTACCGATAATTTGCAGACCCACTGGTAAGCCGTTCACATTGCCGCAGGGCACAGAGATCGCCGGCAATCCTGCCAAATTGACCTGGACCGTGTAAACATCGGCCAGATAATTTTCCAGGGGGGTGCTCAATTCGCCAAGTTTCGGAGCAACCATCGGCATAGTCGGACCAACAATAGCGTCATAGTGTTCAAAAATTTTGTCAAAACTTTGCTTAACCAGTGTTCGCACTTTTTGCGCTTTCAGATAATAGGCATCGTAATAACCGGCCGACAAGATATAAGTGCCAAGCATAATCCGGCGCTTAACTTCGTCGCCCAAACCATCCGCTCGAGATGTGGTGTAAGTGGCAAGTAGGTTTTCCGTCTGTTTGGCACTGTGGCCGTAGCGGATGCCGTCAAAGCGGGCTAGATTGGCCGAAATCTCCGCGGGCACGATGATATAGTAGGTCGCTAAGGCGTAATCAGTCAGCGGCAAACTGACATAATCAATGTGAGTACCCAGCATTTGGAGTTTGGAAATTGCTCTTTCAACTGTTTTGGCAACATCGGGATTCAGGCCGGCGCCAAAAAATTCCTTCGGCACGGCGATTTTCATTCCGGTTATGGGCTGGCCAAGTTCAGCGGTAAAATCCGGCACCATTCGCGGTGAACTGGTTGAGTCCATTGAGTCATGGCCGGCAATGGCCTTGAGCACAACGGCAGCATCCTCCACCGTGCGGGTGATCGGCCCGATTTGGTCTAGAGAGGAGGCCATAGCGATGAGGCCGTGGCGCGACACGCGCCCATAAGTCAGCTTCAGTCCCACCACTCCGCACCAGGCCGCCGGCGCTCGGATGGAGCCGCCCGTGTCGGAACCGAGAGCAAAAACCGCCAATCCCGCGGCCACGGCGGCGGCCGAACCGCCGGAAGAACCGCCGGCCACCCGGCTATGGTCGTGTGGATTAAGCGTCGGGCCGAAAGCCGAATTCTCGGTCGTCGTGCCCATCGCGAATTCATCCAGATTGGTTTTGCCCAGAAACACCGTTCCGGTTTTTTTAAGTTTTTTTATGACCGTTGCGTCGTAACTCGCCGTGTAATTTTTTAGAATCTTTGACCCGGCGGTGGTGATTGTTCCATCAATCAAAATATTGTCTTTGATAGCGCAAGGAATACCGGCCAAAACAGGTTTTAGGTTATAGGTTATAGGTTCTAGGTCTTTATCAAATACCGAAAGATAGGCGTTGAGTTTAGAGTTTTCTTTTTTAATCGCCTGCAAAAACTCCGCTCGCAGTTCTTCGGCGGTGAATTCTTTTTTATCCAACCCGGCCCGCACCGATTTGATCGTTAGTTTTTTGAGGTCCATTAAAGGTTTTTTTCTGCGGGAAATACTTGTTTTACTTTGAGATAATTTTCTTTCCGGCTCGGGAATTGCGAAGTCAATTTTTTGACTTTGTCCGCCGAAGCCTCAGTGAAGGCGAAGCCATCCTTTCTAAAAACATTTTCCAATCCGGTTACTTGGGCTAGCGGTTCAATGTTATCTGTGTTTACTTCGTTCAACTTATTGACATAACCCAAAATTGCCCCGAGATCTTCGGTCATTTTTTCTTTCTCCGCCGCCGTTAGCCTGATCCGCGCCAAGTTAACGATATGTTCAACTTCTCTTTTGGTTAACGCCATAAGCCAAAGATAGCACTTATTTAACCAGCTTCAAAAAATCCTTCTCACTCAAAATCTTTACTCCGAGTTTTTGGGCGCGATCGTATTTGGAGCCCGGCTCGGCGCCGGCCACTAAATAGTTGGTTTCTTTGGAGATGGAAGAGGAAGTATCGCCGCCGTGGGTGCGGACCAGTTCCTCGCCCTGTTCACGGGTCAGATTTTCCAGCGTGCCGGTGAAGACAAAGGTTAGGCCTTTGAGCTTGTTGGATTTTTGGGCTAACTCCTGCCGCAAAACTCGAAAACCAACTTTGGCAAATTTTTTCAGCAGTTTTTGGTTGTAGCTGTTCTGAAACCAATCATAAATACTGCGCGCTACCACTCCCCCGATGTCTTTGACGGTCAGCAATTCGTCCGCCTTAGCGGCTGCCAGTTTTTCCAGTGAGCCAAACTTGCGCGCTAAATCCAGCGCCGTCTCCGAACCGACGTGCGGAATACCCAAAGCGAAAATAAATCGGTTGAGCGGCGCTTGGTTGCGCGATCGAATTGAGCTGATTGCATTTTCGGCCGACTTGTCGGCAAAACGCTCCAGATTAAGCAGGTCTTCTTTTTTGAGGAGGTAGAAATCGGCGGCATCTTTAATCAGCCCAGCGTCCATCAGTTGGTCAATGATTTTGGGCCCGACCCCGTCAATGTCAATGGCTGACTTGGCAACAAAATGGTAAATTGCCTCGCGTTTGATAGCCGGACAATTTTTGTTGGTGCACTTGTAGGCGGCTTCGCCCTTTTCGCGTTTGACCGGTCCGCCGCAAACTGGGCATTTTTTCGGGAAATGAAAAATTCTCTCGCCGCCGGTGCGTAATTGTTTAAGTGTTTGTTTAATATCCGGGATCACATCCCCCGCCCGGCCGACTATCACCGTATCCCCGACACGTACATCCAATCGTTTGATTTCGTCTTCATTATGGAGGGTGGCTCGCGAGACGGTGGTGCCGCCGATTGCCACCGGCTCCAGCACGGCAATCGGCGTCAGCACGCCGGTACGGCCAATACTAATGATGATGTTTTTGACTTTGGTGGTGGACTCTTTGGGCGAGAATTTATAAGCCACAACGGCGCGGGGCGCCTTACCGACCACACCCAGTTTTTGGAACATTTTATTGTCGTTGACTTGCACAACGATACCATCAATTTCGTAGTCCAATTTCTCTCGCGCTTTTTCCCAATGGTCGTGGAACTTTTGGACTTCGGCCAGATTCTTGCAAAATTTATTATGCGGGTTGGTTTTGAAACCGAGCTTTTTGAGAAGTCCGTGCTCTTCCTCGTGGGTTCTCTGGCCGAAATCGGTTTTGAGTGCGTAAGCGAACGAGTCCAGCCGGCGGTTGGCAGTTACGGCCGGGTCAAGCTGGCGGATGGAACCGGCGGCCAGATTTCTGGGGTTGGCGTAAATTTTTTCGCCTTTTTTCTCAAGTTCTTGGTTCAGCCGTGCAAAATTCTTCTTGTTGATGAAGACTTCCCCTCGAATTACAATGGGCACCTTTGCAAACTCCGCAAAGGCGCCCATTGTAAGATTGAGTGGTATTGCTTCTATTGTTTTCAGATTTTGAGTGACGTCTTCGCCGGTAACGCCGTCGCCGCGGGTGGCGCCGGTTATCAAAATGCCGTTCTGGTAAACCAACTCAATGGCTAAACCGTCAATTTTGAGTTCGCAATAAAACCCGCCCAACTTTTGCTCCGCAAAACTTCGGCGGGCCGGTCCGCCATCAGGAACTGGCATGTTTAAAGTTCTGGCTATTCGATCCAGCCAATCTTCCATATCTTCCGTGTCAAAAGCGTCGTTGAACGACAGCATCCGCTCGGGATGGGTAAATTTTTTGAATTGTTTGAGCGGCTGGCCGCCCACCCGCTGGCTGGGCGAGTCGGGTGTAACTAAATCCGGAAACTCCTGCTCTAGATCAAACAGCTCTTTTTTCAGCGAATCTTCTACCGACTCCTCTACCAACGGCTTATCCAAAACCAACCGGTTATAGCGGTATTGATTGACGAGTTCCCTCAATTTCTCAAGGCGTTTTTTGGCCTCGGCACGGGTCATAATGTGCCTCAATTTTAGCACATTTTGACTGTAAACGGAATGAAAATTCTCGCTGGGAATTTGAGTGGTGATAGAAGGAGTTTTCGCCCAAGCCGACCCTCCCCTATCCCTATTAAAAACTGACCTCAATCGCGCGGCTGACGCTTTGGTAGGTGCCAATGACTTTGACCGGAGAGGTGTCGCAATCCCTGGCATCAAGGGTTTTTTCGTCGCCGTCGTAGTAGGCGGCGCCGTTGCTCATAACTGGTAAGTTGGTTGAACCTTTCTGATTTGTGTAAAGGCACCATTCAACCGCGCTGTCGGCGGCGTAGAAGGCGCTAACCGAACTTTTTGCTTTAGCCGACAAAAGGATTTTGGGAATGAAAACCGCGGACAGAGAAAAAACAATGGCCAGCATTACTGCCAGTAGTAAAACGGCAAAGACGATGACAGAGCCGGTTTGGGAAGGTTTTAGCTTATAGCTCCTGGGTTTTAGTTTTTGGAGCATAGTTATTAATTGCTCAAGCGGCGGGTTGAGACCGTGGTTTGAATGTCCATGGCCGATTCCGCCCCGGCACCGGCGCTTTTCAAACCAGTGACAATCGTTACCCGGGGCTGGAGTTTATCGTCAGCAGCTTGGCCGGTGATGCAGAAAAATAATCTGGTAAATTGAATGGTGTTAGAATTAACTATCGTCTGGATGCCGTTGACGGTGCGCTGGAGGTTATTGCCCGCCAAAGCATAAATCACCGAGCCGTTGACCGGATGGGTGATGTTCAAAGCCGCGGCCGGCGAAGCGGCGCAATCAGGCGTGTCGGCGGTATTGACGGTGCTGACCCGGATTTCCTTGGTCAGCGCTTCCAAGATGTAGTCGGCGTTCTCCTGGACTTGCTGGATATTGGAAGCGCGGCGCTGGGAACTTAACGAACCCGAGAAAATACCCCCGAATAAAAGAACGATGATTGAAAAGATAAAAAGCGCTACCAGCGTTTCCACCAGCGTAAATCCTCTTTTTTCTGTTTGAAAATTGAAAATTGAAAATTGAAAATTGTGCTTCATGGTCCCCAATTAAACAAATGCGCTTCGGCCGAAAGCGTTTTCGGCTGGCCGTTTACCGTCCAGTTTACCGTCGCCACAACTTTTTTCTCAATGCCGGCGGCAACGGTGCTAACCACTACTTGGCGTTTGAAAACGGTGTCAATACCGCTGGAATAGTTATAAAAACCGCCGGCGTCTTTTTTCAGAAAGGTGTTGTAATTACTGCCCAGTGCGGTTGAATCCCATTCCACGCTCCAGGTGCCGTCTTGAACAATCACTCCGAAAGCGGCGTCTTGATGCCATTCGTTATCCCGCATGTTTCTGACTACCTCAATCCCCTCCTGGACCAGACCGCTGGCGATGTAGTTGTCCCTGACCAGCCGGGCGCTGGCAATGTTTTGATTCAGAAGAGCCGAAGCAGCGGTCAAGCCAAGGCCCAAAATAAAAATTGCCACTAATGTTTCAATCAGGGTAAAACCATTGGCAGGTTTTAGGTTATGGCTTTTGGGTTTTGGGCGAGATAAACTCATTAATTGCTAAGATTTATGGCGCCCGACTTATGGACGCTCACTATGGTGCAATCGCCGCCGGGGCAAACCTGGCCGAGCCGCACCACATAAATGTCGGTGGCGGTCGGCGCAGTTGACAGATTAGCGTCGTTATTCAGATAGACTTTCGGATCGGGCGGCTCGAAAAAAACGTCGTAAAAAACGCCGCCGGGAGCCGAACCCGATAAAATCATGTTCGGGTTGCCGATGGTTCTGGTCTCAACGATTATATCCGTGCCGTTCTGAAAATTCCGATTGGCGCCGGAACAACTGCCGGTCGGCATACCGGCATAAATGTAGTAAGCCGCGCTGTTGACGTAATGGAGCCCGTAGCCGCAAGGATTTTCTTCCCGGCCGGAACTCGGGTTGTTAACTCTCCCTCCGGAGACGGCCAAACTCTGGGCTTTGCGGATATCGGCGACGATTACCGAGGAGAGCTGATGCCGAGCGGCGGCGTTGGTTGAAGCGGCCCGAAAATTGAGGACAAAAGTCGTCCCCACCAAAACGGTAATTGCCATAATTATCAGCAACTCAATGAGCGAAAAACCCTGCTGCAATTTTTCGGGAAAGTTTATCACTCAAGTTTAGCCTCGATTAGATCGCCTGCTCTAATCCTGATCTCGGGCAGATCCGGATTGGCGACGGGTTTTTTGTTCAGATAAAATTGCCAGTGCTGGTTGCCGCCTGGGCGGCCGTCCAGGACAACGGATTTGATTTTACCGTCCTCATCCAGCGCAAAATCAAAATCAAAATTGCCGGCGGCGGCCGCGGCCGCCAGCGTGTCCAGGAGGGTCATGCCGTCAATGACTGGACCCTCAAACATACGTTTGCGGTCTTGGTCAAAATAAATCATCAGGCCGGCGGTTTGCGCCTGGCTGGAGCCAAAATTCAGTCTGACGTTATCGGCGTAAATTAATGCCAAAGACAGACCGACTATTATCCAAAAAATTTTAGCTTTATTTTCCAATTCGCAAAATCAGATTAACGAAATCGACTCTCTGAATTATAGCATAACCGAAAAAAAGGTATAAACTAGCGGTTAAACACATGAAAGAACCAAGCGGGAGTCTAGTTTTCGGGCCGGCGCGTTTAAAAGCCATTAGGGCAATGCCGACAATCGCACCCAGAATAATTGCCAGATAAATAATAGCGATACCGCCCAACGGGCCGAAAACCAGTCCGATCATGGCGGCCAATTTGGCATCACCCAGGCCCAACCAGGTGCCACGGGAAACGACCCAAAATAGGAAGAAAAAAATAAACAGACCCAGAGCGGTTAAAATATTTTGGTAGGTCAATGGGTAAAAATTGCCAGGGCCGAAAAAAACATAAAGCACCGCGCCGAAAACGCCGGCGCCGATAACACTATTGGGAAGAATAAAATGTTTTAGGTCAATTACCAGCAGAATTAAAAATATCATCAGCAGAAAAAAACCAAAGGCGGCATCAGCCAAGCCCGACCGGCCCAACCACTCAAAACTGGCCAAGGCGGCCAAGCCGGAATAAAGTTCAACTACAAAATACTGCCAGCTGATCGGCTGGCGGCAAGCGCGGCACCGCCCGCGCAAAAGCAAAAAACTCATCAGCGGAATTAGGTCATACCAAACAATGGACCAAGCACAGCCGGGGCAAGCCGAGCGGCCGGTCAAACCGCGGCTGCGGGGCAAACGGTAAATAACTACATTGATAAAGCTCCCCGCTACCAGACCAAAGAGGAAAACAAATAAGTAATCCATCACCGACAAAGGGCATCTTTGCAAACGCAAAGATGCCCTTTGCAATTATTAATTGATAATTGGTTATTATTTCAAACCAAGATCAAAGACACAGTTAGTGTTGGCGACATTAGTATCGGGGCAAGTCTCGTTGGCCGAAGCGCCGTTGACGCCGGTGCCGCCGCTGGCCGTCCAGTCTACGCCGACATTGATGTCAGAATCTGTATCCAGAGCCTGTTTGTTTTTCAATTCCAGTTCGGCCCAAACTTGGTAACGGGTCGCGTTTGTGCCAGCAACTATATTCCAAGCATAACCGTAACAGCCGGCGCCGCCATAAGTAGTGCAGGTCGCCGCGCCCAGCGGATCAACTGGCACCGGTGAAATATATTTAGGACTAAAATTATTAGCGGCCGTGCCAAAATCAGTGAATTTGGGATATGTACCGTTGTCGTCAAAGTACTGTTCCGCAGCTGAACGCATCTGGTTAATGTGGGCAATCCGGGCAGTGTCTCTGGATTTTGAGCGGGCCGTGCCCAATTGGAGCAGTAAAATTGTAGCCAATATGGCGATAATGCCGATAACGACCAGAAGTTCCACCAAAGTGAACCCCTCTTTAAGAGACCGCCTAAAGGGAATAACCACAGTTGAACAAGCGCAAAGCGTAAAGCGAAAAGTGTAAAGTTTTGCTTAACACTCTCACAAACGGTTACGCGATTAGGATAAGTTTATTGTAAAACCGCTGGCTAAGCATAGCAAAAAAGTTATGCACATACATTATGCCCCGACTAAGCTGTAAATGGGCAAAAGTATCGCCGAAACCAGTATACCGACGGCCAAACCCAAGACTAAAATCAGCACCGGTTCAATCAGCTGGGTCAGATTCTGAACGTTATTTTCCGTCTCCGACTTGTAAAAGCGGGTGACATTATCCAGCATGAAATCGGTCCGGCCGGTCTTTTCCCCGACTGCCAACATTGAGGTTAAGAGGGCCGGGAAGACATCGTATTTGGCGAAAACTTCCGAAATCGTGCCGCCGTTCTGGACGTTGGTGCGGGCCTCCAGCAGTATTCTTTTATAAGTTTCATTGCCGACGACTTCGGCAGTAATGCTTAAACCGTCCAATATCGGCACGCCGGATTTGATTAGGGTAGAGAGCGACTCACCCAAGCGGGCAATGTAGAAATTTCTGAAAATCCTGCCGAATTGAGGCATTTTCAGTTCAAAGGCCTGCCAACGGCCGCGGCCTTGGTCACTGCGCAGATAATAATAAAGGCCGATAACGCCGCCGACCAGGGCGAATAAAATGAGGATGATGTAACTGTTCACAAAATCACTGACGATAATCAAAATCTTGGTGGTGGCCGGCAACTCGGTGGCTCCCGATTCTTTGAGAATGGACAGAAGTTGGGGCAAGACCATAGTTACCATAACGGTTGAAACCACAACAATCGCAAAAACGACAAAAGCTGGGTAAGACAAGGCACCTTTGATTTTTGAATTCAAAGTCGCGCTTTTTTCCAGGTAATCGGCTAAATAAAGAAGAGTGGAATGCAGTTTGCCGGAAACCTCGCCCGCCTTAACTAAACTGACGTAAAATTTGGTGAAGATTTTGTCGTGTTCAGCTAAAGCCACTGAAAGCGAAGCTCCGCCCTCCAAAGCGGCGGCCACGCTATTGATGACTTTGTGGAAGGACTCTTTATCAACTTGCTGGGCCAAAGCGTGCAGACCCTCCACCACCGGCACATCGGCATCAACCAGTGTCGCCAACTGGCGGGTGAACATTACTACATCTTTCTTGCCGGGCTGGTTAAAGACCGCCATCAGGTCTTTTGAAAAAAACGGCTTTTCGGCCGCTGCCAGCGACAAAATCACCAGTCCTTTCTGGTGCAGTACGGTGACGGCTTGGTCCTCGTTGGGCGCTTCAATCTTGCCCTCAACCACGGCCCCGCTTTGACTTTTGGCTTGATAATCAAACTCCATCTAGCAAAGTTTTTATTAAGGGTTTGGTGATAGCAGGTATTATTCACCAAACCCATTAACAATTTAGATCAGTGTTCTTAATTCCGATGGATTCAGCGAATAAAATTCCGCTTGCTCCAAAGAAATTTCGCGGCGGCGAACTAGATCGGCTAAGGATTTATTAAGCGAAATCATGCCCACGTCGCCGCCGGTGTCAATCACCAAATTCAACTGTTGGGTCTTGCGCTCGCGGATCAAATTGCGCACCGCCGGCGTGGCGATCATTACCTCAACGGCCGGTATTAAGCCGCCTTTAATGCGCGGGATCAAACGTTGCGAGACAATGCCGGAGATTGTATTAGCCAACTGATTAATGATCTGGCCTTGCTGTTCGGCGGGAAAAGTGTCAACAATGCGCTCAATGGTCTGGGCGGCGTTATTGGTGTGGAGCGAGGCGAAAACCAGATGGCCGGTCTCGGCGGCGGTTACGGTGGCGCTCATGGTTTCGCGGTCGCGCATCTCGCCGACCATAATCACGTCAACGTTTTCGCGAAAAGTTGAACGCAGGGCTTTGTCAAAAGAAAGAGTGTCAAAGTAAAGTTCGCGCTGGTCAATAATACTTTTTTCCGGAGTAAAAATGTATTCAACCGGGTCTTCAATGGTAACGATTTTCTCGGCCCGCTCTCGGTTGATTAAATCAATCAGCGCCGCCAAAGTGGTGGACTTGCCGTGGCCGTTGGGCCCGACGACAACCACAAAACCCTGGGAGATTTTAGTAAAAACTTTCAGCACCGCCGGCAGGCCCAGCTCTTCAATGGTCATTATCCGCTCGGGAATAAAGCGAAAAACGACGGCATAGTTGCCCCGGGTCAGATAGATGTTGATCCGGCAGCGGATTTTCTCGTTCAGTTCGTAGGCAAAATCTATTTCCTTTTCCCTCAACCAACGCTCTTTTTGAACGTCATTCAAAATGCCCAAGGCCATGCCTTCTACACTTTGCTTATCCAGCACTGGGTGGTCGGTTAGCGGCACTAATCGGCTGTCAATACGCACCGTCGGATAGTAACCGGTGGACAAATGCAAATCGGAGCCGCCCTGCTGGGCCGCCAATATCAGCAATTCGTCTATTTGTTTTTTGTAATCGTCGTTCATTGCGTCACTTCTCCCTCTTCACTCTCCTGTGCCACCTGCAACAACTCTTCCAGCGAGGTTACGCCTTTCAGCACTTTTATTATACCATCCTGAAACATGGTTAACATCCCCTGCCGCTTGGCTTCGGCGCGCAGCTTGGCTTCGGAGATGTCGGTCAGGACGATTTCCTCCAGTTCATCGGTCATAGCCAGTGTTTCAAAAAACCCGATGCGGCCTTTGTAGGCCTTGCCGCCGCATTCTTTACAACCCTGGGCGCTGGGCTTGAAAATTTCAAAGTTGCTTTTGGGCAGGTTTTTTTTGGCCTCGGCCGGCATCGTTTCCAGAACGCGGCTGATCAGTTCCGCCTCGGCGGCGCTGGCTCTGCTTTGAACTTTGCAGACAGCGCACAGTTTTCTGCCCAATCGCTGGGCGACGGCCAAGTTCAGAGTCGGCGCCAAAAGATATTTTTCTACGCCCATGTCAATCAAGCGCGGGATGACGCCGATGGTGTCATTGGTGTGCAAAGTTGAAAGCACGACGTGGCCGGTCAGGGCGGCCTGGGTGGCTAATTCGGCGGTCTCGCCATCGCGAATCTCACCGACCATGACCACATCCGGGTCTTGGCGCAAAATATGCCGCAAGCCGCTGGCGAAAGTATAGCCGATTTCTTCATGTACCTGGGACTGGCTGACGCCTTCCACGTAATACTCAATCGGATCCTCCAAGGTGACAATGTTAATGCCTTCGTCATTGATAGTGCGCAATATCGCCGCCAGAGTGGTGGACTTGCCGGAACCGGTCGGGCCGGTGATCAATATCGCCCCGAAGGGTTTGTTGATATTTTCGGTAACTAGCTCAAGCGAATGGCCTTCCAGACCCAAATCAGTCAGTTGGATATTGCCGACTAGCGGGTCCAGAATCCGCATCACCACTTTTTCACCGCTTCTGGTCGGGAAAGTTGAAACGCGGAAATCAACCCGCCGATCGCCGATGATAGTGGAAAAGCGGCCGTCTTGGGGCAGGCGCATCTCGTCAATCTTCAAGTCAGACAGGATTTTCACCCGGGTGACGATGGCGGAGAGCAAGTTAATCGGTAAACTCAAAGTCGTTTGCAAAATGCCGTCAATCCTGAAGCGCAAACGGATTTTTTCTTCAAACGGTTCCAGATGGATGTCGGAGGCCCTAGTTTCCACCGCATGCTTGACGATCGCGGCGACAATTCTGGTAACGGGAGCGTCGGCCGTGATCTGCCCGAGATCGTCAGTTTTTTCTATTTTCAGCCCCTTCTGTACCGCCTCTTCCGAGATTGATTCAAGCTCCCGGCCAACTTCGGTGCCCAAGGTTCGGTAGCTTCGGCTCAAAACTCCAAAATCCTTATAACTGATGAGGTGTTTTTCCGGGACTAAGCCGCGTTCCGAAGCAATGAATTTGAGCGCCTCCAAAGCGTCAATGTTCTCCGGATTAATGACGGCAATTCGCAAAATCCCATTTTCCTTGGCAAAAGGGATAATTTTGTAAAAATTGATGGTTTCTTCGGAGATTTCTTTTGACAGCTCGCGATTGATGTCAATACTGCCCAAGCTGACGATCGGCAGCTGATAGATCCCGGATTTGATCGGCAGCAGGTCTTCATCGACAATAATATTCCGTTCAAGCAAAAGCTCTCCGAAGTCAGTGTTTTGTTCAGTGGCTTCTTTTTCCAGCTGATTAGCAAGTTCGGGGGTTAATATCCCCCGTTTAATAAGTTCGTCTATTAATAATTGTGGAGTCTGAAAAGCCATGCTGACGCAATTAACAATCGGCAATCTATAATCTTCAATAATTGGCGATCAACGATTGGAGATTGGAGATTATGTTAGAATGGCGCGAATATGTCGTTCCGGCCGGTGGAACCGGGTAATACCGGGGCCTCACCCAAAATTTTGAGCGCTTTGAAATAGTCCCGGTTGAAGATCTCAAAGTTGAACGACCGGATATCTTTGAATTTACTCAAAACATCCTGTCTTGGCACTTCGGTCACGGTAATCGCTTGTTTATTGGGTCTGATCAGCTGGGAATAATAAAGATAGCCGCCGATCAAACCAAAAAGTATTATCACCGCCTGAATAAAAACGCCGGTTTGACTTTTAATTGTTTTTTTAGGCAGCGTTATGGCCATTTATTTGAGCGCATTGTAAGCGTTAAACTTAAACTCCAGATTAAATTTGCCCGGCACTACATTATCCCGGCTTACGGTTATTTCGCTGACGTCATAAATCCGCAAACTCTGCTCCAGGTCGCGCAACCAATCCAGCATTGATAAATAATCGCCCAGGGAAGACACTTTGATAAACAGCTGTCGGTAGTTAGCGGCTAGATTGGCGTTCTCGGCTGAAGTGGTTATCTCTCTCAATTGAATACCGTTCTGGTTGGCGGCGGCATAGATCGCCGAGATCACCTGATCCAATTGCGTTTTTTGCGGCAAGAGGATAACCAGTTTGCCGATGTCGTTTTTTCTGGTTTCGTACTGGCGCGATAATTCTTTGACGTTTTCCACCAGCTGGAAACGCTCAACCAGCAAGTCCTGGCGGCTTTGCAAAACCGCCTTGGCGTCGGCAATGGCCTCATAGGCCGGCACGTTGAGGATGAAAAACACAAAACCGCCGGCGGCGAAAACTATTGAAGCTAACAAGTCTCGGTTCATGGTTAATTCTTATTCTTCTTCAAAACTTTCTCGGTATCCAAGATCAGTTGGACGTCAAACTCAACCCGGCCATTGGGCAAACTGGTGATCTTGCCCACCGCCACATCGGTAATCGTATCGTCCGTATAAAACGCCGCGATTTGTTTGGCGATAGTCACATAACTGCCGGTAACGGCCTTGAAGGCATATTCGTTTCTGTCTAATTTCACCGTCAGAGAATTAAACTGGACCGCGGGCTGGACCAATTTTTGCACCCGCTCAAATGCCGCTGACCAGTAAACATGGTTTTCCAAAAGCGGCTGGACAATGGCCAAATCGTTTTTGAGCTTGAGCAGTTTGTCTTCGTCTTTTCTATTGCGGGATTTTTCCACTTGGTCCAGGGCGGCATTAACTCCGTCGATTTTCCCCAAAACCACAGCATTGTAGTAAATTAGTCCGCCATAGCCGGCCAGGAGCAAGCCAAAAAATACCGCCGCAAAAACCAGGAGCTGGCTTTGCCCCGGCGCGGAAAATTCTATTTTCTTCTTGGTTTCCGGAAGAAGCTGCAGTTCCCCGGTTTTATTTGGCATCTTGGTCTATGAGATGGTTTCAAAACCCTTCTTCTGCTACAATTTCTAAGGTTTTGAAACTATCTCATTCTAACATTAACGGCAATAAATGTTGTTAACAGTCAGAACTCGCGCATTGCCAGACCCAAGGCAATAGCAAAAGTGGAGTTAAGCTCGGTTTTTAATTTCTCCAGTGTCGGCGGATAAACGATTCTGGCCAAAGGGTTGCCTAAAGACACTGCTAAACCCAACTTGCCGGTGAAGTATTCTACGAACTTAGGCATATTGGCCAAACCGCCGATCAAAATCACTTTGGCGATTTTAGTTTTTTTCAAATCTTCGTAGTTATGAATGGTTTTCTGGGTTTCAAAGACGATCAAATCAACCAGCGAGGACATCGCCGCGGCGATCATTTCGCTGTTTTCACCCCGGGACCCGCCGCGTTTGAGCTCTTCGGCCCGCTTCAAGCTGACATTAAGCGCCCGGGCGATGGCTTTGGAAATTTCAAAACCGCCGACTTCGTAGTTGTGGCTGACCCGTTCAAACCCTTTCTCCACAATCAATATAGAAGTACTGCGCCCGCCGATATTAATAATGGCGATGGAACTCTGGTCGTTGCCAACCAAGGCGCGAATCAAAGCCGAATTTTCCAGTTCCAGCGCTTTCAGGTTCAGTCCGGCTTGTTTCATGATATTTTGATAGCGGCTGGTTTCGTCCCGAGGCACGGCGACAATGTAGACATCCACCGTCGGCGGTTTGTCAACCACCGGCGGCTGGGCCAGGATCTGACCGGCGCCGGGCGGCGCGACATCAATAATCGACCAGTCCAAAACTACCTGATCTAAAGGAATGGGAATGTATTTGCGCGCTTCATAAGGAATTGTCTTGGCAATATCCTGTTCGGAAAGATAAGGCATCTTGATCACCGTGGAAAAAGTGTTGAACGATGGAATGGAAGCGACCACATCTTTGGCGGTTATTTTGCTTTTCCGCAGGGTCTCCTTAATCCCCCAAGCCAGATGCTGGTCCAGTTGATAATCGGCTGGATTGACGCCGGCCTGGCCGGGCATGGACAAAGCCGACTCAATCGCCTCTAATTCAAAGAGGCCGTAATTTTCCAATTTGAAGCGGCCGGATTCTTTGGCCAGTTGGGCAATTTTGACTGAAGCGGTGCCAATATCTATGCCGATTTTACTTTTTTTGCCAAAATTAAAGAAGGACATGGCTGGCGCAATTACTAATTACCAATTGCTAATTATTAATTAATAACTAGAGACGGTTAATCAACCCTACCAACCTAAAGATTGTACCATAACTAAGCGGGATATTATACACAAATGAACAAGCTTAAATACTTTTTTTGGGACCTGCTTTTCCCTCGCAGCTGTTTGGGTTGCTTGGAATTGCTTGGCGATTTGTCAGATTCTCACCTCTGCCCGGTTTGCCGGGCAACGATTAAATTCAAAAGCGGTTTCGCCTGCGCTTTTTGCTCGGCGCCGGTAATCAACGGGCGGACCTGCCCGTTTTGTCTCGCCGCACGAGCTCCCACCCAGCGGGATGTTCCCCTGCACTATCTGGACTACCTATTCGTGGCCGCGACCTATGAAGAACCGCTGGTTGAGAAAATGTTAAAAACCTTGAAATACCAATATGTCCGCTCGCTGGCAGAGGAGGTGGCCGGGGTGATGATTAAATATTTTGAGAAGAAGATCGCAGCAACGCCCATTTTTGATTTTGCCTCCCCGCTAGTGGTGCCAGTGCCGCTTCACCGCCGGCGCCTGAACTGGCGCGGTTTCAATCAATCAGAATTGATTGCCCAAAAAATTGCCGCTCACTTCAGCTGGCCACTGAACACGGAAATATTAAAACGGGCCAAATACAATCGCCCGCAAGCGGACATTAAAGACCGCGCCTCGCGAATTCAAAACGCCTCCGGCATTTTTTCTTGCCAAAAGCCGGAAGCTATCAGCGGGAAACTGGCTTTGCTGATCGACGACATCGCCACCACCGGCAGTACTCTAGATGACTGCGCCCGCGCCCTGAAAGGCGCGGGCGCAGTGGAAGTCATCGGATTTGTTTTTGCCCGCGGAGATTTGAAACCGAAAAAATAACCCGAGGGCTATTTTTTGTCTGGCGGTGACGACGTCCCGAAGTTAGAACCGAAAAAATGGCTTAAATTCAAGGATATTGATAAAAGTATACAGGAATTAAGGGCTATCTACAAAGTTCATCTTGAGTGGTTTGAAGTGCCACAGCCGAAGTCGAACAAAGGCAAAAATGAGGTTGATTACTCAATTCGGACAGGAGATTAGGCGCCTTTCTTTTTATGTCGGTCTTTGTATTTCTTCTTTTGTAATCCTAGATGGTATTGGTGAAAATCATCACTATCGCGTTCGTTCTCAATGGTCAACGCCTGCATGCAACGACCGCGACGATTTGGGCCAAACAATGCAGCAAATTCCCCTTGAAACCAAGGCAAGGTCTCATATTCTTTGCCTTTGATTGTCTCGGCTTCAAAATCAGGGTCTCCTGGTAATCTTCCATATTCGTCCATTGCGCCTGGACCGCCTGGGCCACCACCCCACATTATGGTTCCTCCCCAGTGAATAGATCTCGGGTCGGGCATCAACAAATAGCCATGACCGTATTTGTTCCAGTCTGATTTTGATGCGTACTTTTCTGGATAAAGCCATTCTTCTTTGGCTGCGGCTATATATCGAGCAGCTCGGCTTTTTATAATGAAATTTATTTCTCGTACTTCCTGTTCGCTTAGTTGTCGCCGTACTTGAACATCAGTGAATTTGAATATCGCATTACGAAAGGGATTAGGATTCGGTCGCGGCTTGATTCCGGACTGATACGGATTGCGTACCCATGACAAGTTCGTAAGTATAAGAACCTTATCGATCGAGAGCGGAAAAATTGTATAAGTGCCTTGAAGCCAGATTTCAGGGTCGTTCGACTCTCGACACCATTGCGACCGAGGACCACATTCACGGTTATATACAGTGACCGGATGATCCGAAACAATAAATTTCGTATCCGATTGAGATGCGTCAGCGATAAGCCATACGCATTCCATCCAAATCGCAGAATGAAGCTGGCGCAACCGGAGCATAGAACGAAGGATGTTGTCCTTGTTGATGCTTCCAATCTTATTGCTCAAGAATGACAGTCCTTTAGGAGTACGAAGTTTCTGTGTACTCATATACAGCACAACATCTTCAAGCGAGGTACCCCAGTCCTTGAGGGGGTAGTCGAATCCCTCAAAATACTCAACTGCAGGACGACCCTTTGTATCGATTTCACCAAAAAAGTATTTCTCGATATCTTTGATCTCAATACCCTGTACCTTCGTAGTGTAGAGTTCATCTTGTACAAAGCATTTTTTGCTGCCCTGCCTTTTCAAGGCTTTCCTGGTGTGAGTTATGCCCCGCGGATCCATGAAAGTCTCCGGTTTCAAGTCCAAGTGAAATAGCTCATGCTCACCAGGTAACATGAATTTCTTTTGATACCACTGTGGAACGTAATGATGATTTTTGTATTCGTCAGACATTGTGGACAAAAATTGGCATCCAACATAGGTATCATAGTATAATATATCTATGGCAAGCAACCAGATTTTTAAGGCAGTCTATTTTTCTGACTACAAAGAAACAAACCCGAAAGCAAAGGGGGTTGTTTTGGCTTTTGGTGAGAGAAATATAGATTTGTACAAAAGCGTAGCTGATCTAGGAAGCAATGAACTGCGTAACTTACTTGGAACTGACTCTTATCTTGAACTAGAGCAACGTGCACAACAGGAGGGATTGCCGATAAATACCTACTGCCTCTGGTATCTGCGAAAAAATCTCGCCGCAGAAGAAATAAAACCGAAGACGATAAAAAGTAACAAGAAAGCTATCTCCAGCTTTATAAATCAGGTCATTAAGGGAGATTGCCTAGAAGTAATGAAAGAAATTCCAGCAAAATCAATAGATATGATTTTATGTGATCTGCCGTATGGGACTACGCAAAATCATTGGGATAGCGTTATTCCTATTGACCAACTTTGGAGCCATTACGAACGGATTATAAAAGATAAAGGTGTTATTGCTCTTACCGGACAAGGACTCTTTACGGCTAATCTGATATTATCTAACCCAAGATTATTTAAATACAAAATCACTTGGGTAAAGTCCAAGCCGACAAACTTTCTTAATGCCAAAAAACAACCGCTTAGAAAACATGAGGATATTTGCATTTTTTATAAAAGCCAGCCTGCATATAATCCCCAGATGACCTACGGCGAACCTTACAACAAAGGTTTTAGGAAAGATCAATTTACTGGAAGTTATGGCGATTTCAAAACTGTTGAGGTAAAAAGTAACGGTGAGAGGTATCCTACTGATGTTGTTTATTTCAAAACCGCGGAGAGTGAAGGTGAAGTTTATCATCCCACACAAAAACCAGTGGAGCTTGGTCGCTATTTAATTCGCACTTTCACAAAGGAAGGTGAAGTTGTGCTAGATAACACTTGCGGAAGCGGTAGTTTCCTTGTTTCGGCAGTTTTAGAGGGAAGAAAATTTATTGGAATTGAAAAAAACGAAGATGTTTATCTATTCAAGAAGCATAAAGTGGATTATATCGAGGTTTCCAAAAAGCGTATCAAAGACGCTGAAACCCAATACAAAGCAGAAAGCAATAAACTAAAGCTATTTTAGATTCCGCTATATGGCTCTTCTTGGAGAATTTTTCGTGCTTTTTCAATCTCACCGTCAGTCAACGCGCCTTTTTCTTTGAGCCAATTCAGAAGGTGAAAATACTGATTTGAATGTAAAATTGGCTTTACGATTTTATTTATGCCAGTTTCTTTTTGAACAAAAGCAAGGTGTTTTTTGGAAAGCACACCCCGACCAATAAGGTCGTAGGCAATCCTAATGGCATCAACCGAGGTAAGATTTAGGTCACCCTTGTGGCCTCTGTCTTTCTCGACATCTGGCTGATAGATACTTAATAAATCTTCGACTGTCTCCAGTCCATTGAGATTGCGGTTATAATACTCTATTTCTTGTCCACGATAAGTAAACCACGTTCTTCCTTGCTCGGTAAGAGAACCGCGCGGCAGGTAAACACCTTCGTTGGATACTCGCTCCTTTGATACCCATCCACAGATATAAAGAATCCACTTTCTTTGTCTGGTCGTACCCGGAAGCTCTCTTTTGCTGGGAGTCTCGAGATGTGTCATAATAAATATCAGAGTCCAGTCTTTCATCGTGCATCTGTCGTGCAAAGAAATTATGTTTTGCTTCCCTTGCAATGCCATCACTACTTTCGTACTCCTCTTTGAATGGTAATGCACCACCGCGGCATTTAACATCAACCTTTATTCCGGAGGGAAGCAAAAGATCATATCCTAAAGGATGATCCTCTGGATTTACTTCTGGCATACCGAGCTTGTTCCGTATAACCATTTCTGCAAGTGCGCCAAAACCTTGTTCTTCTGAACTTCCTCGCTCTGC
>ERZ1292629.1102-Hain-H43-01um-R1-1102-length-27745-cov-27_pt1 | contig 27745 bp, 27 predicted proteins | sample MGYA00564399_ERZ1292629 | MGnify/ENA primary metagenome ERZ1292629 (study PRJEB36523, sample SAMEA6512636) | groundwater metagenome | collected 2019-01-08 | study: AquaDiva: Metagenomics assemblies of 32 groundwater samples
CCTAAACCAAAAATCATACCGCCGGCAACGCCAACGATAGTCAAATCACAAGCGTCAATACCCAAATTCCAGCCGACGCCAAAACCGCCGGTCAGCGCCCGCCCGCCCGAATTCCACAAGCCGTTTCGTTTGAATGAATTGCGACGAACCGAACCGATTGTCAATACCGGCAAAAGCCAAAATCCTAAAAATGTTGCCGAGTTGCGCCAAGCGCTCAAGGTAGTTTTGGAAAAGAAAGAAAATAAAGTGGCAGAAAAAAAAGCTGAGGAAAAAATCAATGAAGTGCCGGAAGCTGTCTTGAAAAAGACTTTGGGCTTGGATGATAAAAAATGACACTATAAAATTTTTACTGTCGGCGGTGATTTGGTTGCTCGCGCCAATTTCGGTTTCGGCGGCTGTCTTGATAAACGAAATTGCTTGGATGGGCACAGCAGTTGCGCCGCAAGATGAATGGCTGGAACTGAAAAATGACGGCAGTGAAAGTGTTGATTTAACTGGCTGGATTTTGACCATCGAGGGCGTTAGAGATATTACCTTGGATAAATCTATCGTTGGCGGCGGATATTATTTAATTGAACGAACTGACGACAACACCGTGCCGAATGTGACCGCTGACCTGATTTCTCCTTTTGGCAACGGGTTGAACAATTCAGGCGTAACTTTAATTTTAAAAAATGTTTCGGGTACCGAAGTTGATAGGGTAGTAAGCGGCGAAAATTGGTCGCTCGGCGGAGATAATATCACTAAAGACACGGCGCAGAGGACGACGAGTGGTTGGATAACTGCTGCGCCAACACCTAAGGCAACTAACGCTGCTGGTTCGTCTCCCAGTTCTAATCCTCCCAACAATCAAAGTCAGAGCACCAATCAAAGCTCTTCACCGACAACCATTACCGAAGAACGGCCGGAAATATCGGTGAACGCCGGCGCCAATAGAACAGTGGTAGTGGGCGCGGACGCGCTGTTTTCCGGTAAAGCGCTGGGTGCCGACGGCAAGCCCTTGGACAATGTTCGTTTTCTTTGGAATTTTGGCGACGGCGAAACGAGGGAAGGGCAAAATGTTTTACATCGTTTTCGTTTTCCCGGCGAGTATATCGTTACTTTGGATATCGCCTATGGTAAATGGAGCGTCGCCGCTCGGTTAACGGCCATCGCCATCAAGTCGCCATTGATAATTTCTCGAGTGGAAAAGGGTGCGGCCGGTTTGGTGGAATTAACAAATGAAGGCGGCGCCGAGTTGGACTTGTTCGGTTGGCATCTCCAGTCGGGCACCGTTTCTTTTTTGATTCCCAAAAACACCGCCATTATTGGCGGCAAGAAAATAATTTTTCCCAATGAAGTGACCGATTTGGCCGGTCCAGATGTTTTGCTTTTGTACCCTAATGGCGTGGTAGCCGCGGTTTTTGAAGCGCCACCAGAGAAAATTATTGAGGTAAAAAAAATCTTACCGGCAAAGCAAACTGATTCTCCTAGACTTGATACTCCAATTGCCACTTCCGCTATCGCGGCCGTCTACGAAGCGGCGCCGGAGCGCGGCGGTATCGGAGTTTGGCTTCTTGCTTTAGGCGGTCTAATCGTGTTATCAATAAGTGCGATTATTTTTACCAAACAAAAATCTATCCCGGTGGCAGACATGCCCGTACTGGCGGATGAATATAAAATTATTGAATAAAATGGCAAAGAAAATTTTAATTTTTTCCGTCGCTTACCGACCATTTATCGGCGGGGCGGAAGTGGCGGTGGAAGAAATCACCAAACGGCTCGCGTTCCAAGGTTTCAGTTTTGACTTATTGACGGTCAATTTAGATGGCAAACAAAAAAGCGAAGAAACCGTCGGCGACATGAGAGTTTTTAGAATAGGTAAGGGAACTTGGGGCAAATTTTTGTTTCCGTTTGGGGCGTTTTTGGCGGCCAGAAAACTTCACCATAAAAATCATTATGCCGCGACTTGGGCGATTATGGCGAATTACGCCGGCTTCGCCGCTCTATTTTTCAAAATTTTTCACCGAGCCGTACCGTTTATTCTGACTTTGCAGGAAGGCGACCCGATTCCCGAAATCAAGCGCAAGGTTTGGTTTGTTTGGCCAATTTTCAAAATGATTTTCCGCCGAGCCGATAAAGTAACGGCAATTTCCAATTATTTGGCGGAGTGGGGCAGAGCAATGGGAGCGAAAAACATAACGGTAATTCCTAACGGTGTTGATATTGAAAAATTTAAAGCGAAAAGCGAAAAGCTAAAAACTGATGATGTAATGTTGGTAACGACGGGACGACTGGTAAAGAAAAATGGGGTAGGGGATATTATTGCCGCGCTGAAATTTTTACCGGAAAATGTGAAGCTGTTAGTTGTTGGCGAGGGGAAATTACTTCACGACCTACAACTGACAACTCGCAACCTACAACTTGAAAACAGAGTTAAATTTGTTGGATTTGTTAAACCAGAAAAACTGCCGGGGTATCTTTGGACCAGCAACATTTTTGTGCGCCCATCGCTGTCCGAAGGTTTGGGTAATTCGTTTATTGAAGGCATGGCGGCTGGTTTGCCGATTATCGGTACGCCAGTTGGTGGTATTCCTGATTTTCTCAAAGACAGCGAGACTGGACTCTTCTGCGAATCCAACAATCCCCAAAGCATCGCCGAAAAAGTGAAATTACTTTTAGCCGATAACTCACTGCGCCAAAAAATTGTCGCCAACGCCCAAAAATTAGTTGCCGAAAAATACGACTGGAATTTAATTGCCGAACAAATGCGAAAAGTTCTCGTAATTGACGAAATAATTTAGTTGTGCCACACTTTTCGCGGCTGGAACTTTAACAAATCCGGCCCAGAAAGGTTATTTGTGAATGTACTACTAATGCCGTTTTGCTACAACGATATCGGACATCCTGCCGGTGTAACGGAGAAGCGGATAGAGCTTGCCCTCCAAATCACCGAGGGAATGGAAAAAAATAGGTTCTGTGTTTTCTCGGCCGGGTATAGCAAGAACAACCCCACCAAACAGTGCGCCAACAGGCCGATCAGTTTGGCATACCAAATGGAAAAATATGTCCGGGATCGTCAACCTCCGGTGAGTGTGCGAATTTACAGTCAAGCACTCGGTTGGGGGACATTACACGAAATGCTTTGGGCAATAAGAATTGCTAAGAGCCACTTCAACTTCGACGATAACACCACGGTGATTGTCGTTTCAAGTGAAGACCACCTGCCAAGGATTAGAAAATATGCGCGGTGGGTGATGCCCAAAGATTGGTGGGTTCAGTATCACGCGATTGACCACAAATTGAACGAGCTGTGGAAGGAGAGAATCAAGTTTTGGAAGGACTTTCCCAAACTGGTTTGGTTCCGATTCAAAACAGCTCTCGGTTTTCCGCTTTGACCCAAAAGGCGGTAGTTAGTGAAGCGGTTGGTTTCGACCAGCCGTTTTTTTATATTGGCGAAAACTTGGAGGCGAAGCCTCCAAGTCACCAGAGGAGGCTTCGCCTCGCTGAAACGAAATCTTAAAGCGAAGCCCTCGTCTTAGCGGATAGCGAAGGCGGAATGGGAAAATTTTTATACGCGTCGGAGCCCACCCCGCCCTGCGGGGAAGGGTGAAGCGGAAAAAATTTTCCCATTCCGCCGTAGCGTTTATTAAAAGGCGAACAGTGTTTGCCTTTTTGGAAAATTTCCGTATAATACCTTTATGATTTTATTGCAAGCGAAAAAGCGCAAACCGAAAGTTAGTTTGGGAAAAATGAGAAAAAACGGCGAATTGCCGGCGGTTTTTTACGGCAAGCAGGAAAAAGCCACGCCAATTAGCGTTGCCTTTAAAGATTTCGTCAAGGTCTGGAAAGAAACCGGCGAGAGCTCGGTGGTTACTCTGGCGATTGAGGGTGGAGAAAATTTGGAAGCGTTAATTCAAGATGTGGATTTAGACCCGATTCGTTCTACCCCGCGCCACGCCGATTTTTATGTTTTTGAAAAAGGCAAAAAATTGAAAATTAAAACCCCGATTGAATTCACCGGCGTTTCGCCGGCGGTCAAAGACCTGGGCGCGATTTTGATTAAGGTCTTGCACGAACTTTCTATTGAGGCCTTGCCCAAGGACTTGCCGAAAAAGATTGAAGTGGCTCTCGATTCGCTTAAAAATTTCAACGATACCATCGCGGCCAAAGATATTAAATTACCAACCGGCGTTACCTTGATGGAAAAACCGGAAGAAGTGGTGGTGTCAGTTTATGAACCGAAAGAAGAAGCTGAAGAAAAACCGGCTGAACCGGTGGATTTGTCGGCGATTGAAGTGGAAAAGAAAGGTAAGGAAGCCAAAGAAGGCGAGGGCACTGAAGCGGTGGCAACTGGCGCTGGCGCTAAACCAGTAGGCACACCAGCCGTCAAAGAAACAAAAGAGCGCAAACCTGCCTCCGCCAAGGCTACGGCGGGCAAGGAATCAAAAGGGAAATGAAGTTCTTAAATTTAGAAAAGTTCATCATTGTAGTTTCTGGGATTTTTTTGCTAACCAGTTTAGCTTTCGCCCAGGATATTTCCAATATTGTTACCAGTCGCCGGGCGGAATTGGAAAGCCAACTAGCAGCTTTACAGAAAGAAATTGACGCTCAACAGCAAATTCTTAAGAATAAACAGCGCGAAAGCGTTTCTTTGGAACGCGATATCGCCATTTTGAACGCCAAAATTGATACCGCCAAACTTTCCATTAAAGCCCGGGCTTTGGTCATTGCAAATTTGAATCAAGAAATTGATGGTAAAGAAAAAACCATCGCTGGCTTGTCGGCAAAAATTACTCGCGAATTGGCTTCATTAGCTGATTTACTTCGCAAAACTCGCGAGCTGGATAATTTTTCGCTGGCGGAATTTGTTTTGAGCGGCAACGATTTGTCGGCTTTTTTTGAGGACTTGGATAATTTCCAAACCATCAAAGCGTCGCTGGCTCGATCATTTGAAGAATTACGTTCCGTCAAAACTGTCACCGAGGACGAGAAAAACTCGCTGGAAGACAAAGCCAAAGAAGAAACCGACCTCAAAAAGATTCAGGAACTGGAAAAGAAAAGGATAGAACAGCAGGAAATGGAAAAAAAGGATATTTTGAAAATTTCCCGCGGCGTGGAAACGGTCTACCAGAAAATAATCAAGGATAAAGAAAAAAGCGCGGCCCAAATCCGAGCGGAATTGTTCGGCTTGCGCGGCTCGGCGGCTATTCCTTTTGAAAAAGCTTATGAATACGCGACTCGCGCGGGGCAAAAGACCGGCGTGCGAGCGGCGGTAATTTTGGGAATTATCGCCGAAGAGTCCAATCTTGGCGAAAATGTCGGTACGGGAAATTGGAAAGTAGATATGAAGTCGCCGCGCGACACCGTGCCGTTTTTGGCCATTACCGCGCGCCTCGGTCTTAATCCAGATTTGATGCCGGTTTCCAAAAAACCTTGGTATGGCTACGGCGGCGCCATGGGCCCGGCTCAATTCATTCCTTCCACTTGGGTGCTTTACGAAGACCGGATTGCCAATGCCACCGGCCATAATCCGCCGAATCCTTGGGAACCGGAAGACGCTTTTATGGCTACCGGTTTACTAATGGCCGACAACGGCGCCGATAAGCAAACTTACGCCGCCGAACGGCTGGCCGCTTTGCGCTATCTCGCCGGTTGGAAAAACGCTACCAAATCGGCTTACGCTTTTTACGGCGATGATGTGATGGACTTAGCCGCCAAATATCAACGCCAAATTGACATTATTAAAGCTAATTGATAATGTTGTTTTTATGAAAAAAGAAATTCATCCGAAATATTTCACCGAGGCCCAAGTAAGTTGCGCCTGCGGCAATAAGTTTACCGTCGGTTCCACTTCGGAAAAAATCCGCGTGGAAATTTGTAGCGCCTGCCACCCATTTTACACCGGCGGCGACAAGACTATTGATGCGGCTGGCCGCGTTCATAAATTCAAAGCTCGGCAGGCGAAAGCTTCTCCCAAGAAGTCAAAAGGCTCAAAAGCTTAAAAGCTAGTGAAGCTTTTCAGCTATATCTTATGGATTACAAAACCAATCCCAAAACGGCTTACCTAGCCGAAACTTTAGACAAGCTTGTCAAAGAGGAGACGGAAGTTTTAATGTTGGCGGAAAACGACAAAGGCCTCGGTGATTTAGCGACGGAAGAATTGAAAAATATCCGAACACAAAAAGAAACGATTGAAAAACAAATTGCCGAAATTGTTGTTGCTGAAAAAGCTGAGGAAGAATTTCCCAACGAAATGATTATGGAAATCCGGGCCGGCGTCGGTGGCGAAGAAGCAGCGCTGTTTGCCGAAGAATTGGCGACAATGTATCAAAAATTTGCCGCCCAAAAGAATTGGCAGTGGACTCCAGTTTACAAATCAGAAAGCGCTTTGGGCGGCTTCAAAGAGGCGGTTTTTGAAATTCGCGGCAAAGACGCTTTCAAAAGCTTACGCTGGGAAACCGGCATTCACCGAATTCAACGAGTGCCAGCCACCGAAAAATCCGGCCGAGTCCACACTTCCACCGCTTCGGTGGCCGTTTTGCCCTTGCGCAAAAAAACCAATTTCATCATCAATCCAACTGATTTAGAGATGGAATTTTCTCGAGCTGGCGGCAAGGGCGGTCAAAATGTCAATAAAGTGGAAACGGCCGTTCGGTTGGTACACAAGCCGACTGGTCTTGATGTCCGTTCTACTTCGGAACGCAGTCAAGCCAGAAACCGCGAAAAAGCGCTGGCGATTTTATCCGCCAAACTTGAGAATCTGAAAGAAAAAGAAGAGGCGGCGAAATTCGCCAAAAATCGCAAAGCTCAAATTGGCTCGGCGGTTCGCTCGGAAAAAATCCGCACTTACAATATTCTACAGGACCGCGTTACTGACCATCGATTGAAAGATAATTGGCACAATATCGCGGCGATTATGGCTGGCGGATTGGAGCCGATTATAGAACAACTGCGAGGCTTGGATTCGAACCAAGGTGACGACGTCCAGAGCGTCGCATCCTACCACTAGATGACCTCGCAATGGAAAAACTACTGATTTTTATCTTCCCATTTTCTCAATCTGGATTTTGGAGGATTGACTGATAAATTATTGGGAAACTTTTTGTTGTCCCCAGTATCTTTAGCAAGTCGTTTAGCTTCCTTTTTTACTTCCTCCGTCGTCTGTTCGCTGTCTCTATCTAAAGCGGCTTTTTTAATATTGTCAAACCACCAACTAGCTTCTGGTTTCATCGAAATTTTTTAAGCCAATAATTCTTCGGTAATTTTTTTGACCAGCCCGCCATCGGCTAAACCTTTACACTCTTTCATCACCGCGCCGACGAAAACACCGATTTTTGCTTGGTCGGAAAATTTTAGTTTCGCCTTGACTGCTTCGGCAATTTTCCTGACTTCTTTTTCGTCCAGCATTTTTGGCAAATAGGTTTCCAGAATTTTCAATTCGGTTTCTTCCTCTTTGACCAAATCTTTGCGGCCACCTTTAGCAAATTGTTCAATGGAATCCTTGTGCTGTTTGACACTGCGTTTGATAACCGCCAATGCTTCGTCATCTTTCAATTCTTCCGTCGGCTTGCGCCGCTTTGCTACCAATTCATTAACGAAAGCCGCCGCCAGACCGCGCACTACCGTTAGCCGCACCGCTTCTTTGGCAAGCATCGCTTCTTTGATTTCCCCCTTAATTTTTTGATGAATGGTCATTTTCTTATAACTTATAATCTATAACTTGTAACCTTTAAATATTATCATTATTTTTGTTTAGTGTATAATAACTAAATGAACTTCTGGTCAATTATCGCTATTGTCGTAGCAATCGTTTTCGGTTTTTTCTTGGCTTTGGAACTGCGGCGTCTGCGCCGCCTAACTGAGTCGCCGCGCGATGACACCGGTTTCAAACTTTTGCTGGAACAAATGAACGAACTGACTCGCACCGTGGACCGTAAAATTAGCGATACCACCAAACAGGTGGGAGAAGCGATGCGCGGCCAATTTTCCGAATCGGCTAAATTGATTAGGGAAGTAACAACCGGTTTAACTAAATTGGATGAGACCAATAAACAAGTCATTTCTTTTGCCGACCAATTACAATCCCTTCAGGATATTTTGAAAAATCCCAAACAGCGCGGAGTGCTAGGTGAATATTATCTGGAAACCCTTTTGAAAAATGTTCTGCCACCGGGCAGTTTCCAAATGCAATACGAATTTCCCGACGGGACAATCGTGGACGCGGCAGTGTTCGTCAAAGATAAAATTATTCCAGTTGATTCAAAATTTTCCCTGGAAAATTACAACCGGATGGCGGAAACGCGCGACCAGACGGAAAAAGAGCGGTTAGAAAAATTGTTTGTCAGCGATTTGAAAAATAGAATTTTGGAAACCTCAAAATACATTCAGCCGGAGAAGGGGACAACCGATTTTGCTTTTATGTTCATTCCGCACGAGGCGATTTATTACGACTTGCTGGTTAATAAAGTTGGGGCAATCACCGAAGACACGGAAAATTTGGTTCAGCGCGCTGCCGGCAAATACAAAGTGATAATCGTTTCGCCGACTTCTTTCTTGGCTTATTTGCAAACGGTTCTACAAGGATTAAAAGCGATGCAAATAGAAGAGACGGCGAAAGATATTATCAAGAGGGTGGAGGATTTGGGCAAGCATTTGAAAAATTACGAGGAATATCATAATAAGCTGGGGAACGCTCTTTCCACCACCGTCAATCATTTTTCCGCCGCCAGCAAACAATTCAAACTGATGGACAAAGATGTCCTGCGCATCACCGGCGAAAGTGCTAATATCGAACCATTGGTTCTGGAAAAACCCGATAGGGAAGAATAATTAAATCTCCCTTTGAAAAATGGAGTGGCCGTAGGCCGAGGGATTTTAAAATCCTCCGGCTCGCGGACTTGCCACCTCCTTTTTCAAAGGAGGATTTATGTCCAATTTTGCCATAAGAATTTAGGCGGACACGAACGCCTTCCCAACCGACCAGCAAAAGATTCAGTAATCACACTGAGTGATGATGGAAAATCAGTCTCGACCAGAGTGGGAGATCGGGAGAAACAATTTCAACTACAATGCGAACTCTTCTGCCAACATCCCGATCGTCTTCAAAAACTGTTTCGTGAGCTCAAGGGAGATAGTTCGGACATATCCGATAAACTAAGTTGGGATTACTTATGGAAAGTAATGCCTTGAAACCCACTCGATTTCACTCGGCAATCGCATTGCGATTGCCGAGTTTTGTTTTGTCTAAAAACAGAGCGGGCGAACTTGGAGGCGAAGCCTCCAAGTCACCAGAGGAGGCTTCGCCTCGCCAAAACGAAATCTCAAATCGAACGGGCGTAAAGAACAAATTTTAAAAATTCTAGGTGGGGGCGTGCCAAATTGCGAGGTCTGCGAGCAATTTGGGGTTAAGGAATTTTTAAAATTTAGTTCTTGGAGCCAATTTTATTCCTTACCTCGCGTCGCGCGGGAACGAGATACTTTCGTCAAAAACTTTTTGCGCAGGCGGACGGACTTCGGAGTGATTTCCAGATATTCGTCGCCTTTCATAATTTCCAAGCCGCGCTCAATCGTAAGTTTTAGCGGTGGCGTGAGCATTATCGCATCACCGGTATTTACATTCCGATAATTAGTCAGAATTTTATTTTTCGTCGGATTGACATCCAAATCATCGCCTTTGCTGACATTTCCAATAATCATACCTTCGTAAACCGGAATGGCCGGGTCAATATAAATGGCGCCGCGCTCTTGTAATTTGAAAAGGGAATAGCCGAGCGCCGTGCCGTTTTCCATAGAAACCATTGAACCAAAGTTGTGTCTTTCAATATCACCGACCCACGGACGAAATTCAATAAAGCGCGATGACAAAATTCCTTCACCTTTGGTGTCCACGACAAATTCGCTGCGATAACCGAGCAAACCGCGAGTCGGAATTTCAAAAATCAGCCGGGTTTGGTTTTCGTGGCCTTTTTGATTCATCAAGACCCCGCGCCGAGCGCCTAACTTTTGAATGACATCGCCGACATAATCGTTCGGCACATCAATAATCGTTTCCTCAAAGGGTTCGGTTTTCATGTCGTCTTTTTCTTTGGTAATGACTTGCGGCTCGGAAACTTGAAGTTCAAAACCCTCGCGGCGCATATTTTCAAGCAGAATCGCGATGTGCAATTCGCCGCGGCCATAAACTTTGTAATGATCGCCGAAAGAAAAATCCACGCGCAAACCGACATTCACCTCCAATTCTTTTTCCAACCGTTCTTTGATTTGCCGAGTGGTGACAAATTTTCCTTCCCGGCCGGCGAAAGGCGAATCATTGACGAGAAAGTCCAGAGAAATTGTCGGCTCGTCAATGGCAATGGCCGGCAGGGAAATTTGTTCGGCTTTTTCGCAAATCGTATCGCCGATATAAACTTCAGGAAAACCAGCCACCACGACAATATCGCCGGCCGACGCTTCCTTTACTTCTTTTCTTGTTAATCCTTCAAAGGTGTAAATTTTCGTAATTTTATTGGAAACAATGGCGCCATCGGGTTTTTTCTCAAATGCCAGCGCGCCGGTTTTAAGCGTGCCTTCATAAATCCGCCCAATTGCCAAACGGCCCAGAAAATTATCGTAAGCCAAATTAAAAGGTTGCATTCGGAAAGGCGCGGCGGTATCGCCTTTGGCCGGCGGAACAAATTCCAGAATAGCGTCCAAAAGCGGCGACAAATCTTTTGATTCATCGGAAAGTTTTCTTTTAGCTATGCCTTGTCGGCCAACAGCGTAAATTGTCTTAAAATCTATTTGTTCGTTGTTGGCACCGAGTTCCATAAAAAGTTCCAAAACCTCTTCATGGACTTGTTCCGGCCGGGAGGCGGTTTTGTCAATTTTATTTATAATGACAATCGGTTTCAAGCCGAGCTCCAAAGATTTTTTCAAAACAAAACGAGTTTGGGGCATCGGTCCCTCCTGGGCGTCAACCAAAAGTAAAACGGTATCAATGGCGCGCAGTACTCGCTCAACTTCGGAACTAAAATCGGCGTGGCCGGGGGTGTCCACGATATTGATTTTGGTATTTTTCCAAAACACGGAAGCATTCTTGGAATAAATGGTGATGCCGCGCTCTTTTTCCAAATCATTGGAGTCCATGCTGAAAGAAGCGTCAGTAACCATACCGGTCTGGCGCATTAAAGCATCGGTCAAGGTGGTCTTGCCATGGTCAACATGAGCAATGATAGCTATGTTGCGAATTTCCATAATCATTATTAAAACAAATGTTATGGCACTTTGTCAAATGGATAAATGCGGTCTCCAACTTGCGTTCGGAAAAAAATCGTGTAAAATGGCGGCATGAAAGAATTTGCGGTTATTCAAACGGGCGGCAAGCAATACAAGGTTTCGGTGGGCGACACGATCCGAATCGAAAAACTTGCCCCGCCAGAAACGAAGTCTGCGGGGCTTGTCAGCGAATACAAAAAGGGTGACAAAATCACCTTTGCTCAAGTTTTGCTGGTTGATAATGGCAAAGACACGACTATTGGCACGCCTTTTATCGCCGGAGCGAAAGTGGAGGCGGAATTGGTGGATATCGGCCGAGCAGCGAAAATTTTGGTGGTTAAATATAAATCAAAAAGCCGCTACCTCGTCCGCCAAGGCCACCGCCAGCATTTTTTCAAAGTCAAAATTTTGGGGATAAAGTAAAAGAGGAAAGCGAGGCAGAACCTAGAAATTTTTATACGCGTCGGAGCCCACCCCGCCTTTGGCGGGGAAGGGTGAAGCGGAAAAAATTTACAGGTTTTGCCGAAGCTAATCGTATTCTACGAGCGATTTAGTAGAGCGTTTTTCAGAGTATCGGCATCGGCGTATTCCAGTTCGGCGCCGGTGGATAGTCCACGGCCGAGCAGGGAAATTTTTAGATTGTGTTTTTTTACTAACGGTTCCAATAATTTATGAAGAAAGTCAGCAGTGTTTTCACCTTCGGGGTCGGTATTCATTGCCAAAATAATTTCTTTTAGAGCGTCATCTTTACTGGCCTTTTCCACCGCTTTCAAAAGCTCTCGCCCGCGGATTTTTCTCTCTGGATTTTTTTCCAAAATCGGTAAAGCACCGCCTAAAACAAAATAGTGGCCAGCGAACGCGCCACTTTTTTCCAGCGTCTCCAAATCTACATCGCGGCAAACAATCATCAGCATATCGCTGGCGCGATGCTCGTCGCGGCAAATCTGGCAACGATTTTCCGCAGCGGCGCCTCTAGAAAAATAGCGGAAACAAACGGGACATTGCTTGATGTCTTTTTTTAAATTTTGAAGCAGTCTAATCATTTCATCAATATAGGCGCCGCCGCGAGCCAGCAAAAAGAAAACAAACCGTTTCGCCTGGCGTGGACCGATGCCAGGAAAACTGCCAAAAATTTCCGTAAGTTTTTCTATGATGGTCATAGCTTTATTTAGAAACGACTTGGAGGCGAAGCCTCCAAGTGGAGGCTTCGCCTCCGATTTGAGATTTGACTGAATTCGATTAAAATTTTCTAAAAACTTTCCTCCTTCGCTAAATCACCGAAGTCGCTTTTGTCCACGCTCAAAAATGTCGCTTTTTTATCGTCAAAATAAAGTTCGACCTTGCCCGTCGGACCATTACGGTGCTTTTCAATCAAAATCTGGGCGATGTTAGGTTTTTCCGAATCCTCTTTGTATTTGTCTTCGCGGTGAATAAACATTACCACATCGGCGTCTTGTTCAATTGAACCGGAATCGCGAAGGTCAGAGAGCCGCGGTTTGCCGCCCCGTTGTTCCACTGCCCGCGAGAGCTGGGAAAGCGCCAAGACAGGTATATCCAATTCGCGCGCTAAAGTTTTCAACGAGCGAGAAATTTCCGTCACCTGCTGAACCATGCTGTCAAAGGCCCGAGCGTTGGTTGGAATCATCAATTGTAAATAATCAACAATAATCAAACTGAGATTTTTTTCCGCTTTCAGCCGCCGCGACACCGCTCGCATTTTCAAAATATTACTGCCCGGCTGGTCATCAATAAAAATCGGTGCCTTGGCTAATCGGTCCAACGAATCGCGAATTTGCTCAAACTCCGATTCCGCCGACAACCGACCGGTGCGCAATTTCCAAGCATCCACCCGCGACTCGGACGCCAGCATCCGGTCAACTAATTGTTGGGAACTCATTTCCAAAGAAAAAATTCCGACGGAATTTTGGTGATTAACCGCCGTTTGGCGGGCGATATCCAAAGCCAAAGCGGTTTTGCCCATTGATGGCCGCGCCGCCAAAATTATCAAATCGGATTTTTGTAAACCAGAAAGTTTATTATCCAATTCCGGAAAACCGGTTGGTAAACCGCGCAAATTATCTTTGGATTTATGTAACCGGTCCAAGCGCTCCCAGGCTTCGCCCAGCGCCTCTTTCAGTTCAATAAATTTGTGAGTGAAAGAAGAATTGCTGACATCAAAAATTTGCTTTTCGGCTTTGTCCAAAATTTCCGCCATCTCCTGGGCTTCGTCATAACCCAAAGAAGTGATGCGTTCGGCCGCCTCAATAAGCCGGCGCATCATGGACTTTTTTTGGACAATTTCGGCGTAATGTTTGGCATTGGAGGCCGAAGGGACACTACCTAAAAGTTCGGTCAGGTAAAGATTGCCGCCGGCTCGTTCCAGTAATTCTTTTTCTTTGAGCCGCGAAGCCATCGATAGTAAATCAATCGGTTGGCTTTTGCTGAACAACTCCAACATCGTTTCGTAAATTATTTTATGCCGTTCGGAATAAAATGATTTGCCGTTGATAATATCCACCACATCGTAAATCACATCGGGGCGCGTCATAACAGAACCAAGCAAAGCGCGCTCGGCGTCAATATTTTGCGGTGGAATTCGGCTAGTCGCCGCCAAAAAAGCTCCGGTGGTCATTGAATCCATTTCTAGATTTTATCACAGCAACCAAATCACCAGAAAGCTATCAGTTGGGATATCTTGTGGAATAAGTGGGGAAAAATTTAAACTCTTTTCGCCCGATTAACAGCGCGAATGATGCGGAGCTCGGGACCAGTCGGTGTATCTTTGATTTGATAGCCCTTACCGGCAAGTTCTTGGCGAATTTGGTCGGCTCGAGCGAAATTTCGCTCGAGCCGCGCTTTTTCGCGCTCGTCCATAAGCACTTTAACCGCACTGGACCATTTTTCTGGCGATAACTGTGACATCTTCATTTCCTTAGAAAGCGCGGCGCGATCTTCCAAACCCAAACCGAAAATTCTGTCAAAATAAATAATAGTCGCCCGCTTATTTTCATTGGCGATGTTTTTGTCTTTAACCAAATCCCAAAGCAAAGCCAATGCCTTCGGTGTATCCAAATCGTCACTGATGGCCAGCGCGAATTTTTCAGCATAGTTGGTATCAACTTTGCCAGTTTTGGCGCCCAATTCTTCCACCAAAAGTTTTTTGAGCCGGAACAATGTTTTGTCAGCGCCAGCCAATACTTCCCAAGTAAAATTGATTGGCGAACGGTAATGCGCGCCTAATAGCCACAACCGATAAGCGAGCGGCGAGAAACCGCGGTCAGCGATATTTTTCAGAGTCACGGTATTGCCCAACGACTTGGAAATTTTACGGCTTTCAATCGTGATGAATTCATTATGCAACCAGTAGTTGACGAATTTTTTATTGGTCGCCGCTTCCGATTGAGCGATTTCATTGGGGTGATGAGTGCCCAACAAATCAATACCGCCAGTGTGAATGTCAAAATGTTTGCCCAGATATTTCATGCTCATCGCTGAACATTCAATGTGCCAACCGGGAAAGCCTTTGCCCCACGGCGCGTTCCAACCGAGTTCTTGAGAAAATTTCCAAAGAGCAAAATCGGCAAGGTTAATTTTTTCAGGATTTTTTTCCAGCCGCGCGCCCATTTCCAATTGCTGTTGTTTTTTATTACCCAACTCGCCGTAAGCCGGAAATTTTGTCGTGTCAAAATACAAACCGTCGCTGGTTTTGTAGCCGTAACCTTTTTCCATCAAGGTTTGAATCAAAGCGATTTGTTCGGGGATATGGTCGGAAGCGAGCGGGAAAATCGTGTCTCTGGTATTAACATTTAGTTCCGCCAAATCTTTTTTGAAAGCGCTCAAATAAAAACCGCCGAGCTCGCGCATTGCTTCCAAAGTGATTGGCTTGTTTTCGCGCCTCAACGCTTTAGTCATTTTGTCCTCGCCGGCGTCGCCATCAGTAACCAAATGGCCAATATCAGTGGCATTGATAACTTGCCTTACTTTTAAACCTCGTTCTAGAAAAATTCTTTTCAATAAATCAGCGAGCAAAAAAGAACGCAAATTGCCTATGTGAACAAAATCATAAACCGTCGGCCCGCAATTATACATTGTCACCTCGCCGTCTTTAATCGGTTTAAATTCTTCTTTCTGGTTAGTCAGAGTATTGAAAAATCTCACCGTCGGCAACGGTTGCGATTCTAACACCGCTTTCCTAAAAATCTTTTCCCAAAATCCCATATTTCTAGTATAGCGCGCCTTTCTCAAAAGGGGTATAATTGCCATAACAATTTAATAATTAGTTAATTTTTCTATGGCAAAAAAAATCAAAGTGGCGATTAATGGTTTTGGCAGAATCGGCCGGGCGTTTTTTAAAGTGGCGGAAAAACGCTCGGAATTAGAAGTGGCCGCGGTTAATGATTTGGGCGACATTGAAAATTTCGCTTACCTTTTGCGCCACGACACGGTTTATAGAAATGATAATCTGGAAGTCAAAGTCAGCCGACCACAAAGGGAACTGATAGTGAATGGAAGAACGGTGATATTTTTATCAGAGAAAGAACCGACAAAATTGCCGTGGGGTAAATTGGATATTGATGTAGTAGTGGAATCAACTGGTCTATTCACCAGTTTTGAAAAAGCTAGAGTTCATATCACCGCCGGCGCCAAAAAAGTCGTCATTTCGGCGCCGGCTAAAGACGCGCCGAAAGATGACAGCGAAGCCACGGTGTTGCTGGGCATCAACGAAGAAAAATTAACCAAATGTAAAATTTCCTCCAATGCTTCCTGTACGACAAATGCCGCTAGCCCAGTTATCGCAATTCTTCACGAAACCATTGGTATAGAAAAAGCGTTACTCAACACCGTTCACGCTTACACTGCCAGCCAAGCGATTGTTGACGGACCAAATAAAAAGGATTTTCGCGAAGGCCGAGCGGCCGCCCAAAATATCGTGCCGTCTTCCACCGGCGCCGCCATCGCCGTGACCAAGGCCTTTCCGCAACTAACCGGTTTGTTTGACGGCATTTCGCTTCGCGTGCCGGTCGTCAGTGGTTCCATCGCCGACATTACTTTCATTTCCAAAAAGCAAACTTCGGCCGAAGAAGTTAATGAAATTTTGCGACAGGCGGCCAAAGAAAAAAAATGGCAGGGGATTTTTACCATCAATGAAGACGAACCGGTTTCTTCCGATATCGTCGGCAATCGCCACGCTTCCATCGCTGATTTGAAAATGACTCGCGTAGTCGGAGGTAATTTAGTAAAAGTGCTGGCTTGGTATGATAATGAAATGGGTTATGCTTACACCTTAGTGGAACAGGTTATAAAAATTGGCCTATGAAAATTTTAATCGCTTCAGACCATGCTGGTTTTGAATTGAAGAACACTATTTTTCGCTTGCTGAAAGAAAAAAAATTTGAAGTGGTCGATTTCGGGCCGGACAAATTGGAACCCGAAGACGATTATCCGGATTTTGTGGCTCCGGTAGCGGAAGAAATTTCCGCCGACAAAACGGGAAAAACTTTCGGCATCGTCATAGGTGGTTCGGGTCAAGGCGAAGCGATGGTGGCCAATCGTTTTCCGCGTGTCCGCGCGGCAATATTTTATGGAGACAAAAGGTTAAACCTTGGATCTGAAAAAAGGTTTAACCTTGATATCTTATCCCTATCCCGCCAACACAACAATGCCAATGTTTTGGCTATCGGCGCCAGATTTGTGACCGAAGAAGAAACTAAAAAAGCCGTTCTACTCTGGCTAGAAACACCTTTTAGCGACGAAACGCGGCATCTTCGCCGGATTGAAAAAATTGATAAATTAGCGCCGTGCCATATTGGTTTACTGGAAACATAATGGAAATCGTCCCCGCCATTTTACCAAAAAATTTTGCCGACCTGCGAGAAAAACTCTCGTTAGTCAAGGGTTTGGCGCGTCTTGTCCAGATTGATATTTGCGATGAAAAACTTATTTTTGAAAATGGCTTGCCATTTTGGGAGGACTTTGATTTTGAAATTGATTTGATGATTGAAAAGCCAGAAAATAAATTGGATTATTTTATCAATGCCGGCGCTCGACGAATTATTTTTCATTGGGGATTGGTAAAAAATTTGGATTCGGTTTTTAAAAAACTTTCCGGTGTCGTCGATGTTGGCATTGCTCTCGGTTTGGAAATACCAGTCAACATTATTGAGCCATTTATTGACAAAATCGATACTGTTCAAGTGATGGGTATAAAAAGAATCGGTTTTCAAGGCGAGCCGTTTGAAGAATCGGTTATTGATAAAGTGGCAATTTTGCGTGAGAAATATCCGCGATTAGCGATTAGTGTTGACGGTGGTGTCAATTTAACGAATGCGCCGCGATTAATTAAAGTTGGTGCGACGCGGCTAGTTGTTGGTTCGGCGATTTTTGGAAGTAATGATTTAAAAGCAACGATAGAAAAATTTAAAATACTGTCATGAGTATTAGCCAAGAAAAAATAAAGCAACTGAAACAAAAAGCGAATGAGATTCGTCGAACGGTGATTGAGACCTTGGTCAATGCCGGTTCCGGCCACACCGCCGGTCCTTTGGGCACAGCCGATATTTTTGCCTATCTTTTTTTTCACGCGTTAAATCACGACCCGAAAAAACCCGACTGGTCCGAGCGCGACCGATTGATTGTTTCCAACGGTCATATTTGCCCGGTTTTATACGCCGCGATGGCACAAGCCGGCTATTTTCCGGTGAGAGATTTAATTAAGGGTTTAAGAAAATTTGGTTCACCATTTCAAGGCCACCCGCAGCGCAAGTTCTTGCCAGTCTTGGAAACCAGTTCCGGCCCGCTTGGCGAAGGTTTGTCGCAAGCGGCTGGCATGGCACTCGCCGAAAGGATGTCAGACATCCGTCGGTTTGACGGATGTCTGACATCCTCTAAACTTTTCTTCTGTATTCTTTCGGATGCTGAACTACAAGAAGGCAATATTTGGGAAGCGATAATGTTTGCTAACAAAGAACAGCTTGGTAATTTAATCGCCATTGTTGACCGCAATAAAATTCAAATCGGCGGCTTCACCGAAAAAATTATGCCGTTGGAACCGTTGAGGGAAAAATGGGAAGCGTTTAATTGGCACACGGCGGAAATCAATGGTCACGATTTTCAAGAATTAGATGAAGCAATATCAGCGGCAAAAGAATTTTCCACCAAACCATCGGTCATTATCGCTCACACCATTCCGGGCAAAAGCGTCAAAGAATTTGAGAACAAACCTGAATGGCACGGCCGCGCGCCGAGTAAAGAGGAAGGGGAGAAAGCATTAAAAGAACTTCAATAACTTCGAACAGTTTCGTTAACTTTAAGAAAATGACAAACCAACAACCAAAACTAAAATCCACGCGGGCCGGGTTCGGCGAAGGGTTGGTGCTGGCTGGCGAAAAAGACAAAAGGGTGGTGGCGCTGACGGCCGATTTGAAAGAATCGGTCTGTATGAGTGTTTTCGCCGAAAAATTTCCCGAAAGATTTATTGAGGTAGGAGTGGCAGAGCAAAATTTGGCGGGAGTGGCAAGCGGTATGGCGGCAATGGGCAAAATTCCGTTCATCGGTTCCTTTGCGATTTTTTCGCCGGGCCGGAATTGGGAACAAATCCGCACCACCATTTGTTACAACAACCAACCGGTAAAAATCATCGGCTCGCATGCCGGATTATCTGCTTCAGCGGACGGCGGCAGCCACCAAATGTTGGAAGATATCGCCCTAACGCGAGTGCTACCTAATATGATTGTTCTCTCGCCTTGCGACGCCATTGAAGCGAAAAAAGCTACGGTGGCTGCCGCCGCAATCAACAAGCCGGTTTATATCCGCCTGTCCCGCGCCGAAACGCCAATTATTACCAGCGAGGAAACGCCGTTTGAAATCGGCAAAGCGGAAATGGTTTTTGAAGCAAAAAAACCGAAGGTGGGAATCATTGCCACCGGTCCAATTTTACATAAAGCGCTAATCGCAGCCAAAGAACTTTCGGAAAGTGGCGTCACCGTTTCAGTTATGAATTTAGCGACGATCAAGCCGTTGGATGAAAAAGTTGTAATAAAATTAGCGAAAGAAACCGGCGCGATTGTCACGGTTGAAGAACACCAAATCGCCGGCGGCATGGGTAGCGCAGTAGCGGAACTTTTGGCGCAGAAAGAGCCGGTGCCAATTGAATTTGTCGGCGTTCGCGACCAATTTGGTCAGACTGGAACTTATGAAGAATTATTAAACCTTTATGGTTTGAGTGTTTTAAAAATCAAACAAGCCGTTCGGCGAGTGATGAAGAAAAAAGGTTAAACCTTAATTAATTGATTTTCTGCGGCCGGTAGTCAGATGGCGCTTTAACGAGCAGTGCTTCCAAAGCCGGACGGGTAAGTAGCCCTTCGTGCGCGCCGACGAATTGGACAACCGAGCGAGCATTGATGGGCGCCCAGAGCGCCGCTTCGCGCGATGTTTTTCCTAAAATTAAAGCGGCAACAAAAGTGGCAGCGTAGGCGTCACCGGCGCCGGTCCGTTCCACTGCCGGTTGCGAGTTCGGATAATTAGGCATAAAGAAAATTCCATCTTCAAAACCAAAATAAGCGCCGCTGGCGCCGGCGGTGACAATCACATTTTTCACGCCCAAATTACGCAATTGCCTAACTGCTTCCGCACCGTCTTCGTGAAGCCCAAGCAATTTTTTCGCTTCTTCTCGGTTACAAGCAAAAACCTCTGCCCGCCGAATAAAGGGCAACAACTTTTCCAACCCCATTAAAAATTGGAAAGTGCCGGGCTGGAAAGCCAGCTTCACTTCCGGATTAGTTTCCAGATATTTTAAAATTTCTTGGTGATATTTTTCCGAATCGGCGCCGATAGAGCTTAAATAAATCCATTTCGGTTTGACAAAAACCGGTAAAACGCGCTCATAGGGTTCATGTCTAACTAAAATCGTCCGTTCATCCTCATACCATAAAACATAATTGAAATTGGTGGCGGCGTTTTTGTGGACATTGGCATAATCTATGGAAATTTTTTCCTTGTTCAGGGTTGCCAGACAATCCTTGCCGTTTTTATCATCACCAAGATTAGTAACAATAGCGACAGTAAGCCCGAGCCGGGTGGCGGCGATGGCGGCATTGCTGGCATTGCCGGTGGCATAGATAATGTTGCCGGACTTGTAGGGAATTTTCTGGCCAAAAGCCACACACAATTCACAACCCTCGCGGTCCAAGTTGCAATGAACCGAAGCGTTTTCCAAACGAATAAAGGCGTCAATCGCAATGTCGCCAATCGCCAAAAAATCAATGGGTTTTTTATTAAAAAACATTTTAAACAACTTTATTGGGCGGATTGTCGCCGTCAAAGAAAGCGATTAAATTTTCCGCCGCCGTTTTCGCCATATTATTTCTGGTTTCCGCTGTCGCCGAAGCGATATGCGGAGTCAAAACGACATTGGGTAAATTTTTCAAACCCTCGGTCAAAATCGGTTCATTTTCAAAAACATCTAACGCCGCGCCTTTAATAATACCTTTTTTCAAAGCATCAACCAAGGCAATTTCGTCAATCACCGGCCCGCGCGAAGTGTTTATTAAGTAAGCGGTTTTTTTCATCAACGCCAGCCGCTCGGTATTAATCAAGTGCTTAGTGTCCGGCAAAAGCGGCACATGCAAGCTGATAACATCCGCTTGTTTCAAAACTTCGTCCGCCGAAGGCAAGAAAATTGCGCCAGTTTCCTTTTCCAATTTTTTATTGCTAACAACATCGTGATAAATAATTTTCATGCCAAAGCCCAGCGCCGCTTTTTTGGCTACTTCCGCCCCAATTCGACCGGCGCCTAAAATGCCCAAAGTTTTTCCGAGCAAATCAATGCCCCACAACAGCATCGGGTCCCAACCCTGATATTTGCCGGCTCGGACAAAATTGTCGCCTTCTACAATCCGGCGAGTTAAGGTGAGCAGTAGGGCAAGAGTGTGTTCGGCGACGCTTTCGGTGGAAGCGCCGGGCGTATTGGTGATTATCACTCCGCGTTTTTTTGCCTCAATGACATCAATGTTGTCAAAACCAACAGCATAATTGGCAAAAATTTTCACTGATGGGGCAACGACAAAAACCTCGGCGTCAATTTGGTCGGTCAAAAGACAAAGCACGCCGTCATAATTGCCGCCACCGAGAATTTTGAGAAATTCCGTCTTTGATAATAATTTGCTTTCCTCGCGCCATTCAACATTATGCCCTTTATCTTTGAGTATTTGGACACCAATTTCTGGAATTTTGTGAGTGATAAAAATTTTTGCCATGACTTTTTAAAAATTAAAAATTAGAAATTAAATTTTTAATTCCTATTAAAAATCTTTATTTTCTCCTCTACTACTTTCTGCACCGCCTTCATTGGGTCTTTTAAATATTTATAGGGCGCGACTTCTTCCGGATTTTCCTGGAGCGATTTTTGCAAAGCTTGGCGATAAGCAACGCGCAATTCGGTATTGATGTGAATAATCGCCACGCCAGCTTCAATTGCCGCCTTAAATTCTTCCGGCGCGTTGCCCGAACCACCGTGAAGCACCAGAGGAATGCCAACAGCTTCGTTGATTTCTTTAATCCTCTCAATGTTCAAAGACGGGTCTTTGCCGCCGCGCAGCATGCCGTGAAAATTACCAACGGCTGGCGCCAAAAGAGTGATGCCGGTTTCTTCAATAAACTTTTTGGCTTCGGCCGGTTTGGTTAAATTTTCAACCGAAAGTTTAACACCAACCGGCAAAGCGTCATGAATTTTTGATGATTTGCCGATAAAACCGATTTCGCCCTCGGTGATTATTTCCGGATTTTTCTTTTTGGCGTAATCAACGCACTGCTTGGTAATTTTGATATTTTCTTCCAGCGATAATTCACTGCCATCAAACATCGCCGCGTCAAAACCGGCATCCACCGCTTCTTTGTATCGTTCAAAACTGGAAACATGGTCGGAGTTGATGAAAATCGGAAAATCAAATTGAACACGCAAACTTTTGACCAGCGCCACCGCCTGCCGAACACCGACAAAGTCCCGCTCGCCGTCGGACAAGCCGATAATCACCGGCGTCGCCAAATTTTTGGCGGCGTGAAAAATTCCCCAAAGCGTTTCCAGATTGGAAATATTGAAATGACCGATAGCGATTTTTTTCGCCCGCGCTTCCGCTAAACACTCTCGCAAAGTTTTCATGACGATATTGTATCATATTTCAATTTCTCGGCAAAAATGTTAGAATAATTAAAATAACATGAACATGGATGAAGAAAAAACAGAAAAATCAAGAAATGCCGAACGAGAAGAGGAAATCCTGAAGTTTTGGCGCGACAATAAAATTTTTGAAAAGTCGGTGGCAAAACTGGCGCCGCGAGGTGAATTCATTTTTTACGATGGACCGCCGTTTGCCAGCGGTACGCCGCATTGTGGCCACTTGCTTGCCAGCACGATTAAAGACACGGTGCCGCGTTTTTGGACCATGCGCGGCTTCCGGGTAGCGCGTCGTTGGGGTTGGGATTGCCACGGTTTGCCGGTAGAAAATTTGGTGGAAAAAGAATTGGGATTGAAATCAAAAAAGGATATAGAAAATTACGGCGTGGAAAAATTCAACGCTGTCGCTCGCCAGAGCGTTTTGCGCTATGCCGACATTTGGCGCGAACAAATTCCGCGTTTCGGCCGATTCGTGGATATGGACAATGATTACCAGACGATGGGTACTGATTACACCGAAAGCGTTTGGTGGGCCTTCAAAAAACTTCACGACAAAGATTTGATTTACGAAGGTTTCAAGACAATGCATCTTTGTCCGCGTTGCGGCACGACATTGTCTAATTTTGAAGTAGCGCAGGGATATAGAGACATAAACGATATCGCCGTTTATGTCAAGTTTGAACTTTCAGGACAGGCCAAAACTTATGTTTTGACCTGGACGACAACACCGTGGACTTTGCCGGGCAATGTGGCGTTGGCGGTGGGCAAAAATATTGATTATGTAAAAGTTCAAATTGGAGAAGAAAAGTTAATTTTGGCGAAAACTCGGTTGGCTGTTTTGAAACAAGAATACAAAATTTTGGAAGAATTCAAGGGAACAGATTTAGTGGGCAAATCATACGAACCGATTTTTGATTATTATAAAGGTCAGACCTTAAAGAACAAAGAAAATGGTTGGAAAATTTACGCCGCTGATTTTGTGACCACCGAAGACGGCACCGAAATTGTTCATATCGCGCCAGCTTTCGGCGAAGATGATTTGCGGCTTGGTGAAAAAGAACAACTGCCATTTATCCAACATGTCGGCGCGGATGGAAAATTCAAAAAGGAAATTACCGACTTCGCCGAGCAAGATGTTAAACCAAAAGACGACCCGACGCGCGCCGATGTTGCCATTTTAAAATTTCTTGCCGCCAAGGGTTCGCTTTTTGACAAAGAAAAAATCACTCATTCTTATCCGCACTGCTGGCGTTGCGAGTCGCCACTTTTGAATTATGCCGCTTCATCGTGGTTTGTGAAAGTTACGGCACTTAAGAACAAGCTGATGGCCGAGAATAAAAAAATTCATTGGGTGCCGGAGGCGATAGGCAAGTATCGTTTCGGCAATTGGTTGGCCGAGGCGCGCGATTGGGCGATTTCCCGTTCGCGTTTTTGGGGCGCGCCGTTGCCGGTTTGGCGTTGTGAAAAATGCGGCAAACTTGAAATAATCGGTTCGGTGGAAAATATCAAAAAACACTTGAAACCGCGCAATCGTTACTTTGTAATGCGCCACGGCCAGTCGGAGAATAATGTTGCTGAAATTTTGAGCACCAAACCGGAAAATCCACACCACCTGACGGAAAAAGGAAAAGAACAGGTTCGCGCCGCCGCAAAGATTCTGAAAAAAGAAAAAATTGATTTGATATATGTCTCACCGTTTATTCGAACACGGGAAAGCGCCGAAATTATCCGCGAAGCGCTTGGGTTTAAAAAAGAACAGGTTACGGTTGATACTCGACTGTCCGAGATTTCTGCTCACGATTTCAACGGCAAGTCAGTATCGGAATTTCAGACAGCTTTTTCTTCTTTGGCCGAGCGGTTTTCAAAACGAGTCGGTGGCGAGAATTACAGCGAGATAAAAAATAGGGTAGGAGGGTTCTTGAATGAAATTGATGCCAAAAATTCCAGTAAAAATATTCTAATTGTTAGTCACGAAGCGCCAATCTGGCTTTTGACTTGCGCTGCCGCTAATCTCTCAGAGAAAATGTCGATAAAATCCTATCCGAATGATTTTCCAAAAAATGATTTCATAAATAACGCGGAAGTAAAAAGTTTTGATTTTGTGCCGTTACCGCATAACGAAAATTACGAACTGGACTTACACCGGCCGTTTATAGACGAAATTGCTTTTGATTGTTCTTGCTCCGGAAAAATGAAAAGAATTCCGGAAGTTTTTGATTGCTGGTTTGAAAGCGGTTCAATGCCGTTTGCCGAGTGGCATTATCCCTTCGACTTCGCTCAGGGCAAGCCCTCTAAAAACTTTTTTAATCCTAAACCGGGACTTTTGCGAAAGTCGAAAGGCTACCCGGCGGATTTTATCGCCGAAGGTTTGGACCAAACGCGCGGTTGGTTTTATTCAATGTTGGTGCTGGGCGTGGCGTTGTTCGGCAAAGCGCCTTACAAAAATGTGGTGGTGAACGGTTTGGTTTTAGCTGAAGATGGCAAGAAAATGTCCAAAAGTTTGAAAAATTATCCGGCTCTTTTACCGACCATAGAAAAATACGGCGCTGACGCGATTCGTTTTTACCTGCTTTCATCGCCAGCCGTTCACGCTGACGATTTTTGTTTTTCTGAAAAGGGGGTGGACGAAGTGGCGAAAAAAGTTTTAGGCCGCCTTGATAATGTTCTGGCTTTTTATTTGCTATATGCAGATAAAAAGCAATTTTCAATTTTCAACCCGCCTGCCGGACGGGCAGGTTTTCAATTTTCAAATAAAAATGTTTTAGATGGGTGGATTTTGACGCGATTGAATCAATTAATTAGCGAGGTAACAACGGCAATGGAAAATTATGAATTGAACAAAGCGACGCGGCCAATTGCCGATTTCATAGATGACCTGTCCACTTGGTATTTGCGCCGTTCGCGCGAACGCATCAAACAACCAACAACGAAAGCAGAGGCGTTGGCAACTTTGAGTTTTGTGTTATTGGAACTGGCCAAAGTTATGGCGCCACTCACGCCATTTTTCGCGGAATATTTATACAATCAAGTCGGTGGTAAAAAAGAAAGCGTGCACTTGGAAGAGTGGCCCGCCAAAGATACCCAACGACCAACAACCAACGACCAACAACTGCTTGAAGAAATGAAAGAAACGCGGCGGATTGTGTCGCTGGCATTGGAAGCGCGGGCGAAAGCAAATATAAAAGTGAGGCAACCACTCGCTTTGCTCAAATTTTCAATTTTCAACCCGCCTGCCGGACGGGCAGGTTTTCAATTTTCAAAAAATAAAGACCAACTATTACAATTAGTGAAAGAAGAAATAAATATTAAAGAAATTGTTTTCAGCAAAGATTTAAAAGAAGAAGTGGAACTGGATACCAACATTACGCCGATACTCAAAAAAGAAGGCGATTATCGGGAAGTTTTGCGGCGGATTCAGGAACTGCGTAAAGAAAAAGGGTTACAGCCTGGACAATTGGCGGTGCTAGCCACTTCATCCCAAATCGCCGCCACTGGTTTGCTCCAAGAATTTGAAAACGATTTCAAACGCGTCGCCTCGCTGGAAAAAATTAATCATGGCGTTCTCTCCGTCGGCGATTTTGAGTTGCGATAATCTATTTAGTGTCTTATGATTGCCGCATGAGTTTTTTCTCTCCCAAATTGGGCATTGATTTAGGCACGACTAACACTTTGGTTTTTGTGCCTGGGCGGGGCATTGTTTTGAATGAGCCGTCGGTGGTGGCAACCACTGAAGATGACCACAAAATTCTCGCTGTCGGTCGCGAGGCAAAAAAAATGATTGGCCGAACGCCCGAAAACATTACCGCCTACCGGCCTTTGAAAGACGGCGTGATTGCTGACTACCGCGTCACCGAAGCCATGCTCCGATATTTCATCAACAAAGCGCTTGGCAAATGGAATATCTTCAAACCGGAAGTAATGGTGTCAGTGCCGGCCGGCATCACTTCCACTGAACGACGGGCAGTGGTGGAAGCGACAATTAATGCCGGCGCTCGGAACGCTTATGTGGTTAAAGAACCGGTGCTGGCCGCTATCGGCGCCGGTATTCCCATTCACGAGCCGGCTGGTCATATGGTGGTGGATATCGGCGGCGGCACAATTGATGTGGCGGTGATTTCGCTCGGCGGCATCGTTTCTTCCACTTCAGTCAAATGCGCCGGCGATCGATTAGATGCGGCCATCGTTGATTATGTTAAAAAAACTTTTAATTTAGTGATTGGCGACAAAATGGCGGAGACAATCAAAATTGAAATCGGTTCGGCCGTGCCGGTGGAAGAGGAGTTGGCGATAAATATTAAGGGACGGGATTTTGTTACCGGTTTGCCGCGAACAACTGAAATCAAAACCAATGAAATCGTTCGGGCAATTGCCCGCGAATTGAGGGAAATGATTAAAGCCATTCGCGATGTCTTGCAGGAAACGCCGCCGGAATTGGCGGCTGATATTATTGACCGCGGTGTGATTATGACCGGCGGTTCATCGCAACTGCGAAATTTTCCGGAATTGGTTTTGCGCCGCACCGGCGTCAAAGCGGCTTTGGCCAAAGACCCGATTTTCTGCGTCGCTAAAGGCACCGGCATCGCTTTGGAACATTTAGATACTTACAAGAAAAGTATTATTGCCAAAAGATAATATGATTTTTTTCGGCAATGAACTTCATCATGCTTATTTGATAGCTGGGGAGCGGCGCGGCGTGCGTTTGGCGTTGAACCGGTTTTTTGAAAATGAATTAAAATTAAAAATTCGAGGCAATCCCGATTTTATTTTCGCCGAATACGACACTTTTACCATTGATGAAGCGCGGGCGCTCAAAGACTGGCAAAGCAAACGGCCGGCGGACGGCGAGCGAAAATTTTTCGTGCTGGCGCTGAACAGCGCGACCAGCGAGGCGCAGAACTCGCTTTTAAAAGTTTTGGAAGAGCCGGCCGCCGGCACTCATTTCTTTTTAATCGCGCCCTCGGCGGATATTTTTTTGCCAACCGTTCGGTCGCGATTGTTTATTTTTAAATTTGCCGGTGAGCAAGTTATTGATGAAACAAAGGCAGCGGAAAAATTTTTGAAATCCAAGAGCGGCGAACGATTGGCTTTTGCTAAATCGTTTGCCGACGAAATCGCCGATGGTAAAAAAACCAAGACCGATGCCATAAAATTTTTAGACACTCTGGAATTGGTTTTGCGGGACAAAAATCTTGTCGAAGCCGCCGTTTTTGAGCAATTATTTCAAGCCAAGATTTTCCTGCGCGGCCGTGCGCCGTCGGTAAAAATGCTTCTGGAGAATCTAGCCTTACGCTTGCCAACAACTTGATTTTCAAAAACGGTGTTTGTTGGACAAAGTTCGAA
>ERZ1292629.1107-Hain-H43-01um-R1-1107-length-27664-cov-9_pt1 | contig 27664 bp, 25 predicted proteins | sample MGYA00564399_ERZ1292629 | MGnify/ENA primary metagenome ERZ1292629 (study PRJEB36523, sample SAMEA6512636) | groundwater metagenome | collected 2019-01-08 | study: AquaDiva: Metagenomics assemblies of 32 groundwater samples
CAAAACGTCGGCGGCGGGACTTTAATTTTCGAATAAAAATCAAAATCCGAAGCGTCTATTGTAAAAGACATTTTACAGTTCTGGCATGCCCTTGTTTCAGGAGAAGCCATGATCTCAGTGTAAGACAAAACGGAGTCCAGCTCCAGTTTTCCGAAACTGGGGCTGTGGCGAAGCGTCTATCACAAAATACACCTTACAATTTTGACAAATTTTTGTTTCCGAATCCATTCTAATTTTCTACTCTCCATTTTCTAGATTCTATCCAAAAAAAGGGTTTTTCCTCGCTGGCGCTAAAGCAAGCATTGCTTGGATTCTTTGAGCTTCTTGTTTTACGATATCGCTATCGTAGTCTCCGCTATGCGCAGTTGATCCATTATATGACGGCCGTTTTTGGTCGAGATGAAGGCTAAATCGGATAGTATTTTGGTCTTCCTTCAGATAGATATGGAAGCGCGGATAATCTCCCGCGATTGGCCGAACGCAGTTTAGCTCTCCTTTATCTGTGTAGCCAAGCGGTTTGTATCCCAAGCGGCGGACAACTGTATTGATGTTTTCGCGTGTGTTGTTTTGAATCTGGAAAACCATGATGTATATCTTAAAAGTAAAATATCAAATCTAAAAACTATTTGGATCTACTTTTAAATTTTGACTTCTAACCTTTAAAATTAAATCAAAGGTTCGGGGGTCCCGTCGCCTTTCTTCACTTCTGTTTTTGAATCTGCCGCCTTTTCTCCGCTGCCACCAGCTTCATTTTTACCCTTGCCCTCTATAATTGCTTTTTCCTGCGCGCTTCGAATTATTGATGACTCTTCTTCTTGAATAAGCTTCTTTGCCGCGTCAGCGGGAATCGTGTATTTCTCGCGCGACAGCTCCACAATCTCTTTTTTAAATGACCGGTGCGTTGCCGGCAAAACTTTCAGAGTTTCAGCGGAAAACGGATCGTAGGATTCGCCGTCTATCATCATCTTGATGTAAAACTCCTGCATGCCGAGATTAATCATATCTTTCACATCGAAAATCGGCGCAAGTTCAGGCTTGAGCGTCACCGCGTCGTCGCCGCCGACGCGGAAGACTATAATACTCCCGACATTGCCCAGAACGGCGGCCTGCACGCGCGGAATAAGTTGGCGTATATATTGGTGCGCGATGGTAAGACATATGGCATATTTTCGCGCTTCAGAGAGGATGTTTTCAAAAGTTTCCGTGACAAGATTATGAAACTCGTCGACATAGAGATAAAAGTCGATTCGGTCCCTTTCAGGCATTGATGCGCGCGCCATGCCTGCCTGCTTGATTTTGGTGATAAGCATTGCGCCGAGGAAACTTGAGTTTTCTTCTCCAAGACGCCCCTTGGAGAGATTTACAAGAAGGATTTTCCTAGTATTCATAATTTCCTCGAAATTGATCCTATTCTCCTTTTGGCCAAAAATGTTTCGGAGGAGCGGATCAGACAAGAACTGGCCAAGCTTGTTGACGAGCGGGATAATCGCATCCGTGTCGAATTTTTCCGACCAGTCGGCAAACTCAATCGCCCAAAATCGTTTCACCATGTCGTCCTCGATGTATTCGACGACTTTTTGCCGGTAGTTTCGGTCAGTGAGCATCGAGATCATGCCCCGCATCGTGGCGTGCGGATAGTCTAGTAGCGCAAGGACCGTGAATCGAAATACGTGTTCGAGACGTGGCGTCCAGTTCGCTCCAAATTGCTTTTCCATAACTTCAATCAAGCCCTGAGCAAGTTGATGCTTGAATCCCGGATCGACGTTTTGGAGCGGGTTGAAAGAGGTTGGATAACTCATGTCCGTAGGATCAATAATGACAACGTCCTCGATTCGATTTTCCGGTATGAAATCAAGGAGAGCGTCAATTACATCTCCGTGCGGATCCATAAGGCACACTCCGTGGCCATGCGCAACGTCCTGTCGCAGGAGAAGCTCAAGAAGCTTTGACTTTCCAACTCCGCTTTTTCCGACTATATAAAGATGCCGGCGGCGGTCAACGCGCTTGATGCCAAAGATAAATTTTTTCTCTTCAAGAGACGCGACGTAATTCGTCCGCCCGATAAAAGAAACTTCAAGCGGATCAAGTTGGCCGTATACAGGAAGCTCGGTCGGCGGCGGAGCATATTTGATTATTTGAATTTTTCCTGCCTTAGGCATTCTTTTAACTTTTAAATAGAAATTTTGATTTTCAATTAATTGATTCCACAAAAACTTCCGTATTTTTCATCGAAAATTATCATCCTGCATGTTCCATTTGATCGCCCAGAAGACCAAGTTCCTCGAGAAATGCTTCATAAGCGGCGACGGTTTTTTTCCCGTCAGCGACGCTTACCACAAACCCAGGCGTACTGGTAAGTTCATTTCGCAAACGATGAGCTACAAAAACTTCTTCGTCGTGTTTCAAATCTTCGAGCTCGAGATTGGATAATCTGTCCGCAAGATGCTCGCCGGCAAACCCAAGTTCTTTAAGCACGTCATTTACCAAATTATCAGCTTCGATAATAGCCATCTTTGCCGCTTCGGGCGAATCGATAGCGAGCTTTGCCACCGCGGAATTCCAACGCTCCATAACCATTTTTTCTCTCAATGTCAGGACTTTTCTCGCTTTTTTAATTCCGAGATCAAAATTGGGGCGGTACTTCATAGCTCGCTTTAATGAGTAAACAAGCATGACCAACGCCGCAATGTCCAGCAAAACAAAAATCAATATCAGCATCTGTATAAAAGGCGTGATAACCTGAGAATTGAAATTTTCGAAGCCAGTTGTATTCATTGATAGCGCGTGACGCTTATTTGTATTTCTCTAAGTCTTCTTCGCCGCCGTAGATTGGAAGCCCAGAAGGAGGACTCATCTTTCTGCTCTCAACTCTCTTTATATGCGGAGCGGTTAGCACTAGGAATGTGGGCGGATGATAAATTGTGGCGACAGAACGATTTGTCATGATAAATGTCTTGGATTTGAAATTAAAATCGAACCAATGACTTGTTAAGAGTCTTCCCATGAACGTGTGATGCGGCAATTCTCTGTGCCTATAATCGAGGAGAAGGCGTTGTTTTTTGTATTCGTTCCGGGTAGCGGGAGCAATATGAGGCCAGTGCCAAACACGTGTTCTGGTAGCCGTTGGCTCGTTTCTCACAAACGAGTTCAGATCAAGAGAAGAGTATTGATTGAAAATCGCCATGATTCCTCTGCGAGGAAATGTGTCGTAAAAAAGTTCCTTTGGCGAAAGATAAAGAAAACGAATGAGCGTTTCAAAGGCAGGCTTCGAAAGATTTTCCTCAACGGACGTGAGCACGTCGGTCTCCCCTGGAGTCCGCATAAACGATTTTCTGAATTCTTTAAATGCATCTTTATCGTCTTCTCCGGCCTTCTTAATTGGGAAATGCGGCAGAATACCTTCGAATTCTACTTTTCTTTCATAACCGGCCTTGGACATTTTTCCCTCTTTATCTTCTTTCTGACGCAGCTTTTCAATAAGTTCCTTGTATTCATCTCTCCATTTTGGCGATGCCGGCTCGAGAAGTACCTGGATCGCAATAATTTCCTCACTCTTAATTTTCCCCAAAACTTCGAGAGCGAGCGCTATTGGATCGTACTGTTTTTCCTCATCAACTGCTTCGAAATCAATGTAGCTTTTTATTGGGTACGCGGCTTCTTTTATTAACTTAAGTTCAGCTCCCCACATATCGTATCCTCGCTGGTACAATTCACCGACATTTTGCGGCAACCGTTTTGTATAATCTTCCGCATCGACTATTTCCAAATCAGGGTAGTAAGAATAAAAAGCGGCCTCAATGAGATCGCGCTGCTTTTTATACATGCGCAAATAGAAATGTACTTCGCCTCCAAAACTCACCAGCTCGAGTGAATACCAGCGCGTCACTTCTCCATCAATCCATATTTCACTGAAATCTCCCGCGTAATTTCTCAATGCGTGAATCGCGGATAATATTTGCTCCATCGCTCTCGGGCTCTTCCGAATTTCCCGAGGCATTCGCAATTCAACGAGTATAAACTGCGTTTCTTCCTTATACTTCTCCTGTTTCCAAAAAAGCCACGTTGATTGGGCAATGGGAAAAATGATCGCGAAGAAAACAATTGTTACAAAAAGCCAAATTAAATCTTGCGAGGATGATATGAGTTGAAAAAAAGTCATGCGTATATTCCCGTGCCTTTATTATAACGCACTGGAGAAAATGAATCACATGGCAATACCATTCGTATGCTATTAATTGCCGGGGAAACCAAGAGTCTACTTGGATTTATGCCTCCTGTACTCTGTAATTGCCGTCTGGAAGCCGCTCAAAAAAACTCTTATTTTGAAGATTAATGATGATCGTATTAGGCTTGAAGAAACGCTGCTCGTTTACTTTTTGGATTATTTCTTCTGGCGAGAGCGGCCCGTGTTTTTTCAAAATTTTATGGATAACATCTCTTGCGATCCCCGGCTCATAGCCATGCTCTTTGAGACCATACATTCCACGCCCGACCAGCACAAATCGCAAATCCTTGATAAGTTCGTTGTGTACAGTCGGAGCAAGCGCGAGCTGGGCGCTCAATTTTGCCTCGTTGATTGCTTTGGTTATCTCTTCAAAGTGCAAAGGTTTCTTCTTTTTTTTTAGTACGAGATAAATCCGGTCTCGGGTTGTTTTTGGTTTTATTTCCGGCCAGTCGCTTAATCCGATATCACCAAACGGATTTGAATGGATTTTCTTCGTGACGCTTAGCATATGTTCAGCTTCAGTTTTGGCTATCCCTTTTGTCCTGATAAAATCTTCGAGATGCTTTTTGTAGAGACCGCTCAAAGCGTCGGACTTTTTATTCTTGAGAAAAAGTATCCAGTCGTTTATAAGAACTTTCGCCGTTTGGAGCGATTCTTTGTCCGCGTAGTAAAACGGATGAAAATCTTTATCCTCTTGATGAACGAAAAAAGCGGCAGATCCTTCGAGAAGAAACGCTATATGATTGTCATGTATTCCTTCGACAAATTCCTTTGCACAACTTAAAAGCGCGTCCTTTCGAACTACGCCACCACAGCTTTTAATATATTTTACTAACCGGTTTACAATTTCGGTTGAGGTAACGTCTTTCGAAATATGCTGCTTAATTTCTATCAAGGCTGATTTTTCTATTTGTCGGACGCGTTCACGAGTTATATTAATTTTATCCCCGATCGCGGCGAGCGTCTCAATTTCCCTTCCTTTTCCAAGTCCGAAGCGCGATTCAATAACCCGGCTTTGCCGAGGAGTAAGATACGCGAGCAATGAATTGATCGTCTTTTGCGCTGAAATCATATTTTTGTAGGTTCTATTATAATATATTCAAAGCTAATCCGTCAACTCTATCTGTGGAAAACATTGAAAATGCAGCATTTTCAAGCCATATTTAGCCTTTTGCGCTTTTCCCGCCAATTACCAGGAGTCCGGGACTGGCGATGAAAATTGAGGAATAAATGCCGGTTGTTACCCCAACTATGAGAGTCAAAATAAAGTAGTGAAGGTTTATCGGACCTACGAAATAGAGGCTTACTAGAACGAGAATGAGTGTAAACGATGTGTTTATGGATCTGGCAAGAGTTTGATTGACACTCTCGTTTATTATCTCTGAGAATTTCTTCTTGTCGCGATGGAGGATAAGATTTTCCCTAATTCTATCGAATACGACGATCGTGTCATGCACTGAAAAGCCTACCACCACAAGAAGCGCGACGACGAAATTCCCGTCAATTTCAACATTTAATTTGTAGCCGAGAAACGCAAGAAGTCCTGCCGGTATCGCGACATCGTGGAAAAGCGTGAGGAGCGTAACTACTCCATATTTCCAAGAGCTTATCGGCCGGGACGCTTTCCTAAATGCATACGCGATGTAGAGCGAAATTCCAATTAGCGCGAGTATCATCGCAATAACCGCGTTTTTCCGTAGCTCGCCTCCGATTGACGGCCCGATCGACTGAAAACTCAATTCTTGAAAACCTTTAAATTTCCCATTCAAGATTTGCAGAAAACGCTGATGGTCAACCTCGTTTATTTCCTTAAGGCGAGCCAGGAAAACATTGTTTTGCGAGTCATAGTTGATAGCCACTTCTTCGTGTGCGAAATCTGCTTGAAAAATTTTTTTAATGTCGGAAACAACGGGTTTTTCGACGTTTACTCTAAACTGCCAAAGCGTTCCCCCGCTGAAATCAACCGCCTCTTTGAAGCCAAAAAGGGCGATAGCGGCGATCGCTACGCCGACAGCGATCGCTGAAATCGTAAAATATACATTTCTTTTTCCTATAATATTGAGCATGATAATTATTTTGAAGGCTTATTTTTTGCATCGCCGCCGATGAAAATCCTGAGAAACAATCTTGTGGTCGTAATCGCGCTAAACAAACTTACCAATACGCCGATCAAAAGCGTAAGCGCGAATCCTTTAACAAAGCTCGAAGTAAAGAGATATAGGATAATGGCGGTTATTATGGTTGAAATATTGGAATCACGTATTGATGGCCATGCCCGGCGAAAGCCTTCTTCAACTGCGCCGATCTTAGAAAGTCCGCGTTTCAACTCTTCCTTGATACGCTCGAATATTAGCACGTTCGCGTCAACCGCCATGCCGATGGTTAGCACGAACCCGGCGAGCCCTGCAAGAGACATCGTAAAAAGAGGAATGAGCTTGAAAAGCCCTAGCGTAAGAGCAATATATATGAGAAGAGCGAACGAAGCGAAAACTCCGAACATTCCGTAATACAAAATCATGAATACAATCACGAGGAACGTGCCTACTGCTCCTGCTACGATTACTTTCCGTAGCGAGTCAGCTCCTAAGGTCGGACTTATCGTCTGCTGGTTTATGAGAGTGATTGGCGCGGGAAGCGCGCCCGCGTTAAACCGTTCAACAAGCTGACGCGCCTCGGCGATGGAAAAGCTTCCAGTAATCACAGCCTGTCCTCCGGATATTTTCTGCTGTACTGTCGGCGCTTCAATAAGATTATTATCAAGAAAAATCGCAATGGGCTTCCCTACGTTTCTTCCGGTCATTTCTTCGAATATCTTCGCTCCTTCGTCATTGAAACTTATTGCAACCTGTGACGCTCCGGTAGTTTGATCGAATGTGAGTTGCGCCCCTGACACATACCGGCCGGTGAGGTTTGTAGGAACAAACGTAGTCGAAGATCCATTCTGTTCAACCTCCCGGAAATCCAATTGTGGCGTTTCCCCTATTTGCTTAATGGCATCTGTAATATTTTTTATGCCAGCAAGTTCGACGACGAGTTGCGCGTCCGCTCCCGATTTTGCGGTAAATACCTGCGGTTCGCTTACACCAAAAAGATTGACTCTCTTTTCAATGACATCGCGGATGCCGCTTACAACCGAATCCTTATCTATTTCTCCGACTTGAGACAGATCAATTTGATACACAAGGTGGCTACCGCCAACAAGATCAAGTCCAAGCTTCCACGGAAGCCAGTTTGCACCCAAAAATTTAGGATACGCAAAAACAGCAGCGACAACTGCAAGGATAATTATCAGTGTTAAAAAAATTCCGGGGTTTTTTCGCATTCTTTGAATTTTATCTCTTCTGCCACTGCGGAGCTCTTCGCGCTTTTCTTAATCCATATTTCTTTCTCTCCACCATACGCGAATCGCGCGTCAAAAACCCTAATCTATGCAGTTTTTTCTGAAAATCAGCATTTTTCAGTGCAAGGGCGCGGGAAAGACCGAGTCGCACAGCCTCAGCTTGCGCATGTATTCCGCCGCCAGATACCCGCGCACTCACATCGAATACGCCCTCAATCTTAGCTTTAATAAACGGCGAAAGAACGCATGATTCAAGCACAGGCATTTGGAAATAGCTATTCAAGTCTTTGTCGTTCACTACAAACTTCCCATTTCCGCCAACAATTCGCACGCGAGCAATCGAAGTTTTCCTCCGACCCACGCCTTCAATATATCGATCGGTTTTCTTTGCTTCAACAGTGACTTCTTTATGATGTACGACTTTTTTGGCTTCTTTCTTGACCATGGTAATAGATATAAATCTTAAATTCGATCTGACTCAGAATGACACTGAACTTTGCTAAATGGGTTACTTTGGATTTTTAGATTTCGACTTTGAATTTTCTTCTACAAATACTAGATTCTTCAAACGTCTGGAATTAAGAAAATTTTTAGGAAGCATTCTGCGAACCGCTTCTCTAAGTATCCGTCTCGGATCTTTTTCATAGACTTGCTCGAGAGTTTTTTCCCTCAAGTGCCCCATATATCCGGTATGTTTATAATAAATTTTGTCCTTCATTTTCCGCCCCGTAAATGAAACATTCGCATAGTTTTTAACAAACACTTTATCATTACCAGGAAGACGAGGATTATACGACGCATTTTTTTTACCCTGAAGAATTTGGGCAATTTCGGAAGCGAGCCGACCCATTATTTTATTTTTTGCGTCGATGTGATAATCCATGGAATAACTTAAAAGTTAAAGTTTAAAATTGAAGTGGTTTTTTGTAATGAATTATTTCCTTGTCTTTCAGCTTCTACACGAACTCTATCCTTGCCAGCCGGCTCCCATCTCGTTTTCTCGACTTTGCAAGCTTCGTAATCCTCAAATATCCTCCGGCTCGCGCCAAATATCTCGGCCCAAGGTTACTCATAAGCTTTTCCGTGATTTTTTTATTATTCACCCTGCTTAAAATCAAGCGGCGACTTGCAAGCGTTTGCCGTTTTGCATGAGTTACCAAGCGCTCCACAATAGGCCGGATTTCTTTTGCTCGAGCTTCGGTTGTCTCTACGCGTTCTGCTCGAACCAAATCGTTCGACAAATTGCGTAAAAACGAAGCGCGAGCGCCTCGTAATCTTCCGAATTTTTTGCCCTCTTTGCGATGTCTCATTGGTTTTGCCGCTAAGTCACTAGGGCTTAGGGTTTGAAAAAGTTTCTTGCTCTAATGGCTACATACTAATGACTAATTATCTATTCTGGTTTCTCCTTTTTTGACCGTTTCTTTTTTGGAGCTTCAGAAACTTCTTCCTCTTTATTTTTTGGAACTTCAAATTCCTGAGCGGCAATTGCCGATACAATTTCAAAATGATCTTTCAATATTTCCCCCGCCCTCCTTAATGCCGACGATGGACTGATAGTGCCGTCGGTTTCTATTTCAAGACGCAATTTATTGAAGTCAGTCCTGTCTCCGACACGCATGTTGTCGTTTGTATAATTCACTTTGAGAACCGGGGCAAAAATTGCATCTACTGCGATGGTTCCTACCGCCTGCCTCACGTCCTTTCTTGCCTCGACAGGCAAATATCCCATTCCCCTTTCAACCTTAATTTCGATTTCCAATTCCGCATCTTTCGAGGTTAGCGTCGCAAACGGTTCGCTTTTGTTTATTATCTCAACCATTGAATTGGTTTTGATGTCGGCCGCAGTAACTGTTTTTATGCCGCTTGCCTTTAAAATCAATACCTGAGGTTCATCTGTATGCATTTTAAGCCGGAGTTTTTTGAAGTTCAGACTTAATTCAACTAAGTCTTCCTTAACGCCGGGAAGCGTTGAAAACTCGTGGGACGCATTTTTTATTTTTACTTCCGTAACCGCCGCGCCTGGCAAAGATGAAAGAAGAACTCGCCGGAGCGAGTTTCCAACCGTAAGGCCATACCCGGAAAACAATCCTTCAATCTCGAAAACCCCTTTCTGTAAATCTTCCGATACTGTTTTTACCGTTACCGTTGAACTTAATTTAGAAAATTCCATGTTGTTTATTGTAGTATAAATTAGTATAAATGTATATATTTGCCTCAACCCTATTTAGAAAACGACTCGATGAGCAAATTTGCCTCAAAAGGTAGTGATGGCTCTTGAGGTAAGGACAATACTTTTCCTTCGAACTTCTCGACATCTAGATTGAGCCACGCCGGAGGTTCGTACTTCAGAAGCGCCTCTTTTCTTTTTTCGAAAAATAACTTCGACTCTGACCCAGATTTAATGCTTATTACGTCGCCTGTTTTTATGCTGTAACCTGGAGACCAAACCCTTTTCTTATTTACCAAAATATGGCCATGGACTACAAGCTGCCTCGCAATGTTTCGCGACGCCGCAAACCCGAGCTTCATAACTACGTTATCAAGCCTCCGCTCTAAAAGCTCGACCAACTTGGAAGCGGATGATCCTTTTGCCCTTTTAGCATTCACGAATAATTGCCGCAAATTTCGATCGTCCAAGCCATAACTGATTTTTACTTTCTGTTTTTCTCTGAGCTGAACACCGAATTCAGACAAGGCACGCCTTCTCCCCGTAGGGCCATGAGCGCCGGGCTGATATGGTTTTCTGACCATTGCGCACTTCGGAGATTGACAACGCTCCGCCTTCAAATTAAGTCGCTCTCCGATTCTTCTTTCTTTTTTTTCTTTTGGACCGCGCATAGAAAATTTAAATGTTAAATCTCAAAACTCAAAACTTTTAATTTTTGACATTTTATTTACACTCTTCGAACTTTTCTCGGCCGAGGACCGTTGTGCGGAATCGCAGTAACGTCTTTAATTGAAATCACATTAAAACCTTGATTAATAAGAGATCGAACAGCTGAATCTCTTCCTCCGCCTATTCCCTTAACAATAATCTCCACTTCGTTCGGAACATTGCTTTTTAATTTTTCAGTTATTGCCGCTACAACCTTCGAAGAAGCGAATGGCGTTGCCTTCTTGGGTCCGGCAAAACCAAGCGAACCGGCAGAAGCCCAGGCTAACACATTTCCTACGCCGTCTGCAACAGTAATGGTCGTATTATTATACGACGCGTTGATATACACCCTTCCCTTTTCGATAACTCCTCGCTTTTTAACCGATTGCGCAGGTTGCTCTACGGCGGAAATTTCTTTGGTCTGCACAGTTTTTGCGCCCGCGTTTTCCACCGTCGGTTGTTCTTTTGTTATTTTCTTTCCCATCCAGTTAGAAGCAGATCGCGATCGGCGATTGCTGATAGTTATTGATTTTATTTAAGCAAGTGCTCATTGTGAATGATTTTTTGAATTTCGTAAAGTGATCGCGGCTTCTCTAGCTGGACCAATGACTATTTTTATTTCAGGTCGACTTTCCTCTTTCCACTACCGGCTGTTTTTCTAATATTTCCACGAACGGTTCGGGAATTAGTCTTCGTTCGCTGTCCACGCACAGGCAGACGACGCAAATGCCGCACTCCTCGATATGATTTTATGTCTTTGAGCCGTTGGACGTTTGAGCGGATGAACTGGCGCAACGCGCCTTCCATTGGATATGTTTTCTCCGCGATGCCCTGGATCTTCACAACTTCATCGCTCGTCAGAGTTCCGGTTTTTTTATTCAAATCGATTTTTGCAGCAGTTAAAACCTTCCTGCTTGCAGATCTGCCAATTCCATAAATATAAGTAAGAGAAACTTCTACTCTCTTATTGTCTGGTATGTTTACGCCTAGTATACGCATAATAGTAAATTTTCAATTCTTTAATTTTCAGTTTTCAATTGAAAATTAGAAATTGGTTGGTAATTGGAAATTATTTATTTATCCTTGTCTTTGTTTATGTTTTGGATTTACGCAAACTATATATAACCGCCTTTTGCGTTTTATAATCTGGCAATTCCTGCACATCGTTTTTATTGAACTTCGGACTTTCATGGGATTGTAGTTTAAAACTTAAAAGTTAAAGCTGAAAATTATTGATTTTAAATTTATTAGTTTCTTTATTGTTGCAACTTTTAAGGTTTGAACTTTAAGTTTTAAGTTATAGTCTGCGTACGATCCTTCCCCGCCTGCCATCTGGACCCATTTCAACAAGTACGCGATCGCCGGGCAAAACTCGGATGTTATTGAGCTTCATCTTGCCAGCCAAATGCGCCAGGATTTCTTGGGTTTCGTCTTTCTTGAGAACAACGCGAAACGTCAGCCCAGGCAGGGCTTCTTTAACAATTCCCTCGTCCGCGGCCGATGTCATTCTCAAAAAAGCATTCCTACATACGTTAATCCGCAACCTTTTCTTTGTAAGTCGGCTTTCATTTTTTTTGTTCCATACTCATAAAAAACTAGCGCCGTAGCACTAGCGTTTTCGTACGCTTATCCATTATAGCGCGTGGAAAAACATTGTCAATCCTTCAACCATACCAGGAATTGGATTGACGTTGAAGTATGCCGTATACACCAAACTCGACCCTTATCCAGTAGCGCCGAGATGATTAATGACGTTCTTTGCCCTGGCTACTTCCCGGAAATTTTGACTTCCTTTTGTATCGCGTGTTTTCTGCAAAACTTGCAGAATTTCATAACTTCAAGTTTCCGCTCAACTGTTTTTTTATTCTTATTCACGTAATATGTCCTGGTTTTGCATTCAGCGCACCGCAACGCGATAAGGTTTTCAGATCGTTTTGATTTTGCCATATAGAGTTAAGATAGCAGGAAACTCTATTTTTGTAAACTTTTGATTCTTGAGCCGATGGCCGGAATTGAACCGGCGACCTACTCCTTACCATGGAGTTGCTCTACCAGCTGAGCTACATCGGCTTGCATTAGCCCAACTATTATATTTCGTAAACTGATATTTGCAAATATGAACCGATTTTCGGCGATCAGACTTTTTTTAGAATGGAAGGTCTTCGGGTTTTATTTCCTCCGAGCCTGGTTCGTCCATATTGATCGTTGGCAATTCTTCCGTTTGTGATTCCTTTTGTTGAGGGACTGCTTGCGATCCGCTTGCCTGCCCATGCCCGCCACCAAAACCCTGTGATGGCCGAGCTCCTCCTGCCGGCCGCGGCCCAAGTTGAATTCGCTCGCTTATGATTTCCGTAGACTTCCTCTGCTGCCCCTGTTTATCCTGCCACGAACGGGTTTGCAATCGCCCTTCAATAAAAATCATGCTTCCCTTCGTAAGAAATTGGCCTACAATTTCAGCCTGCCTACCCCAGACAACTACATTGTGAAATTCGGTCTGTTCCTGTTTTACGCCAGCTTTGTCTGTCCATGTTCGATTCGTAGCGACACCCAAGCTAGAAACACTCTGTCCGGACGGAGTTTGTCTCACTTGAGGATCTGCAGTGAGTCGACCGATAATGAAAACTTTGTTTAGGTTCATGAGGGTAGGGTTTAGCGACGAAGGCTTGGCCAATAGAATTTAAATTGAATATATCACACCATATACCCTAGTGGCTAGCGGCTACCACTATTGTAATATTTCTTCAATCTTCTTTTCCAGCGCTTCGTTGCTTATTGCGCTTGACTGGCGAGAATCCACGGCGGCTGGAGATAAACCAGCGGAACGCCTCAGAGATGGCCTAAAAGACGGCCTACTAGATCTTTTTGAAGCCTCATCTCGCTCAACTTTCGTACCAAAAAGACGTAAAATTAAGAACCTTAACACTTGAGCATTGTTTTTCAGGGCCGCTTCAAGAAGTTTCATGTCATCGGGAAGCGCGGATACATGAAAGAAAACGAAATATGCTTCTTTTGCTTTGGCGATATCGTATGCAAGCCGTATTTTTTTAACAGACCCTTCAGATTTTATCTCAATCTTATACTGACCAAATACCTTAAGGATATTCGACAACAGCTCTTCTTGCTGCAAAAGAAAAGCGATTTCATAATCTCTTGCCTCAATTCCCTCCTTTATATAAGCTTTATCCATTTCGTGAGTAGTATAATAGACGTTGCTCTAAATGTAAAATGTAAAAATCAAAATTAAAAGTGGCAGAGCAAAGTTGAAAATAACTGACAACCTAGAATTGAAGTTATTATTGAGCAACACGCATTTCTTCTTCCTTAGCGCTTTCCACATCCTTTGTCTCTTTCATATCAACTTCTTCTTCATGTTGTACGTTTCCTCCAATGCTTCCCATTGGAATAAGTCGTCCTATGATGACGTTTTCCTTAAGACCGCGCAAGGTATCAATCTTGCCTTCTATCGCGGCTTTCACTAGAACCCTAGAAGTGTCTTGGAACGAAGCTGATGAGAGGAAACTTTCGGACGTAAGCGCAATACGAGTAACGCCAAGCAATAATTCCTCTCCTTTAGTCGGACGCAATCCTTGTTTTTTAAGTCCTTTATTAACTTCGAGCATTTTGTCTTTTTCAATAGTTTCTCCAGCCACGAAATCCTGAGCATCGCCAGCATCCTTAATTTTCACGCGGGAAAACATCTTTCGAATTATAACTTCGATGTGCTTGTTATTGATAGAGGCGCCTTCAGACATGTAAATCTTCTGAACTTCGTTTATAACATATCGTTCGACTTCTCTAATTCCTTTTAGTTCCAAAAGTTCTTTTAAATCAATATGTCCCTCTGAAAGTTGATCTCCCTTCTTCACTGAATCTCCAACTTTCACAAAAAGCGTTGCGGAACGATGTACCGAGAACTCCTTTTCTTTCGTTTTCAACTTTTCGCCGTTCTCAGCGATTTTTAATATCCTAAGCGATCCCTTATCCTCGATTTTTTCCAACATTCCGTCAATAGGACATAAAATTGCTTTGCCTTTTGGAGGCCTGACTTCGAAAATTTCTTCGACTCGAGGCAAACCGTGCGTGATATCAACTCCGGCAACGCCCCCGGTATGAAACGTCCTCATGGTAAGTTGAGTCCCAGGCTCACCGATAGATTGCGCGGCAACAACGCCAACCGCGCTCCCTAGCTTAACAAGCTTATTGTTGCCCAAATCAAGACCGTAGCATGCAACACACACGCCATAAAGCGTCCTACACATAATAGGAGATCGGACTTTCACGGATTCAAGCGAAGATTTTTCGATACACTCCGCTGCGGTGCTGTCAATTACCTCTCCGCCGCGCACAACTATCTTTCGATCAACGCGAATATCGTCAAGGGCAACTCTCGAAAATAGTTTGCTTCTGAAGGATTGATTAAATTCTTTTCCATCCTCGCGAAAAATTTCTATTCCAGCTTTAACTTTGCAGTCTTCTTCGCGAATAATTAAATCTTGAGACACATCGACAAGCCGGCGCGTGAGATATCCGGCTTGCGCGGTTTTAAGCGCAGTATCGGTTGTTCCTTTTCTCGCGCCGGTAGTTGAAATAAAGTATTCCAAAACGCTTAATCCTTCTTTAAACGAAGATTTAATCGGTAATTCGATTTCCTCTCCCTGAGGATTCTGGACCAATCCCTTCATGCCCATCATTTGAATCGGCTGCGCCCACGATCCTCGTGAACCGGAATCGATTATTTGATAAATCGAGTTGTTTTTCGGCAGGGCATTCGCGATAAGCTTCGCAATTTCTTCTTTTGCCTTTCCCCACACGCTTATCGTTCGCCAACGGCGCTCTGCCTCTGTAAGTAATCCTTGATTAAATTGCTCCCGCACAAGCTCGACTTCCTTTTCTGCGGCACGCAAAATATTCGGCTTATTCGTCGGAGGAACAAGATCAGACATCGCCCATGTAATACCGGATCGAGTTGACATTTCAAAACCTAAAAGCTTAATCCTATCTAATACATCTCTCGCTGCCTCAAGGCCATATACTTCAAGAACTTTTTCTATAAGCCGCGCGAGTTTTTTCTTATTCATCGTATCATTGATAAATTCGGAAACTCCGGTAAGCGCATGATTAAAAATTAATCTTCCAACCGTAGTTTCCCGCCAAAGGCGAGTCGAGGCTGGGCCAGAGACGGCTGCGGCGCCAAATTTGATCGGCTCATGTAATCCGATCGCTCCAAACTCAAGAGCCAAGCTCGCTTCTTCGAAACTCAAAATTGATTTCATCTCCTTCCCGGCAAGAGTAGAATCCATGCGAGTGAGGTAATAAATTCCAAGCACCATGTCTTGGGTTGGCGTCGTGATAAGTTCTCCAGTCGCCGGCTTCAAAAGATTCCCTCCCGCAGACATAACAGCCCTTACTTCTTTTTGAGCTTCGGAACCAAGCGGCAAATGAACCGCCATTTGGTCTCCATCGAAATCAGCATTGAACGCAACGCACACGAGCGGCGGAATCTGCAACGCAAGACCTTCGATAAGTATCGGTTTGAACGCCTGGATACTCAAACGGTGAAGCGTCGGCGCGCGGTTCAAGAGCACTTTTCTGTCTTTGATAATATCCTCAAGTATTGCCCATACTTCGTCGCTTCCTTCCTCAATAAATCTGTTTGCGCTCCGGATGTTATGCGCAAGGCCTTTCTTCATGACTTCGCTGATTATAAACGGACGAAAAAGCTCCAACGCCATTATCTTCGGAAGACCGCACTCGTCTAATTTCAGTTTCGGCCCAACGACTATCACGGAACGGCCGGAGTAATCAACGCGTTTGCCCAGCAAATTCTGCCTAAACCTGCCCTGTTTGCCTTTAAGCATGTCCGCGAGGGAACGGAGTGGGCGGCGGCGCGCGGAAAGCTGTTGCGAGCCAAAGCGCGCAGAATTATCTATAAGCGCATCAACTGCCTCCTGAAGCATCCTCTTCTCGTTTCGGATAATCACATCCGGCGCTTTTATATCCAAAAGTTTCTTCAAACGATTATTGCGATTGATGACGCGGCGATACAGATCGTTTAAATCCGAGGTGGCGTAGCGGCCTCCATCTAGCACAACCATAGGCCGGAGATCGGGCGGCAAAACTGGAAGAACATTTAACACCATCCACTCCGGACGGGAGTTGTTCTTAATCATCGATCGCATCATCTTAAGACGCCTCAAGAGTTTGGCCTGCGCAAGATTTTCCTTAGTATTTTCAAGCTGCCGCTCGATCTTCTGCGCTTCTTTCTTCAAATCCATTTTCTCTAAAATGCTTCGAACTGCCTCCGCGCCGCTTGAAGCGCGGAATACAGATCCAAATCTCTTTGAGAGATTAAGGTATTCTGTCTCTCCTAAAACTTGACCAACCTGAAGATTTTCGAGATAATCCTCCGCGGTATCAGCAACTTTCATTAGGTCCTTCTTTTTTTTCTTATCCTCGGATTCGCTCTTTAGTTTACCTCGGAGTTCCCGCCCGATATCCGCAAGTGCTTTCTTCTTTTCGTCTTCGTTAACTTCTGTGACGATATAAGCGGAATAATAGATTACCAACTCAAGTTTTCCGGTTGGAACATCGAGCATCAAACTCAGTCGAGATGGAACGCTTCTCAGGAACCATATATGACTTACAGGAGCAGCAAGCGAAATATGCCCAAGCCGTTCGCGTCGAACAACGGCCCTCGTCACTTCAACGCCACACTTGTCGCACACAACTCCCTTATATCTGATCCTGCGATATTTTCCGCAATAGCATTCATAATCTTTCGTCGGCCCGAAAATCCTCTCCGAGAAAAGACCGTCTTTTTCTGGGCGCTGCGTCCGATAATTGATAGTTTCGGGTTTTATAACTTCTCCATGCGACCATCTTAGTATTTCTTCCGGCGAAGCAATGTTAATTTTGAGCGCGTTAAAATCGTCTCGCCTGTCAGATTAGGAATTATAAAGAGGCCTAATATCAAACGACATCGCCTTGAGTTCGTTCATAAGCACGCTGAAAGAGGCGGGCAAGTTAGCTTCTTTTATTTCTTCGCCGCGAATGATTGATTCGTAGGCGGCAGCGCGCCCAAGCACATCATCAGACTTGATGGTAAGCATTTCCTGGAGCGTGTGCCTAGCTCCATATCCTTCAAGCGCCCAAACCTCCATTTCTCCGAAGCGCTGGCCGCCAAACTGCGCTTTGCCGCCCAAAGGCTGCTGAGTGATAAGTGAGTACGGCCCGATCGATCGCATATGCACCTTGTCCTCAACAAGATGATTCAACTTCATAATATACACTTGTCCGACAGTAATTCGGTTATCAAACGCCTCGCCGGTTCGCCCGTCAAACAGCTGTACCTTGCCGTCTTCCGGCAGCCCCGCCCTCTTGAGCTCTTCCCGTATTTCCTGCTCGGTTATTGAATCAAGTCCTGGAGTAACCGCGCGATATCCCAACTTCGAAGCAGCCCAGCCAAGATGCGTTTCCAATATTTGCCCGAGATTCATACGAGACGCAACGCCCAACGGGTTTAAAATAATATCCACAGGGGTTCCGTCCGCAAGATACGGCATATCTTGCGTCGAACTCACTTGAGAAATGACTCCTTTGTTGCCGTGCCGCCCCGCAAGCTTGTCGCCTGCCTGTACCTTCCGTAGCTCCGCAACCTCAACCTGTATGCGCCTGATAATTCCCGGTTCAAGCTTGTCTCCTTTCTCGCGATCAAAAACTTTCACATTTATCACGCGGCCATGCCTTCCGTGCGGCAGGGTAAGCGACGTGTCTTTCACGTCTCGCGCTTTTTCTCCGAAAATGGCTCTAAGCAACCGCTCTTCCGACGTCAGTTCGGCTTCCCCTTTTGGAGAAATTTTGCCGACTAAAATATCGCCGGCTTTTATTTCGGCTCCGATACGAATAATTCCCTCTTCGTCCAGATTCTTCAATTTTTCCTCTGAAACATTCGGAATGTCGGGAGTTGTAACTTCCGGACCAAGCTTTGTATCGCGCACATCGCAATAAAAATCTTCGATGTGAATCGAAGTGAATAAATCATCTCGAACAACACGTTCGGATATAATGATCGCGTCTTCGAAGTTAGCGCCTTGCCACGACATAAATGCAACAAGAAGATTTTGCCCAAGCGCCAACACTCCGTTTTCTATCGATGGGCCGTCAACAAGCACAGACCCTTTTTTCACAGTCTGGCCCATGGTCACTAATGGCCGCTGGGAAATGCACGTGAACTGGTTTGATCGCTTGAATTTTTCTAAGGGATAATTCTTTATCGTGTCGTTTGAATATTTTACTTTTACATGATCCGCGTCCACTTCAATAACTTCCCCATTGGCTTCTGCTTGAATCACATACCCGGAATCAATCGCCACCCTATCCTCTTCTCCCGTTGAAACATACGGCGCTTGAGGCTTGATCGAAACAACGGCTTGCCGCTGCATGTTTGAACCCATTAGCGCGCGGTTTGCATCGTCGTGCTGCAAAAACGGTATAAGCGAAGTCGCCACGCTGATAAATTGATGCGGCGCGACATCGATGAATTCGACTTCGTTTCGCAAACATGTTTCGGGAACGCCTTTAACGCGCGCCTCAACGACCTCATCAAGTATGTTCCCATTTTCATCTTTCCTGACACCGCCATGCGTGATTTTATATTTCTCTTCCTCAAGAGCATCAAACCAAACGATTTCCTCCGTCACTCGGCCATTTTTAACCTTCGCATACGGAGTTTCCAAAAATCCGAATTCGTTGATTCGCGAAAAACTTGCCAAATAGTTGATAAGTCCGATATTACCGCCTTCCGGAGTTTGAATAGGGCAAATACGCCCGTAGTGAGACCGATGGACATCGCGAACTTCAAAACTAGCCCTTTCTCGCGTGAGACCTCCGGGACCCAGCGCGGAAATTCTTCGTTTATGCTCAAGCTCGGCTAACGGATTTACCTGATCCATAAACTGTGAAAGTTGGGACGAAGCGAAAAACTCCTTCACGACAGCCGAAATAGGACGGAAATTTACAAGCTGAGCCGGCATAAGGCGCTCTTTATCTTCGATTGACATTCGATCCTGAATGATTCTCCTGAGACGCGCGAATCCGATTCTTAGCCTGCCCTGCAAAAGCTCGCCAACCGCCTTGAGCCGTCGATTTCCTAAGTGATCAATATCATCCGGCTCAGCGCTTGGATTATTATTTTGCGAAATGATTTCACGGACGATCGCGATCAAGTCCTCCAGATCCAGAAGTTTGGTTACTTTCTTTTTATCAAAACCAAGACGTTGATTAACTTTAAATCTGCCGACCGGAGAAAGGTCATACCTATCAGACCTCTTAAACATAGCGTCTATAAGGCTTTTTGCGGTGGCCGGAGTCGCCGGATCTCCGGGACGAAGCCGCCGGTAGATTTCAACATACGATTCTTCGACATTTTTCGCAACATCTTTTTTAAGCGTTGTTTCTATAAATCCAACTGGACCGATATCTATGTCTGCGAACGAAGAAATTATTTTATTTTCTTCAATTCCAAAAATCCTGAACAAATCAGTAACGGGCACTTTGCGGCGACGATCGATCTTCGCGCTCACGACGCCATCCGCGTCGGTTTCAAATTCAAGCCATGCTCCACGATTCGGAATAATTTTTGCGCCAAAAAGCTGCCGTCCTCGATATGGGACGGCAGTAAAGTACACTCCCGCGGAACGAATAAGTTGGGAAACTACAACGCGCTCGACGCCGTTGATAATAAACGTACCCCGTTGGGTCATAAGCGGGAAATCTCCAAAATACACTTCTTGAGTTTCTTCTCTATGTGTTTTCTTATTAATGAGACGCAACTTGATCCGTAATGGAGCTTCGTACGTTGCGTCCTTATACCTCACTGCCTGCTCATCGTACTTCGGCTCATCAAAATGATAATCCTCGAATTTGAGTTCTAGCTCTTTTCCTGTGTGATCAAGAATCGGGGAAATTTCTTCTAAAAGTTCATGAATTCCTTTTTTGAGAAACCACTGATACGAAAACAATTGTGCTTCGTTGAGATTAAATGGCTTAATTAGGGACTTGGATTTTCCAAATATTTTTGTTGATGAAAATTTAGGCATTTTCTTTTAAATGAAATAATTCTTAAAAAAACTACCCCAAACGCACTAAACTGCGGTTTTTTAATCGGCTCGCAGAAACTTCAGAAAACCGACAACACAAAAGCTCTCCTCATAGAGGCTTTTTACTTTTTTGATTCCTTAGGTATTTAACACGATTTCCCTCCTGTTCGTCAAGATCCCTGCTAAATATGGTTTTTCGAGTCGCCGGATCGCTTAAATAGTACCAATAGGGCGAACTCTTTGGATGCAATACGGCCACTAGAGCAGAAAGACCCGGATTCCCGATAGGCGCCGGAGGAAGACCCGTGTGTAAGTATGTATTGTATGGGGATTCAATTTTGAAGTCAAGAGCGTTCAGTGGATAACAACTTTTATTGTCTGGATATAAATTTGCCTCCTTGATGTAGCAAATGGTGGCATCAACCTGCATCGGAATTCCCGCTTGAATACGTTTCTGTAAAATACCCGCCACAATCTTTCTATCTTCAAAGTCAGGAATTTCTTTTTCGATGAGCGATGCGAGAATTAAACTCGATACCGAACCGGTCCCATCGCCCGCAAAAATCGGATCCGTTCTTGACTTAAATGTATCTAAAAATTTTCCGACAACTTCGTCGACATCAGAATTTTTGAAGAATCTATATGTATCAGGGAATAGTTTTCCCTCAAGAAAATTCCTCTTGTCCGCTTCGACCAGTTCGCCGGCCTTAAGCACGCCCAATGAACTTAAAAGACGATCAATATCGTACACGGAATATCCCTCGACAACAGTTACAGAAACTTCGGTCCGCGATCCAGAAACAAGCTTGGAAAGAATTTCACCGCTCGTCATGCTCGATTCTAAACTATATAATCCTGGCTTTAATTTCATTGCTGATCCGGTCACGAGAGAAAGCAATGTAAACGCACTTTTGGATCGAATCAATCCTTTTGATCCGAGATCGAAAATGATCTTTTTATATCCGTCGCCAGGTTTAACCTCAAAAAGAATTTGCCGCCCGCGAGACTCTCCTGCAACCGGACTCAATAGGTGCAAAAAAAATCCGACAAATACAACAATAGCAACGAACACGCTTCCACCCACGACAATTTTTTTCAGATCTACTCCTTTATTGTTTTCTTCTGATAGCATTGATCAAAGATAATATAAAAAAATTCGCCACGATACTCGACCCGCCGTAACTTACAAACGGAAACGTGACTCCGACCACAGGCATAAATCCGACGGTCGAACCTGCATTTAAAACAAATTGCAAACCAAAAACAGCAGCTCCTCCGAGGCAAATAAATTTTTCGAAGTTTCGCTCCGCATTGTACCCGATTTTAAGGATTTGGAAAACCAGTGCCAAGAAAAAACCGATTATAACAATTCCACCGGCGAGGCCCCATTCTTCGATGATCGCCGCGAGAATAAAATCATTTGCCGGTTCGGTAAGAAACCCAAGCTGTGTCTGCGTTCCCTGCCCATACCCCTTGCCCCAAAAACCCCCAGATCCTATCGCGATTTTTGACTGGATTACGCTGTAATTAATACCCAGCGAATCACGCTCCGGATAAAACACGCCGATAATCCTTTCACGCTGATAATCCTTCAAAAAATAAAACCACATGACTGTACCGATGGCGATAAACACAAGGAGCGAAACCACAACCTTGCGCCGCGGAAGGCCAGACAAGACAAGGAATGAAAACCAAATTCCGAATAGAATTGTCGCCGACCCCAAGTCCGGCTGGAGAGCCGTAAGCGCCGCGGGGATAATGAAGAATAAAAATGAGGCGATGATGTGTTTCGTGCGGGCGATGCTTAAATGCCTCCGACTGAAATAGTTCGCATATAAAAGAACCAAGACGATTTTCGCAAGTTCCACGGGTTGAAAGTTAAATGGACCGAGTTCAAGCCAACTTCGAGTATTTCGGATGATTGGAGCTTTGAAATATGCAATAACTAGAACAAGTATCACAAAGACGTACAGACCCCCGATAACCCATCTATATGTCAACATCAGCCGCCAATCGACGGCATAAAAAAATAAAACTACTCCTATGCCAAGCAGAATCCATATGGACTGGAGCAGGAAAAAATGCGTCGAAATAGCGGAAAGCATAACCAACCCGACCGCCGCCAAAATTCCTACCGGCAAAAATAGCGCTACCATCCCGTTAATCTGAGAAATTATAGCCTCTGTGCATACAGGAAAATTTTTGTAGCGGCTAAGTCCGCGTACTCGATATTCGGGTGGACAATCGAATACGCCCTAATCTCTCCTGGCGAAAGATCAGTTAATTCCGTCTCTGATGCACCCGCGATTTGCCCCAAACTTCCAGTAAACACCGCGAGCACTTTTACGCGCATTACTATAACGACATCGTTATTTATGATATTGCCCTCAACCACAAGCTTCCCTTCCTCAAGTTTGTTCCTCGCTCCAACCGAAGCGATATTTGGAGCGGCAGTCGCGTCTAGTGTTGAAATCCAATTCACATTCTCCGCTGTAAAACCGATTCTAGAGTAAACAACATTTGGAAAATTCGGAATTAAAATATATTTCGCTTCTCCTGAATAGATAAATGAATTTCCACTAAAAGATTTCACGATCTTATCCGCGCTGTCATAAAGCGAAAAATTGTAAACAAAACTTTTCGCCATATAGTCGAGATTCGGATTGTTTATTTGCGCAAGAATGCTCATATGTTTCTCGTCAGGACGCAACGTCAAAATCTGCCCGTTGACCTCGAGCGGTTTAATTTTTACTGTTGAGCACACGCTTGAACACACTCCCCCGCAATCAATTTCAACTTCATCTTGGTTTCTTATATTGTCGTAGCACGATGGCGCGGGCTTAAAAAACGTGAAATAAATTCCACCTCCAATTAGCACAAGCACCAAAAGATAAAACGCTCCGTATAAAATTTGCTTTCGAAGGCGACGAGGCATAGATATATCTTATATCTAAAATCTTAAATCTCAAAAATAAGCGGGGTCAACAAGAAAACCTGCCTACGGTGCCGTCGCCCGCCTCCGCTAAAGCTACGGACGAGTAAAAATGTCCTACCCGCTATAATCAGGCAGGCGGCACATTGAATTTATGACAATCTGGAGTAGAATAGTCACATCATACAAGTGCCGCTACCTCGGTCATGATAAAAAAGAAATTGCTCGATATCGCTCCGCCGCCCTCAAACGCGCCGGATAGCGCATATAGACATCGGCCGGCATCCGAAGAAACCGAAAAAGCAATGCGCGTTTTTGAAACGCCGGCCACGCCGCCGGCTTTTTTGCGAAAATATGGTCTATTCCTTTTCTTTATAATTACAATATCCTACTTTGAATTCATTTACGGGCTATGGACATTTGCGTCTGTAAATATTGATTTCGTGTTTCCGATATTGTTTGCAATACCCGCCGCCGCCCTTTTGTATGTAGCGTCGGTCCTCTTTCCAAAAAACACAAGCAAGATTGTGGCGGTTTTCGTAACGGTAGTCTTGATGTGCATGTACGGCATACAGCTTATTTATTTTTATATCTTCCGGACACCGCTATCGCTCTATTCCCTTGTTGGCGCGAAAGATGCGATGCAATTTTGGGACGTTTCCTCGTCAGCCATGGCTAAAAACGGTGTCCCGCTGATGTTGCTTTGTATTCCTGTCATATTCCTGTTCCTGTCCAGAAAAAAAGTTTTCCCGATTTCACGGCCGCGGCCGCGTACGGTATCCGCCGTCATGCTTGTTGGCCTTATGGGCTTTGTCATTGCAATGCTCGGCACGCGCGCAACAAGCGGGCAAGATTTTTCTCAATATGCTCTCTATTATAGAATCGCTTCGCCGGAACTTTCGATAAGAAAACTGGGCGTGCTCACGACCATGCGCCTTGATCTGAAACGGCTCATGTTCGGATTTGAAGAAAATGCCGACGCCGCGAGCAAACGCACAGGCGCAGATAGTTCGGCATCGCTCGCCATACCGAAATCCATTCCCAGAGTCGCTCCTCCCGTAACCTATAATGCGATGGATATTAATTTTGAAAACTTACTGGCCGGCGAGACCGACAAAGCCCTCCTCGATATGCACGCATATTTTTCTTCGATCGAGCCGACTAAAAAGAACAAACATACCGACATATTGAAAGGGAAGAATCTCATATTTATAATCGCCGAATCATTTTCCCCCTATGCGGTAAGCCCCGAACTTACACCGACTCTATACAAAATGTCGACCGAGGGCTTTGTGTTTAACAATTTTTATAATCCAATCTGGGGAGTGAGTACGTCTGACGGAGAATACGTGTCCGATGTGGGACTGCTCCCAAAATCCGGCGTCTGGAGCTTATGGAAATCAAGTAAAAACAGTCTCCCGTTTACGCTGGGAAACCAATTTAAAAAACTTGGCTACCTCACCAAGGCCTATCACGATCACACATATACGTATTATGGCAGAGATCAATCAATCCCCAATCTGGGATATGACTACAAAGGGCTCGGAAACGGCGTACGCGTTTCGCCGACATGGCCGGAGTCTGATCTTGAAATGATTGACGTTACGGCCGATGACTACATTTCCACTACCACACAGCCGTTTCATACCTATTACATAACGGTAAGCGGCCACATGAATTACAATTTCTACGGCAACTACATTGCGGCAAAAAATAAGTCTTTCGTGGAAAATCTTCCCTACTCCGAAACCGCGAAAGCGTATATCGCCGCCAATCTCGAGCTTGAATTCGCCGTTAAGTCGCTGATCGACAAACTTGAGGCCGCGGGCGTTCTCGACAACACCGTCATCTCCATCGTCCCAGACCACTATCCGTACGGCCTCCCAAAAGAAGCGCTCGACGAACTCGCCGGACACGAAGTAGAGAGCAATTTCGAACTGTATAAAAGCATTTTTATTCTCTGGAAAAAAGGAATGGATGCCGTTTCTGTCGACAAACCCGCTTCAACACTCGATATTCTTCCGACTCTATCGAATCTCTTTGGACTTGAATACGACTCGCGCCTGCTCATGGGACATGACATTTTTTCGGATGTGCCACCTCTCGTCATTTTTTTAAACCGCAGTTGGATCACGGATAAGGAAATGTATAATTCTACAAAAGCCAGAGCGACGAATGTCGCTGAAGGTGACGCCGAATACGAAAAAATAATTAACGAAATAGTTGCTGACAAATTTAAGTATTCAACGAAGATCCTCGAAACGAATTATTACGGAAAAGTGGTTCCCAAGTAAAAAATCTGCCTACGATACTTTGTTGTCGGCTTACTGAAAGCACTCCAAAAAATTTGCGCTTTTTATAAAAAAGGCATATACTTTTTTTCATGAGTCAAGAATTAAAACGATTACAAGAAGTTGTTGTGCCTATTTTAAAAAATGCGGGAGTGAACCGGTCGTCTTTTTTCGGTTCCGTGGCGCGAGGCGAAGAACGAAAAAACAGCGATGTGGATATACTCATTGAATTTCAAGGAAAAAAAACTTTGTTTGACCTGGTCGAATTAAAGCAAGCGCTTGAAAAAGCATTGGAGCGAAAAGTAGATCTCGTAACTCGCCGCTCGATTCACCCCCCCCTTAAAGAAATAATCGAAAAAGATGAGGTTTCTATTTTTTAGGCAGGTATATGGAAAAGAATCCTAAAATTTTTCTTGAACATATTTTAGAGAGCATAGGCGCTATCGAGGAATACGCGACCGACCAAACATTGGCTACTTTTTTAGCATCCTCCCGAGATCAAGACGCGGTTATACGGAGATTTGAAATTATCGGCGAAGCAGTTAAAAATCTTTCCGATAATTTCAGAAATAAGTATCCAAAAGTTCCGTGGAATAAAATGGCGGGTATGCGTGATGTTCTTGTTCATGAATATTTTACCGTCGATATTCCAGCAGTATGGGATACTATTCAGGGTGATCTGCCGCCGCTTAAGAATCAATTGAAAGAAATTCTATCAAAAGAGAATAAATAAAAAAATCCGCCTACGATACTTTGTTGTCGGCATATCCTACTTTCCCAGCCGGCGAACCAGCAAGTATCATCGGCACCTAGTGATTTCACCCCGCAGCAAAGCAAAGCTTGCTACGGGGCATGCTTCTCTGTCCCCGCACCAGAATTGCTCACTATGATTTCCCGGCATACCCTACTTTCCCACCAGCCGAAGCCGGAAGTATCATTGGGGCTTTATGCTTTCACTTCTCTGTTCGGAATGGGAAGAGGTGGGACACATAAAGCTAGAACACCAGGAAGTCGCAATGAGCAATTCGGTGCGGGGCGCAGTCGGAATGTTCCCGATTTTCTTGACGTGCGAAGTACGTTTAGAAAATCGTAATCCCGCTATGCGTTTCGCATCGGCGGGAGGAAACCGCCCAGTTTCTGGGCGAGCCTCGCTCCTTCGAAGCGGGAGGTAGGGCACGCCCACATAGAGCACCGACATTAAAAGGTCGTCAATAATCAAATCGCATTTGTTTTGTAAGTAAGTTCCCTCCCCAGTTTTTGAAAAAACTGGGGAGGGATGCTGAATTTTGTATCCTCGCTTGCGCTTGGACAAAATTCGCACAGTATTGGGATGGTTGGCTGGTTATTAGTATTCCTTGGCTTAAACCCTTGCGGGCCTTACACCTAGAACCTATTCACCAGCGCACAGCGCTGGAATTTTCAAGTAACAATTCTCAATTTTCAAATAAAGAAATTCCTTATTGAAAATTGCAAAATTGAAAATTGGTCATTCCAGTGCCATGCACTGGCTTGTACGTGGTAGTCTTCCACGAAACCTGGCGCGCGAAGCGCGCAACTAACAACTAATAACAATTAACTAATAACTTTTAGGTTTTTAGTCAAAAGTCGTAAGTTTCAAGTTGCGTGCTTCGCACGCGCATACCTAATCTTGGGGTAGGCTTCCCGCTTAGATGCTTTCAGCGGTTATCCCTTCCAAACATAGCTACCCGGCATTTCAGTTGGTACCAAAGCCGGTAGACCAGAGGTTTGTTCAATCAAGTCCTCTCGTACTAAGATTAACTCCCCTCAAGTATTAACGCCTGCAGTAGATAGAGACCGACCTGTCTCACGACGGTCTGAACCCAGCTCACGTGCCCTTTTAATTGGCGAACAGCCAAACGCTTGGGAGCTTCTACACCCCCGCG
>ERZ1292629.901-Hain-H43-01um-R1-901-length-31936-cov-15_pt1 | contig 27618 bp, 33 predicted proteins | sample MGYA00564399_ERZ1292629 | MGnify/ENA primary metagenome ERZ1292629 (study PRJEB36523, sample SAMEA6512636) | groundwater metagenome | collected 2019-01-08 | study: AquaDiva: Metagenomics assemblies of 32 groundwater samples
TGGGCGTACTATGCGCATGCCGCCAAACTGTCACCAAGGTACTCATCTCGTACAAGTGGTTGACTTATCACCCGAATTGTGTTACGGTCTTCCAGACCATTCAAATTAACAACAGGAGGAATCGGTCGTGAACTTTGACCTTCGTATCTTGGCCGCAACCGCAGGGATATCCTTCGGCGCGTGGCCATATCTACAAGGCGCAAGCGGCGTCGGCGGTACTACCGCCGCGCTGTGGATGGCTGTCGTGACGGTAGCCGTAACAGCGCCTATGGCCTACATGGGCTGGTACGGCTCCGTGAACGGCAACGCGAATGTGAGCCTGCTGGTCGCCGGCGGACTGATCCAGACACTGGGAATTGTTGCGATGGCTATGCTTGCGCAGCAATCACCCACCGTGGCGGACATGTCACGCTACATGGCACTCGGATTTGTCATCAACGCCTGCGTGCCCGTCGTCGTATTTTTCGCGGCGAACATCGGGCAACTCACCAAAATCAATCGCTACGACGTGATTGGCTTGGTGGGGGCAGTGGTGACAGTCTACTGCCTATCGAGACCTCGAGGCTAATACCGCCTCGTCGAAGAAGAAAGCCTCGCTGCTGACTTCTCATCGGCGAGGCGGTTCTTCTTTTATATATAAACAGTTCCGGCGTGGCTTTGTGGGCCACGCCGTATCATTTGGAACAGACGCGAAGGAGCTGCTCGACGGTGAACGGTCTCGTATTCGACGGGTTGGTCGAGTCGATGAAGTTCAGCCTCGTGTCGCGCCTCAGCGGACTCGCCGGGTTACGTAACTTTTTCTTGTAGTTCAACCGGCAGTGCCCACAAGAGACGGCAACGCCAAAGTCGAGCTTGGTGAAGTCGTCGGGCTGCGGCGGTTGCGCCATCCACATTTCGAGGATTGCGACACAGTGCTTGTCTTCAGCCTCTTTGATCATGCGCATTTCGGCGCACAAATCTCCAGGCCTGCGCGGACCCGGCGCCGCTTTCGTATTGAAGCCCGAAAGAGGAATATAGCGTCCGTCTTTAGTGACGCCAACTCCGCTTCCTCCGACTTGATAACCACGCCACGAGACGGCGCAGTTTTGCATGTCCAACGCATACTGCCGAAAGACTGGTTCCTCGCCGAGATGTTGGAAAATCGGCGAGTTTCGATGGTGTCGATTTTTGTGCCGTTTTCCGACCATTTTCAAGCCTCACACAATGTTATTGACCGGCGAGATTATAAACCGTAATTCCTTGACAGTCAAGCTTTTAATCGTATAATCTTCGATTAGTGCCGTCGGTTACGGACGGGATAAAGTGTGACGCCGCAAGCTACGGCGGTTCTTGAAACGTAGCGTTGTGTCAACAGTAAAGAAAAGTCGAGGCAGTGAAATGGCTGAAGAGGCAAAAAAAGGACCCGGCGAATCGCCAGAATTGAGTGAGGCGACCGCGGGCTTGGTGGCGCAGCTGATGCTGTTCCTCAAGGACTTCAATCCAACGGAAAAGCTGCTGATTTTCCTTTGGCGCTTTCTCTACGCAGTTGAAAAACTGCTCGGCCAACCGGAATTCTTCCGTGTGGCTGTATACGGCACCGGCCAGAAAATTGCCGAGGACCATCCCGTTTACAAGGCGGCGTGGTGGCTCGGCTTCGAACTTGCACGACTCGGATTCGATATCGTCGCAGGTGGCGGGTCAGGCGTCATGAAGGCCGTCGCGGAAGGTTTCAAAGCTGGTCAAGCGAAATTCGCCACGTCGGCGAGATGTATCGGCGTGTGCATCGAATTCGTCGAAGGCCAAACTGCGAATCCCTTCATCGACAAGTCTTTCTGGCACGGCTCGTTCTGGACGCGCCTTCACCACTTCTGCCGCCTCTCCTATGTGCATATCGTTCTGGAGGGCGGCGTCGGCAGTTTGCTGGAGCTACTATCGGCTTGGCAGCCGAAGACGCGTCCGATTACGGTCGGTCACGTTCTCGACAGCTCCATCATTGTCGTGGGTGATTTGTACGACCTTTTCTTTGATGGCATCGTCCGCGAACAAATCAATCGCGGCTACATCCGTCAGGACGAGGTCGACATGATCACCCGCGTGAAAACTGTCGAAGCGGCGTTGCCGCACGTGGTCAAGGCGTTCGAACGCTTTACAGCAATGAAGGCCGCGGGCTGATGCCTGCGTCCTGGAATATCTGGAACCCCTGCTGCGGTGCGGCAGGGGGTCCATCTTTTTATACCCTTTCCAAATCCATCCACTTGTATTTCAGTCCGTTCCACTCTCTTGCTTCTTCAAATACTTTTTTTGTAAATTCTTTTTCGTACGGCGGGAAGAATGAGTCCGCTTCTTTTTCATCATCAACGAGCGTGAGATAGAGCTTGTCGATATACGGCAGCGCTTGCTCGTATATCTGCGCCCCGCCGCCGATGTGAATTTCTTCCGCATCAAGTTCCTGTGCCTTCGCAATTCCCTCTTCAAGCGAGCCGACGACGATTACACCCTCATGTGTCCAACTGGCATCGCGCGTGACGACGATATTCGTACGCCCCGGCAAGGGCTTGCCGCCCGTGTAGCCGAGAATGGATTCAAACGTCTTGCGCCCCATGATGAGCGGGTGCCCGAGCGTCAGGCGCTTGAAGCGCGCGAGGTCGTCGGGAATATGCCAGAGGAGTTTGCCATCGAGCCCCAGCTCCCGGTTTTTCCCGATAGCAACGACCGCACAGACGGCAGGCTTATCCATTTCGCGAATATATCATCCGGATTTCAAACGGTGAGATGTCATCTCACTGTTTATCGCTCGAAACGGTCCTCGGCAATATCAGCGTAATACGCTCTTGCGTCTTCGATCATTCGCCGCGGGCTCGGATGGTCTGCAATCTCGAATCCTTCCGAGGATAGTATTTTGCTTCTAGGATTTCCCGGAATGTAACTTTGCAGACTGCTGAAGGGGTACGAGGACAACTTGGATTCGAGTGCGGTTATACTCCGCACCTTCCCGGATTTCCACCCTGGCTCAGAGAGCTCCGCGGGGTTGCAGTGGATATACTGTAAGACGCGTTGAAAATATCTATCTGTACTTATGTGGCGTGATCGGAACGGACGAAGGAACAAATTACCGACACGGTCGTTTTTTGTATTAAAGTACATGGTGTAAGCAATTCCCACTTTGCGCATGAACTCCGAAATCCCACCTTCTACAACTTCTTTTAGCAGGAGGTGGTAATGATTCGGCATCAAACAGTAGGCGCCGATAGCTACAATTTGTTCACCGCGTTCTTCAGTAAATATGCGACGAATGTCCGGTTTTTGAATATTATACAGGGTCACGGATTTGCTACCGTTAGCGAGGTAGAGCAGCATTAAAAACCTGTTCGCGTCGTACTCCTGGTCAAAAACATTCCGCTTGTCTACTCCTCGGTTGAAGCAGTGATACCATTCATCGAACTCAAATGGTGCACGATTAGCCATGGCTTAATGGTAGCACGGTGAGATGGTAGCACGGTGAGATGTCATCTCATTGCATCCCCACTAAATGGCGGAAAAGTCGGTTTTCAATTTTTTGAGCTCACCGCTGAATACGAGTTTCATCTCCGCCGCTTTTTCCTTCTTTCCCTTGTCCACCACATCCTTCTGGTGCCAGCGTGACTTCTTGGGCTCTACCTTGTGCGTGAGTTCTTCGAAAACTATCTGACAGAAACGCTCGCCCGGATGCAGCTGGATGACCTGGGAATTCGTGTTGTTGCGTATCGGGAGTGTGAGCGGCCCTTCGTACCCCGAATCAATGATGCCCGTGAGGTCGACGGACAGGCCTTTGCGGTTGACCGACGAGCGCGGATAGAGCACCGCCATCAGGTCGTTGGGGACCTTTATCGTCTCGAATGTCGAGACGAGCACATATTCCTGCGGCAAAAGGTCGAAGCTCTGTCCCTGCTCAAGCTCGATGACGTCGAAATATTCCGGCCCGTGGTCCTTGAGCGGGTCGATGCTGAGGGCTTGCCTCCCCTTCGCCGTCATCCTCCACGACTTCGGAATGAGGAATGTGAACCCGAGACGGAGGTCTACCGCATGCATCTGCAGCTGAAAACGGTCGAGGCCCGGCTTGAACTCAATGTTGCCTTTCTTTACGCGCGCCAGTATCTCGTCTTTGGTGAGTATTGCCATGGATGCGCATTATAACCGCTACAAAACAATCTGCATGCCGGTGATGGCGGGCAAGGGATTATATTGCGCTGCGATAGGATTCACTATTTCGTCCACCAGTTTCTTATCTTTTTTCTCGGAGCGGTCGTACGTGTTCTTCGGCAGAGCCACGCGAACCGGCGGATGGGCATTTGTGCGGCGCAACATTTCTTCTACCGCAGGAAGTTGGTTGTCGTACACATGGGCGTTGGATATCGAGTGCGAGTAGACGCCGACTCCGACGCCGAGCTTCTGGGCGAGAATGCACTGCAGAAGCGCAAAGCCCGCGACGTCCGACGGAAATCCGAGCACCATGTCGTTGGAGCGCACCATATTGTGGAGGTGCAGCCGCCCTCCGATTATGTTTACGGTAAACGAGTACGGACACGGCACATTCGCTTTTTTTATCCCGCCGAGTCCGTCCTGCGCCGGGTCCCACGTGACGATTACTCCGTGACGGGAACTCGAGTCTTTTTTGAGCAGATCCACGAGAAGGCCGAGCTGGTCGCGGCCGAAGTGTTTACGCCAGCGATAACCATAGGCCACCGTGACAACGTCCGCAGGATTCGTAAAGCTGTCCCAGATTTTCGTGTAGTCGCGCAAAAAGTCCGCGGGCTTGCGCGCACCCGAAATAAACCATATCTGCTCGGCGACGAACATCTTGACGGGAATTTTGCGGAGCGTAAGAAGCGGGAAACCCTCTTTCTCGATATCGATGGAGAAGTGCATTCCCGGAATGGCGATGGTCTCGTGTCCCGTGCGATTGTTCTTCTCGCGCACGCCTTCGCTCATAATGCGCTTCAACATTTCCTGATACATCTCGTCGAAGCGGGTCATAGGGATATCTATTATACCTGCGGCAAGGACGTGCGCGACATGGTACATTTCGCCCATATGGTGAGTATCGAATATCCCTATCTCCCCACAGGTCGCAGTTTTATATACGTCGGGCTCGATAACCCTTTCATGTTGGAGGCAAAAGACTTCGCCCGTGAACACTCGCTGGATGAAATGATGCCAAATTCATCCATCATTGTGAAAAACGGCGTTGTCATCGGCAGAGGTGCCAACGGCAGTGATTACCACAAACTACACGGGTGTGAACGTATCAAACGCGGAATACCGACGGGGCACGGGTATGAATTGTGTGAGGGATGCCACCCAAAGAATCACGGGGAACCTCATGCAATAGTTGATGCGCAGAAAAACGGAAACGATACCATCGGCGCCGACCTCTATATGTGGGGCCACTGGTGGTGCTGCGAGCCGTGCTGGAATGCGATGATTGAGGCGGGCATCGAAAATGTGTACCTGCTCAGAGATAGCGAAAAGCTCTTCAATAAAGCGCACCCCGACAACGTTATCGGCAAGCAGTTTGACGATGTAGAATGAGGCATGCGCGGGAAATTCATCGTTTTCGAGGGCGGCGACGGCTCGGGTAAATCCACTTTCGTCGAACGGCTCAAGAAAGAATCCCCCGATTTTGTATACACACAAGACCCCGGCGGCACCGAGCTCGGCGAACAGATACGGGCGCTCCTCATGTCCAAGAAGACCAGCGGCATCGACGTCCGCGCCGAGCTTCTCCTCTTCCTCGCGTCGCGTGCGCAAATGGTCTCGGAAATAATCCGCCCCGCGCTCGAAAGCGGTAAAACGGTCATATCCAACCGTTTCGCTCTTTCCTCTATCGCCTATCAGATATACGGCCGCGAGCGGCTCGAGCTCCTGCCCCTCTACCGTTCGGTTTCTGATGTGATTCTCGAAGGGGCGATGCCCGACGCGACTATCCTGCTCGACGTCTCACCCGAAGTCGGCCTTGCTCGCGCCCACTCGCGCCCCGAAGAACTCTCGCGCTTCGATCTTGAGGCACTCGCATTCCACAAGCGGGTACAGGAAGGGTATGCGAAACACATCGCGGAATTCGGCACGCCCTTCATCATCGACGCAGGCAGGCCGATTGAGGAGGTCTGGCAAAGCATACAGAAAGCGTTACAATCGGTTTTATAATTTGCCTATGAGCTAAATCTTCCACATATCATTATTCTTTTCACTTCATCATCATGGATCTCTACAAGCGCATAAAAAAACAAGACCCGCAGATATATAAAGCCATTGCAGGAGAATGGGAACGCCAAGCCGACGGGCTCGAGCTGATACCGTCGGAAAATTACACGTCGCCCGCCGTGATGGAAGCGATGGGAAGCATTCTTACCAACAAATATTCCGAAGGGTACCCGAATCGGCGCTACTACGGCGGCAATGAATTTATCGATCAGATTGAAACAGAAGCAATCGAGCGCACCAAGAAAATCTTTGGCGTCCCTTTCGCCAACGTCCAACCCTATTCCGGCAGTCCCGCGAATCTCGCCGTGTACGTGGCGATATGCAAACCGGGCGATACGGTGATGGGACTCAATCTCCTCGACGGCGGGCACCTGACGCACGGATGGAAATATTCCGCGACTGCGCTCTTCTACAAGAGCGTCCCCTACCATGTGCGGGAAGACGGGCGTATTGATATGGAAGAGGTGAGGAAACTCGCACACGAACACAAGCCGAAATTGATCTGGGTCGGAGCGACCGCGTATCCGTACCTCTACGACTACAAAGCGTTCATGGAGATTGCCGATGAGGTCGGCGCATTCGTCGCTGCCGACATCGCGCATGTCGCGGGTCTCATTGTCGCCGGCGCACACCCGAGCCCGGCCGCTCACGCACACATCATCACGACCACCACGCACAAAACGCTCCGCGGCCCCCGCGGCGGCATCATCATGACGACGGCGCGTGGCATCGCGAAGGATGCAGAGCTTGCCCAGCGTATAGACAAAGCGATCATACCGGGCCTTCAAGGCGGACCTCACAACCACCAGACAGCGGCAATCGCGATTGCACTCAAAGAGGCTGCGACACCGGCGTTCAAGGCGTACGGTAAGCAGATTGTAAAGAACGCGAAGGCTCTCGCGGAAAGTCTGAAAAAAAACGGCATGAAGCTTGTCTCAAACGGAACACAGAATCACCTCATCCTCCTCGATCTCGTGCCGGTATTCGGCCCGGGCGGCGGACACTTCGCGAGTGACGCACTTGAGATCGCCGGAATGACCGCGAACAAGAACACGATTCCCAAGGACCCAGGCTCCGCCTTCTATCCGAGCGGCGTTCGCTTGGGCACACCAGCTCTCACGACCCGCGGTATGAAAGAAGCAGAGATGAAAAAAGTCGGCGAATGGATTGCACGTGCGATCCGGGAAGCGAGCCCGTATCGCCTTCCGACCGATACGAAGGACCGCCCCGCGTACCTCGCGAAAGCGAAGAAGGAACTCGAACGAAATGCGAACCTCAAGAAGATACGGCAGGAAGTCCGTACATTCTGCAAGAAATATCCTCTGCCACACCTCGCACGCAAATAGAGCCGTTCTCTGGAAGCCTGTATAATGCCCCAAATGCCTGACCTGAATCTGCCTTCACTCATACAGTACGTCGGCTACCCGGGGCTTTTTACAGCGGTCTTTCTTGAGTCGGGTGTCTTTTTCGGATTCTTCCTGCCAGGGGCATCAATGCTCTTTACCGCGGGACTGCTCGCCTCGCAGGGCATTTTCGACATATGGATACTCATTCCCCTTCTTACCGTCGCGGCGATTCTCGGTGACAACACAGGATACTGGTTTGGCGCCAAAGTCGGGTACCGTTTATTTTTGCGGCCCGACTCGCGGTTTTTCAGGCAGGAACACCTCAAACGTGCAAAAGATTTTTATGACCGTCACGGCTTCCTCGCGATAGTGCTCGCGCGGTTCATCCCTATTATCCGCACCTTTGCGCCCATCGTGGCGGGCGTCGTACGTATGCGATACCGCGTGTTCGTCGTTTACAACATCGTCGGTGCTCTTCTTTGGGCTTCGGGTGTTACCTTCCTCGGATTTTATCTTGGAGAAAAAGTCCCCGGCATCGATACATATATGACGCCCATCATCAGTGGCATCATTATCGTGACCTGTATTCCGCTCGTGCGGGAATACTTCCGCAAGAGAAAAGACGTCTCTACACCGTCTGCTTGAGAAGCGCCAAACCGCCCCAGAGTCCGCCGTTGTCGCCGAGCTCCGCCATTTTTATGACGGGTGACTTTCCGTCCGCCAGGAGTTTGTCGAGTGATTCTTGCACGCGAGGAACCGGAATCGGATTCACACCTACAATCATAGAGCCGCCGAGGACGATGGTATCGGGCGACCACCGTTCGCAAACGACGCGAAGTCCTTCGGCGAGTGTGTCCGCAAGCTTGTTGCGTTCCTCTAGTGAATCCAGATCTTTTGGGCTGATGCCGAATTTTTTCGTTACCGCCGTCCCCGACACGAGGTCCTCCAGGTCGGTGCCGTTTATTTTGATGCCGGCGATACCGCCCGCAGCGGCGATTTTTCCGTCCACAATCCATCCTCCTCCGACGCCCGTCGAGACGGTGATGTACGCAAGCGACTTCACTCCCCTTCCCGCTCCCGCGGTCGCTTCGCCGAGGCCCGCAAGCGCCGCATCGTTGACGATGCGCACAGGAACATCGAGCGCTGCGCTAAGCTCCCGGACGATGTTTGTACCCTCCCACGCACGCAAATTGCGTGCGTCCGATACTACACCTTCGTCGCTCACAGACCCCGCGACACAGCCCGCAACTGCCGGTATCTGCTCACTGCCGGCGAGCCCGTGCGCCAATTCAACAAATTTCGCGATTCCCTCCGACGGATCTTTGGGTGTCGGGACTTTTTTTATTTCACCCAGAGTGTCTGGCGAGGTCGCAGCGACGCGCATGTTCGTCCCCCCGATGTCGCAAACGATATGCATGGTTAGTTTACTCTTCCACAGCAACTCCGCCGAAATCCTTTTTTTGCACCTCTTTATAAAGCGGATTCGGTACAAGCGTCGGCACGCCGCCTCTATCGACGACATAGTACGCGAAGCCGCGCATCTTCTTCACCATCTCATAATCCGCATGCCCCGGCATTGAGGCGGAATCTCCCGCGCCTTCGACGGGGCTATCATCGGCTGTGACCAGCCATTGCGGGCCCGTGTTGACAACCAAGTGCCCGTATCCTGACGGCATATACACAGAGTCACCCGCCTTTACGGGAATTGCTTTAAACTCCTCTATCTTGTCCGGCTGCGGCACATCGTTTTCCACGACCATCTTTTGAAGCAGAGCGATGCCCTCCCCCTGCACAATCCAATACGTCTCGTCTAGCTTGCCGACGTGGTAGTGGCCGTATGTCTTTATGTACTCACCGCCGACGGTCCCCGATTCCCACACCGTAATATTCCGCTTCTTCGAACCCCCGCGAATCATGTAGTAATGGATAGCGGGCCCCTGCGCACCGGGCTTCATGAGCACCTCTTTCATCTTCTCGTGTGTGCGAGCCGCGTATGGTTCGAAAGCCATAGATTTGAGGATTGTACCACACCACGGAGAGCCCCGTAGGACGCAGTATGGTAGTCTTTTAGTCATGCAGTGTCCGCGTGCGGTATTTTTCGACCTCGACGATACGCTCGCGGAGAGTTTCCATGCGCCCTCACCGCAAGCGCTTGCGGGCGTCGGGAAATTGCTCACATATGTGCCGGTCTCAATAATCTCAGGCGCGACATTCCTGCGCATGCATAAGCAGTTTCTCTCTACCCTTGAGTCACATCCGCACGCCAACCGTCTCTATATTTTCGCTACAAGTGCCGCGCAAGCTTACCAGTTCAGTTCGGGGACATGGGAGCAGCTCTACGACCTTGCGCTCGACGAAGAAGCCCGCGCCCGCATTAAAAAGGCCGTCATCGACGCGGTGAACTCGCTCGAAGTGTTGCGTGACATTCCGCACTACGGGGAACAAATGGTTGATAAAGGGTCTCAAATCGCCTACACGCATGTCGGCGTCGATGCGTCGAAGGCGGTGAAAGATTCATGGGATACGGACGGTTCGAAACGGGGGCTTCTCTGGGAAACACTCAAACAGTCGCTGCCCGAATTCGAGGTCCTCATGGGCGGCGTCACAACCATCGATATCACCCGCAAGGATGTAAACAAATCCCACGGTGTCGAGTGGCTCTCGAAAAGACTTTCTATCCCCGTACAAGAAATGCTCTACGTCGGCGACGCACTCTATCCGGGAGGCAACGATGCGGTGGTTATTCCGACGGGCATTCAGACACTTTCCGTCTCGGGTCCCGCCGAAACCGAAAAAATCATCGACGAGCTCCTTACGGTCTGCAGCGCACAGTAGTTATCTTACGGGCAGCGGAGTGTAGAGCTGCTTTGCTTTCTCCCAAAATTCCGGGTGCCCTTGTTTCTCTTTCAGGTAGTACCACCATTCCGCGCCCCAGAGGTATTGCTTATCAAATGAGGTCTGCCGCGCGTAGGCGACTATTTCGTCGAACTTCGCGATGTCCATGCGCTCGAGCTGCGTTTCGAGCGAAGCTTTGCCCGTCGGCTCGACGAGCCACGGCTCGAGCGACAGCTCGATGAGAAATGCCGGCTTTGTGCCGTACAAAATCTCCATGAGGCGCTCCTTCGCGCGGTAGACGAGCACGGGGAGTTTGGTCTTGAATTGTCCGAGTTCGGGACTCCAGAAATACATGTAGAGGCTGGTGCCGAAAGCATCGCCGTTCTTGTACGGCCCCGTCCAGAGCCCTAGATTTCCGCTGTCGGTCACCAACACGGGGCGAGTATCAAGAGAATGCACTAGTGCGATTTCTTCCCGCAAAAATGCTTCATCGAGTTCTCCGCAATGCTCAAAGGCGAACGCGCTCAAATACGGCTCGTTCTCCACCTGCCAGTACGTAATGGCCGGATTGTTCTTGTATCGTGTCACGACCGCGGTCAGATACTCGCGCAACTCCCCTTTCTGCTCTTCCCACGAGAGCTTTTGCGCCCACCCGGGAATATGACATTCCGGCCATCGCGGAAGACGCCGCCCGACCGCGAGGACCACGCGCGCATCGCGCGCTCGCGCTTCTTGCAGCTGGTAGTCCAGCTCGCTCCAATCGTACCCATCCCGCTTGGGCTCTACGCGCGGCCAGTACGCGGGGATGCGGATATCGCGCACCTTGAGGTCATCCAGAACCGCACGGTATGTTGCGTGCCAGTCGAGTCCCAATTCTTCGGCGTGCATCGCGCTAAACGTGACACCGTACGCGACGCGCGACGGTACCGCATGCAGTGTCAAAAAAAGAAATCCCGCCCCAAGCAACGCAACGACCAGAGCCATTATCCACACGGTGCGCATCAGGCTCATACGAGGAACAATGCGGCGAGACCCCCGACGATGCACAAAATCCCGTACACCTGGTGCGGGAACTGATGTTTGTGTATCTCCCCCTTGAAGATGCCGGGAAACCAGCGGGCGCAGAAGAATGCGAAGGAAAGGAGAAATACAAATTGAAGGCCTGCCAGGGCATTCACGATAGTGACGCTTCCCATACTGATGGCAAGGAGCGTGAGAAACGCCGCGACACCGCCGAGCGCCTTGTTGGAGACGACCAACCACTTCATGCCGTGCGATGACGCGCGGTATCCGTGGAAAATTGCTTTACGGTTCGCGGGGACAGCGAGCAGAAAGAGTGCGCCGATGACATTAGTCATGCGCGACCAGAAGAATCCGTCGATAAAACTCGTCTCTTGAAAAATAAGTTTGATGAGGACGGCGGAGGCGGCAAAAAATACACCCGAGACCACCACGAGCCCAAGCGAGTTCCAGGTGAGCTTGAAGTGCGAGATGAGCACGGTCCCGATGACGAGCAGTATAAATGCGGGAAGGAAGGCGCGCGGGAGGTCCTGATTGAGGAAGACGAATGCGAGGTGGGCCGTCACGACCGCGGATACGGCGCCGACAATCGGCACTGCGTCGGAGGCGTTGCCCCGCTTGAGCGCCGTATAGAGAAAAAGTACGGAAAGGATGAACGTCGCGGATGCGAGCAGGGACAACGAGATGAGTGTGAACGACGGCACGGAAATGAGGCCGAACGGCACCAAAACGAGCACGAAGCCCGACATGATGCTGATATAGAAAGCGTACACCACGGGTTTCCCCAGGTGCTGGTGGCTCACGAGCACGTATTTGTCGACGAGCACGATACCCGCCGAGATGAGCTGGGCGAGCACGGCAAGCGCTATCCAGGTGACCATGCCGTCAGTCTACCAGAGCATTCTTCTCGCAGATCTGTTTATACACGTATGCGGATTCCCGGATACGGCGCGTCTGCGTCGCGTAATCCACCTCGACAAGCCCGAATCTCGGACCGAATCCTTCCGTCCATTCGTAATTATCGAGCATTGACCAATGCAGGTACCCTTTGACGGGCACACCATCCGCGAGCGCGCGGTGCAGCGAGCGCGCGGCGTTTCGTATGAATTCCGCGCGCCTCGAATCCGCCGCATCGGCAAGCCCGTGCTCCGATACATAGACGGGAAGTCCGTAGCGTTTGAGTCCGACGAGGCAGTGATAGAGCGACGTCGGATGCAGTTCCCACCCCATGTCGGAGCGCACTGCCGCGGCCCGCTCACCCGCGGTCGCGCCGAATTTGCGGTGATGGTAGTGGTTGAGCCCGATGAAGTCCTGATATCCGGCGATGAGCCGGAGAAAGCGATGGTTCCAGAACCGATCGGAGAGCGCGCACCGGAGCATATTGAGCGGATTCCAATTCGATTCGAAAAATATATTGTGCTTTGCAATCCCGACCTGAATAGCCGGCCGCGCCTCCTTCATCGCTCTGTAGGCTGCGCGGTGCGCCGCGGCAATCGCCGAGATGACACGCAAATGCCGCAGAGGATTCTTGAGAAACGGCGGCCAGACGCCGTCCCAATAGCCCTTGGCCGAATACACCATCGGCTCATTGTGCGTAAGCCAGAGGTCCGCTTCGCTCCCCAAGCGCTCCACGACGAAACGGCAGTAGCGCGCAAAAACCTCGGGCGCATCCTCGTGCAAAAAACCGCCCCGCTGTGAAAACCAGAGCGGAAGCGTGAAGTGCCACAGATTCGGAACGGGCGTGAGACCCCGCACTTTAAGCGCGGCAAAGACGGCCCGGTAATGTTCGATTTGCTTCTCGTCGAATTTCCCTTCCTCCGGCTCAATGCGCGCCCATTCGATGGAGAAGCGCTGCGCGTTCATGCTGAGGCTTGCCGCAATATCAAAATCGCTTTCGAAGCGGTTATAAAAATCGGCCGCGCGGCCTGCGGGCGGCACTTTGCCTTCCCGGGCGGCCTGCGCCCAATCAACGTTCTCGATACCTCCCTCGACTTGGTACGCGGCAGTGGAAGCACCCCATAAAAATCCTGCAGGAAACTTGAGCTCGGCCATTGGCCTATTCTATCAGACCCGATTATGAAGTCGCCGCGGAGCGTCGGACGAAAAACATGAGCACGATGAGGAAGGCGAAGAGCGTTGCGGACATGAGAGGAAACGTGATGTAGCCGAACTCGAAGAGGATGCGCTGCGCGCAATCGCCCGCGCCGCTCGCGGGGCATGGGACGAGCGCCTGGCCTCCCATTTGCAGGTAGTGCTGGTAGAGCGCCGCGATACCGCCGAGAATCGAGAAGCCGATGGAGTAATCCGCGACGGAGCGGTCATTCTTCCACAGAGCGAGCGCGAAGAGGACAACCTGCGGCCACAGGAATACGCGCTGTACCCAGCACCAACCGCACGGAGCGAATCCGAGTATCTCGGAGTAGTAGAGCGTCATCACGGTCGCGCCAAGCGTAAGGAGGAATGCGAGCCACAGTCCCCAGCGGCTTAGAAGCCCCGCAATGTCCTGAAGGTCGGTGAACTTCTTTTGCAAAAAATACAGCACAAGAAATCCGGCGCCGGCGACCTGCATCGCGAGCGTCCCGAGTGCGAGCAGATAATTCAGTGTTTCAACAGACATGGCTGCTTACGGAAGCGGACAACCGCTTGCGTCGGAAAGTTCTTGCAGCGTGCGCTCACCCGTAAGGGTCGTCGTGCTGTTGGGGAACGTCCATGTCGGGTAGCTCTGGATGCCTTTATCCTTGCAAACCTGCAGTTGCTCCTTGCCGTCGGGAGTCGAGCATTCGACGTACGGCAAAAGGCGCGCGGCGGTGCCGAACATCCTCTTGGTCGCCTGGCAATGCGGACACCAGAACGCGCCGTAGAAAACGACGCCTTTGTCCTTTAAACATTGCGCAAAGGGGTCGAGCTTGCTGGGAGACGAGCGGACGACGAGCGACATGCCGATGCCTGCGACGATAAGCGCCACGATGATAAGCCAGAATATAAGCACTCCCCTTTTCATTCCACTTATGATACCGCCATGTCACAGAAATGCCAAACATCGTGTTTCTGATAGAATGTCTTCATGTCGAACCCTATCGTCGAGGTGGAGAAAGCTTTGCACGTGGAGGATGTCGACCGCGCGTTTCTCCTCAAAGTCGTTCAGCCGTCCCTGGTAGGGCTTATTGACGGCTCTATTTCAACACTCGCGCCGCTTTTCGCCGCCGCGTTTGCCAGCAACAGTCCGCATATCGCCTTCCTTGTCGGTACGGCGGCCGCTATAGGCGCCGCTATCTCAATGGCATTTGCCGAGGGACTTTCGGACACGGGTGAGCACACGGGCCGCGGGCATCCCGCCATCCGCGGGAGTATCGTCGGGATAGCGACCTTCATCGGCGGTATCTTTCACACGCTCCCCTTCCTTATCCCCGACCTTACGACTGCGCTCTATCTCGCATACTTTGTCGTCGGTATCGAACTGCTCGCTATCGGCTATATCCGCTACCGCTATTTCAAAATGGGATTTTGGTCATCTATCGTGCAAGTTGTTTTTGGCGGCGCACTGGTCTTCATGGCCGGTATCTTTATCGGGACGGCTTGATTTTAAAGATTGCATCCAATGGAATCTTTAAAATCACGGGCGATTTTTCCAAAAAATCGACCGCGAAACATTAGACCTGTGCACAGTGTGCGCATTTGCACCCGACGGGCCGGATGAATTCGTCAAAATATTCGGTGTCGTAATCGATGGTCAACTCCTCCCCTTCTTTTATTGCACGCACGGCCGTAATCATGATGTGTCCGCCGTCTATCTCGGCCTCCGTGTTGGGATCGCAAGAGTGATTAATGTAGCGTGCGGTATTGCTGCGCGGTGAGCCGTCGATGGTCCATTCCTCATCTATCTCGAAGAGATAGCGCGATGTCATCGTATCGGCGAGCGCGGTCGGTATCTTCTTGCCCGTATATTCCAGAATAAAGTCGCCCTTTTTGATGGGTGTAGCGGCGAAGAGCCCCTGTCCCATCCCCGGCTTCGACCGGCGTATCTCAAAACGTGCATCTATCGCTTTCATGGAGGCGAAGTATAATACAGGGCATGACCAAACGCGAAAAGCTCTCTACCGAAAGTTATAAGGGCGTACGCGATTTCTACCCGGACGACCAGTTCATACAGCGCTATCTCTTCGAGCATATGGAGCGCGTATGCGAGCTTTTCGGATACGAAGAATACAACGCTTCCATACTCGAGCCCGCGGAGCTCTACCGTTCAAAGACGAGCGAAGAAATCGTCAACGAGCAAACATACACGTTTACCGACCGCGGCGGCAGAGAGGTCACGCTGCGCCCCGAGATGACCCCTACCTTCGCGCGCATGGTCGCGGCACGGCAGCGCGACATTCCGCTTCCCGCGCGCTGGTATTCCATCCCCAATGTGTTCCGCTACGAACGGCCGCAGAAAGGCCGCTTGCGCGAGCACTGGCAGCTCAATGCCGATATTGTGGGCGCCGAAGGCGTCGAGGCGGACGCCGAGATAATAGCGGTTGCTCACGGCGTCTTACGCTCGCTCGGAGCTGATGAGCGCAATTTCGAGATACGCGTATCGGACCGCCGTATTCTCGACGCGATTTACCAGTCCGTCGGCATTGCCAAGGAGTACACGGGTAGCGTCACCCGGCTCCTCGACCGTCGCGCAAAGATAGATGACTTCGAAAAGGAGCTCACGACGCTCATCGCCCACGAAGAAAAAGCGGTAAAGCTCATCGAAGAGCTCGAGCACATCACCTCCACCGCCTACCTCGAGGAATTGCGGGTGGCGCTCGAACACCTGGGCGTGCGCAATATGGTCGTGGACACTTCCATCACCCGCGGCTTCGACTACTACACGGGCATGATATTCGAGGTATTTGACACCGACGAGAGCAACCGCCGTTCGCTTTTTGGCGGCGGCCGCTACGATAATCTCTTGAGCCTCTTTGGCGGAGAGCCCATCCCCGCCGTCGGATTCGGCATGGGCGACGTCACGGCACGTGACTTCCTGGAGACGCACAATCTATTGCCCACGTACACGCCCTCTACCGAGCTCATGATATGCATCGTCGAGCCGGAGGCCACCTCGCACGCGGTACAGCTCGCACAGGGACTCCGACGCGAGGATGTGACGACCGCCGTGAATTTCTCCGGCAAGCGTATCGGCGACCAGATACGGGGCGCCGATAAAATGAAGATACCGTTTATCATCGCCGTCGGCGCCAAAGAGCGCGACTCCGGCCGCTACACGGTGAAAAATCTTTCGACGGGTGTCGAGATTACACTCCCCGCCGACCGCATCGCGGAACATCTGTTCTCGTCTCTCGGCTAATACTTGCATGCGGGTCGTCACTTTTGATATCGAGACGGCGAATTGGATGTCGGACATCGGCTCTTCCGACCCCGCGGACCTGACGATTGCGCTTGTCTGTATTCACGATTCGGAGACAGATACCTACTCGAGCTACCTTGAACCCGAGCTCCCACAGATGTGGAACATCCTGGAGCGCACCGACGTACTCGTCGGCTACAACTCCAACCACTTCGACATCCCGCTTTTGAACAAATACTATCCCGGCGACCTCACCAGGATTAAAAGCCTCGACATCATGCAGGAGGTCTATTCCGTCATCGGACGGCGACTGAAACTCGATTCGATTGCCGAAGGCACGCTCGGTGAGAAGAAAAGCGCTTCGGGCGCGCAATCACTCCAATGGTGGCGGGCGGGTGAGATTGAGAAGGTACGCGCATACTGCTTGAAAGACGTTGAGATAACCAAAAAGATATTCGATTACGCGCTTGCAAAAGGTTCACTGAAATACCAGGAACTAGGTCGTGCACGCGAATTCAAGCTCGATACCTCGAAGTGGCTCACCGAAAGCGGCGGCGCCATGACCTATACGCTGGGGCTGTAAGCGTTTGACAAGGTGAACGCGACTGCTAGGCTTCTCGCGGGCGGGTGCATTCCGCGCCTTGTTCCTTTCGGGAGGAAACTCATGTCTGATACGACAAAGAGGCCTCTCGTCCACCGCGAGGCCTCGTACTGGCGGCGTGAAGTTCTCACGCTGCCGAACCTCATAACGTTATTCCGCGCCGGGTGTGCCTGCTGGATGCTTGCGGAGCCGTATGCGCCTCTGCAAGTTGCCATTTTAGCCTTCCTCGGCTGGACAAGTGATGGTCTCGATGGCTGGGTGGCAAAAACCTTCGGCATGACGAGTCGGTTCGGAGCGCGGTTGGATCAGTATGTTGATTGGCTCTTCGGCATCGCGATGCTCTATGCTATCTACGTGGCAGAACCGCCTACGTGGTATAGCATCGGCATCATCTGCCTAATCAGCCTGTATCTGCTGGTTCGCATGCGCTACTACGACGCCGACACGCCTGAGGTCGCCAAGCTCAAGACGTTCCTCCAGTTCTTGGGGGGTGTTGTCATACTGATTGGTGACGCCGCCGGTATCGGGTTTATTACCGGCATCGGCTACGTCATAATCATTCTTTCACTCCCGCTGCTAGTGCTTTGCCTGCGGGAATACCACCTGCAGAGCAAGCAGAGCGAAACGACTCGGCCCGGACCCTAGCGGTTCGGGCCGGGACTTTTTGTGCTCCCGGCCCTAATCCCAAAATTCGCTTCGCTCTTTTTGTGCTTGGGGCCGGGATCGAACCGGCGACCCTTCCCTCTTCAGGGGAATGCTCTACCAACTGAGCTACCCAAGCCCCGACACCAATTTTGCCATTGTTTTTATTGCATCCCGAGCAAATCGGTAATACATACTCCCGGGCAAACGATGCGTATCAGCATCATCTCAGAAGAAAAACATAAATGCAATTATGGCAAATTTGGTGTGGGGGCAAGCATCCTACCGCGTGCCCGTCGGGACGCCGCCGAATCTTGCCTGGATGTCTTTCCACATGACTTCGAAACTCCCCATCTGTGCCTGCGCTTTCGCGCTCGTGCCCTGTATTTGCTGGACGGTTTTCATCATGTCGTCGACAACGGGCGCGAGGTAGGTCATATAAAACCACAGCGGCGCGAGGAGGATAGCCATCCAAAAAATGAATTTGATGATGCCACCCCAAATAGCATTGCGGCGCATCTTGTGGAGCATTTTATTGTTCTCCTTGGTAAGGCGATACATCTCCTGAAGCGTTTGTTCGTCCATGGCCATATTCTAGCACTCTGCTGCCACCTTCTATGCCCTCGGCAGGAATCGAACCCACATCTCTCCCTTAGGACGGGATTGCTCTATCCATTGAGCTACGGGGGCAAGCTGGAACCTTGCCAGCTTATCACACGAGCTACCGGGGAAGCGAACTATATAGCGAGCAGCTCGCGCAGCTTCGGCTCGTCGAATCCGACGATGAGGTCTTGGCCGACGGTAATCACGGGCACACCCATTTGGCCGCTTTTTTCTATCATCTCCTTGCGCTTGGCAAGGTCGGTACCGACGTTGTAATCGGTGAATGCGACGCTATTTGCTGTGAAGAAATCCTTCGCCGCGTGGCAGAAGTGACAGGTCGGTGTCGAGTAAATGGTGACTTGAGCTTTTGTTGCCATAGGTCTGTTGTTATTTCTTAAGTGACGTAATTATATCATTAATGCGTCGCGCTTAGAATCCTAATTTCTCCTTTACCAGGATAACGATCGCATTGCGCTTCATCATGGAGCTTTCGCCGTGAAGAACCGTGGTTTTGTTGTGTTGTGTGCCCATACCGTAGAGTTTTTTCATATGTTCGTCCTCAAGCGGGATGACATGCTTTTTGAGGCGCTCGAATGCAGCCGCAAGATCGGGGACGATTTTCTGCGCGCCGACCACGAGAATAAGATTGGGCGAAGTATAGGCGAGGTGCGGCAACTGGCTTCCGGTATTCGATGCGATGACCAACTCCCCCTCCTCGGTGACCGCATGCACGCTTCCGAGATAGTAGTCGGAAACGACGGAATGTTTGCGCAAGTGCGCCCTCTTTTCTTCGTCGTCTTCTTTCAATACGGCTTCGTGCAGGTTGTGCCACCCGTGCTCGCCCGCCTTCAAGTGGTCCACAAATCCTATCTCCTCGAGCGTTACCGACGAGCCGTTCATGACTGAGGCACCTTCCGGTATGAGTTTCTTGATAGTTTCAAAAGCTTCCTTGGCGTTCTCTACGACGATGGGTGTGAAGCCGTGTGCTTTGAGGGCTTCCGCCGTCTTTTCGACGGACTCGTGCGATGCAAGCTTGCTGTAATCCATAAATAGTGTAGTTAGTTTACTTTGTAAAGTGATAAGCGAGTGCCCATCATAGTCTATGCACTTTACTTTGTAAAGTAGACACAACTGTGCTAGCATGTGGATATCTATGAAAAGAGGCGCGGATGACTGCCCTATCAGCAAAGTCGTCGGATTATTCGGCGATTCGTGCTCTATTCTCATCGTCCGCGACTTGCTCGAAGGCCCGAAGCGCTACAGCGAGCTTGAATGCTCTCTCAACGCGTCCTCCCGGACACTTGTCAAGAAATTAAAGCTTCTCGAACATGAAGGACTAATCAATAGAAAGAAACTTTCGGGAACGAGCGGATACGGCAAATATCAACTCACCAAAAAAGGAGCTGCATTTCAGAAGGTGGCCGACGCCATGCGAGCGTACGGCAAGAAGTACCTCTAATGTAATCTTTCAAGTACAATAAAGCCCTTGCGGGTATATTCACGGGTTCATATACCCGCGTCGCTCGGACAAAATCCAAGCGAGCTTTGATTTTGAATCCTCACTAGCGGGTATAGTTTAGTGGTAGAACGAATGCTTCCCAAGCATTAGATCGGAGTTCGATTCTCCGTACCCGCACTAGGAGCGAGGGAAGTGAGAGCTCGCTCTCATTTCCGAGTGACGACGTGCGGTCGAGTGAAGCGTTCCCCGCAACAACTTTAAGCGAGGTCGACAGGGGGTTTTGGGAGACCCCGCAGGGCTTGGCCCGAGGACAGTACATTTTTCAGCAGAAAAATGTTGTTCTCCCAAAACCCCCTGTCGCCGAGCGCCCCTTCACCACCACGTAAATGTTTTCTTGAGCCAATCGACGAAAGACGAGGTTGCGTGCGTCGGGGCTACGGGCGGCGTATCCACTATAACGATGAGTCCCTCGCCGCGGGCTGCAAGCGCGTACTGTTCGCGCAATACCTGCTCCTTGCCGCGATCGGTCTCGAGGCTCGCGATATCGGCGTCGAGCTGTGCTTGTCGCTTAGATAGGTCGCCGAGCTGCATTTCCGCCTCTTTCCGCAGCAGGCGCGATTCCTGTTGCTTCTTATATGCGCTCCATACACCCATGGCGGAGAGGACTATGAGCGCAAAGAGCCCCAACAAGATAAGGCGTCTGCCGAAGAGCCGCACCGGATCATTCCTTGGACGCAAAACTGCCATACGATATACTATATACCTTACCCGATATACTATTCACATGAGCTTCCTTTTCGACAAACGAACCAAAACGGTCATCCGGTGGGTATGGAGCGTGGTCGCTATCGTCGTCTCCATCGGTATGGTCTTCTTCTTCGCCCCCGGGCTTCCTGAATGGCTTGCCAGCCTGTTCTAGCTCTCACGCACTACTTTCAAAAACACGTCGTGGGGTATATCTACTTTCCCGCGGGCGAGCATCTTTTTCTTGCCTTTCTTTTGCTTTTCCCGCAGTTTCATTTTGCGCGTGATGTCGCCGCCGTACATATGCTGCGTGACGTCCTTCTTCATGGCCGACTTGCGGCGCGAGGCAATAATGCGTCCGCCCGTCTTCGCTTGGATTTTGAGCTCGAACATTTGTCTCGGCAATAGTTTTTCAAGACGTTCCACCATTGCTTCGGCTTCCACATTGATGCGTCGCTCGGAAACGATGCGGGAGAATGCCGGCACCACCTCTTCGGCGACCAACACGTCCAAACGCACCACATGTGCTTCGCGGAGTCCGAGTATCTCGTACGAGAGTGATGCAAATCCTGACGAAGCACTTTTCAGACGATCAAAGAATCCCCGCATGAGCTCGCGAAGGGGCATAAGCGCGTGAAGTTCCGTTTTTCCGTCCGGCAGTGTTTCCGTATTCCCTACCTCCGCTTCATGGTCGTACAAAAGCTGCGAGATTCCTCCGATGTATGAGGGCGGCGTCAATATCGTCACGCTCGCCCACTTCTCGCGCACGCTCTTGACCGTGCCGTCGTCGGGAAAACGCGCGGGAGAGTATATTTCTTCGACGCCACCGTCCGTCCGCGTGATTTCATATACCGTCGTCGGCTGCGTAACGACGAGCTCCATGTTGAATTCGCGACGCAAGCGCTCGACGATTATTTCAAGATGTAACATCCCCAGGAAACCGCAGCGGAATCCCCTGCCCATAACGCCCGAGGATTCCTCCTCGTACGACAGCGACGAATCCGAAAGCTTAAGTTTGTCGAGCGCCTGACGCAACATGGTGAGATCATCCTGGCTCGCCGGATAGACGCTCGCCCAAATGACGGGCGTCGGCGCCAAATAACCGTGAAGTGCCTCCGCAGGCCGCTTGCTCTGGGTGATAGTGTCCCCGACCGACGCGATTCCCGGCTTTTTGATTCCCGTCACGATGTACCCGATCTCGCCTGATTCCAGAGATTCACGGGGAGTCTCCTGCGGCGTGAGTACGCCGACTTCGAGTGCGATGAAATCCGCCTCGGCTGCGACAAAGCGCAGGTAGTCGCCTTTTTTAAATTGGCCGCCGAAGATGCGGAGGTACACGATGATGCCCCGGTGGTCGGAATAACCGAAATCGAAGATTAAGCCTTGCGCGCCGGTTTCCGCAGTCCCCGGCGGGGGCACCCGTTCTACCACCGCATCGAGAAGCGCGGATACGCCCTCCCCCGTCCTCCCCGAGCACCCCAAGACCTGCGATTCCTCGACACCGAGCAATGTCGCCAGCTCTGTCGTAATCTCCGCCGTCCTCGCGTGCGGCGCATCAATTTTTGAAACCACGGGAATAATCACACGGTTAAGTTTCTTTGCGACCGCTAGTACGGAAAGCGTCTGCGCCTCAACCCCTTGCGTCGCGTCAACGAGGAGAATGACGCCCTCAACGGCTGTAAGCGCACGCGACACTTCGTACGAAAAGTCGACGTGACCCGGAGTATCTATGAGATTAAGGACGTACGGAGCGCCGTTTTTCTTCCACTCCATGCGCACCGGTGCCATTTTGATAGTGATGCCGCGTTCGCGCTCCAGATCCATCTTGTCGAGCACTTGCTCCTGCATGCGTCGCGGCTCTATCGTCCCCGTCAATTCAAGCATGCGGTCTGCAAGCGTGGACTTCCCATGGTCAATGTGAGCGATAATTGAGAAGTTACGAATGTGACTTGTCATATTTATTTATCGCTCGCATTGCGAAAGGGGTCGGGAAAACTGTAGTTTTCCCGTGTCGGAGAGCAGGGCGAAGCCGCTGAGAACCGGGGGTTCTCAGGGAGAGACGTACTCGTCGCGACGATTTGGGCAATGATAGAAAAATTTCTGATGTTCATAAGAAGAAGTGTACCTTACCAAAAAAGAGAGCGGGGCGCATGTGCGTGGGGTGTCTCGCAGGCCGCAGGCACGCGAGTGCCGAAGGTGTCGGCGGGAGTACCCGCCGACCTGACGAGCGCTACTGCAGAGTGGTCGGTGTGCTCTCTTCCGATGAGACCACAACGCTGCGCGGGACGGGTACAGAAATGCCGCCCAACCTCCCGCGAATGACCTCGGTAATTTCTGCGAATTCGTGGCTCCGCAGAAGCGCGTACACGAGTCCAGCGACTATAATCCCAAACACGCCCGCGACAAAGCCCCGCGTGAAGACCGAGAGCGTCGTCGAGGCGAGCGTGATAGGCCCGATGGCGACGAGCACGCCGTACGCCGCTGATCCGGCGAGGAGCGCGGCGACGGCGCTCTCTACCCACGCCCGCCACACACGCGAAAAGAATCCCGAGAAACGGTGTTCAAAATGTACAATCAGTACGATAGAGCCGAGTATCGAAACGCTTGTAGAGGCAAACGCAAGCGCCAAAACGGTGCTTCCCGGAACATCCACCACACGCAGGAGTCCCTGGGCAAGCTTTGAGATGAGCTCGTTCTGAAATACGCCGATGAGTATCGCGCCAAGACCGACCGTCCCGAGCGAGGTGCCGAGGGCCACCAGGAACGGCACGAATGTGCGCCCGGCGGCGTAGTACCCGCGCACGAGGAGGTAGGTAATCCCTTGCGCGGTGAGCGAAAGCGACAAAAGCGCCAGAACCGCTGCGGTAAGACGGGTATCTGTCCAATCGAAGGCACCGCTTCCCAATATGACACGGACGATGTGTGCGCGCAGCACGATAAAGAGGGCCGTCGCCGGAAGCGACCAAAAGACCACGAGCCGCGCGGCGTTGGCGATATGCTCGATGAAGTACGCTTTGTCCCCGCGCGAAAGCGCCGCCGCAAGTACGGGAAATGCGGCAACGGAATACGACGCACCGATAACGGCGAGCGGTACCGCCTGCAGGTTCGAGGCAAACATGTATACGGCGATGGAGCCGGGAACGAGCGTCCCCGCCAGCGCGACTAACCCGATAAACGAGACCTGGTTCATCGAGAGTGCGAGCGCCCGGGGTATCGAGATTTTCACGGTCTCAAGGAATACGCGCGGTTTGAAAGCGCGCGGCAGTGCATGAATGAATCCGTCGGCGAATACCGACGGGAGTTGTATACCCACATGCAACAACGCGCCGAGCACCACGCCTATTGCTAGCCCCGTCAGCCCCCACCGCGGGGCGAAAAGAATGACACCGCTTATGATACCGACATTATAGAGCAGCGGTGAAAGCGCATACAGAGCGTAGCGTTGTCGCACTTGCGTTATAGCGCCGAAAATGTTGGAGAGTCCGAGGAATATCGGCTGCAGGAGCATGAGACGCGTGAGAGCGACGAGCGCGCCACCCTGCCCCGCCGCAGTAATCTCCGGAAAGAGCACCGACAATATCGCGGGCGCAAAGATTGCGGCAATAATCGAGATGGTGACCGCAACGAGCGAAAATCCGACAAGTATCGTATCTATGTACTCCCGCTGCTCCTGCGTGCTGCGCCGCGTGAGTTCGGGAATGAGAATATAGACGGAAACGAGTGCACCCGCACCGACAAAGATTAAATCGGGAATGCGGAAGGCCGCGTAGTAAATGTCGAGCGTTGCGGAAGCCCCGAAAGAATGCGCGAGCAGCCTGTCGCGCAAGAGCGCAAGCAGAGACGAGAGCAATGAGGAGAGCGCGATAACGTACACGGCTGTATGAAGTCCGCGCACCTCGTATGAAAGGAGCTGAAGAGCCCGCCCCGTTAGAGCGAACATACAATGATTTTAGAAATTAAACCTGTGCGACTTTGCGCGGCATTAGGACGCTCTAACGGGGCCCGGTTCATCATATGAGCTATTTGGCCGGCGCCGTCGCGGCAGCTGTGGGAGACTTACCCGCCCGGAGATTTTTAATGGCGTCTTTGACGACTTGCTGGCCCGGGTCAAGCGCACCGAGTGCCTCGAACACCTTGAGCGAATCGGCCGCACGTCCCGCGTCGTAGTACGCCAATCCAAGGACATATGCGGCGTTCGCGTAGTTTGACTGGAGTGTGAGCGCCTGTTCGAGGGCCACAATGGCATTGGGATAGTCTTTTGCGGCATAGGCAATCGCGCCGGCGTTGTACCACGCAAGCGGATCTTGCGGTGCGTACTGCGTTGCGAGCGCAGCAGCCGCAAGCGCGTTCTTCAGGTCATTAGTGGAGGCATATATCTGCGATGCGGCGTAGTAGGCGGCGGCGAAGTCGGGCTTCAACTGTGCGGCGGCGGCAAGGTTCTGAAGTGCGGCGTCTTTGTTGCCGGCAAGCAGTTCGATCTGCGCGAGCTGGAAAAGCGGTACGGGGCTTGAGGGATTTTCCAGGCGGGCACGCTGGTACGCAGCCCGCGCATTTTCGTATGCCCCCTCGACTTGGACGCCGGCAAGCTGCTGATACAGACCCGCGAGCTCAAGCCAATTCTGATAATCATTTGCATTGATGGCGACCGCGGCGAGTCCGTGTTGGATGGTTGCCTCAAGGGTGGCTTGGAGCTGCGTGCGCGCCGCCTCATCTTGCGTATCTAACTCCGCGAGCATTTGCTGCAATTGTACGAGGCCGAGCTGCACCGCCGAGCGGTGAGCACGCGCGCTTCCCGGATTCACCCGGAGCGCCTGATTGATAAGGGCGGACGTGGCCGCCGTGTCTTGTGTCCCGTTGAAGACGACGATGCCGCGGTTCAAAATAACTTCCGACGTGAGCACCCGTGCCACGCCCAGGGGTGCAGCGATGATGATGACGCCAAAGACGGCAAGCAGAGCGGCGTGACCGATGCTTCGCGCGCCTCCCGCGCCGAGTGACACAAAGAGGGGCCGTCCGAGACCCGCATGACGGGCGAATGCGACAAGCAGTCCGGCGGCGAGGAACACGGATACGCTCAAAGCGGGGCCCGGCACGTACAGTGCGAGGAAAACGGCAAGATATACGGAGCCAAGACCGAGAGCGGCGACGTAGAGCGTGTCGGGTACATCATGCGCGCGCCGTACGAGTGCGCGGGCGGCCGTCCACAGTAGTGCGGCAAGAAACACGACCCATGCAAGGGTGCCGAAAATGCCCGTCGTGACAAAAGATGTCGGAATGGCACCGACGCCGGCATTGAAATCGGCGTTCCAGAAAAGCGTCTGATTAACGCTCGCGGGTTTGTAAAGACCCCACTCGCGGGCAAATGTGTTCGGTCCGGAACCGAAGAAAAGCGAGGCGGGCTGCGTGAGTGCCGCGCCGCCTATGCCCATCGTCCCCTGCCAGGAGGGACGTACCTCGGCATGAGAAACCTTGATACGGGACGGCAGTACGTTGTTGATGTAGCCCCCGAACACCATTGAGAAAACGGCGAGCGCAATGACGGCTACCCACACACCATGCGCCGACAAGGAAAACGTGAGGCGACCGGAGCGGGCACGCACCGCAAAGAGCTCTGCGGCGAGTGCGATGAACGCGAGGGCGGCGAGAACCGCCCATACATCGAAGAAATCCGCGATAACCAGAAATCCGAGTGACGCGGCGCACACGAGGTAAAAGAGATATTTCCATATACCGGCAGCAGCCGCGGTCGTGCGGACGGCAAGACTAAGCAGAACAAAAAAGCCGAGGATGATGGCAAATTCATGCCAATTGCCGAATGCGTTGCCGGTTTGCGAAGCGATGACCCCACCGAGGCTAAGCCCAGGCATCGCGAAGTGAAGGACCTCAAGTAACAGAAGGAGGGACGCACCGAGTGAGAGTCCCCGCACAACTTTGACCGCGCCATGCTTTCCTTCCGAAAAGATGAGCGCACAGAGGGCAAACGCGGCAAACAGGATGCAGGCGAATGCGAGCGTGTCCTGTTCGACGCCGCTGCCGACGAGAGATACCTGCGAGACGCCGGAAAATGCGACGGAGGATGCGTACGCAAGCGGAATGAGCACACCGCTCACCAGAAGAAGGCTCCCGGGTATACGTACGCTCCCTTCTATAAAACGAGCGGCAATCCACGAGACCGCAGCGAGCAAAAGGAAAAATACAATAAGGATAACCTTGGCCTGTACCAGCGTTACCCAGAGAAGCGGTACAAAGAAGATGGGCAGCAGCGAGATGAGCAGCAGCATGCTCCACTGCGCGACTAAATCGAGTTTTGATGTGCCGGTGCCCATAAGATATGCGTAATTGGTATGGTTCGTAGTGTACCACAGGCTCCCGGCCGGTGTTAAAGGCGGAAATTCACGAATATTCCCCGTAACACACGAGAAAAGAGAGTCCTTGCGGACTCTCTTTTCGTTTCCTGCATAGTGAGCCGGATTCTGTCTGATTCCGCCAAAGGCGGAACGAGGCAACCATGTATCTGGGATAAGTGTCGCCACTCACCTCAAGCGGCTCTCTCAGTCACGCCGCACTACACTCGTTCCTCAAAATGTAATGCGGCGCGACCAAGCACGGCCTTGCACGCAGGTAGGATTTTTGCCGTTGCATCGAAGCCCTTGGCGTAGATCCTTCGTAGCTTTACGCGAAGAAGGACTTACGTTATAGGTTCGCTCGCCCTGCTCCGCATAAAGCTTCGCAGGGCGGTTTTTCACTCTCGCGAAAAACCGTCTCTGTTCGCATCCCTAGGATTACCCCGGCGGGCGTTACCCGCTACCGTGCT
>ERZ1292629.1111-Hain-H43-01um-R1-1111-length-27548-cov-7_pt1 | contig 27548 bp, 41 predicted proteins | sample MGYA00564399_ERZ1292629 | MGnify/ENA primary metagenome ERZ1292629 (study PRJEB36523, sample SAMEA6512636) | groundwater metagenome | collected 2019-01-08 | study: AquaDiva: Metagenomics assemblies of 32 groundwater samples
CTCAGACGAAGCGGCAAGATGGATCGCTGTCTTTGCCTGCTTAGGGCTTATTGTCCTGTTTAAGGATTTTTTGAAACGAGTCCGCGAAATTCATAGCTATGCCAAAGCTTTAGCTTATATGGCTCCAGTTATTATCTTGGCAATGATTATTCTCATTGTAATCGTTGACGCTGCAACCAGTAACAGCGCCATTGAAGATAAGAAAGTCGAGGACTTAGCCAGTCGTATTGAGACCAGACACATTGATATGAGTCAACTTACGGGTTGGCAGAATAGCCGAAGTTATTGGCAAGGGCAGGCTGACTACTACAAAGCACTTGAAAAAAGCTCAGGAGATTCGTATAAGACCAGAAAAGATCATGCTGCAAGTCAAGTAGCATTCTATGACCGAATGATTGCCGATGTAAACAACAGAGAACATGATCAGGTAAAAGAATCCGATCAGTTGCGCAAAACAACAGTTGTAGACGAGAGTGGTAGCGTAAAAAATGCCTATCTTGGTACTTGGCTTATGCTTATTGCTCTTGGTCTTGAATTAGCATCATCTCGGATTAAGCCGTATCAGTCAGGAATTAAACCCGAAGTCCAAGATATTGCGAATGGAATAGGGGGACAGGCTGCGACTCTGAAAGAATCGAGGACTGTCCATCATGAATTTTCTATAACAATCTGGTCTAAGGATGCTGATGGTTTTAAGAGTGCAATGACTGCTCTTGCCAAAGAGATTAGTAGTGGTAATGGCAAAGGACTGATGGCTCAGACTGCTGCTTACTTCGGCGTCCTTCGTGGTCAGATTAGCCGAGCAGTAGAACAAGCTGGTAACAATGAGAGAATTACTGTGCCCAAAAAGCTCCTCTCCCCTCCCTCTTCAGTGGAGGTATCTTGAAAGCGGTAGTAGTGTTTTATATGCAGTTACCGTCTGTTACACAAAGTTACAAACATTGTTACAGCCTACAATACGAGTTACAAAGCATAGTTACAATATGACTAAAAAAGAAATGATCGGCTTAGGTATATACCTATTGCTAACTTTCATTGGCATGTTTTGTTACCGTGAATTTGCTCTGCTGATTGTTGCCGGAAGCTTTGCATTGCTTTTTGTCTATTTATTAACAAAGTAAGGAGTTTATATGGAATCTACTGAAATAACTGAAACACAACCAATGTATGCTATGACACCAGAATCTAGGTATCTTCGCGATCCTGAGTTTCATTCTTTGGTTGATACGCTGCTTTCTTTTATTGTCAAAAGTCGATTTAGCCCTGCTGAACTACGAGAAGCAGTAATGTTAGCAACAACAAAATATGAGATAGAACGTGTACGTAGATTTGCTTAACTTTAAAAGGAGTCCCAAATGCGAGAATTAACTATCGGAACCCAACGCTATACCAAAGTCCTGTGCTTGGATGAACCAGGCGCAGGCGGTGCTTGTCATGAATATCAAGTCTATCCTGTTGATGGCCAGAATGCCCTGGCATTTGCTACGGTCAGCTTCCAAAACGGCGCAATCAAAGAATCCGGCGTCAACGGTTGCTACAACGAAGACCTGATTGCCATCGTTATAGATCGTCTGCAAGGCTTCCAATCAGGTAAGTTTACTTGTGGAGAAAACGAAGATGCTCTATATCACTTAAATAAGGCGTTGGAATATCTTCGTAGCCGTACTGATGATAGAATCAAACGCGGTGTAGAAGGAACATTAGTAAAGTGAAAATCTGCATCATTGGCCCTCAGTATCCCTGGCAAGGCGGCATAGCAAAGTATCTTGATTCTCTTGGCCGAGAGTTGAACAAGAACTATAAGGAATTACAGGCTGAAAAAGAAGAGCTAATTGCTAAATTTAATAAACAGAGAGAAGATTTGTAATGAAGGATCAACCTGTAAAATCATAGGAGATGATATGGAACGAAACCAATTGCTGGAAACTGCTTACAAGATCGAACAGTTCTTGGCTAACAATAAGATTAAGGCAACAGTAGTTGAGATAGAGCAGGGGCCAGTAATTACCAGATACGAGATAGATGCTGTCACAACATTTCAAATTCTTCAATTCCTCTCGTATGACTTAGCTGATTATTTGCATGCTAAAAATGTCCGAGCTTTGGATGCTGTTATAGGCAAATCAACTTTCTGTTTGGAAATTACTAATCTTGCACCATTATTTTTCTGTCTTGCTGATCTACCAAAGCCGGACAGAGATAAGATTATACTGGCTGTTACAATCTCAGGCAGGCCATACTACGTTTCTGATTGCGGTATAATTTTCGTTGTCGGCGGTGATTCTATGGAAGAAGACAGGCTTAAAGAACTTATACAAGCACAGGCAGGTAAAGTTATAATCTGGCGAATTCTGCCTTCTGATAAAAGCTATGAAACCTTACCTTCTCACCTGTCGAAAGGCAGACCGTTGATTTGTTTTAAAGGCGCGGCTTCAGTAGTAAGAGATTCAAGTAAACTGTTAGGTAGTGGCGATATGTATTTTTTACCAAAGGGAAGCCCTGAACCTTTGCGTTTACATGCTGTTAATAAATAAGGAGAATCATCATGGAATCATTTATATCTTTTCTAAAAGAACATCCCATATTCATTCTGCCCATGATCACAGCGATTATAGCAGTCAGCGGAACCATTCTTGTTACTATCGACTGAGCTTTTCTACCCGATCTAAATGGCTATGGCACAGTCTCAGGCAAATCATATCATCCTGCCTATATTGGAGACTATACCAATCCAGCTATACGAGGAGGCGAATGTAATCCAGAAAGATACAGACTAATGGTAGATATTAACTCTGCCACTGGAAGCATGTTAGTCAATAAGGAGATGATAGCAGAATGAAAGCAATAACAATAAAAGTCGGCAATTTGGATGGTAAACTTCCACAAATTGAATGGCATAGCTTTGTAAATTTTATAGCTGAAATTGATTTGCCAGAATGGGATGAAATCAATATGCGGCCAACAACAAAAATGCCGCTATGCCCTCGTTGCAAAGAAGATGAATTAGGAATGCTGAATAAAGCTACAGTATTTTGCTATAATTGTGGATTGGAAATAACCAAAAAATAACGAAACGTTACATAATGAAAATCTGCATCATTGGCCCTCAGTATCCCTGGCAAGGCGGCATAGCAAAGTATCTTGATTCTCTTGGAGCTGCGTTGGCAAATCAGGCTACAATTGGTGAACTCTACTATGCCATCGACCAAGAAAAGACTATAGAACAAAAATTCTTCAAGTATACTATTATAAAGTGGTCATTCCATCGTCAATATCCTGAAATTTTCAGACGGAATCAATTTGATCATTCAGGAGATGTATCAAATTGTCGCTATGATCTGGATTTGTTGTCACCTATGAGTTGGGTAAAAAGTGCTTCAGATTTGGCTGATTGCAAACCCGATATGACTATTTTTAAGTATTGGAGTCCATACTTTGCGCCATGCTTTGGTTATCTTGCCAGTAAGCTCAGAAAATCAGGCTCAAAGATTTGCTTCATGGTGGATAATGTCTATCCCCACGAATATTTTCCATTCTCCAAGTTGTTAGCGGAATATTGCCTGTCCAATGGCAATCTGTTCATAACTCATTCGAGCAAGGTCACAAAGGAGTTGATTAGCCTTGTGCCTACGGCTTTTGTCAAGCAGATTCCTCATCCTGCTTATGACTATGGCAAATCCAAGCCAAGATATATTGCTCGTAAGCTTTTAGGTTTAAATCCTTTCTATAATCCAAATTTTCTTTCCAAAGATAATAAATTTATTCTGTTCTTTGGTTACATTCGCCCATACAAAGGCCTGGATACGCTTCTTCACGCCTTTGCCATGTTGCAAGGCTGGAAAGAAGATACTATGCTTCTGGTTGCTGGCGAGCCTTTTGAGAAGATGGACAAATATAAGGATTTGGCATCTGCGCTTGGCATCGGCGATAAAGTCATTTGGCACGATTACTACATTCCCGACGAGCAGGTAAAGCTTTACTTCAGTGCAGCAGACCTGCTGGTGCTGCCCTACAAAGAAACGACGCAAAGCGGCATAGCAGAGATCGCTCGCAGTTTTGATTTGCCGGTGATCGCCACAGATACCGGCGCATTGTCCGAGCAGGTTAAAGTAACAATTCCTCCAAACAATCCTGAAGTTCTGTGTCAGGCGATGGTGAGATTCTTTACTGACAGTGTGGATTGTGGTTATAAGCAAGAAGCCACAACGTTTGAAGATTTAGCCAAACTTATTACCAGTTAAAGTTGTTACCGAATCTGAACAAAAGAGCATGAAGTTTTATAAATTTCGTATTTATCCTGAAAACAAGTCACTTTATTTTTATATTTGGATTTTTCCGAGTAAAAAGGATATGCAGCGAATGCTACGTAATTCTGATGTTGCAAAAAAGGATTTTATAAGGGCATTGCGAGCTTGTTTCGTATCGTTGTCAATCAGTAAAGTTAAAACAAATGGCAAGTCGAGAAAAATTTCGCTTTGTGGTGATATTATTTTTTGGCAAAAAGATTTAGGTGTGAGTGTAACTAGCCACGAAATAACCCATGCGGCTCTAAACTGGGCAAGACGAATTGGACTTAATTTGTCACAAGAAGAAGAAAGATTTTGTTCGGCGGTAGGAGAACTAAATCGACAGTTTGTAAATAAATGCTATGATTGGAATATCTACAGATGAATTTTAGAGGAACTTTATATGGCAGAAGACAACAATGCTTTTGGTGTAATCTACGCCGATCCGCCCTGGGAATATAGACATAAGATTACAGGTAGAAATGGGCGAGGAGCAGCAAATCATCATTATCCTACACTATCTCTTGATCAAATCAAAAATTTTGATTTGCCACTGCTCAAGAAAGATTTATTTTTATGGCTTTGGGCAACGAATCCAATCATGGCTGAAGGATGGCATACTAAAGTTATTGAAGCTTGGGGATTCAAACCGCAAACAATTCTTACCTGGGTTAAGCGGGGTATTGGCATGGGCTACACGTTGAGATCAGCAACAGAGCATTTGGTTGTGGCTCGTCGTGGCAAACCTAAAGTTAATGATCGTTCTATTCCAACTTGGTTTGAAGCTCCGCGTGGTCGTCACAGTGAAAAACCAGAAGAAGCAAGGAAAATAATTGAAAGAATTTGTAGTGGCCCTTATGTTGAACTTTTTTCAAGGAAGAAAGCAGATGGATGGATTTGTCTTGGCAATGAAATATACGATGAAACTTCTAAAGCATAAAGCAGTTGTAGCTACAGGCATCTACACAGCCTTAGCCTTCATGTTCTTCTTTAGCATTCTTTTTGGCGGAAAGTCTTATCTGTCTGCCGACTCAAATGCTACCGGCTCTCTTACGGCTCCGCTTGCAGCCTACCACGAGAAGACCGGAGAGATGCCCTTGTGGTCGCCTTATGTCTTCTGTGGAATGCCGAGCTATGGAAGCATGATGTACAATGGCCAAGTCTATATGCCTGGATACATCTTCATGCCAATCTCTAAGATTCTGCCGAAACTCTTCTTTGTTCTGCACTACATATTCGCTGGATTAGGCGTATTCTTATTTCTCAAGCGGCGAAAGATAGACGATTTCTCTGCATTTTTTGGTGGGCTTGTCTTCATGTTCATGCCTTACATGATCGCCATGTTTGCACATGGGCATGGTAGCCAAATGATGACGGCGGCTTATCTGCCCTGGATGCTTTGGAGTACCGACCGGCTGCTTGAAAAGATGTCAGTTAGAAATATTGCTATATCTGTCTTGATTTTTGGATTTGCCTTGCAGCGTGGGCATATCCAGATTTTTTATTACGGCGTTCTATTATCAGGTCTGTATCTAATGTTTAAAGTCACGACCGAAAGAAACCTGAAGCAATATGCTATCCTATTTGTCGGCTTTGGCATTGTTTTAGTTATGGCTCTTTCTTTGGCAGCAATGGTCTATCTTCCGGTCGGTGAATATGTGCCTTATTCGATCCGAGGCGGAACCAATATCGAAGGAGAAGCAGGAGTTGGATTAAAGTACGCAACAGAATGGAAGATAGCTCCCAAAGAATTCCTGACCTTTCTCATCCCGTCCTTCTATGGCTTCGGTGGTGAGACTTATCATGGCACCATGCCGTTTACTGATTTTCCGAACTACGCAGGTATACTTGTACTGCTTTTGGCTTTTGCTGGAATCTTTTACAGCATTCGCTATAAAAACAATAACCGATTGTTAGTAATCTTTTTAGTAAGTTCTACCCTGCTTGTCATTCTTCTCTCATTTGGTGGAAGTTTTTACAAGATATTCTACAATTATTTTCCTTACTGGAATAAATTTCGTGTTCCTTCGATGCTCTTGATTCTATCCAATCTCAACTTGTCCATCCTTGCTGGTCTCGGCTTGCACGAATTATCGAAACGAAAGATAGAAGAGAAGTATCTTTGGGCATCATGGGCTGTTTTAATCCTAACACTTCTGGTCTTGTTTTCTGCCGGTCAAGCAATAGCCGAGAAGAGCGGTCTGACTATGCCACAGTTCTCCATGCTGCATCAGGATGCTTTTTTGAACACTCTCTTTCTCGTGTCTGGTATCATCCTTTTGCTATTTTTACAATATGAGAAAGTTCCATTTTATTTTGTTGCAACGGGCATTTGCATTATCACGCTTATTGATCTCTGGCAGGTCGATAACCGAATTGGAGTGAGAGGGATGGAACAAAAGGCAATAGAGCAAGAAAGTGAATTGGTGAAATTCTTCAAGGCCGATACTTCGATATTCCGCGTCTTTCCATCCGGCAAATTATTCGCTGGAAACGAATTGGCAGAGTTTGGCATCGAGAGCATCGGAGGCTATCATGCCGCCAAACCGAGATTGTATCAAGATTTGCTCGAAGCATTGGATAAGACTAAGCCAGAGAACCAAGAAAGCATTCTTGGCATGATGAATGCCAAGTACCGGATAGCCATTATGTCTGATGGTGGAGTCGGCATCTATTATATTCGAGACAGGCTACCCCGCGCTTATATGGTGGGAACTTATGAAGTCGAGACTAATCCCAAAAAGCGTCTCGAAAAGATGACAAATGGCTTTGACTTCAGGCACAAGGTTATATTGAGTACAAATCTAAATGTTAGTGTTGCTCCGGATTCTACTGCACAGGCAATACTCCTAAAGTCTGACTATAGTTTAAATCATATCAGAATCAATGTATCGAATCAAAAAACTCAATTTTTAGTGCTTACTGACGGCTACTATCCTATTGGATGGCAGGCTTATATTGATGGCTATCCGGTTAAAACATATCGAGCCAATCATGCTTTTTGCGCTGTGTGTGTGCCAGGAGGCGCAAAGACTGTGGAGTTTAAATATGTTTCCAAAGCTTATCGGAATGGTTGGATAATCAGCATTGTGACTTTATTGATTTGCCTGGCAACTATAGCTATTCCAGAAAGAAGGAGATAATATGATCGAAAGATACTGCGAAAAGTGCGGCACTAAGCTGAAATTCAATGCAAAATGGACAGGTAAATATAATCCAAATACCGGCAAAAAGATGTTTACTGTCTATGTTGAACCATGCCCTGCGTTGCTTCTTGATCGGCATGAAAGGGGTCATGAGACAGGAGGCCGCTATACTGGTTTTGGTGATGACGGTATACAGTTTACTGAAGACGATTTACAAAAATTTTGCATAGAGAAAGAAATAACATGAAAAGATACTGTAGAAAATGCGGCACTGAGCTTGAAATCAAGACAAAGAAAGCGAATAAGTATACTAATACGGGTGAGATGGTGTATACTGTCCATATTGGAAAATGTCCCAATCGTAACCGTTGGTTGGATGGGCATGAAACAGGCTATGATTTTTGTGAAGGGGGCATGTTTGTAGAAAAGGATTTGGCGAGCTTTGGTGTTGATGTATACAAATAACCTAAAAGGGAAATGAAATATGAAAAAGGCCATAATTTTAGCAGCGGCAATAGCCGGATGTTCTCAAAATGAAGGACAGCAGGCACAGCCTGAAAAGTTGGTTATTAGCGACACTTTAAGGTTCGAGGAGGAGTTTGGAAAAACTTTTTGTGTCAATTGTGGCAAAGAATGTAGGCAATCTATCGAGCCTACCGGAGCTTTTGAATTGACTACAGGCAAACCACTTTATCACATCAAAATAATGTGTCCTAATTCTACTTGGTATAATGGTTGCCGGAACGATTACAAAGAATTCGATGCTATTGGCATTTACAGGACTACCGGAGATCGTTTAAAGAAGTTCGGAGTCACTGTTGAAGAATAATCAAACGCCCGACCTGATCTACGGAAGGCTCACAAACAAAGGAGTTTTCCATGAAAATTGTGTTTTTTTCAGAGATCAGATGGGATTACCTAAAGACCCGCAAGCAGCAGCTTATAACACGTTTTCCGAAGGATTGGCAGATATTGTTCTTTGAGCCTCGTGGCGCAGGGAAAAAGCCCAATCTTATTCCGGTGTGGCGCGGTAATGTCTGTGTAGCCACCATGCCGTTCTTTTTCAAGAATTTCAAGCCTCGCTGGATTAAGTGGCTGATGTCGTTTCAAGCTGTTCGGTTTTTCATTCTTGCGCTTGGATGGCTTTGGGTGAGGGAAGTAATCCGGCGCAAGGAATTTCATGTGCCGGATTTGATCATGGCCAGCAATATCTATGCAGCGCCGTTTGTCAAAATGCTGGCCAACAGCAAAATTCCGGTGCATTATGAGATGAATGACGACCATTTGGCGTTTCCCAACACGCCCAAATGGGCGGAGAAATATTTTCAAAGTCTTTGTATAACAGCCAACACATTTACCTACCCTTGTGAAACGATGCAGGAGCTTCTTCCAGAGTGGGCGAGAAAGAACAATGTAACCATAACCAATGGTGTGGACTACGAGCTGTTTATTGGCGACCGGAAGATTATTCTCTATGTTGGCGCAATCTCGGAATGGCTGGATATTGAGCTTCTCAAAAAAGTGGCAAAATCCTTCCCGGATCAAACGCTTAGGATGATCGGGCCAGTGTCAACCGACGTAAAAAATCTGAAGACTCTGCCGAATGTCGAGTTTATCAACGGAATTGACCGGCGTTTGGTGGTCGAACAGATGAAACAGGCGAATGTTTGTCTGGTTCCATTCACCAATTGCGAACTGACCCGACATACGGCAAATATCAACAAAATCTTCGAGTATCTTGCTGCCGGTAAGCCGGTGGTTAGCATTGGCAGGCCAAAAGGCAGTTTTGAAAACGTGTATCCTGATATGATCTATTCGGCAACTTCGCCGGAAGAGTTTATCTCACATATTAAAACAGCATTGGCGGAGGAAATATCAAGTCCTCTTATACAAACCCGAAAGACTTTCGCTAAACAGTATGACTGGAACGAAAAGGCGAAAGAGATGATCACAATTATTCAAGGGAGTGTTAGATGAAGATAGTTCATGTTGCAGGTTGCCGTCCGCAGTTTGTCAAGCTGGCAATGGTTGATCGGGAATTACGTAGTGCCGGGCACGAGTCCGTCATTTTGCATACCGGACAGCATTATGATGAAGGCATGTCAGAAGTGTTTTTTAGGCAACTTGAGATTCCGGCTCCGAAAATAAACCTCGGCGTCGGAAGCGGCTCCCATGCTGAACAGGTCGGCAAGGCCATGATTGGTATCGAGAAGTTTTTGCTCGAAGAGAAGCCGGATGGAGTTTTGGTCTATGGCGATACCAATGCAACGATGGCGGGAATATTGGCTGCCTGCAAGTTGGGAATCAAAACAGCGCATGTGGAAGCCGGAATGAGATCATTTGACCGGAATATACCGGAAGAATATAACCGTGTCGTTACCGATCACTGCTCAGACTTGCTGTTCTGCGTCACTGAAAATTCCAGGAGTAACCTTGAAAGAGAAGGCATTATCTCAGGTGTCTATCTTGTCGGAGATATTATGCTCGATACTTTCTATTTCTTTCTGGGTCAACAAACGGATATTTTAAATAAACTTGAGATTGAGCCAAAGAGGTATCTTTTAGCAACCGCCCATCGTTCCACACTCAGCCGGGATGATATAGCGAATATATTTGCGGCGCTTGAAACACTTGATGAAACGGTTATCTTTCCTCTGCATCCGCGTATGGCTGCGCTTGTGCCGCCGCACGGTAGCAAAATAAGAACGATTGACCCGATTGGTTATCTTGATATGATAACACTGGAAAATAACGCCAGAATGATTCTGACCGATTCCGGCGGGGTGCAAAGAGAGGCTTATTTTTCGGGTGTGCCTTGCGTGATATTGCGTGACGAGACCGAGTGGACAGACATTACCAAAAGCGGTTGGAATGTTGTTGCCGGAACAGGCTCAAATAAAATCTTTCGTAGTGTCAGAGACTTTGTTGTGCCTGCGTTTAAGCCGCCAATATTCGGCGATGGCCAAACTCGAAAACAAATTGTCAAACATTTACAGGATAACTGGGACACAAAATGAACATTGCTCTCATAGGATGCGGCAAGTGGGGATCAAACATTTATCAAGTTTTGCTTGAACAAAAGCTGTTGTATCGTCTTTATGACTTGAACAAAGTGAAACCGGAGGTCTCCGCAGACTCGCTTGAGGCTATTCTTAATGATCCTGCCGTAGACGGGGTTGTTATTGCAACGCCGGTAGTAACACACTACGAAATTGCCAAAAAAGTTCTTGAAGCCAAAAAGCCCGTGTTGGTGGAAAAACCGTTTGTGCTTAACAGCAAAGATGCGAGAGAATTGGTGAGACTGGCAGACCATCAGAAAGTCATTCTGATGGTAGGACATCTCTTGCATTACCATCCTGCTATTATAAAGCTCAAAGAATTGATTGCGGATGGTAATTTGGGAGAATTACGTTACATCTATTCGGATCGTTTGAATTTTGGGCAGATCAGAACGGAGGAAAATGTGTGGTGGAGTTTTGCGCCACACGATATTTCAATCATACTGTCACTTATCGGAAAAAAACCGGAACGAGTTTATGCTTTTGGTTCCGATCTTATGAAGAATGGCATTGCTGACATGACTCTGACAATCATGAACTTCGACTCAGTAACAGCACATATTCATGTAAGTTGGTTTAATCCGTCCAAAGTGCAGCGTTTGGCGGTAATTGGATCGAAAGGTTCGGTTGTCTTTGATGGCGTGGAAAATGAATTAACGTTCTATCAGCGGCAAAATGATGTTATGGTTGCCAATGCTATGACTTTTGGAACCGTCCCGGCATTGACGCGAGAAATAGAGCATTTTGTTGACTGTATTAAATTTGGCAGGATTCCTTTAACCGATGGAAAAGAAGGACAGAGAGTTGTTGAGGTTTTGGAAGAAGCTATACTGTAGCAATCAAACGCCTGACCTGACAAACGGAAGGCTCATAAGTAAAGGAGCTTTCCGTGAGTTATTTTTTGCATCCAAGTTCGATAGTCGATGACAATGTCAACATCGGCGAAGGCACAAAGATATGGCATTTTTCGCATATTCTTTCCAATGTTCGGATCGGAGAAAATTGTGTGTTAGGACAAAATGTGATGGTTGGCCTAAATGTCAAGATCGGCAATGGTGTAAAGATTCAAAATAACGTCAGCATCTACGAAGGCGTTGAACTTTCTGACGATGTTTTCATTGGGCCATCTGTTGTCTTTACCAATGTTCTAATTCCAAGATCGTTCATCAATCGCAAGCATGAATTCAAGCCAACAGTTGTCTCTTACGGTGCTTCTATCGGAGCCAATGCTACGATTGTCTGCGGTGTCAAGATTGGAGAGTATGCGCTGATTGGCGCAGGTGCGGTCATTATACATGACGTGCCAGCCTATAACAAAATAGTTGGCAATCCGGGTAGATTTATCGGTTGGGTATGCAAATGTGGAGAGAGTCTAAAGCTGGCAGGTGTTTGCAATCAATGTGGAATGAGTTATGAAAATTTCGGTGGTAACGCCAGTCTTAAATGAAATAAGATTTATCAAATAGTGTAAATGAAAGGGAAATAAGCCAAATGTTTGTCTCAGTAAAAGATAAAACGGGCGATCCATTGTATTTGCAAACGATAAAGGATCGTTTATTGTCTTATGTACAAATAAATAATAAGACTGGATGCTGGAATTGGATTGGCACTTTATCAAAGAAAGGTTATGGGCAGATTGGTTGCTTTGGCAAAACATACTCTTCCCATAGAGTATCGGCTTTTCTGTTTAATGCTTTTTCTCTGACATCGGATTTGTTTGTATGCCATAGTTGTGATAACAAAAGATGTGTCAATCCCAAGCATTTATTTATTGGAACTGCTGACAATAATTCTCAGGATATGGTGAGAAAGGGCCGTGCACCAAAGGGCTGGCTTGGTATTACAGGAAACAAACACCCTTTATACGGAAGGAAACTATCTGCGGATCACAGAAAAAAGCTGAGTGCATCAAAAAGGGGTGAAAGGCATTGTCGTGCAAAAATAACAGAATTACAAGCAAGAATAATCATCAGACTAAAAGGTAAAGTGTCTGGATATTTTGTTTCCGAAATTTTTAATGTAAGCCGACATATAATTTACAGTATCTTTGCGAAGAAAAACTGGAAACATTGTTGGAACAAAAATGAAAATATCAGTAGTTACACCGGTTCTCAATGAAATAAGATTTATTCGCGGCTGGCTTGAAAACGTCAAAAGGTTTGCCGACGAAATACTCGTTATCGACGGCGGCTCGACGGATAGTACTTTCGAGTGGTTGGAACGAGAAAGAAGACAGTACAGAAACATCAATGTTTATCGTTGGCCAGAAATCTATAAACCGTACCAATGGCCGGAGCATAAGATTAGAAATGATTTACTCAAGAGAGCTTCAGGCGACTGGATTTGTATGCTCGATGCTGATGACATGGTGGACGATGCTTTTATTGATAATCTAAACTGCATCTCAAATGCCAAGTGTCTGATCGGCAGATTTCCTTATTTGCAATTTTGGGGAGATTATAAGCATCTGCGGGCAAGAGACTTTTGGCCGCCGGTCAGATATTCGACAGCAAGGGGTTCTTTGCCGATCATCGGAAAGCATCGTTTGGGCATCTTGCGAAATTGGCGCGGATGGTATCCAAATAAAGTACCCAAGATTTGCAAACGAGATGATCGAATTAGTTATACACCAACCGGCAATCACTGTATCTTGCAGTACAAAAACTACGGGCGATTCAGTTACTATCTCCCGTCTGTTACCAAAGATTTTGACCTCGGAGTGCATCATTTTCACTTCGTACACTTTGGCAAGACCGCAGGCAACCGCAATCACGAGCAGAACAAGGAAGTGAGACTGATCGAATACAAAGGAACAATACCGGATGAAGTCAAATATTACCGAGTTTAATTTTGGCAAAGAGCGTGTAATTTTTGAACGAGCACGTGGCTATGTAATGCTTGTCCTTCAATTTGTTCAGTTTGCTATGATCTTCATGGTGTGGATAAAAACAAGTGATTGGGGTTATTTGTATCTTGTTTTTATGATTGGAAGCATACCACTTAGTATATGGCTTCTTTTTCGACTTATGAATTTTGATGTTAAAAAAAACATGCCAGCCGAGTATGAGTGGACTTGGAGTATAAATCCAGAGTGGCAAAAGCACAAACAACAGATAGAAACGATGGCACAAACGATTCAACGAATTGAAAATGAACTGTCTCATTTGTCCAAACTTGAGAATAAAAATTATGAACTTTAAAAGTGATTTTGAACGTGATACAATAAAGGATTTTGAAAGTGGCACAAAATTGGGATATGTACTTGGTACAATAATGCTTATTGGACTGTTGGCTATGTTGGTAATTGGTTTTTGGCCTAAAGACGAAAGCAAGTCATTTATCAATGAATGGCCTCGGCAGTTTCCAGATGATAGGATATTTTGTACTAATTGTGGAAATTTGTGCAAACTGACTGTAGAATCAGCCAAACAATACTATCATAAAACGGGCGAGTTACTATACTATCAAAGGGTAAAATGCCCTAATAAAACATGGCATAATAACTGTATGGATAGGCCAAAAATGCTTACTTGGCAAGGAGCGACTATGACGTATACAAAAGCAGAATTGATAAAGATGGGCGCATTACGAGAAGAAAATGAAAAATGAACTGTCTCATTTGTCAAAAACCACTTGATGATTTTACGCCATTGTGCAACGAACATGCACCAGCGTGGGGGCAAAGTTTGCATATTGGCAACACCACGATCATTGCTGGCGAGCTTGGCTTACTCGATGCTTTGCTTATCAAGCTCATGGGTCGCAAACTCGTTCGCTGGTGGTTGGGTACGGATGTATGGCTTCTGTGGGCTTTTCCAAAAGGCAGAGGCAAGTTTTCAGTGTTAAAGCATAGGTTGAAATACTATTTGACCAAATTCTTTGTTTCAGAAAATTGGGTTACAGCAGAGAAGCTTAGAGATGAATTCGTAGCTTGTGGCGGCAAGAGAGCATCAGTAAAATATCATATCAAAGGGATGTTGACCGAAAAAGTGAAAAAAATAGCTCATGATCTTGTCAACATCGCTTACTATTGTCCGAAAGATAGTGGAGAGTCCTATCGTTATAAATATGGCCTAGACTTGATTGAGAAACTTGAGTTGATGTTTCCTTATCCAATTGTGAATTGGATACCTTTAGACGGCAAATTTAGAATGAGTGAAATTTATACGATTATTGATGCGATGATAAGACCTTCTCGACACGATGGCAGGCCGAGAATGATTGAAGAATGTAAAATAAACTCCATTCCATACTATTATTCAGAAGACAGAGAGCCAAATTTGGAAGATATGAGCAACTTTGTGCAGGAGACCATTGATAAAGCATCCCGAACAAACTGCCAAGAATGATCTATTGCACAAAATTCTTGCGGACAGAATAGAACACCATGCGCCTTATATTTGTGGGCGTGTTCTTGATATTGGTTGCGGGCAAATGCCTTATGTTCATTTGTTTGACCGAGTGACAAAAAGAAGGTATATTGGTATCGACATTCAAAACCACAAAGGCAGCGTAACCGCCAGCGGTGAAGCTTTGCCATTTAGAGATGCTGTATTCGATTCAGTTCTCTGCTTACAGGTTTTGGAGCATGTAAGAGAGCCAAAGCAGTTGTTTTCTGAAGCTTATCGTGTGCTTAAATCTAATGGTGTCATGCTCCTAACCACGCCGTTTATGTGGGGCATTCATTCGGAGCCTGTTGATTTCTACCGTTATACGCCTTATGCGATTGAATATCTGTCTGGTCAAGCAGGATTTAATATCAAAAGTATAGAAGCAGATAGCGGATTCTGGCTTTTGATGTCACTAAGGCTCAACTATTATTTGTCGAGACTCAACACACGTTTGCTTAATCCGCTGTTTTGGCTCTTGCAAAGAATTGGATATTTGCTTGATCGTTTGGACACAAGATACAGTCGAAGAGACACAACTGGTTTTACTACTATTTTGATTAAATGATAAAAAACATCAATCGTGTCGAGAAGGTTTTGGAATCTGCGGGTTGCAAAATCAATAGCAAATTTAAGTCGGCAATTGACAGATGTGCTGAAGAAATGGGAGATGAAGATTGGTCAAATGGTGATATTTTGATGTATATAACTGATTATGCTATGTTGGGGAGCGATAAAGAATTTTCTAAAGAGTTTCATCGGCAAGCGATGCAACATGCGTTGAACTCAACACAAAAGCAATAATGGAAAGAACAGAACTCTATCGCGGTATAAGAAGGACAAAAACCAAATGAAAAGATTTTGTGAAGCTTGTGGAGCCAAACTCGACATAACTCCGATCTGGACGAGAAAATACGACGGTCAGACAGGAGAAAAAACCTATAACATTTATACCGTATGTCCAAATAGGTCAAAAAAATTTTTTGACAAACATGAGCAAGGAGGGCATTTATGCCGTGTTTATCCGGATGGAGATTTAGGTGATAGATACGAATACACACAGAAATATCTAAAGAAGTTTGGAATCGAAATATAGTATGGAAAGACCAGAATTCTACAATAAGTTCATGGGTGAACTTTGGCAGAGAGATTTGGCCTTTGTCAACTACAGAATCGAGGCGGCAAAGAAATTGGTTCGGCGCTTTGTGCCAAAGAATAGCAAGATTCTTGAAATAGGTTGCGGCAATGGATTAGTCACACGAGAATTGTGCAAAATCGCTCAAAGCGTGACGGCGACCGATCTTTCAGCAGTGGCTATAGAGAATTGCCGAAGATACGTTAAAGGCGCAAAAAATCTTACTTATTATATCGGCAACATAGCCCGTTCTGAACTCGCACAGAATTTTAGAAATTATGATGCCATTGTGCTGTGCGATGTCTTGGAGCATATTCCAATAGTAGAAAGAAAAGACTTATTTGAATTCATCAAACTGGCGATGAAGCCTGACGGATCAGTTATTTTGAGCTGGCCGGTGCCAGAAGCACAAAAGAACAATCCGCAGATTATTGAAGAGCCGGTGGATTGGGTTGAAATCTGCGAATTGTCAGGACTGCTGCCCTATTACTTCTCCTATGTTGATGTGGATAGTACCAATCAGTATGTGTATTGTGTGCTCAAGAAGCAGATTCCCTTTATCAAAATTACCAGAACTCCATCCTTTCGTATTTCTAACTTTATGAAAAAATGGCTGCAAAGACTTCGGAATCTGCGTTTGTTGCTTATCGAGGAGCATAAATAAGATGATTGATTTCCAATCAAAAGATGCGTTAATTAGTCAAATTATGCTGTTTCATCCGGGAGCAAGACCTCAACGATTCAAAACATGGGACGAATATTCAGGAGGAATGAAAGACGACGGTATATGGTATTACCAAGTAATGATAAAGTCCGATAAAGTGGATTTGGAAAAGTGCCTTGAGCTTTTGAAAAAAAATAATGAGCGGCGGAATAAAATTCCATTTGAACTTGATAAAATGAGTGCTGAAAGCGTAGTGAAAAAAATAGCTCAAAATTTTGATGACTATATTTTTTATAAACTGGCGGGACTCATTAAAAATGCAAAATGCTCTGAATGCTGGCAAGAACAAAAGATGTGCGATAACAAAAATACGCTTGGTGAGGAAGGTGTGTGCGGTTATTGCGGAAATGATGTAAAATGAAACGTATCAAAGAAATTATTTTAGTTGGCCCAATCATTGCATTATTTTTAACTCTGTCCTGTTGGTATCTGAATCTACCTGGACTCAATTTTGATGAATGCTTGGGAGCAGCACCGGCAGTCAAGTTTCTTTATGGTTCCAACTGTGAACCAATGCAGATTGATCCGTCTGTCATTCACATCTTTGGCAGGCCGCTGCCGGTCATGATTATGCCCTATATCAGCGGACTAAAGACGCTCTTGCATATTCCATTTTATGCTACTTTTGGCGTTTCGACAGTATCAACACGGCTTATGCCAGTCACGCTTGTAGCTCTTTCCATTTGGATTTTCTATCTCACTGTCAAGAGAGCCAAAGATGCAAGGACGGCAACATTGTCAAGCCTTCTGTTTGCTGTTCATCCGGTAACGGTCTTTTATATGACCAGAGACATCACGCCTGTAGCCATTGCGGTTTTGTGCCTTTCCATTATCTTCTATGGGCTATATAGATGGAAGGATGATCGGAAAAATGTGCATTTAACAATTATTGCTTTCTTTAGCGGCTTGGGAGTGAGCCACAAAGTTGATTTTATCTGGATGCTGCTCAGTCTTCTTCCGGCTTTTCTTATGGTTTATCAGATCAAGCCGAAACTAAAAGAAATTTTGCTGTTTTTAGCTGTTTTTAGCTGTTTTTAGCCTCGGTGCCTCGCCAATGATCGTTTTTAATCTTTCCACAAATTTTATGACACTCAGGATGGCCGGTGAGAATTTTGTCTTTTGGAATATGCCATCTGCTTTTGTACTGCGGGTAATGCAATTAGGAACACTTTTTAGTGGTGGGTTTGTCGGTAACTATTTTACTGGCATATTTCCGCTGATTTCAATCACGGCGGCGATTATTATGTTTTATCTGCTGTTCTATGTCAATATTGACAGTAAACTCAGCCAAGTTTTAATCTATACCATCGGAATTTTTCTGCTGCTTTCGTCTTTCACGCAATTCTCCCTTCGGATTCATCATTTGCTTGTTCTCGTTCCTTTGATATGTGTGTTGATGGCTGATACCAAGTTGAGATCGGCTATACTATTGCTATCAGTGGTTTTTATGCTGACTAGTATCAGCATCAATTATGACTTGAAAAAAACTGGAGGCGTAGGCGTATGGTCAAGCACTATAAACGATTTGAATCATGATCTGATGAATAGCATAGGAACGACGAATTTAAGAGTACATGCTTTTACTGAGAGTTTGATTGTACTATCTAAAGGCAAACTTAAAATGCGACGAGTCTATGCTGGAGAAGAGCCTTATCTAAATGGATTTGATCTCTACAGAGATTTGCAACCTGGGAAAAGGCCGGTAAAAATATATTTTGACAGCCAGCAGAATATCTTTGCCGCTTTATACTGAAAGTGTTTGCCTTTCTCGTTTTCTAATTTGCTATTATACCTTCATGCTAATCCTACTATTCGTTCTCGCTCTTCTTCTTGGCTGTAAGGATAGCAAGCCGTCGATTGAGTTGCTAAAATCAAAGCATCGTATTTTTTTCGTCCTGCCAAATGGAGACAATGCCAATCTCCGCTCAGATATGGGTATCCGTGTTTTGCTTTTTAAACCATTCTTTGATCTTGGTCATCCGTTCTCTAAGGCTCGGCTTGTTATTCGCTGGATTCTGTACCTCCTTAGTTGGAGCATTATTGGCTTTGGACTTTTGTGTCTCAGAAGCTTTGTTGATCCCACTCGCTGGGAAAGTCTCTTTAAGTGGCTCGACTGGGGCAATGGCTGGTGGTACATCTCGAAGCCTTTTCTTTTTGTTATCTCGCTTTTTCTTGGCTATCATTTGTTTGGAGCAGGTTATAATATTTATGGTACTTTATGGCAAGGACATTGATTTTTTATGAGCCTCGAAAAACTCAATAAACATTTAAATTGCCCTTGACTTTTTTCTCGAAGAGCACTATATTGCATTATAAGACTACAGGTTTAAGAAACGTGAATGCCTCCTGCATTTCGTTCACCTCCTTTCGGTTAGCGGTAAAAAGTTTGTTAGGGCGATCTGTCTTGACCACAGTATCGCCCTTGTTATCTAAGATAAGCGAAAAACTTACTCATATTTTACCTCCTTTCTTAGTAAGGAGTTAAGAACGGAAAGGCAACTATATCTCTTACACATAGTTGCCTCTTTTATTTTAGAAGCTAATGTCTTTTAAGTCTTAAAACCTGGAGAATCAATGCGCCTGTTGCTTTTGTTATGTCTATGTATATTGGGGTCTATAATGGTCGGTAGCCAAATAGCGAACTGGAAAATTGAAAAAGCTGACTCAACCAAACCGATAGTGTCGCCAAAGCGATTATTAGAGCTTCTTTGGTCAAAATATATGTTTTCACGATTTCTGTGGCAAACACTCTGGCGAATGTACCACCTGCGAACGATAGCAATTTTTTTAGTGCCGTTTGGAGTTTTACTGTCAGTTTATTCATTTTATTCATTCTGCCTTATGTTAGATAAAGTGTCAAAATATTGACACTTTTTGGCTACTATGTAAATATTACTTGCTTTTTTGGAAGTTAAGTCTTATCTTCTTGAAAATAGAGCACGAACTGCATCTTTGGAAAATTTAGGATGAATCAAGACGAAGGGCACGGAAAACTCTTGCGAAATATCGAAGTCATGACAGAAATGATCTTCGATGGCTTCAAGAATGGCTCAACCTGTATCCCTCAGATTCTCCTCAAAGATGGCAAGCCCAACGGATTTCGGAGGGAGGAAACATTTCCAGGAGAGAAGTTCAGCGAACACAATCCAATTGCCGCTCTAAAGAAACTTTTAAAGAGCGGCTATGGTAAAATAAGTATCGTTATATTGGATGGAAAAATTGACCGTTTTGTTGCCGAGGAAACGATCAAAGCGGTCTCGTAGTTAGGCAGCCAATATTAGGCTGTATCTCAAATTTGGAACAGCCCCGTTGCGAAAGCAATGCGGGCTTTTTTATTTTATGGAAGAACCAGAAGTAAAAACAGAAGAACAACCGTCTTTTTTAAGCTCAGTAGTCACAGCCTGTCGAGCCTGTAGTCATCGTCGTTTTACCGTAGACTTAGCGGATGGAATTTGTGCTGATTGCAGAAAAATAATGGAAGGGAAGGAAAAGATTTTCTGTATTGATTGTGGCCGTAGTGCTGAAGTAAGAAAGTTACAAAAAAGGGGGGCAAAAAAGAGAGTAGTAGGATCGAAATTTTTTATAGAAGGACGTTGCCTGCCCTGTCATAAAAAGCTTCTGCGCGTTCAGCGTGAAGACAGTCTATTTGATGTTTTAAAAGATGAGATCGTACTGACTGACGAGGAAAAGCAGGTAGTCGAAGCAGAACACGGCACAAATCGGTGGCCTTTTCATATTATCGAGGAAATGCTAATCCGATTGGCGGCGGGTCAGTATGTTCATGATGTCTGTGATAGCCTCAACTCACAGTACAATCTCGGCCTTAATGCAAAGCATCCCAGTACACTATATCAGTGTACCCGACGAAAAGCTTTTCAGCCGATTTTGCAGCGTTTACGTGCAGTTTTCAACGATAAAAAGACTTGTGAATACGTTCCGATTACTAACAAATTTCAACTGGCTTTACGTTTGGAAAAATTGTATCAGGAAGCTGAAACTGTTGGAAATATTCGTGACCGGGTGCTCATTTTGAAGACCGCCAATGAAATGTTAATGATGGAAGACGGCAAAGCCCCACAACAGGCCAATTTTTTCACGATTATCCAACGTATCGAAGCCAGTAATAAAGCACAAAGAATGATAACAGCGAATTTTAACGAGCCTCTGGCGTTGCCATCATCGAGACTTGAAAGATTGGAAGACAGTGTAAATGGAACAAGAATAGATGGAACAGAACTCCGAAGCGCTGTCTCGGTTGAAAAATAGTTTTGCCAAGCAGGAATGGCGTCTTGAAAACCTGTATCGGATAAGCAACAAAGATAGCCAAAATGTGTTGTTTACTCCTAATGCCGTGCAAAGAGTTCTTCTTGAAAAAGGTGGAAACAGAGATTTAGTGTTAAAAGCCCGGCAACCGGGCGTATCAACACTCTACGGTCTGCTTGGCTTTGACGAAGTTCTTTGGAATAATAACTACTGGTGCGCGATCATTGCTCACCGTCGCGAAACTCTCGATATTCTCTTCACCAAAATTCAGTTCGCTTGGGATAATTTTGATTCTGACTTAAAAGAGATTATCGGAGAACCAAAAAGCGACAACAAATATGAACTTCATTGGCGCGAGAGAAATAGTCGCATTTATGTCTCTTTGGAAGTTTTAGGCGGCACCAATCAGCGGGTGCATTTTTCAGAGTATGCGCTGATTGATGAGACTCGAATCAGCAACACCATGCCAACCGTACCTCCTAATGGTAAGATTGTTAAAGAATCAACGCCGTTTGGCACTGGCAACAAATTTTATAAAGATTATATTGCTGCTAAAGCCGGTGAAAGCAACGAACAGGCATTCTTTTTCGAGTGGTGGTGGTCGCCGGAATACCGTGCTGATGCCAAAGGTATTATTTATGAGAACCTAACAGGGATTGAGAAATCCTTAGTTGATAATAAAGGACTTGATTTTGAGCAAATTGCGTGGAGAAGAGCCGCCTGGAAGGATCAGCAACAGCAAGACGGCTCAAACCTCTTCCTACAAGTCTATCCAGAAGACGATATTTCGTGTTTTATGGCCTCCGGCGACTCGGTTTTCGATACCGAAGCCATCCAAACACGATTAGCCCACGTCAAACGCAACAAAAAAGTGTTTATCGTGGGCAATATCATGATAAAGAACGGTGTTGCAAGGTTTCTTGAGGATAGTCGAGGCCCACTTCGAGTCTACGAAGCGCCAAAACGCGGTTTTGAATATTGCATCGGCGACGATATAAGCTTGGGTGGGCAAAAGAGTGATAATCAAGCCTCAGTAGTTATCAAAAGAGGTGAAAGAGATGTCGTAGCGGTCTATGTCAACAGAACAGAAATCGGAATTTTTGCTGAAGATGCTGCCAATCTTGGACGATTTTATAACCTCGCATGGCACTGTCCTGAGCGTAACAGTATCGGTGAAGCTTTCATCGAACACCTTTTGGCAATTTATCCGAACGAAAAAATATATCGACAGCAAAATAGACTACAGACTGGATCAAGAACGCGAGTTTCAAGATTTGGCTACAATACCACACGAGGCAGAAACGTTGGAAAAAGGCGCTTAGTTACGCTGATTCAAGATTGGCTCCGTGACGAAGGTTGGGTTTGGGATGAAGAAGTATTGGAAGAATTTTTGGCTTATCAAAGACTCGATCTGATTAGCCCCGAAGAAGGCTACAAAACCGGCGCAAAGGCCGGAAACAAGGATGATCGAGTCATGGCACTTGGCCTGTCGCTGGAAATGGATACCGTACTTCCGGTTTTTAGACCGGCAATTCAACTGGTTCAGGACGCATGGGAAAACGAATTTCAGAAAGCTCGAAGAAAGAAAAGAGAATTGGAGCCGCATTGGGCAGCTTATTGAATCACTTATATCGTGTTGTTCCGATTCAAGGAAAGACATTAAAAGTGCTTTTCAGGCATGACAGCATTTTCTTTAGGCTTTGTATTTTGTCTATTTGTGGATACAATGCAATTAGGAGTCTATTGAGAAAGGAAAAAGAGTGGGTTTCTATTCCATGCGAGAATACGAGTAGAAATGCTGGCGGTATCCTGCAAGTAAAAAGCTATTGGCAGTCTGCTTTTGAGAAGAACAGCATTTGGAAAGCAAGTTGAATGAAGTCTTATTTGTTGCTAATTCTGTTATTGGCAGGATGTGCTTCAGTTAAAGCGACTAAAGCACGAATAGAAACAATTTCAAGCCAGATTATGCCAAGCATGACTATCGGTGACATGGCTAATATTCGGCCAGTGGTCTATTACAAATCAGAGACGCTCGGTGTCGAGCTTTATGAGACACAGCATTTGACTTGTTTTGGTAAACAGCCGTTTTTGTCCAAGCAAACATTGGCTTATAAGGATACAATCAGGGCTTATCCCTGCTGGTTCAAAGTCAGAGCTTCAAATGGCAAAAGATGGTCAGCTTGGAGCAAACCAATTTTTATTGAGTGAAAATGGCAAACGATATGCTTACTCTTGAAATGCTTAGGCTGGCAAAAGAAACTGCCAAACTGCAAATTCGTCCGATGAAGATTGCTGGACGAGATTATTATCTTGGCTTAGTGCACCCTGATTGGATCAAGAGATTTGAATTGACTCCTCGTGAAAAGTACAAGATTGAATCAAGAGGTAAAAGATTTTCCAGACGGCTTGAGATGGAAAATGAGGGATTTACTGAGAAGCTGAAGATGTTCGGGAAAGATATTATTATGCTTGGATTAGAAGCTTAAATGGCATCTAATACTCTTGTAAAAGAAAAGCAGGATTTGGCTATTGAACTGGGAAAGCGAATTTCTGGCAAGATTATCTGTCCTGATTGCGAAAAGCAAGGCAGCATTTTAGCCGGACAGGAAATGTTTGCAGTAGGTGATAATGAGTCAACTTTATTTTGTCCACATTGCGAAATGTCGATAAAGATTGAAGTCATAAATTTACCTTATGAATAAAACGAGTTAATGGCATCTGATACTCTTTCAAATTATGGCCTCTTCGATCAGCACATTATGGCTACTGGCTATGATGCCAAGACTGAGGCTGAAGAAGAACTAAGAAAGTTAGAAAAGACTAAGCGCCTATGGCATACGCAAGAACGCTTCATCGAGCTTGTGGAGCGACAGAAAAAGGAACTTACAGATATTGATGAAGCCGAACGTGGTTATTTCAATGACGCCTGGCCGGAAGCTGCCAGAGCCTACCGTGAACGCGAGCGTCTGCCCGTTCACAATATCAACATGCTTTTGCCACAGGTAAAGATCATTGCCGGTGGTGAGTATCAAAATCGCAAAGAGCTTCGTCTACTGCCGGTTGAGCGTGATGACGAAAAGAGAGCCGAACTCTATGGCATCATCCTGCAATACATGAGCAAGGTCAACAATGATCGCTATTATGAGCAGATGATGCTCGAAGAAGGTGTGATTGCCAAAAGAAGCCATCAGGAGATATATTGGGATTATTCCGAAGACCCTTATGGCGAGCTAAAGACCGTCAACCGTCCGGCCAGAGATGTGCTCCGCGATGTCGATGCCAACGATCTTGCCTCCATGACCGGAGACATTTCCGTGCGCGTTCACATGGAATGGATTTCGATCAAGGATTTGCAAAGACGCTACCAGAGCAAAAATATTGAATGGCAGGGTTTAGTTTACACTACACCGGATGACAAGATAGGAAGAAAAGATGTTACCGTTGGTGGAGTAGATGATCGCTATGACTATCCAAGCCAGCATTATCCGCAATATTTCTGGCGGGAACGCCGGATGGTCAGGCTGATAAGAATGTGGGAGCGTGATTTTAAAACAGTCTATCGTCTGCTCGATCTGAATCCTGAGATTGACAATGCGGATAATGTTTTTATAGACGATTTTGATTCTGAGCAGGAAGCCACAAAAACGAAACTGCAAATGTCGTTGGCCGGATATAATACAGAATTTTTTGTAATTCAAGAAGCTCAATCGCCATACTGGAGTTACCATGTGATCAGCGGATACACGGAGCTTGAATGGAAACCGGATATTGGTCGCTATGCTCCCTGGGCTGATTACTATGCCATCAATTTGCATGGCAAGATTGCCGGATTGTGGGATATTATAAAGGATCGTCAACAGTATATCAATTATACGAATAGCAAGGTCACGGAAGCTGTAGGAAGAAGCGGACAAGCAACGGTATGGCGCGAGAACAGCTTCCGTGACGATTTGAATCCTGCTCTTGCCATTAGAGATGGACAACCAATTGTCGTTAAGGCTGATACTTGGGATAAACTGAATGGCCAGCCTCCATTTTATACGGTACCCAACAAAGGTGTGGAGTATATTGCACCATTGCTCTCTTGGACGCAGGATATGAAGAATGATATTCAAGCAATGGTTAATACGGGTCTTGTGCCCGCAGGCGCGAGTCAAGGTGGTGTCACTGCTGCATCGGGATTGGCAATTCTACAGCAAGAGAGTAATAAAGCAACATCAAGTTTTGGCGCAAATTTGCTTTTTATGCGGGCGCAAAAAGCTAAACTTCGTTTGTACATGCTGCATCAGAAATATCGCCAGACTCCGACGTTAATAAAGCTCAAGCTTGAAAAGATTTTTGGGTCAGTATTGCAGCAGAGTGGATCACAAGAATTAAAGAAAACTATTTTGACGGGGATGCTTGATGGCAGCATGGACTTGGACAAACTCCTAAGAGATATAAGAAACTTCAAGTATGATATTGAATTCGATATAGAGTCAAATGGCATCTTGGAGAAAAATATGATGCTTCAAGGTTTGCAAATGGCAATTCAATTTGGGTTGCAACCTGATCCTCAGTCCGTACTTGAAGCCCTTTCTCCGCTTTTATCTCATTCTGTAAGAGAGAGACTGCTTGAAGGAGTTAAAGCCAAACAACAGCAGGTTCAAGAAATGATGTCGAATCCTGCTGGTCAGCTTCAGTTAGAAATGGACGAAGAACAAAAGAAGAAAGCTAAAGATGGCAATACGATGGTGAGCAAAAATAATTTAGCTCCTGGTATCAGCAATCCGCTTCAAAACTTAACAGGTTTAGCATAACAGTCGTGACGACGGCTGAAATCAACTCACTCTTTGCAAGGAGAACTTATCATGACTTACGAACATCAAAAACCCTTCTATGCTGAAGGGCAGGAAACGGCAATGCAGGGCAAGATGCGCAAAGCCGTAAGTGGCAATGGTAACACCACTGCCAAAGGCACATTCACGCCAGAGATCGACTTTGGAAAGTTATATGGCGCGGTGACTCCGGCAATGGACACGCAGTTCATATATGCTATTCTTCCCGAAGGCAATAGTCTGCCCAACGCCGCACCGAAAAACAGTGGCAACAGCAAAAGCAAGAAAGGCTACTAAGCCGGAAGGTGTGAAATGAAACTTCCATCTTACGATGTTCCAGGCGGGCAGCATAATATCTCGTATGGCGAATTTAGCCATAATTATCCTGCTCAGGAACCTGCCTCGAATCCTGGAACACCAACAAAAGTTCCGACTTCTTATCCTCATGGTGCCGCTGCCGAACGCAAGATGAAAAAGATTCGCCATGAATACAAAGAAGGCGAACTTAATATTGGAAAATCGCCAAAGAAGGTTAAGAGTCACGAGCAGATGGTTGCGATTATGCTCTCAGAAGGTCGTGAAGCTCAAGAGGAAAGTCGCAAGCGCAAGAAATAGAGTGTGCTCCATTCACATAGTGCTGTATTTGATCTACCGAACAGCCTGATTCTCTAAAAAGAGTCGGGCTGTTCTGTTTTAAAGACAAAAATTACCGGACTCTTTGTGGACTCTGGCACCAAATTGTCGCCACCCACAAATCCGAAAAATACATAAAGGACTAAGGCTCATGCCTGATCCAAAAAGCAAGCAAGCCGAAGACACCGAAGCTGCAACCTCGAAAGAGGATTCTGCCAAAGAGGAATTGTCTGAAGCCGATCAATTGCGTCAGGAACTTGGTGTATTTAAAGGCAGGTTTGAAGAGACCCAACAAGAACTTACTGACTTCCGCAATCGTTACGATGAACGCGAAGACCAGTTCCGGCGTGATTTTTCCCGACAAGGACAAGAGCTTGGCGAAAGAGTCAAGCATCTGCAAGACCTTGTCGGCAGGGTCATTCAACCAGCAGACGAAACGAAGCAGACAGGAAAAAGAAAGCGTTCTGTTGTCGTTCAGATTCCAGACAATATCACTGCTCAAGACGACTTCCTGAAATTTCAACAAGGATTAGTCGAGCAGGTTTCCGGTTTGGAAGATGAACTGACAGAACTTCGGTCTGCTGGCGGACAATCAGAAGGTCTAAAAGCCGAACTCAAAAAACTGCAAGAAGAGTTGAACTTGGTCAGATACGAAAGTTTCGTGGCCAAAGAAGAGGCTCTGATGCGGAGTGATTACGGCTTGGATGACCGCGACCTGCGCAAAGTACGCGACTATATGAAAGACTCAGGCATCTACTCAATGGAAGCAGCGGCAATCAAAGTCCCTGGAATCAAAGAGAAGATGTTCGAGAGTTATGCTAAAAGAAGTGATCAGACCAACGGCCATGATGAAGAAGAGGCCGAGGAAAGACCAAGAAAGAAGTCGCGTTATTCTGCGGAACAGGTCGGAAAAGAAATGTTAAAAACCAAGCCGGATGAAAGCGTTCCTAAAGGCGGCGCAAAAAGGGTCGAAGGCGACCTGGGTTGGGAGCAAGAGATGATCGACGCTCTAAATGACGGCTCATTCTTTAAATGGCCAAAAACCAAACAAGATGAATATGAGCAGAAAGCAGCCAAACGCGCCTCCGAGAAACAGG
>ERZ1292629.1114-Hain-H43-01um-R1-1114-length-27520-cov-6_pt1 | contig 27520 bp, 28 predicted proteins | sample MGYA00564399_ERZ1292629 | MGnify/ENA primary metagenome ERZ1292629 (study PRJEB36523, sample SAMEA6512636) | groundwater metagenome | collected 2019-01-08 | study: AquaDiva: Metagenomics assemblies of 32 groundwater samples
CAATTGAAAATTGGGAACCTGCCCGTCCGGCAGGCGGGTTGAAAATTGGAAATTTAATGAGTGCTCCTTCTGATTTCCCGATCCAGTTTCTTTGAGCAACTTTGATTTTCTCGGACCAGTCAATGGTCTCGAGGTTCTTCAAGAGCCGCTCGGCATAATCCGTGATCTTGAAAAACCACTGCTCAAGCTCCTTTTTTATCACCGCGCTGGCACAGCGCTCGCACTCCCCGGCAATCACCTGCTCATCAGCAAGCACGGTTTTGCAGGATGGACACCAGTTGACCGGAGCCTTTTTGCGGTAAGCCAGTCCGCGGCGAAACATCTCGACGAAAATCCACTGAGTCCAGCGATAGTAATCTGGATCATAGGTCTCTAATTTTTCATCCCAGGCAAAACCGTTGCCGATTATCTCTAGCTGCCTATAGAATCTCTCCTCGGAAATTTTGGCCTGGTCCGCCGGATGCTTTCCAATAGAGAGCGAATAGTTTTCAGAGTGAATCCCAAACCCATCCAGTCCAATCGGCTCAAAAACATCATGGCCTTGCATCCGCTTGAAACGGCCGTAGATATCCGCGCCGGTAAAGGCATACATATTTCCGACATGCAGCCCTTCGGCCGAAGGGTACGGGAACATCATGAGATTATAAAACTTGGGGCGCGCCTTGCCCCGAGCTTGTCGAAGGGTCAGGTTCGGCTCGTAGATTTTCTTCTCTCGCCACCGCTCCTGCCATTTTTTCTCAAGGGCTGACGGATCGTAACGCATAATAATACATTGGAATTACCAAAATATATTATTAAGAGTAGCCTATTGGTTCACCGGAGGCAATGACCAAAATCGCCATCCGGCAATCTTGTCAGATGGCGATTTTTATCAACGACATCTACACTACTCATACAAGATGAGGCATCCTGATGCAAAATTCATTGCCTTGATTCCCTATCGTGCCTACAGAAAGCTGATATACATAGGCCGATTGGCGAGCGGATTTGAAAACGCTCAAAGCGACAAGCGGGCATGGTTCGCCCCGAGCTAGTCGAGGGGCGAGAGCGAGGAGCTTTGGCGAGTTCAAAAATCCTAGCTGGGGATTTTTGAACGCTTTTCAAAAACGCGAGCCAAGCGGCCTCTATTTCTTTTCGTCATCATCTTTTTCCTCGAATTCGGCGTCCTTCACTTTATCACCTGACTCGGCACCCGGCTCCTGAGCTCCGCCGCCCTGCTTGTAGAGAATCTCGCCGATTTTCTGCGAGGCAGCGGCGAGCTCCTGCGAGGCCCGCCTGACACTCTCAAGATCATCTCCGTCTTTTACTTTTTTCAAAGCCTCAACTTTGGATTCAATCTCATGCTTGATATTCTCGGGAACCTTGTCCCCGGATTCGCGAAGCGCCTTCTCCGCGGTATAAATCATGGCGTCAGCCGTGTTTCTGGCCTCAACGATTTCCCGCTTTTTCTTGTCTTCGCCGGCGTGCATCTCGGCATCGCGCTTCATCTTCTCAATCTCTTCTTTGGAAAGACCGGTGGAAGCTTCAATGCGCACCGATTGCTCCTTGCCCGTGGCTTTGTCTTTGGCTTTGACCGCCAGCACGCCGTTGACGTCAATGTCAAAAGTGACCTCAACCTGCGGCATGCCCCGCGGGGCCGGCGGAATGCCATCCAGGATGAAGCGGGCCAGGGTCTTATTGTCGCCTGCCATTTCACGCTCGCCCTGAAGCACATGCACTTCTACCGAGGTCTGGCTGTCCGCGGCCGTTGAGAAAATCTGGGTCTTGGCCGTGGGGATGGTGGTGTTGCGCTCTATTAAGCGCGTCATTACCCCGCCCAAAGTCTCAATGCCCAAGCTAAGCGGCGTGACATCCAGGAGCAAAACGTCTTTGACATCGCCCTGCAAAATTCCGGCCTGCACAGCCGCGCCCGCGGCCACCACCTCATCCGGGTTGATGGATTTATTCGGCTCCCGACCGAAAAGCGATTTGACCGCCTCGATCATGGCCGGCATCCGGGTCTGCCCACCGACCAGGATTACCTCGTCAATGTCGGAAATTTGGAAGCCCGAATCCTTGATGACCTGCCTGGTTATTTCTATGGAGCGTTCAATCATGTCGCCGACCAGCTCCTCGAGCTTGGCCCGGGTGAACTTCATTAAAAGGTGTCTCGGGCCGGAGGCATCCGAAGTAATGAAAGGGATGTTAAGTTCGGTCTCCACAGTGGTGGAAAGCTCGTGCTTGGCTTTCTCGGCCGCTTCCTTCAGGCGCTGGAGGGCCAGGGTATCCTTGGCGAGGTCAATACCCTGGTCTTTTTTGAATTCGCTGGCGATCCATTTGATAATACGCTGGTCAAAATCGTCTCCGCCGAGGTGAGTGTCCCCGCCCACGGCCTTGACCTCCACGGTATCGGCGGTGACTTCAAGCACGGATAAGTCAAACGTTCCGCCGCCGAAATCATAGACAACGATCTGTTCGTCCTTTTTCTTGTTAAAACCGTAGGCCAGGGCCGCAGCCGTGGGCTCGTTAATAATGCGGCGCACCTTAAATCCGGCAATCTCGCCGGCGGCCTGGGTGGCCTTTCTTTGGGCGTCGTCAAAATAAGCCGGCACGGTTATGACCGCTTCCTCCAGTTTTTGACCTAATTTTTCTTCGGCATCGTGCTTCAGCTTCTGGAGGATCATGGCCGAGATTTCCTCCGGCCGATACCATTTATCCGCCATTTTAATTTCCACTCCGCCGTTTGAGGACTCGCGCATCTCATAAGACAGCCATTCCTTGTCGCGCTTGACTTCGGGATCAGTAAATTTCCGGCCAATGAGCCGTTTGATGGAAAAAAGGGTATTTTGAGGATTGGTCACCGCCTGCCTCTTGGCCAGAAGCCCGGTCAGTCGTTCTCCGGACTTGGAGATGGCGACCATGGAAGGCGTGGTGCGGTTGCCCTCTTTGTTTTCGAGCACCTTGGGCTCGCCGCCCTCAACTATGGCCATGGCCGAGTTAGTAGTGCCAAGATCAATACCTAGTATCTTTGCCATATTTTTATCCTAAATCTTAAAATCCTAAATCTTAATTCCGAGCCTTTGCGATCTTCACCCGCGCCGGGCGAAGCACTTTACCATTCAGAAGATAGCCTCTTTGCAATTCCTCCGCCACCATTCCCTCCTCCAGCTCGGATGCCACCTCGCCCATTGATTCGTGGAGCGCCGGATCGAATTTCTGACCTTGGGCTTGCAATATTTCAAGGCCTCTGCGGCGCAAAATATCCTCAAGCTGGGAACGAATAAGGACAATGCCTCGCTCCACATCCTTGGGCATTTCGTGCTGCAAGGCCAGATCAAAGCTATCCAGAACCTGCACTGCTTCAGCAATTACACCCTCAGCCGCAAACTTCATGAATTCCTCGAAACGCTTGGCTTCGCCTTTTTTGTAATTAATGAGTTCGGCCTTGGCCCGCTGCCAACCGTCAAGATATTCCTTGCGCTCGGCTTCACAGCGCTCCAGAGTTTCGCGGAGCTTCCTTAACTTAACCACGGCCTCCTCGCCGGCGGCCTCCTCATCCGGAACCATCTCCACTCCGTTAGAAGCGTATGGATCCTCTGGCGTTTTAGCTTTTTCACGCATATTTTTCCTCACCGCTAGTCACTTTTTTATTCCAAATGCTTCTAACGGGGTCCACATCGCCATCGGCTAGGCTCTCGGCTTTATCTTCTCTATTTTCTTTATGCCCCCCAGTAGGCCTCATATCATCAGCATCTCCCGAAAATGCCGCAGGAGCGTAAGATTATGCGCGTAATCCATACGCCTGGGTCCGAGTAAAGCCACCATGCCGCTTTTCGCAAACGGAGTGGTGGAGGAGAAAACAATCATGCCGCAGTGACGAGCCCGGCGGATGGGATTTTCGGCGCCGACAAAAGTTTTCGGCTCGACGAGCTCCTCAAGATCAAAAAAGCGCATAATGTCTTCCTCGATCATGTCCACCAAAGCGCTGAATTCCTGCACCAGCGAAGTGTCGGAGAATTCCGGCTCCTGCATCACATCGCTCAGGCCGGATTTGTAAAAAAGTTCCTCCGCGGGAAATCCGGACAAGGCCAGAGTGTGGGTCAGGTGCGCGAGGATCCGGCTTGATTGCTTCATGAATTCCGCCGGATCGCTCGTCCCGCGAAGCTCGGCCAAGACGCGTTCCTCGCGCCTCGCCAGGCCGTCGCCGGAGACGAGGCCATTGATGAAAAATCTGTAGCCTTTGTCAGTGGGCACGCGGCCGGCCGAGGTATGGGGCTGGGCCAGATACCCGGAATCATCCAGGGCCTGAAGTTCGTTGCGGACGGTAGCCGAACTATAGGGTAGACGGAAGCGCCTGACAATTCCGGCGGAAGCCACTGGAGAAGCCGTAGCCACGTATTCCCGAATCACCGCCTGAAGTATGGTTTTTTGCCGTTCAGTCAGCCCCGTTACAGCCGTTCTAGAACCACCCGTTTTGTATAAAAATTCCTGTTCGTACTGTTTCATTGTAGCCCATGCATTCCCATTACGGCTGTAACGGGGTCAGCATGGCGGAGTCATTATATGGCTCTTAGCACTCTCCTGTCAAGAGTGCTAAAAATGAATCAGGCTCCTTCCTTGAGCCGGAATCATAGCCCGGGTATACCCCGTTAGAAGTCTGCCTCCCAATATAAATGCGCTTTACCGACGTGTAAAAGATTTATACCTCAGCTTCCTTTAAGCTACCCTTGCAAAAATCTTAAAGAGATTTTTGCACCAAGACTTCTAACGGGGTATAATTAAGAATGTGAAAACCCTCAAGACCAAGACTCTGGCCTGGCATCATTTGCACCGGCCCGCACCCGCAGACCTGAAGTGGTTGGAGCGGCATTTTAATCTACACGGCCTCGTGCTTGACGAGTTGACCCGTCCCACGGCCCGGCCGCGGGTGGATAATTTTGGCGACTACCTTTACCTGGTGCTGCACTTCCCCATCTTTGACCAGCAGGAACGAAAAACTCACCCCCGCGAGATTGATTTCGTCTTGACCAAGCATGAATTAATCACGGTAACCTATGAGGTCATCGGGCCGCTGGAAGATTTTTTCAAGAAATGCTCCACTGATCAATCTTGTGAAGAGCTTTTTGCCTCCAAAACTCCGGCTCATCTTATTTTTCATGTGATCAAAAACCTCTATGCCTTTGCCCTTCGGGAACTTGATCATATTCAGGAAAGCATTGATCGTATTGAGGATGAGATTTTTGCCAACCGCGAGCGCGAGATGGTCGAGGAATTGTCCATCGTGCGGCGCGACATCATTGATTTCCGCCGGGCCATCAAGCCCCAGCTGATGACTCTTGAATCCTTGGCCGAGCAAAGTCAAACTCTCTTCGGCCCGAGCTTGAAACCGTTTTTCGCCGGCCTTATCGGCGAATTTACGAAAGTGTGGGATCTTCTGGAAAATAATAAAGAAGCCCTGGATGCTCTTTACGACAACAACGCCACCCTGCTTGAAGTCAAGCAAAACGACACCATGAAGATTTTGACCATCATGGCCTTTACCACATTCCCGCTGATGCTCTTCACTGCTCTTTTCTCCATGGACACCATTGCCACGCCGATCATCGGATTACGCTATGATTTCTGGATAATCTTGAGCATTATGATTGCCGCCACCGTGGGGATGTTTGTGTTTTTTAAAAGAAAAAAATGGCTGTGAAACTCTATAACTACCTCACCCGCAAAAAAGAACTTTTTCGGCCCTTAAAAAAGGGCCGGGTTGGTCTTTATGCCTGTGGGCCAACGGTCTATAACTTCACCCACATCGGGAATTTGCGCGCCTATATTTTCGACGACGTGCTTAGGCGGACGCTGGAGTTTGAAGGCTACGTTGTGCGGCATGTCTCGAACCTCACCGATGTTGATGACAAAACCATCCGCGATTCAAAAAAAGCCGGTAAGAGCCTGAAGACTTTTACCGAATTTTATTCCCAAGCCTTTTTCGCCGACATCAAAAAATTGGACATCCGGCCGGCCTGGAAATACCCGCGGGCCACCGGGCACATAAAAGAGATGGTAAGCCTGATCCGGACGCTTTTAAAAAAGAGGCTCGCCTATCGCACCGCCGACGGCGTATATTTCGATATTTCGAAATTTAGAGGTTACGGCAAACTCTCCGGGGTCAAAAAGCGTCAATTAAAGGCGGTATCGGCTGACCAGTATGAGAAAACCGAAGCCAGTGACTTTGCTCTTTGGAAATTCAAGAAACGGGGCGAACCATCTTGGCCTTCACCCTTTGGCCGGGGACGGCCCGGCTGGCATATTGAGTGCTCGGCCATGTCCATGAAATATCTCGGCACGACCTTTGACATCCATGCCGGCGGGGTTGACCTTCTCTTCCCGCACCACGAGAACGAGATCGCCCAGTCCGAGGGCGCGACCGGAAAACAGTTTGTCCGCTATTTTGTCGAGGGCGAGCACTTGATGGTGGAAGGCAAAAAAATGTCAAAATCGCTTGGCAACATCTATACCCTGAAGGATCTTGAGAAGCGCGGGCATGAACCTATGGATTTTAGATATTTTGTTCTCGGGGCTCATTACCGCAAACCCTTAAATTTCACTTGGAAGGCGCTGGCAGCAGCGCGGCAGGGACGGCTGGGGCTTGAAAATTCACTTGATCGGATCAGGCGCGGACCTTCCGCCGGCCGGCGGAGCGGTAGGCTAAAAGATGAAAACGAAGCGCTAAAAGTCATTGCCGCCTGCGAAAAACAGTTTCGAGAAGCTATTGAAGATGACTTAAACACTCCACAAGCCTTGGCCATTTTGAACGAGTTGCTTCACTACGCCAACATCCTGATTGAGCGTGAGCTTCTAACCAAGCGCACCGCCGCAATAATTCGAGCCGCGGCCTTGGAGTTTGACCGGGTATTGGGCCTGAATCTGAAAAGGCATCGCGGCCTTAAAGTCCCGCCCCGGGTGATGAAACTGGTCGAAAAGCGCGAGGATCTGCGCAAAGCCAAAAAATGGCGGGAAGCCGATCGGATCCGCAACCAAATCCGAAAACTCGGCTACGTGGTTGAAGACACACCAACTGGTCCCCATCTCCACCCCACGTCATCCTGAACGGTAGCGAAGGATCTTAGAGATTCTTCACTTCGTTCAGAATGACGGCGTGATTTGCGGAAAATAAAAAGCCCCGCGCTCGGCTACGAGTGCGGGGCGTGTGAGGTTAGATCTCGATCTTCGCCAGTGCCTCGCGAGCGTGGCGGACCCGCTCCTCTTCCTTGAGGATCCGTGCGAGGTGCATTCTCAGGAGGACGGGGAGCTCGCGTGTTGCCCGATCTTCGGTGTATTGGTGGTCGTATATCTTCTGCGGATGGTCGCGGAAGAAGATGGTGCCGCGCTTGCGCTCCACATCGCTGCTGGAGGGACAGCGCAACTCAGCGAACACCTCATTTCTCCAGGCGATCATGGCGCGGAGATAGACGAAGTTCGTGTGAATTACATCGCCGTCTTGGAGCGCCGGCTCGTAGTCCTCAAACTGGATGGAAATGCTGCCAACTCGTTCATTCAGCCGTTCTGCTATTCTGCGGCATGCATCAATGAACTGTGGCGCGCTTTCAACCTGAACTTCAGGCATGAAACGAACCGTTAGTGCCCCCATAGTATTCTCCCCTGTCGCTCACCAGGCCTCGGCTTGACCCGTCAGCCGGCTGCGGCTCAAGGATTGTGAAAGTACACGATGGCCCCATACCATCAGAGATATAATACCACGCAACCTTCCTCAAATCAAGGTATTGTCAAAGGCATGCACACTTTATAAACCCCTTTTGCTTCAAAGCGACCTTGTGGGGGCTTTGACTTAGGATTATATTCAAATCGACGCGAAGCGTCGTCCTGAACGAAGTGAAGGACCTCCCGAGATCCTTCGCTACGCTCAGGATGACGGAAGGCCATGGCCGATACAATGCAAAAACTCGACACGGTGCGTATGCCGCCACAGTCGCTTGAAGCCGAAGCCGCGCTCTTGGGCTCGCTTTTGATTGACAAAGAAGCCATCTGGCGGGTGGTGGATTATCTTGAACCCAAAGATTTCTACAAGGCCACCCATCGCATGATTTATGAGGCTATGCTCGAGGTGATGGCTAGACGCGAGGCTATTGATGTCCTCTCCATTACCAACCGGTTGAAAGAGAAAAATCAGCTGGATGAGATCGGCGGGACGACTTACCTGGCCTCGCTCGTGAATACCGTGCCCACCGCCTCCAATGCCAGCCACTACGCCCGGCTCGTCCATCGCAAACGCATCCACCGCGATCTCATTGAGGCCTCGCACCGCATCTCTGAACTCGGCTACAAGGAAGAAGAGGATCTGGAAACCATCTTGGATGATGCCGAAAAAACAATTTTTGCCGTGGCCCAAAGTTCGCTGGCCCAAGAGTTTACGCCGGTAAAGAGGTCGCTTGACGAGGCTTGGCAGCGGATTGAAAAACTGCATGCCGGCGATGGGGCGCTGCGCGGCGTTTCCACCGGCTTCCCGGACCTCGATAACATTTTGGCTGGTCTCCAGCGCTCTGACTTAATCGTGCTTGCGGCGCGGCCGTCTTTTGGTAAGACCGCACTGGCTATGGACATTGCCAAGAACGTCGCCCTTAAAGAAAACCTCCCCGTGGGCTTTTTCAGCCTTGAGATGTCAAGCGAACAGGTGGTGGATCGCTTGGTGGCGAGCCAAGCCAGCGTGGATCTATGGCGGCTGAGAACTGGACGACTTTCAGACAAAGGCGATGACAACGATTTTGTCCGCATCCGCGATGCCATGGAGACTCTATCGCAAATCCCGCTCTACATTGACGACGTCGCCTCGCCGACGGTCATGCAGATCCGGGCCATGTCGCGGCGGTTGCAGGCCGAGCATGGGGAGCTCGGCCTGGTCGTGGTTGATTACCTGCAGTTGATTCGCGGACATGAACAGGCCGAGAACCGGGTCCAGGAGGTTTCACAGATTTCGCGCTCGCTCAAGGCCATGGCCAAGGAGTTGAACGTCCCGGTGCTGGCCATTTCCCAGCTTTCGCGGGCGATTGAAATGCGGGCCGATGCCATGCCCAAACTTTCGGATCTTCGCGAGTCGGGGAGCATTGAACAGGATAGCGACGTGGTCATGTTTATCTACCGCGAGGACAAAGTGAAGAAAAATACCGCCCGCCAGAACATCGCCGACATTCTGATTGAAAAGCATAGGAACGGCCCGACCGGCAAAGTGGGGCTTTACTTCAACGAGGAGACGGTAAGCTTCCGCTCGATTGCCAAACATTTCGAGGAAGAGTAATCGCGAATATGCGAATCGCGGCGAATATACGAATATACAAATCCGCATTCGTATATTTGTATATTCGTTTTTGATTTGTATATTCGCGATTACTCTTATGTTTTCCAAGCCGATCCAAACCCTCATTGATTTTTTCTTGAAATTCCCCGGGGTGGGGCCGCGGCAGGCCGCCCGGTTCGTTTTTTATTTACTCCGCGAGGACAAGGAACGCGCCAAGGCCATGGCCGAAACCATATCCAGGCTCCACGATGACGTTAAACTCTGCGCCCAGTGCTTCAAAACTTTCGATGCCAACCATAACCAGTCGGGCGGCCTGCTCTGCGAATTTTGCCGCAGTCCCAGGCGCAACGCCCATCAGATTCTGGTGGTCGAAAAAGAGGCTGATTTGGAAAATATTGAGCGCGCCCGCAAATACGACGGCATGTACCATGTTCTTGGTGGAACCATCAGCCCCCTCGATTCTTCCGCCCCGACCCGGCTCCATGTAAAAGAACTTTTTGAACGCATTCGCAAGCTGGCCTCATCCGGCCAGGCTGTGGAAATGATCCTGGCCACCAATCCCACGGCCGAAGGCGAGGCCACGGCGATGTATCTGGAACGGGTGTTCGCCCCACTTAAACATCAACATGCCGGCCTGACCCTTTCGCGTCTGGGCCGGGGCCTGTCAACCGGCTCCGAGCTTGAGTATTCGGACGATATCACTATTGCCAACGCCTTGCAGAATCGAAAGTGATGTGCCCCGTTAGAAGTTAGCCCCAATCAACATGCCGGCAAAAGTACTGGTGGTACTTTTGCCGCGAGTGTTTGCGAGATTACATTGTCCCTGCGGCAAGATTAAGGAGGCTATTGCTAATTTCTAACGGGGTGTGCTACGGATTGCCCAAAGGAGGTGAAGGTATGGCGGAAATCGAACGCCTTTATGCACTCCGGCCGCCAAAAAAACTCCAAGTGCGCCGGCAAGTTGATTTTATCAGCCGGCTTCTCGGGGAGTTCTCGGTTGGCCCCGAAATCTGGAATGAGGATTTTTTGGGAGGAATGAACTCCTTCCGCCGGCGAATTGCCATCCAGGAGTTCCAGCCGCTCGAGCGCGAGCTGAAAGAATTTGCCAATTGTCTGGAGCAGTCGGCCAATCGGATCCGATTTGAAGTCGCCAGAGCCCGCCAGAAGATTACCATTCGATAAGTCAATCCCTCCAAGGCCTAACTTAAAGGACACCCGAGCTCGGGCGTCCTCCTTTTTTATTCGTTTGTCCAGAATACCGCGCTGCTTGCTGCGCGGAGCTCCATGTTTATTTCACGACTCCAAGATTACGCTTACGCAGCGATTTGGGTGATCTCCACTTCGGTGAACGGCTGTCTATGCCCTTTCTTTTTTCGGTATCGGCTCTTGGGATGGTATTTGAATACGATTTTTTTCTTGTCCCGTCCCTGGACGAGGATCTTGGCGTTCACCTTCGCGCCTTTGACCGTCGGCGTGCCAATTTTAACGTCTTCACCATCGGCCACCAGGAGTACGTCTTCAAAACTAATAGCCGCCCCGGCCTTGGCGTCGATCTTCTCAATCTTGAGTTTTTGTCCCGGCGAGACGCGGTATTGTTTCCCGCCAGTCCTGATGATCGCAAACGACATACCGGCCGAGTGTAACAAATCCGGCAAGTTCCATCAAGGTCACTCCTCTTCCTCTTTGATCGCGGGTTTTGAAAGCGCCAGCGGTTCGATCTCCGCCGATTTCCCGGTAATGCGCAAAATATCCTTATCTATTTTTGCAAACTCTTTATAGGCCGTGTTGTAAACATTGACCGTCGTGCCGAGGTGGGTGCCGAGCTTAGCCAGATAGCTATCGTAGCTTTTAATGTGCCGGTTGAGGTCTTCCACCCTCTTCCTGATTTCCTTGGCAGTATCCTCAATCTGGAGGGCACGTAACCCTTGGAGCACGGTCTGGAGGTAGGCCAGAAACGACGTTGGCGAGACGATTATGACATGCCTTTCCCGGAAGGCGTATTCGATCAGATTCCCGGTCTCGACCACGCCGACTTTATTCGCCAGGAGGTCGTAAAACACGGCCTCGGCCGGGATGAACATGAAGGCAAAATCCATGGTGCCCTCTTCCGGCTTGACGTATTTGGCCGTCTCATCAATGCGGTTTTTCAAATCCTGCCGGAAGGCCCGCTCTAGCCTCTCCCGTTCGGCTTGATCGCGTGATTCAACAATGCGGTTATAGTTCTCCAAGGAGAACTTGGAATCTACCGGGATGATTTTGTCTTTGACAAAAATAGCGGCATCCACCACCGTGCCGTCGCGGAATTTATACTGCATCTCGTAGCTCCCCGGCGGAAGCACGTTTTTTAAAACCGTCTCCAGATAATATTCGCCGAGCACTCCGCGCTGCTTCGGATTTTGCAATATGTCCTGCAGGCGCTTGAGCTGATCGGCGAAATTAATCACCTGTTTCTGGCCTTCGTCCACGCGGGTTAATCTCTCGGTGATGTCGCGAATGATCCGCTGCATGCTCTCGGAAATCTGCGAAGTTTGCGCTTGCGCGAGCTTGGCCGATTCAAAAATTTTGGCGTCAATCATGCGGCCGATTTCGTTTAGCTGGTTTTGGAGCATCAGCATGGCTTGATCCTCCCTTTTCGGCGCACCAGCACTCCGGCGCAACACAAAAAACAGGGCGACAAACCCGGCGACAATTACTGCAAACAAAATGAGAAATTGGATGTCCATAGCTCAATGGTATGCCGATTGGATCAGCGAGGAAAGCTGATCAATCAGTCTTTGCAGCGTCGCGGCATTATGGGCCTCGGCGTTTAAACGCAGGAGCGGCTCGGTGTTGGAGGGCCGGAGATTGAATCGCCACTCTTTAGTTTCGAGGGTGAGGCCGTCGGTGCGATCACTCCCGGCTTCCGGGAAGGTGCGAGCTACTTTATTTTCGAATTCGTCCCACGCCCCAGGGCCGGGGAATGGAAAGTTGAGTTCCTCGCTCAAGACGCTTCGGACAAAGGGAGAAACGATCTGGGAGAGCGGCCTTTGTCCGCGCGAGCGAAGCTCAATCACGTAGAGCATGGCCAGCATCGCGTTTTCGGCAAAGAAGGTTTCGCGGAAGTAGTAGTGCCCCGAATACTCCCCGCCGAAGATGGCGTTGGCGTCGCGCATCGCCCGCTTGATAAAGAAATGCCCTTCCTTTGCGGCTATGGCCTGGCCGCCTCTCTCCTGGATGATTTCCCGCACCGCGCGGCTCGAAGGGATGCCCCAGACCACGGTCTCACCCGGCCACTTGGTGAGGATCCGGCTGGCAATTAACGCAATCAGGATGTCACCCCGGATGTGATGGCCCCTCTCGTCCAAGCAGACCATCCGGTCGCCGTCGCCGTCGAAAATCACCCCAAGATCAGCCTGCTCCTCGCGCACCACGGCCGCAAGCTGATTGATAACTTCAACTTTCAACGGATTGGGATCGTGGTCGGGGAAGTGGCCATCGGGCCTAAACCCCAGCGGAATAATCTTAAGGCTTGAATAATGTTCGAAAATCTTCTCGAGCGCCCGGCCGGCCGATCCGCTAGAAGCATCCACCACAACCTTAAGCGGGGCGAAGACGAAATCGTGCCCGGTGAGAAAGGAGATATAGTCGCGGAGGTGATCACGCTCGATTACATTCCCCCGTTCTCCGATCCTGGTCATGCCCTCAGTAATAAGGCGCTTAAGTTCATCAAATCCGTTCTCGGCCCCGAGCGGCTCCACTCCGCGTCCGGAGAGCTTGAAGCCGTTATACTCCTTGGGATTATGCGAGGCCGTGACCATGATGCCGCCATCGGCCTGATCGCGCCCGACGATCCAGTAATGCATGGGCGTCGTGGTAATACCGGCATCAATGACCTCAGCCCCACCGTCAAGGAGGCCGCTTAAAGTCCGGTTGGCTATCTCCGGAGAGGAAAGCCTCACATCCCGGCTCAAGATGATTCGGGGAACGGAGATGCCGTACCTTCGCCTGAGCAATTCCGGAAAAGCTCGACCCACGAGATACCCAACTTCGGCATTAATCTCCTCCGGCACCTTGCCGCGGATGTCATAGGCTTTGAAAATTTCAGGATTGGCCTCCATAATCTTCTTTAAGTATACCCTTTTAGACTGAGCGTTAGTATGCGACAGTTCGGCGAGATGCCGTACCAAAAAGATAAGATTGTTTTTATCGCTGGATAACTGCTATAGTGATTTCCGGCAGGCCATTATGGGTGCGGCTCATTGAGAAAATAAAGCATCCGCACCGCAAGCGGTGCGGTATTGAAGTGATGCTTTGTTGCGAATGTGCTCGCGCGCCTCGACCATCTCGGCGCGCTCGTTTTCAATGTGCGCCTTCATCCTCGGAGACGGGGCGATCCGCTTCGCGGATGCGCCTCGCGTCTGGTCCGCAGAGCGGCGAGGTATTCGGCGCTTAGCGCAATAAAGTTACCCACTGCCTCACCACACGAAAGGGGGTAGTCATGGCAGAGAACCTCTCGGGCCTGCGGGTTATGGTTGTAGGTGATGGCGGCCGGGAACATGCTCTTATTTGGAAGCTGGCCCAGTCGCCGCTGGTCGGTCGGGTCTATGCCGTGCCCGGGAACGCCGGCACGGCGCAGGAACCCAAAACAACACCTTATCTCGTTTCACCTGACCACAAAAGCATCGTTGCTGCGACCAAAGCCCGAGCGATTGATCTTGTGGTCATAGGACCCGAAGCTCCCCTGGCCGATGGGCTGGCCGATGCGCTTGATGATGCCAACATTCTCGTTCTCGGCCCTAAGAAGCTGGGCGCGGCGCTGGAGGCCAGCAAAGTGTTTGCCAAGGATTTCATGACCCGCCACGGCATCCCCACTGCGCCTTACGCTCACTTCAGCGAGTTTCAAGCCGCGGAAGAATACATCCGCTCTTGCCCCTTGCCCGTGGTCATCAAAGCCGACGGGCTTAGCCGGGGTAAAGGCACAGCCATTGCCCGAACCGCCGAAGAAGCATTCCAAGCCGCCCGGAAGAAGCTGGCTCAAGGCCGGATTGTCGTTGAAAAGTTCCTTGACGGCGAGGAGGCAACTTATACCTGCTTAGTTGCCGGCGGCGCGGCCTTGCCGTTTCCGAGCTCCCAGGATCATAAGCGCCTGCTTGAGCAAGACCGCGGCCCCATGACCGGCGGAATGGGCGCCTATGCCCCGGCCCCGGTGGTGGATGCGGCAATGGAGGAGCGCGTTTACGAAGAAATCGTTCTGCCTCTCCTCCGTGGCCTCGAAGTTGAGATGATCTCCTACACCGGCTTTCTTTACATCGGGCTTATGATCATGGACGGCCGGCCCTATGTTCTTGAGTTCAACTGTCGCCTCGGCGACCCTGAAGCCCAGGCCCTGCTCATGCGCTTTGAAGGCGACCTGGCCACACTGCTCTTCCGAGCGGCCCGCGGCAAGCTCGAGTCAAGCTTGCTCGCTTGGGATCCACGGCCGGCTATTTGCGTGGTGCTGGCTGCCGCCGGCTACCCCAATGAGCCGCGCAAGCGCGACGTCATAGCGGGCCTCGAAGAAGCTCAAACCCTTCCAGACGTTAAGGTATTTCATGCCGGCACGGAATACAGTGGTGGTAAAGTGGTCACCGCCGGCGGACGGGTATTGGGGGTGACGGCAATGGGAAACTCGGTCGGCCAAGCCCGGGAGATCGCCTATAGCGCCATCAAGAAAATAAGTTTCCCCGGTATGCACTACCGGAGGGACATCGGCCACCGCGCCGTGGCCAGGGAAATGGCGCAATAGAGTAGCGTGTTCAACGCCCTCCAGTGTAGCGCAAGATGCGTTCCGCCGGAGGGCTTTTTCTTTTTATTAAAGCTGCTAGAGTGGCGCCATGAGCCTCAAGATAGGCATTGTCGGCTTGCCCAATGTCGGGAAATCAACGCTCTTTGCCGCGCTCACAAAAATTAGCGTGCCTATTGCTCCCTATCCTTTCACAACCATTGAGCCGCATGTCGGCGTGGTGGCTATGCCGGATGAACGGTTAGAAAAGTTGCGCGAGCTCCTGAAACCGGAGCGTACCGTGCCGGCAACCATCGAATTTGTTGATATCGCCGGGCTGGTCAAGGGCGCGGCCGAGGGCCAGGGTCTGGGCAATCAGTTTCTTGCCAATATCTACGGCGTGGATGCCATTTTGTTTCTGCTCCGCGCGTTTGGCGATCCAAATATCCCTACCCTGTCCGCAAGCCCCGAAGAGGAGCTGGCCGTCCTCCGGGAGGAGCTCGGCAAGAAAGACGAGGAAGTTTTGGAGCGCAATCCCAGCTCGCCACAGCTTTTGGAAAAACCGACAATCCTCGTATGCAATATCCGGGGTGAAGATTCTTCTATTCCACCGATTTGCAAATTGACCATCGACTGCAAGCTTGAGCTCGAGATGTCGGAGATGAAGCCGGAAGAATTGCAGGAGCTCGAACTCCGGCCCCAGCTCCGTGAACTCATTAAAGCGGCCTACCACGCGCTCGACCTCATCACCTTCTATACCATCAAGGGCGGCAAGGAACTCCATGCTTGGCCGATAAAACGAGGCACGAATGCACCCCAGGCCGGCGGTGTTGTCCATAGCGACTTCCATGCGAAATTCATCCGGGCCGAGGTCATCCCCTACGAAAAATTAACCGCCGCCGGCTCGTGGCTAGACGCCCGGGAGCTCGGCTGGATTCGGACCGAAGGGCGGGATTATGCCGTCGCTGACGGCGATGTCATTGAATTTAAAGTCTGAACACCTACTTGCGCCTGAGGATTGAGTTTGCTAGAGTTGAAAAATCTCAGCTTATGGATACCGAAACCAAGAATTACGAGATTGCCTACCTCATCTCACCGGACATCGCCGAGGATGAAGCTTTTGGTGAGGCCGGAAAAATTACAAGCTCCATCCAGGAAGCTAAGGGTCTGGTCAGCCGGATTGGGGAACCCAAGAAACTAAAGCTGGCCTATCCGATCAAGAAATTACGCAATGCCTACTTTGGCTGGACTGCCTTTACTATTGCCAGGGAGAACCTTGCCGAGATCGAAAAAAAAGTTAAGGGAGAGAAAAATATCATACGGCATCTCCTCGCCGAGGAAGTGAAGAGGCCGGCAATGGAGTTCCGACCGCGGATGGCGCGACCCCTCCATCGTCCTACTCCGCCGCGGCTTACTGAAGTCAAGCCCTTCACCCCGCAGCCGCCCAAAGAAGAAGACAAAGCCAAAATCGAAGAACTGGATAAGAAGCTGGAAGAAATTTTAGGGAAGTAAACGCTATGAACTTCAACAAAGCTTTTATCCTGGGCAACGTCACCCGCGATCCTGAACTGCGAACCACGCCCTCCGGCCAGAGCGTATGCACTTTTGGTGTGGCTACCAATCGCGTCTGGAAGGATCAGGCCGGAGAACGCCAGAAAGCGGCTGAATTCCATAATATAGTCGCCTGGGGCCGGTTGGGAGAAATTTGTCACCAGTACCTGAAGAAGGGCTCGCTCGTCTTCGTGGAAGGACGGCTGCAGACCCGTTCCTGGCAGGATCAGAATTCCGGCCAGAAGCGCTATCGGACCGAGATCGTCGCCATGTCCATGCAGCTCGGTCCGCGCTTTGCCGGCGCGAGTGCCGCCTCTCCGACTGCTGAATCAGCAGAAGAGATCACCCAGCCGCCGCCTCCAGAGCCGCTCGAAACTGTAGAGTTGCCGGGAGACGAGGACGAGATTAAGCCGGAGGAGATACCTTTCTGAACTTTTTTCCGCGTCTGATCAGCGTACTTATCAGCGGCTTATCAGCTTCTATTATCAGCCTACGCTGAACAAGCGCGGATTAAATACGCTGATATTTCGCTGAAGACAACCATGGCAGAAATACAAAAACAGTGCTTCTTCTGCACTTCAAGTAATAAGACGATTGACTACAAGGACGCCGAGACCCTTCTTAAATTCATGTCCGCGCAAAAGAAAATCATGCCCCGCCGCCGCTCCCACCTTTGCGCTTCTCACCAGCGGGAGCTTGCCCGGGCCATCAAGCAGGCGCGCTTTTTGGGCTTGATACCTTACACGCTCTATTAACGGCAAATAGCTTGGTGCACGCGGCTGACAGAGGGAAACCGAACAGAAGGCCCCGTTAAAATCTTGCCCAGGTTCTCTGATGCCGCTAGTCAGGGTTAGACCTGGAAGAACCTGAAGTAAGTCGTTACCGGCCGGAACGCAGCAGGTGGGGTCAAAAAGGTGGTACCTCCAAAGAACGGCCTAATTCGCGTGATGAGCGCGGACGTGCACCAGCCGCCAGAGTTAAACCGCCAGCAGCGGCGATACTCTGGCGGCTTTTTTATTTTTGACAGAAAAACTATTCTCATATTCTTAAGAATATGAGAATAGTCCCGCAAGCGTCTAAAAGCGAAATTGCCTCCGGCCACAGCCGGAGGCAATTTACTTCCGCGGACTCTCTACTACTCAGCCGGTTTGTTGATGGCCTCCCGGATTTTCTTGCCGATATCCTCGGCGATTTTGGGATTTTGTTTCAAAAACATCCGGGCATTGTCAAAGCCCTGGCCCAGGCGCGTGCCGTCAAAAGTGAAGCTGGCTCCGGCTTTTTTCAAAACGCCGTATTTTTCGCCCAGGGTCAGCAACTCGGCGTCTTTGGAAATTCCTTCGTTATAAAAGATGTCAAACTCGGCCCGCCGAAAAGGCGCAGCCACCTTGTTTTTCACCACTTTGACATTGACGCGGTTGCCGACGATCTCCTCGCCTTTCTTGATCTGAGCGGCTCGCCTAAGATCAATCCGCACCGAGGAATAAAATTTCAAGGCCCGCCCGCCGGGCGTGGTCTCGGGATTGCCGAACATTATGCCAATTTGCATGCGGATTTGATTGATGAAAATGATTGCGGTTTTGGTTTTAGAAACTACGGCGGTGAGCTTGCGCAGGGCATGCGACATCAAACGCGCCTGAAGTCCAATATGTTGCTGGCCCATCTCGCCCTCAATCTCGGCCTGCGGGGTCAACGCGGCTACCGAATCAATGACCACAACATCAACCGAACCGGAACGCACCAGAGACTCAACAATTTCCAAGGCCTGCTCCCCGGTATCCGGCTGGGAAATCAAAAGCTCATTGACTTTCACGCCCAGGCGCCTGGCGTAATCGGGGTCGAGAGCATGCTCGGCGTCCACATAGGCCGCAAGTCCGCCGAGTTTCTGGGCTTCGGCCACCACGTGAAGGGCCAATGTGCTTTTGCCGCTGGCCTCCGGCCCGAAAATCTCAATGACCCGGCCTCTGGGCACTCCGCCCACGCCCAAAGCCATATCCAAGGCGAGCGAGCCGGTGGGAATCACATCCACGTCAACCTTACGGGCCTGCCCCAGGGTCATGATCGCCCCCTCCCCGTATTTTTCCTGGATTTCCTTCACCGTCTCCTCCAGTACCCGCACCTTCTCCTCCCTCACTTCGGTTTTGGTGGATTTTTCTTCTTTTGCCATGGAATTCGATGTGAATTTTACTTGAGTCTATATAAAATGCTAGTCCATAGCAACCCTACGGAAAGCTGGCATCCCCGGTTGCGCCTGCCCGCCGGAGCTTTACGCGAAGGCGGGAGTCAATTCTCGGCAAAATGAGACAGCACTAAAGATGCTTTGTGCCGAAGCGAAAATGCCCGCCGCCGCGACCGCGATGCCGATGGGAAAACCCGGCAGAGTGGCGCGATGCCTGCACCCCTCTCGGCTGCGGGTGGTGTGAAAATCCGGAGACGCGGGCCGGCGGGAGCTCGGGAAGCTTTGATACGGGGAGCGGCTTTCGGATTAGACGCTCAATGGCCCGAACCTCACGCAACTGATCGGGCATGGCAAAGGTAATGGCGTGCCCGCCCGCGCCGGCGCGTGCGGTGCGCCCGATCCGATGCACGTAGTCTTCTGAAGTGGAGGGTAAATCGTAGCTCAGCACGAGTTCGATCCCGACAACGTCAATACCCCGTGAGGCGATATCCGTCGCCACCAGCACCCGGTACTTCCCCGCCTTGAACCCATCGAGGGCCTCGCGGCGTTGGTTGAGCGATCGGTTCGAATGAATTTCAGCGGCACTCGCGCCCATGGCCCGAATCTGCCGCACGACTTTCTTTGCGCCGTGCTTTGTTTTTGTAAATACCAGGACTGAACCGCGGTAGCTTCCGAGTAGTTTCCCTAAGAGTCCGATTTTCTGCTCTCGCGGAACAATGAAAACTTCATGCGTTACGCGCTCAACTGTTGTTCCGGTGGGAGCGATTTCCACCCGCACCGGAAGTTTCATGTAGGCCGTCGCCATCCTCATGATTTCCGGCGGCATGGTAGCCGAGAAGAGCATGGTCTGGCGGTCCTTGGGCAGCGCGTGGAAAATTTTCTGGATCTGGGGGAGGAATCCCATATCCAACATCCGATCGGCCTCATCCAGGACAACAATTTTTGCATTATTGAGATGAATATTTTTTTGATTCAGGTGGTCAATAAGCCGCCCCGGAGTAGCAATGATGATATGGGGCTTTTTCGAAAGAGCTTGAATCTGCGGCCCCAGGGAAAGCCCGCCGATTAATACCGCGGTGCGAAGCCCCAAACCGCGACCGATGTCCCGCAGCATCTCGTCCACCTGGAGCGCGAGCTCCCGCGTCGGCAAAACGACGAGCCCCTGCCCCTTGGCCTGGGCTAGACGCTGAATCATCGGGATCCCGAAGGCAAGGGTTTTTCCGGTGCCGGTCTGCGCAATGCCCACGATGTCTTTTCCTTCAGCGGCAACGGGAATGGCCTGCGTTTGAATCGGAGTGGGAGCGGCGTAGCGCAGGCGCGCCAGCGCTTCGAGAAGCGCTGGCGCAATGCCGAGACCGTGAAAATTCGCGGGGAGAGTGTTAGAACGCATTGCGATGCGACGAAAGCCAATCCATCACTCGTTTGCGATGCCGAACAATTGACCACTCATCCCCTTTCCTAAAAAGCAACGGGTGCGTCGCCTGAAACTGCTCAAGCACCTGGACTGACGCGCGCGGAAACCCAAGCGGGAGGGTCTTATTGTATGCTTCGGCAAAGCTGGAAAGTGACGTCAGCGCCTCGTTTAATTCCTGCTGCATATCCAATCGTTTCATAAAATAAGAGTATCACGAATTACTCCAAAAATCAATGCCGCCTCCGGTACGAAAAACCGCCCGCCGGAGGCGGGCGGTTTTCCCAGAGCATCAATGTATTAGGCGCGCTTTACGTCCTTTGCGGCAAGCCCCTTCTCGGTCTCGACGACGTCGAAAGTCACGGCATCGCCGATCTGAAGCTCGTCGTAGGTCACGCCGCTCAAGTCCTTGGAGTGAAAGAAAAGATCCTTTGTTTCGCCTTCGCGAGCAATGAACCCGAATCCTTTCTCCGTAAGCGTCTTGATCGTTCCTGTTCCAGTCATGGCTGTCAGCTTATATTGTTACATCTCAAATCGACCTATACTATACCGGTCCATACTACACCGCCTCCCCCCTATTTACAAGCGCTATCTTTTGGGTCAAGTGCCACAAGGTTTCTTTGGCGGGTTTTATGGTACCAAACCGACGGGCCTCTCTTCAGCCAACGGAACTCTCTAGGAAATTAAAGTGGTGAAATAGCCTTGGCTAAAATAAGCCCCGGCACATCCCACAATCACAGCAATCGCAAAATAGAGAAAACCTTTAAGAGAGCGGACGGAGGAAAGCTGCTTCGCAACCATTCCTGCTATTGGGGCTAACACTATATAGGGTGCTGCAGTTGTGGCAAACCCAAATGCTGCCATTTGCTGTCCATAACCGGTAAGTTTAATAAGATCCTCCGCAAGCTTAGACCCATAGGCAATCACTTCCCTTGGCCCGATGAAAATCATTAGCCCCGCCACAAATCCAAAAGCAAGATTAATCAAAATGCTTAAAAGGTTCGCCCCTCCTGTATCTTGCCCAAAACCGCCGGGAGAGACCATCATCGGATTCATGTTAAATGGATTCATTGTAGCAATTATATCATAAGAAAATTACTGCTACAACTTGGCTGGCGGGCCCGATTGCGCCGCCACGACGAGCCTCGCTCGCCTCGCTGGAGCTTCGGCGAAGCGGGCCTCCGGCGGGAACCTCCCGAGGCAAAACCGTTACAGCGCTTTTGAAGTCGTTTCCTCTCTCCTTAGCGAGGCCTGCCCGTCCGTAGCTTCAGCGGAGGCGGGGGTCTCGGTTTTAGGGTCAAGTTTTTTACTTCAATAATGTTCATTGCATTGGATTAAGTTTTTTCCTGTTGCGAAGAAGCAAATACGCAACAATAATCGCCGAATAGTTTAGTATGAGAAACCACGGAGTTCCCCAAGAAAAACCGTCAAATTTCCAGCCAGAGAGCGGCCATAAGAACGGTGTTGGGTAAAATTGATAAGAATGCGTTGGAATGTCCAAGAGGATGTGGACAAGCCATCCGCCGATTTCCCAGATTGGACGGCGGAAAATGAGAAGCACTATGCCAAAAACAATAAAAAAGATAATCGCGCTGTGGCTTATGCTGTAAAGGAGCGAGGTGAGACGAAAAATTGGTAAGGCGTCCTGCGGCGCTGGCTCAACTTCCCCAGGACGCGGCAAATCGGCGAAAGACAACCCTCCAAAAGCCAAGTTCCAAAAGAGCCAACTAAACCCGACGGTGAAGGCAAAAAGGTCCGGGAACACACCCCAAAAGGCCGCGAGTTTCACGCTCAGTGGCCTTTTGCTTTTCTGATTGATTGCTTTATATGCGGCCCCAGCCCAGAGGCCGTGCGCGAAAATATCCATATAAATTTAAAGCAGATACTGTTTTCGCATGTATTATCTTCCCGATTTTAGTATCTCGACCCTCCCCGGAACGAGCCTTCGCCCTGGGCTTACCACGGGCTACCGCGTCTTGATAGATTCGAGTCCGCGAACCTCGATACCTCCCTTTGAGCCTGGCGTGTTTTGGTTCGGTGCAGGGATATTCGCCGACGGCTCTTCTTCCAGAGACTGCCGCGCATCTCCGTCGGTCGACTGGCCCTCCCACGTCTGCACGAACGCCCATGAGAGCACGGTCAACCCCTCCCAGGGGCCGTAGTTCGTGATTTGATTGTTCTGCACCTCTACGGTTTCCGTTCCGGAATCCGGAGTGGCCGGGTCATTGATATCAAGGTAGGTCTGCCCGCCGCCCTGATGAATCCCGGTAACCGTTACCATATGTCCTCCGACCGCTTTTCCAGATGCATCGCCGAACTTGATGCGCAAATCTACCGCGTCACCGTTTTGTAGCGCATCGCGTATGGCGTCAACAGTCGATGCGCCATGGGCATCGCCTACTTTCGTGGTCTTGATGGGAACGCCCGTTGCGGCGGCCCACCGGTTTTTCCCGGCAACAAAATCATCCGGCGGCACGCCGTTTTCCGGCGTCCAGTTCATGTGTCGTTTCAAATTTTCTACTAGATCACGCGGATCGCCGGGAAGCAGACCCCCTCCGCCATTCTTGGCGGCGAGCGAAATAATGCTGTCGGCTGCGGCGGTCGGCGCACATTCTCCCGTGCGCTGCGTGAGGTCAGGGACGCCTTCCTGCGTGATTTCTACGGCGCCTTCTTGGGCGTATGCGACCGGCATTCCCCATCCTTTCGTTGCGTTCTCGGGGTCCGTGACCGACGCAATATCAAGAAGCTCTCCGACCTCAACCGTTTTCGTTTCAACAGACGCCTCGTACTCGTCTCCGTTGATCGCGACGCGAGCGTTCATCCCGTTGGTCATAGGCACTTCTGAGCGAACGTAGAATCCGTTTCTCCAATTAGCCCGCGGACGTACCGGAAAATCCGTAACAAAGTATTCGTCTTCGGAGAATGAACCGTCGTTGTTTGTATCAACGGCAATGTTGATCAGCGCGCTCGCTTCAAGCGCGCGCACGAACGGCACTTGCAGCAACACTTTTCCCGTCGCTTCCCCGTTGCTGGTAAATGCGCTCACGAGCAATGTTTTGCCGACCAATTTCCCTCCCTCGGGGTCAGACGCCGCTTTCCAAATAAAAAGCAACGCCGCAATAACGACAACCGCCGCCCCGGCAATGAGCGCGTTTTTCATATGAAAAGACTAGCAAAAAATAAGAAAATCCTCAAAGTGATGCTTCAATTTTGGTATTTCGACCCTCCTCGGACGCTTCAATCAATAGGAAAATCTAGTTGCTCTTCTGGAATCCCAATAGACTTGCCGTAGGCAACTGCATCAGCCCAAGTCGATTTATCTGAAAATTTGATGGTAAAAACTTTGTCTTTAAAAACCACTCTGACGTCATCCTTACCCGGCTGCCAAAGGTGTATGTACCACGGACCGTCGCCCAAATACTTTGAGAGTTCGAGGATTTGTTCTTCGCTGACGAATACATCATGAAGAATCCAATCGCCTGACTGGTAAGTTTTCTCGATTTTGACTGTATCGAGAATACTTTTATCTCTCAGGCTGTTTTCGACAATTGTTCCTTTAAACATATACTTCTCAAACTCCGAACTCATCTCAAACCGGCTGGCATCCCCGATTGCGCCGCCTATTGGCGAGCCTCGCCTTTAGCGGGAACCTCCCAAGACAAGACCGTCATTCGACAAGCTCATGACAGGTTAGAGTTTTCTTGCCCCGAGCCGGGTCGAGGAGTTGAGGACGACTCCCCTTCCCGTGGTGAGCTTGTCGAACCATCCTTAACGAGGGGTCCCGGTAGGGGGCAACTCCGGTTCTTTAAGTCGCTCCCGATACTTTTCTGCTTTCTCCAGTAGTACATAGGCGCGCTCAAGCTTTCCCATAATGATGAAACGAACACGTGGTTACTCCTTAAGTTTACCATGTGTCGTCTCATCGTAGCGAGACGTCTTATTTCTGCCGTTTTGCCTTTGTCCGTTCGTTCTCGGTAAGATACTGTTTTCGTAGACGGACACTCTCTGGGGTCACTTCCAAATATTCATCCTCGGCCATCACTTCCAATCCCCGTTCAATGGTCAATTCGAACGGCGAAGTTAAATCGATCGCCTCATCCGAAGCGGCGGCCCGAACATTGGTAAGCTGCTTACCCTTCGTAGGATTCACTGACATCTCTTCGCCCTTGGCCGTGCTACCGATGACCATGCCTTCGTAAACTTCTGTATTCGGCTGGATATAGAGAACGCCGCGTTCCTGTAAATTCCAAAGCGCATAGCCCGAAGCCTTTCCGGTCGCCATGGAAATCATCGAACCCGATTGACGCTTGCGGATTTCCCCGGCGTACGGTCGAAATTCCAAAAAGCGTGAAGCCAGAATCCCCTCGCCCCGTGTGTCCACTATGAACTGATTACGGTAGCCTAAGAGTCCCCGCGTCGGCCCTTCAAACGTCATGCGAAGCGTACCCGCGCTTTCGGGACGCAGATCTTTCAAGAGAAACCCACGAGTACCTAGTCGCTCAATGACCACACCCTGATATTCATTTCGGATATCGATGCCCGCCTCTTCGAAGGGCTCAAGCCGAACTCCGTTTTCTTCGCGGATGATGACCTGCGGCTGTGAAACTTGCAGCTCGTGACCCGCGCGACGCATATTTTCAAGTAAGATTGCGATGTGCAATTCGCCTCTGCCCAAAACGCGGAAGCTATCCGCCGAAGAGAAATCTACCCGCAAGCCGACGTTAACCTCGCACTCGCGCTCTAAGTACTCCCGCAGCTGGCGCGACGTAACGTATTTTCCCTCGCGCCCCGCGAATGGAGAATTGTTCACCAAAAAGTTTAGCCCGATCGTTGGTTCGTCAACGGCAATTACCGGAAGGGGCGTGGCATTTTGGTCTGCGGCCACGGTTTCACCAATATCAATATCTGGGAGTCCAGCAACCAGCACAATGTCTCCGGCCTCCGCGCTCGAGACTTCAATTTTCGAAAGACCCTGAAACGTAAAAATTTTCGTAATCTTACCCGAACGCATCTCGCCGGAAAGCTTCTTAATGACTACCGACTGCCCCAGCAGTATCGTACCTTCGTACACCCGCACGACCGCGAGGCGTCCCAAAAAATTGTCGTAGCCAAGATTAAACGGCTGAAATCTGAGCGGCATGCCGGAGCGCTCTCGCGAAGACGCCGGAGCAACATGTTCCAATATGCTATCCAGGAGCGGTGTAAGATCAGATGATTCGTCAGTAAGGTGTTTCTTCGCAATACCCGCGCGGCCAATAGCATATACGATCGGAAAATTTGCTTGCTCGTCCGAAGCGCCGAGTTCCAAAAAAAGATCGAGCACTTGCTCCTCGGCGCGCTGAGGGTTAACGACGGGTTTGTCGATTTTATTAATGACGACTATCGGCTTTAAGCCGAGCTCAAGAGATTTTTTTAAAACAAAGCGCGTATGCGACATGGGGCCTTCCTGCGCATCCACGACGAGGAGCACGGAATCAATTGAACGCAGTACGCGTTCAACTTCAGAACCGAAGTCAGCGTGGCCGGGAGTGTCCACGATGTTGATTTTCGTGCCGCGATACATGATCGAAGCGTTCTTGGCGTAAATCGTAATACCACGCTCCTGCTCGAGCGCATTCGAATCCATGGATGTGTCTTCTCCTACGGCCCCGGTCTGACGCATTAGGACATCAGTGAGCGTGGTTTTGCCATGGTCAACGTGGGCAATAATAGCTATGTTTCGAATTTCCATAAAAAATAGGCCTTCCCGGCCAGAGATACCTCATAAAGATATCATATTAATTACTTTATGTCAATGAAAAGGCCGGCTTTTTAGCCATTCAGAGGGTACAAAAAGCCGTCCCGCTTGCAGCGGGACGGCTTTTCAATACAATCAGCGTTTATGCACGCGACACATTTGTCGCGGCCGGGCCTTTTTCGCCCTCAATGACGTCAAAGGTGACGGCGTCTCCAACCTTCAACTCGTCGAATGTCACGCCTTTCAACTCCTTGGAATGGAAGAATAGATCCTTTGTTTCGCCTTCGCGAGTAATGAACCCAAACCCCTGTTCCTTAAGTGTCTTGATAGTTCCTGTCATAATTTTACAGCTAGCATCCTTACTACGTAGAAATCCGACCTCATTTCTTACTCCTAGGAAGCTTATCGTAAATTCAAATAAAGTCAATGTGTAGCCAGTGCTGTCAGCTCTTAGGCTAGTTCCTACTGGGATGGCGGTTTTTGTTTGGCGACGTGCTTTTTCGCCGATAACTTCTGGAGTTCCTCCTTTATAGCTGCGATGCTTTTAAAATCATGAATGGAGAATACCATGATGGACGAATTCTGTTTCTTTAATACGGCGACCTTCTTTTTCACCGTTGCAGCATCCGCAGTGTCGCTTTTGCTCAAGAGAATATACTCTTTCTTTTCGAGGAGTGCTTTTGCATACTCTCCCAGTTCTTTTCGAACGATTTTGTAATCTCGTACGGGATCCTCGGATTCAGCGCTAATAAGGTGGAAGAGGGTGTTGGTTCGTTCAATGTGGCGCAAAAATTTGATTCCCAATCCTTTTCCCTGGGACGCGCCTTCGATGAGACCCGGAATATCGGCGAGGATCAATTCGGAGAAGGTCCCGAGGTTGGGCTCGAGCGTCGTGAACTCATAATTCCCTACTTTGCCGCCGGCGCGAGAAAGCTCATTCAGTAAACTTGTTTTTCCCGCGTTCGGCAGGCCGATCAAACCGATGTCGGCAATAAGCTTTAAGGAGAGACGTATGGAGAAATGTTGGCCGGGTTTCCCGTGTTCAAATTGTTTCGGCCGGGTATTGGTGGAGGAGCGAAAATGGAAATTACCGCGGCCCCCGATACCACCTCGCGCAACAAGAAGCAGCTCGCCGATCGTGACAACTTCGTAACTTGCCCAGGTGGTGAGGTTCTCAATAACAGTTCCAATCGGAACAGAGAGTACAAGATCTTCGGCATCATTGCCGTCGCGAAACTGCCCTCGACCGTCTTTTCCGTTTTCTGCCGCAAACACCTTTTTATAGCGATAGTTCCTCAAAATGCCGAGGTCTGAAGATCCAATGAAATATATACTTCCCCCCGCCCCTCCCGACCCTCCTACTGGGCCATATTGGTTGAGATTTTTGTTGAAGCTAACGGCGCCTTTGCCGCCGTTCCCTGCTCGTATCGTTATAGTGATGTCATCAATCAACATACTGTTTCCCGTACCCGATGTTCCTCAGATTCCGAACGCATCTTAAAATAGCTGGCATCCCCGCACCCGGAACCATAGTAAAGCTAAACGCCCCTTTTCAAGGCGTATCGCTCGTGAGTCAACAGAACTCCCTAGGAAATTAAAGTGGTGAAATAGCCTTGGCTAAA